>Ga0073936_10010389_pt1 | contig 11427 bp, 8 predicted proteins | sample AliMusrvi5mmetaG_FD_87041 | JGI IMG/M metagenome (GOLD analysis project Ga0073936, IMG submission 87041) | Freshwater lake bacterial and archeal communities from Alinen Mustajarvi, Finland, to study Microbial Dark Matter (Phase II) - Alinen... | ecosystem: Environmental > Aquatic > Freshwater >... | reverse complement strand
GTATCGACGCTGGGCACGAAGCCGGATCTGGAAATCGTCGGTTTGATCGCGAAGGAGATGGGCTTCGCGCCGCAGATGGGACCGTGGTCGCCGGATACGGTGTACAACGAGATCCGCCGCAGCGTGAAGGGCTACGATATCCCGCTGCCGATGGTCACGCTCGGGGCGCAACAGACCATGCCGGTCAACGGCCGGGTGGGTGTGGACCTGAATCCGGACCTGATCGCCTCCGCGCACGAGAATTTATTCACGTCCGGCACGATGGGGCGTTATTCTAAAATACTGAATTCCGTGATCGAAAAACGTTTGAATAACGCGCCAACCACGATTGGCGAGCCGGCGCAGAGCCAGCCTAGCCACACTAAGCCCAGTTCAGACCAGCCGCCCGGGAGCGCTCATCAGTAATGGAATTCCTCGTCATCACTCTCATTAAGCTCGCGCTGATCACGTTCATTTTCATGACCACGCTGGCCTATCTGCAATGGGTCGAGCGGAAGGTCATCGCACACGTGCAGGTTCGGATGGGTCCCTCGCGAGTGGGTCCTCACGGACTGCTGCAGCCGCTGGCGGACGTCATCAAGCTGATTACTAAAGAAGGCGTGATGCCGCCGCATGTCAATGGCGGCTACTATCTGCTGGCGCCGTTCCTGGCTGTTTTCATGGCCCTGATTTCCATCTCGATCATTCCGTTCGGCGGCGCGATCGACATACCGGCGATACAGCTGGCCGGGAAGACGTTCGGGCCGTACCACACGATGATGGAACTGGCGAGCGTCAACATGGGCGTTCTGATGATTCTGGCGGTCAGCTCGATGGGCGTGTACGGCATCGCGCTGGCGGGCTGGTCTTCCAATAATAAGTACGCACTCCTCGGCGGACTCCGCAGTTCGGCGCAGATGATCAGCTACGAGTTGCCGATGAGTCTGGCGATTGCGTCGCCGCTGCTGACCGCGGGCAGCCTGCAGCTTCGAGGCATCGCCGATTCGCAGGCCGGTTTCTATCTGGGCTTTGTTCCCAAGTGGGCTATCTTTCAGATGCCCGCCCCGCAAATCTTTGCGTTTATTATTTTCATGATCGCCGCCTTCGCGGAAACCAACCGTATCCCTTTCGATCTGCCTGAAGCGGAAAACGAACTGGTGGCGGGCTTTCACGTCGAATATTCGAGCATGACGTTCGCGTCCTTCTTCATGGCCGAGTACGCCAACATGGTCACGGTCTGTTCGGTGGGCACGCTGCTGTTCCTCGGCGGCTGGCAGCCACTCTGGCCCGCCGCCCTGGGATCGAACTTTGTCGCTCCAGCCATCTTCCTTGGCGCGGGACTGATCTGTCTTTATCACGGCCTGAACCCCGCGCGTCCTTTCGATCGCTACACGCTGCCTGTCTTCGCGGTGGTGTTTTTCGGACTGGCCGGACTGATGGCGTTCCCGCCGCTGGTACCCGTGCTGACGCCGCTGTTCTGGTTCCTGGCGAAGGTCGGATTTCTGTTGTTCGTGTTTATCTGGATTCGCGCCACACTGCCCCGGTTCCGTTACGACCAGCTCATGAGTTTCGCCTGGAAGTTCCTGTTCCCCGCAGCGCTGCTGAATCTGTTAGTCACCGGTTTCCTGGTAGCCCTGGTTCCCTGATGGACCCATATTAGATGGACCTATTTTTCTTCTCCCTATTCGCGTTTATCGCGCTGATCTGCGCCGTCAACGTGGTGCTGCAAAAGCACCCGATTTCGAGCGCTTTGTCTCTGGTGGGCGTGATGGCCTCACTGGCGGTCCTTTATCTTTTGCTGGGGGCGGAGTTTGTCGCCATGTCCCAGGTGATCGTTTACGCAGGCGCGGTGATGGTGCTGTTCGTCTTCGTGATCATGCTGCTGAATGCCGGCATCGAAGTGCATCACGGCCGAAGCTGGATGGCCAAACTTCTGGGCTTCCCTGCGTTTCTCGCGATCCTTGGCCTGCTCTGCTTCTTTGTCCAGCGAGGCTTTCCGAACGTCGGTTCCGTTCGGTTCGGCGACTGGGAGGGCGGCGGCGCGCAGCAGGTCGGTTATGCGCTGTTTACCGAATACCTGTTGCCCTTCGAAGTCACTTCGGTGCTGATCCTGATCGCGATCATCGGGGCGATCGTACTCGCGCGAAAGGAGCTGGATTAATCCATGGACCCGCTTGAAATGATGAAGAACGGCGTGCCGGAAACTTTCTACCTGACTCTGAGCGCCATGCTGTTCGCCATCGGAGTGGCCGGATTCATGATCCGCCGCAACATTATCACGGTATTTATGTGTATCGAGCTGATGCTCAATGCCGTGAATCTCAGCTTTATCACTTTCGCCCACCAGCACAAGCAGGTAAGCGGACACCTCTTCGCGTTTTTCGTGATGGTGGTGGCTGCCGCCGAGGCCGCGGTGGGACTCGCGATTATCCTGACTGTGTTCAAGAATCGCTCCACTCTGAACATCGACGAAATTAACACCCTAAAGAACTGATGCAGAACCTCTGGCTCATTCCGGCGCTCCCGTTCATCGGTTTTCTGATCAACGGCATTTTCGGGCGCAAGCTGCCGAAGGTGGCGATTAATGCCATCGCGGTCCTCAGCGTTGTCCTGTCTTTCGGTTTGGTGGTCGGTGTCGGCCTCTCGAGCGACTGGGGGACGAACCCCGTTCACCAGCACTACTTCACGTGGATTAAGAGCGGCGCTTTCGAAGTCGGCTGGGATTTCGCGGTCGATAAGCTGACGATGATCATGCTGATGATCGTCACCGGCATCGGCTCTCTGATTCATATCTATGCCACCGGCTACATGGCGCATGAAGAAGGCTACTACCGGTTCTTCGCTTACCTGAACCTGTTCATGTTCTTCATGCTGAACCTGGTGCTGGCGGCGAATTACCTGATTCTGTTCGTGGGCTGGGAAGGCGTGGGACTTTGCAGTTACCTGCTGATCGGCTTCTACTTCGTGAAGAAGAGCGCCACCACGGCCGGCAACAAAGCCTTCATCGTGAACCGCATCGGCGACTTCGGATTTTCGCTGGCCATGTTCCTGATTGTGGTTTCCTTCGGCACGCTGGATTTCGCGAAAGTGTTTGAAGCCGCTCCCGGTAAATCGGTCGAAGTATTGACGGCGATCGCCATGCTGATGCTGCTGGGCGCGACCGGCAAATCGGCGCAAATTCCGCTGTATGTCTGGCTGCCGGACGCGATGGAAGGTCCGACGCCGGTTTCGGCACTGATCCACGCTGCCACCATGGTTACGGCCGGCGTGTACATGTGCTCAAGGTCGGCGGCGATTTTCACGCACGCTCCGGCGGCCATGGAACTGGTCGCGATTATCGGACTGCTGACTGCGGTGTTCGCCGCGACCATCGGCATGACGCAGTACGACATTAAGAAGGTTTTCGCTTACTCGACGGTTTCGCAACTCGGCTATATGTTCCTGGGCGTCGGCGTGGGAGCGTTCTCGGCCGGGGTCTGGCACCTGATGACGCATGCGTTCTTCAAAGCCCTGCTCTTCCTTGGGGCCGGCAGCGTGATTCACGCGTGTCACGGCGAGCAGGATATGCGGCACATGGGCGGTCTGAGAAAATACGCGCCGTGGACGATGGGCACGCTGGCCTGCGCTTCGCTGGCGATTGCGGGTTTTCCGTTCACCTCCGGCTTCTTCAGTAAAGATGCGATTCTGGGCGCCGCTTTCGCGCACGCGCCGTGGATGTTCTGGGTGGGTGTGATCACGGCCGGCATGACGGCTTTCTATGTGTGGCGCGCTTTCTGGATGACCTTCTGGGGCGAGTATAAAGGCCACGGCCATCCGCACGAATCCCCCTGGTCGATGCTGGGACCGCTGGTGGTACTGGCGTTCCTGTCGATCGCGGGCGGCTTCCTCTTCAATGTGCCGAAAATTCTGGAGTCGATGTTCCCGATTAAAGAGGTGGAAGGCGAGATGACGCTGACGGCGATCTCGGTTACCTTCGGCCTGCTTGGTATCGGAATTTCCTACTACATGTACGTGGTGAACACGGAACTGCCGGGAAAGATCGCGAACAGTCTGGGTGGGTTTTACCGCCTGGTTTACGACAAGTACCGCGTTGACGAAGCTTATGACACCGCGGTGGTGCAGCCGCTGGTGGAAGGCTCCACGACCGTGCTTTGGCATGGTGTTGACCAGGGCGTTATCGACGGCATCGTGAACGGTGTCGGTCACCAGTCGAAAGGTATTGGCGGTGTCCTCAGACGAATACAGTCGGGCAATATTCGAAGCTATGCAACCTGGGTTGCGGTCGGGGCTGTCGCCTTGCTGATCGCGCTGGGGTTGGGCGGAGGCGTCCGATGAACCTTCTCGATCTGCTTATCGCGATCCCCGCGATCGGGTTCCTCATCGTGCTGCTGATTCCGCGGCCGATGGAGAATTTCATTCGCCTGTTCACGCTCGGCTTTTCGCTGCTGACATTCGTCGTTTCGCTCGGCATGGTTGTCGGCTTTCAGAACGGGCAGGCGGGCCAGCAGTTCGTTACCAATGTGGTGTGGATACAGAATCCGGAGATCCACTATCACGTGGGAATCGACGGGCTGAGTCTCTGGCTGATTATCCTTTCCACCTTCCTGACGCCGATCGCAATTCTACTTTCGTGGAATTCGATCAAAGAGCGGGTGAAGGAATATTTCGCGCTCCTGTTGTTGCTGGAATTCGGGCTGGTGGGTGTATTCGCCGCCTGGGATCTGTTCCTTTTCTATGTGTTCTGGGAAGTGGTGCTGGTGCCGATGTACTTCATGATCGGTATCTGGGGACATGACCGGCGCATTTACGCGGCCGTGAAGTTCTTCCTGTATACGATGGCAGGATCCGTGCTGATGCTGGCAGGGATTATCTTCCTCTATCTGCAGGGCGGGACGTTCGATTACGCGTCGATCCTGGATCAGCTGAGCAGCGGTAAGATCGTGCTGAATCACTTACAGGAAACGCTGCTGTTCCTCGCGTTCTTCCTGGCGTTCGCGATTAAAGTGCCGCTGTTCCCGCTGCACACCTGGTTGCCGGACGCGCACGTGGAAGCTCCCACGGCTGGTTCGCTGATGCTTGCTTCAGTGATGCTCAAGATGGGTACTTACGGGCTGGTTCGCTTCTGCCTGCCGATGTTCCCGACCGCGGCGCGTGAGAACGCTCCGTGGATCGTGATCCTGGCGATTATCGGAATCGTCTACGGCGCGCTGGTGGCGATGGTGCAGCCGAATATGAAGAAACTGGTGGCGTACTCTTCGGTAAGCCACCTGGGTTTCGTGGTGCTTGGCATCTTCTCTTTCACGCAGATGGGACTGGACGGCGCGGTTTATCAGATGCTGAATCACGGTATCTCGACCGGCGCGCTCTTCCTGCTGGTCGGCTTCCTTTATGAACGCCGACATTCGCTTGAAATTGCCGATTACGGAGGCGTGGCAACGGCCGCTCCGTGGCTTTCCACGCTGTTCCTGATTACGACGCTCGCGAGTATCGGACTGCCAACTCTGAATAACTTTATTGGCGAGTTCCTGGTGTTGCAGGGCGCCGCGCAGGTGCACTTCAGCTGGTCGATCTTTGCCTCGCTGGGCGTGATTCTTTCCGCCTGCTATATGCTCTGGATGTACCAGCGGGTGTTCTTCGGCGAACTGTCCGACGAAGTCCGGCATCACATGCCGGAACTCAACGCACGCGAGTGGGCCTGCGCAATTCCTCTCGTGGTCATGATGGTGTGGATGGGAATGTACAGCCAGTCCTTCCTGCCGGCGGTATCTGAAACCAATGCAAAAATTCTCGATCAGGGCAAGATGACGGCGCCGGTACGGGCGATGGCCCAGGTGAACGGAGGCAACGCCAATGCCCGCTAATTTCACTCCCTCCAGCGACGATCTGCTGCGGTTTGCACCGGAGATGATTCTGTCGGCGGCGGGAACGCTGCTGATGGTGCTCGACCCGTTTTTCGCGAAGAAGATGCCGAAGCTGTTCGGCCATCTTTCCATCGTGGCTTTCATTCTGGCGATCTTCGGGGCGCTGGGCGCGAATTCCGTGGCGGGTCCCGCGTTTTCCAACCTGCTCATCGTCGACGGATTTGCCACGTTTTTCCGGATTCTGGTGATGATTATCGGAATTCTGACGGTGCTTTTGTCGTATCGGTATCTGGACCGGGAATTATCGGAAACCAGCGAGTATCACGCGCTGCTGCTGTTCTCGGTTGTCGGGCAGTCGCTGATGGTGGCGTCGAACGATCTGATCATGATCTTTATCGGTCTGGAAATTTCGTCGATCGCTACCTATATTCTGGCCGGTTATCTGCGCGACGACAAACGCAACAATGAAGCGGCTCTGAAATATTTCCTGCTCGGATCCTTCGCCACGGGCTTCCTGCTTTACGGCGTTGCCATTGTCTATGGTTTAACGGGCACGACGAAGCTGAACGAAATTCCCGGTTTGCTGGCATCGCAGGGCACGTCGCCGCTGGTGATCGGCGTGGCCACGGCCATGATTCTGGTCGGGCTGGGCTTTAAGATTTCCGGCGCGCCGTTCCAGATGTGGGCTCCCGACGTGTACCAGGGCGCTCCCGCTCCGGTCAGCGCCTTCATGGCAACGGCGCCGAAAGCGGCCGCTTTCGCGATTCTGATCCGCATCTTCATGACGTCGTTTCAGCCGAGCGCTTCCGGATGGGAACCGTTCATCTGGATCTCGGCTCTGCTCTCGATGACGCTGGGGAATTTCGCCGCTCTGACGCAAAACAATCTGAAGCGAATGCTGGCGTATTCGTCCATCGCGCACGCCGGCTATCTGCTGGTGGCGGTAGCGGCGCGTTCGGAGTTCGGCACGGCGGCGGCCATGTTCTATCTGGCGGCTTATGCGCTGATGAATATCGGCGCGTTCGCGGTGGTCATCCATATATCGGGCAAGGGCGAGCGTCACCTGCGCATTGAGGATCTGGCTGGTCTGGGACAGAAGCAGCCGGTTACGGCCGCTTTGCTCACCATTTTCCTGCTGTCTCTGATCGGCGTCCCGTTGACGGGCGGCTTTTTCGGCAAGTTCTACATTTTCCATGCGGCGCTGAAATCGAATCTGGTCTGGCTCTCGGTGCTGGGTCTGCTGAACAGCGCGGTGGCCGCTTACTATTACCTGCGGTTGCTGGTCGTGATGTACATGCATGAACCGGGAGATGTGACCCGTTCCCTCGAGCCTCTAACACCCGGTCTCGGGGCCGCGCTGGTTCTGCCGGCAATTGGTACGTTTTTTCTCGGTGTGATGCCTGGTGTGGTTCTGACCTTCGCCCGCAACTCCTCTCTTTTAGGGAAATAGCGCCTCTGCGGCGTGGCCTGCCGTTTGGCAGGCCACATGCTTATACTGGCATCGAGAGGAATAAGTTCCTATGAGAACAGCCCTGATAGCCACCGTAGCGCTCGCGAGCGTGATTGCTCCCGCTTGTTTTGCCGCGAAAGATACCGCCACCGACCGTCTTGATGCGTCGGCCGATCTGATGACCGCCATGATGAAGGCGGATGATAAAGGCGTCCCCCAGGATTTGCTGAACAAAGCCCGCTGCGTCGTGCTGGTGCCCGGTCTGAAGAAGGCCGCGTTCATTGTCGGCGGCAAGTACGGCCGCGGATTTTCGATGTGCCGCAAATCGGGCGGAGTTGGCTGGTCCGCGCCGGCCGCCGTTCGGATTGAAGGCGGAAGCGTTGGCTTCCAGATTGGCGGATCGGAACAGGATGTGCTTTTTCTGGTCATGAACGATACCGGTATGAAACATCTGGTCAGCAGCAAGTTCACGATTGGCGGCGAAGCGACTGCCGCCGCGGGTCCGGTCGGGCGCGATGTGAGTGCGCAGACGGATGCGGTGATGCGCGCCGAGATCCTGTCTTACTCGCGTTCACGCGGACTGTTCGCCGGTATCTCCCTGCAGGGCGCGACTCTGCGGCCGGACGATGAGGCCAACAAGGAGCTTTACGGCCACGAAGTCGACAACGGCGCCGTGCTGAAGGGCAGTGAGAGCGCTCCGGCAGCCGCAGCGAAGCTGGAAGCTCTGATGAATCGCAATTCGCTTCGCGAAACCAAATAAATCCTGCGGTTTTAAGCGCCCGGCATTCGGACTGCAGCTCAGTCCGGGTGTCGGGCTGTTTGTCGTTTCAGGCGTTCCAAAGGGCCGTTTCGCCGACGCGGAACGCGCCATCGCGGGGTACGGCATCGAGCGGAAGCCCGTCCTGCCAGAAGGAAAGGCCTACGCTTTCCGCTTCTTCGCGCAACGGGACGGCAATCTCCAGCACGTCGCTGAAAGCGGCGGTGCCCGAACCCTCCAACACCACCGCCGCGCCTCCTTCGATCCGGATGATGCAGTTGCGCTCCCCGGCTTCTCCGGAATGTACCTGAATCTCCAGGTTTTCGAGCGCGCCGGCGGCTTCCTCAAAATCCACGCGGAGGTAGACGGAAGATCCGTCAGAGCCGTACTCGACACCCTTCAGCAGAACCCGTTTGCCGTGCATGGAGCCCTGCCGGGGGTCGACCTTGTAGATCCCGGCGCCCAGCCATTCGAAGTAGGAATCGACCACGCCGTTGATGCGCGGTGAGATGGGGCCGACGGGGAGGGTGTGCGCCTCTTCCACGCGGACCTGCAGGATAGGCTGGGAGAGTTCGACGGGGGTCGGCAGCCCGAGCGCGCGGTAGACGCTGGCGAGGTGCTCGCGATAGATCTGGTCGAATTCGATACGGTTGGCGGACTCGTGTTCGGGGCCATACCACCAGTTCCAGTCGCTTCCTTCGGAGATCAGAAGTTCCTGGAGGGCGAGTTTGCGGCGATCGGCCGGGACGCTGACGGCGGCATCGTAGGCCTGACGCGCGTCGAGAAGCAAACGCCAGGCTTTATTGTCTTCCTCGGCGCCGATCCAGATATCGAAATTGGCGTTGATCCAGGAGCCGGGGTGGATGCGGTCGAGAGGCTGCGATTCCATGCGGCGGAAGGCTTCACTCACGGTGACCGCTTCCATGGTGGGGTCGGCCTGAATGGCGCTGTAGAGTTCGCGGAAGAACGGGCGGCCGCTGCGGTCGTAATACTCCCAGGCGTTCTCGCCATCGAGAATGATCGGCACCAGGGCGTCGCGGCCACTGGCGAGAATGCTCCGGCAGTTCTCGCGGATCCGGCGGAGAAAGTCCTGCGCGGCTTCGTGCGCCCCCATGCCGGAGTAGACGAAACCGATCAGGTCGCTCATCAGGTGATCGCGGAAGATCATGCGCATCTGCCGCCCGTTCTGCCGCCAGAGGTAGGGGCGGTAAGTGACTTCGGGGACGGCGGCGCGGCCGAGGGTGCGATCGAGAACGCCGTTATCGGTGCCGGCCCATTCGAAACCGGTTTCCGCGGCGAGGGCGAGAGCCTGGTCGGAGACGGAGCCTTCGGAGGGCCAGAGACCGACCGGGGCGACACCGAAGGTGTCTTTGACGTAGTCCCGCGCCATTTCGAGCTGGAGGCGGGCGTCGCCCGGGTAGGAGAAGCGTGGCGGCAGCGGGACGTTGGGATGCGAGACGGCGGCGATATCGCTGTCGCAGAGCAGGGGCAGAATCGGATGGTAGAACGGCGTGGTGGAGATTTCGATCTGCCCGGAGGCGGCCAGTTTCCGGTATTGCGGGATCACCTGAGCGCAGATTTCCCGCTGTTTGCGGCCCATCAGAGCCTGGTCTTCGAGGGAATAGTGGCGGCCCTTCGCGACCAGCATCCGAACTTCGGAGTCCTTGTCGAGATACTCTTCGTCGAACCAGGCGAGCTGGGAGAGCACCTGGAGATCGCGATATTCCTGGGGTCCGAAGACGCCGCGGCCTTCCGTGCGCTGCGCCTGCCAGGCGTTGTAGAGTTCGCCATAGCGCGGGTAGCGGTAGATCATGCGCGAGGGGTTCGCCATGAAGAAGTTGCGCAGGATGAAGGAGTGTTCGCTGTCGGAAAGGTCTTCGGCGGGCTTGAGGGCGGCTTCGAGGAACGGATCTTTGGCCTCGCCGCGCGCGTATTCCTCCACCTGCACCATCATGGACGGGACGAGGTTGAAGGTCTGGCGAACGTCCGGAAATTCTTCCAGGATCTTTACCATGCCGTAGTAATCCTTGAGCGCGTGCATGCGCGTCCAGGGCAGGCGGTACTCGCCCGAGGCGAGGTCCTTATAAAACGGCTGGTGCATGTGCCATAAGAAGCACAGGTTGATCCGGGGCATCGGTTAGTGCGAAAAGCGGCTTGAGACGGGCGCCGGCATGGGAACGTGGGGACCTTTGATGGCAGCCCAGAGGATCGCGTTCAGCTCGTCGTCGTCGATTTCATCCGCCTTGTCGAACCTCATGCGGGACGATTTGAGGCCCGCGACGGTATTCGGCGGATTGAGAGTATTCAACGGGGTTTGCGGCTTTTCCAGCGCGTACGGTTGCGACGAGGGCGAGTTTCCGAACACGCCGAACATGGGGCGGGCACCAGCATCGTAGGTGGTGAGGGGATGCAGGCCCAGGATCAGTTCGATGGTGCGAAGGACCGATGCCTGGTTGTACATGGTGCTGTTCACGGTGCCCTTCTTCACCCACGGCGAGATCACATAGGCGGTGGAGCGGTGCGAATCGACGTGGTCCGGGCCGTTCTGCGCATCGTCTTCGATGACGAAGATGGCGGTCTCCGCCCAGAATTTGGTTTTCGACACGGCTTCCACCACCATGCCGATGCCCTGGTCGTTATCGGCGGCGAGGGAGAGGGGCGAGAGTTTGCCGGCGGCTGCGCCGTTGGTGTGGTCGTTGCCCATGCGCATGATGAGGAACTGCGGCATGGAGTTGGCTTTTACGAAATCCTGCATTTCGCTCGCGAATTCTTTGGCGCGGTCGATATCCGGGTAATCGAGATCGAAACCGCGATAGTTGGGATCCGTGACGGGCGCGAGGATGGGGTCGCGAACCGCGGTGATCTGGGTGCCGTCGGCTTCCGGAGTGGCCCGGTTATCCACGTAATAGCCGTAATTGCGCATGGTGATGCCGGCCTGGCCGGCGGCTGACCAGATGTACCCGGCGGGCGGGGCATTGGCGGGCTCCTGGCCTTCGTAATCGTAGGTTTTGCGGCGGCCGGCGTAGCTGTTGGGCCACATGCGCTGGGTGTAGTCCGGCGCAATGGCCGCGGTGGCCCAGTTGTGGCCATCGGCGCTGACGTCCGAGTTTTCGTAGAAATTATCCAGCAGCACGAACTCTCTGGCTAATTTGTGCAGATTCGGCGTAATTTTCTCACCGAAAAGAACCAGGGATGGGTCGCCATTGCCCTCCTTCATGTCGCCCAGCACCTGATCGTAAGTGCGATTTTCCTTCACGATGTAGATGACGTGTTTGATGGGGCCGTTGGGGCGAACCGGGTTGCCCTCCGGCGTGCCGGCATCGTCCAGCAGTTCATCGCGATAGGGGGTGTTGGCGACGACTTCTTTCGTCCAGGAGTCG
>Ga0073936_10010387_pt1 | contig 11431 bp, 7 predicted proteins | sample AliMusrvi5mmetaG_FD_87041 | JGI IMG/M metagenome (GOLD analysis project Ga0073936, IMG submission 87041) | Freshwater lake bacterial and archeal communities from Alinen Mustajarvi, Finland, to study Microbial Dark Matter (Phase II) - Alinen... | ecosystem: Environmental > Aquatic > Freshwater >... | reverse complement strand
CATTGACCAAAATTATAAAAAAATGTGATTAATAGTTGAATAATAATTGACAACTTTGAATCTAACTAAACTAAAAAATGGAATCCCAAAATTTTGAGTTTCACAAAAACGCTGTCGCAAGTTTTTGCTTTAAATCAATTATCCCAATTGTATCGGTAATAATTACTCTGCAACTTTTTTGCACTGAAGCTTCAGCAAAAAACAAATTCAGGGAGTTAGTTGCTGAAGGGTCAAAACCGGAAAAGCTGGCCGGAGATTTTAAGTTTACTGAAGGTCCGGCTTGTGACCGAAATGGCAATATATTCTTTACTGATCAGCCTAACAACCGGATTATGAAATGGTCTACGGATGGCAAATTGTCACTCTTTAAAGATCATTCCGGTCGTGCAAACGGTACCTATTTCGATAAACGAGGAAACCTTATTACTTGTTCTGACGAAAAAAATGAGCTCTGGTCAATTTCTCCTGATGGAAAGGTAACTGTACTGGTCACGGATTTTGAAGGGAAGAAACTAAATGGTCCGAATGACCTCTGGATTGCACCTGACGGGGGTATATATATCACTGATCCGTTTTATAAACGATCGTGGTGGGACCATGACAAACCTGAATTGGAGCATCAGGATATTTATTACCTCGCCCCGGGTGCGGTAAAACTCACAAAAGCGGCCGATGATTTTGAACAACCTAATGGCATTATAGGAACACCCGACGGGAAATATTTATATGTTGCTGACATCCGGGCAAAAAAAACATGGCGATACAATATTGGCAAAAAGGGGATATTAACCCGGAAAAAACTTTTTGCTGAACAAGGCTCAGACGGAATGACCATTGATAATCAGGGAAATATCTATATGACAGGTAATGGGGTGACCGTTTTCAATAATGAAGGCGCTCTGATTTTAAAAATTGCCACTGCTGAGAGCTGGACTACGAATGTCTGTTTCGGCGGAAAAGACCGTCATTTGCTCTTTATCACTACCGAAAAATCGGTTTTTGGAATTCGGATGAAAGTACGAGGCGTCGAATAAACCGGAATTACTAATTTAGAATCCATATATTTCTATCGAAACGAAGATCCATCCGGCTTATTTCCTTAATTAGATCATATTGCCCCAAACTATGCGGTGTAATATTTTTATTTTCCGGATATTGTTAATAAATTTGCAAGAATCGATTTATATGAACCAATGAAAGTTGCACAACACTTCCTTAACCAGGGTAAGAAAAAAGTATCGTATAAAGATTATGCCGGAGCAATTACCTACTTTGATAAAGGAATAGAGATCAATCCCGAATTTGCTTTAGCCTATTTAAACAGGGGAATTGCTAAAAACTTCAATCAGGATCAGGAAGGGGCATTTAACTTCAATAAAAGTTTGGATTTCGAATCTGTTGAATCAAATACCAATTTCGGTCAGGGTTTTAAAGCCGAGTCTTCCACTCAATATGCAGCCACTGTAATCGCAGATTTTGACAAAGCTATCGGCATAAATCCATGGTTTGCGAAGGCTTATTACAGCAGAGGGAGGGTGAAAAGCGGATTTAACAATCATACAAGGGTATCTGTGCCTAATTTAGGCGACAAAAAATTCGGCTATCCAAAGTCCAATTTCAAAAAAACGCATATCAATGAAATACGGCAGGATGATTATGCTGGTGTAATGGCAGATTTTGATAAGGCTATAGAGATTGATCCTGAATTTGCAGAAGCCTATTACTCCCGGGGACTTGCAAAGAATTACAGGTCAAATTTTCCTGATTCTAATAATGACTTATCCAAGGTTCAGGAAATTGATTTAAATTTTGCCGGGGCCTTAATAATTCAGGCACTCGCTATTGACAACCAGATTAAAGATTATGCCGGGGCAATCGCCGATTTTGATAAAGCTATTGAGATCAATCCCGAATTTGCTGATGCCTATTATTGCAGAGGCTTGGTTAAAAATTACTTCCGGAATCAGGTCTCTGAATTAGTGAATCCGGTTCAGACAATTGAGTTCGATGGCAGGTTCGCCACAGGAAAGTTTGACGAAGATTTTGCAGCAAATTATCCATCCAAAGATTTTGTTGGAATCATTGCCGATTTTGATATGGCAATTCAAATTAATCCCAAACATGCCAAGGCCTACTGCAGCAGAGGGGTGTTGAAAATATTCGCTCAGGATCTTTGCCAGGAGATCATACTTATTTTAAAGAATAAACCAATTGATACCGTTAAAAGAGAAGCATTTCAAGGTGGGAAAAGCATTGGGGATGTAATGTTCAATAAATATGCCGGTGCCATTACTGACTTTGACAAGGCAATTGAAATTAATCCCCGATTTGCAAATGCCTATTTTCTTCGCGGAATTTTAAAAACTTATTGTCAGGACCATAAAGGAGCGGCAATTGATTTTGAAAAGTCTATTGAACTTGATCCGGAGTTTTCCGAAGTCTACAATAAAAGCGGCCTTTCAACCAGAGTGACAAAACAATTAAGCCACACTTTCCTGAATTAGGCTGCCAGACAACAGCTATCTGCCTGAAATTGAATACCCTGCAGAAGTGATTCATTTTCATGGCTGGCAAGCAAAAAACAATCACTGTAAATAAAACATAATGAAAATTCATTTTTTCCTTCTCACAGGACTATTAACTGTACTATCGACCATCACCATTATGGGTCAGTCGGTGACCGTCTTACCTTATCAAAATCCCAAATTATCAGTTGATCAAAGGGTTGATGACCTTGTTTCACGGATGACACTTCAGGAAAAAACAACTCAGCTATTTAATCAGGCCGCCCCCATCGAACGACTAGGCATTCCTGCCTATAACTGGTGGAATGAATGTTTACACGGTGTTGCCAGGGCAGGAAAAGCGACTGTATTCCCACAGGCTATTGGGTTGTCTGCTACTTTTGACCAGGACCTGATGTACCGTGTTGCTGATGCCATAAGCGACGAGGCCAGAGCCAAACACAACTATTTTATTGCAAACAAGGTAAGGAGTATTTACACGGGGCTGACTTTCTGGACCCCCAATATCAATATTTTCAGGGATCCACGATGGGGCCGCGGACAGGAAACCTACGGCGAGGATCCCTATCTTACCGGACGTATGGCTGTCAGCTTTATAAAAGGTCTTCAGGGAAATGACCCTAAATATCTGAAAACAGTCGCAACAGCAAAACATTATGCGGTTCACAGCGGTCCCGAATTCACGCGTCATGTAGACAATATCTATGTAAACGACCGCGATCTCTTTGACACTTACCTTCCTGCATTTAAGGCGGTTGTCCGGGATGCCAACGTGCAGTCGGTAATGTGCGCCTATAATCGTTTCCGGGACAAGCCATGCTGTGGAAACGATCTTTTATTAAGCACAATCCTTCGGCAACGTTTTGGATTTACGGGTTATATTGTTTCTGACTGTGGGGCGATCTCCGATTTTTTCACAAAAATTGGTCATCATACAGTTCCAACTTCAACACAGGCCTGGGGATGGTCTTTATCGGCAGGAACGGATATTAACTGTGAGGAAGGGCGAAGTTTTCTTTTAAACAATCTTGATTCTGCTATCCGTGTTGGTGTAATTAATGAAAAAGATATTAATACCTCTGTAAAAAGGCTCTATAAGGCCAAATTTATGCTGGGGATGTTTGATCCGGATGAGCAGGTGCTCTGGTCAAAAATTCCATTCTCAACTGTTGGATCAGAAAAAAATCTTAAACTTTCCCAGGAAGCAGCTGAGAAGTCTATGGTTTTACTTAAAAACAATGGAATACTCCCACTTAAAAATGTTAAAAAAATAGCCCTTATTGGCCCAAACGCGAATAATTTCTCGATACTTATTGGCAATTACAACGGACAACCAATTCATCCGATAACGCCTCTAAAAGCTTTGGTAGATAAACTGGGAAACCGGAATGTCTTTTATTCACCAGGATGCCCCATCGTTCCTGGTCTTTTCACTGACTTCAAAATAGTTGACGCCAATAACTTGTATCATATCGAAAATGGTAAATTAAAGCAGGGGCTCAAAGGGGAATACTTTGCAAACACCAAATTCGAAGGGATTCCGAAACTTGTAGCAATTGATCCAAAGATTGATTTCTACTGGATGAGATCTCCAATTAACAATCTTGTTGAAGATCAGTTTTCTGTTCGTTGGAGTGGAATACTGATTCCGGATCATTCCGGGACCTTCAGGTTTGGGGGGAATGTAACCGTCAGAATTGGGAATAAAAATTTAGACTCCAGAGAAATTACGTTACAAAAAGGCGAGAAATACGAGCTCTCCGCGGAACTTCGGATTGAAACCTCCCCCTATGCCAATATTATCGAACCATCGGCGACACTCTCCTGGGTAGAAACCTCACGAGACTACCATCGTGAGGCGCTTGAAGCCGCTTCCAAATCGGATGTTATCATTTTCTGTGGAGGAATATCCGCAGAACTAGAGGGGGAAGAGATGCCATTGGAAATCGATGGATTTTCACATGGTGACCGCACTCATATCAATCTGCCAAAAGTCCAGGAAGAATTGCTTAAGGATCTTTTCAAAACCGGAAAGCCTGTCGTTTTTATCAATTTCAGTGGCAGCGCCATTGCATTGAACTGGGAAAATGAGAACCTCCCTGCCATCGTTCAGGGTTTCTATCCCGGAGAAACAACAGGAACTGCACTTACCAGATTGCTTTGGGGGGAATTTAATCCTTCGGGTCGCCTGCCGGTTACCTTTTACAAATCAGAAAAGGATATCCCAGAATTCTCCAATTACGATATGCAGGGACGGACTTACCGGTATTTCACGGGCAAACCATTATTCCCTTTTGGCTTTGGGTTAAGTTATACCACATTCGAATATGCAAATTTAGAAATAGAAGGAAACAACACGGCGACAGTGCCTACCGAAACATCTAAATTTACCGTTTCGGTAGCAGTGAAAAATACCGGCCAAATGGACGGCGAGGAAGTTGTTCAGCTCTATTTATCCAATAAATCAGCCAAAACATTCGTACCGATTGTCGCTTTAAAAGGCTTTAAACGGATTAAGCTTAAAAAGGGGGAGACGCAAACGGTGACATTTACAGTAAATCAGGAAGATTTTACAATTACTAATGGCGATTCAAAACAAGTCATTGAACCGGGAAAATTTGAAATCGCTGTTTGTGGAAATGTCCCGGATCAGAATTCGCTAAGAAAAACCATTGAATTTACAGGAAAAACTATTGAGTTAAATTAGGGACACTAGCAAGATAAGAACCGGTATTTTGATAATGATAATTCCAGTTTTAACAGGCCTTTCGGTTACCACCCGGAATAAAAGAGAACTTTTGAATGCACTTTTATGGTAATCACAGGGGTAGATGACTGGGACAAATCCTTATTCGACCTATGATTCTCACGAGAATAAAATGATCGGGCATATCATTTAAACCTACAGATACGGAGAGTTTAATTAAAATATTTTTATTAGTTTCGCATCATCAACAAATAATTTACGATCTTTAGAACAATATAAAAAGTATCATTATGGATCTTTCAGTTAAACTTCAGAGTAACAATCCGGTTTTCGACAGCTCTCTCTCATTCCTGCCTACAAGCCTGACTCACAGAGACATGTTGACAAAATACGAAAAAATACCCACTTATATTTATGCAGAAAGCTCCGAAGCAGCGGTGGCAGTAGCAGCTGAAATCGCCGCACTGATTTTGGAGAAGCAAAAAAAAGGGGAAAAATGCATCCTGGGTCTTCCTACAGGTTCTACCCAGATTGGAATTTACAGCGAACTTGTGAGGTTGCATAAGGAGGAAGGGTTGAGTTTTAAGAATGTAGTAACGTTTAATATTGACGAATATTATCCGATTTCCTCTCACTCTTTCCAGAGCTATCATCAATATATGCGCACCCATCTGTTTAATCATATTGATATTCTCCCTGAAAATATTCACATCCCTGATGGAACAATAATTCTTGAAACGGTCCATGACTATTGTCGGGAATATGAGAAGAAAGTTGATGATGCGGGTGGAATCGATTTGATGTTACTGGGAATTGGCAGGACCGGTCATATTGGGTTTAATGAACCGGGATCAGGCCGTAACACCCACACCAGAATTATTACACTCGACACAGTCACGCGTCAGGAAGATGCGAACCAGTTTCAGGGGATTGGAAATGTTCCCCGCAGAGCAATTACAATGGGAATCGACACGATTTTAAGTGCACGGAAAATTATTCTTACAGCCTTTGGGGAGTATAAAGCAAAAGTAATCCAGAAAGCAGTTGAGGAAGATCCTGACAGCCTTATTCCAGCATCTTTTATTCAGTTGCATCCAAATGCCAAATTCATTCTTGACAGTAGTGCTTCACAACAGTTGATAAGGGTAAGAACGCCATGGCTCTTGGATAGTTTGGACTGGACAGACGATCGCCTCGTGCGTAAAGCGGTTCTTTGGTTATGTGGACAAACTAAGAAACCGATTTTGAAACTTACCGGTAAGGACTACAACGATTATGGATTAAGCGATCTGCTTGCCATTGTAGGAGCCCAATATAAAATCAACATAAAAGTATTCAATGACCTTCAACATACCATAACCGGCTGGCCGGGAGGAAAACCGGGAATTGAAGACACATACAGGCCTGAACGTGCTGAACCTGCCCGGAAACGGATTATTATTTTCAGTCCTCACCCCGATGACGATGTGATTTCGATGGGGGGCACCCTCCTTCGGTTAGTTGAACAAGGGCATGATGTTCATGTTGCCTATCAGGTGTCGGGAAATTATGCCGTATCGGATGAGTACGTTACCCGTTTTCTCGATTTCCACGCCGAATATATAAACTACTACGATGCCAATAACGAAAAGGCAAATGATCAGGAGCAAAAAATACTCTCATTTATAAAAAACAAAAAGGGGAATATGGTTGATATTCCTGAACTTAAAAAGGTCAAGAGCCTCATAAGGAGAATGGAAGCCAGGTCGGCGTTGCGCTACTTCGGAATTCCGGAAGAAAATATCCATTTCCTTGACCTCCCATTTTATGAATCGGGAATGAAACTGAAACTTCCCATCGCTGAAGCGGATGTAGAAATTATCATGGAGCTCCTCAACAAAGTCGAGCCGCATCAAATATTTGCAGCAGGCGACCTTGCTGATCCGCATGGCACCCATAAGGTATGTCTGGATGCTATTTTCGTTGCACTTGAACAAATCAAGGAAAAAGAGTGGATGAAAAATTGTTGGGTATGGCTTTATCGGGGTGCCTGGGCAGAGTGGGAAGCTGATGAGATCGAAATGGCAGTGCCAATCAGTCCGATCGAACTCACAAGAAAGCGGGAAGCAATATTAAGGCATCAGTCTCAAAAAGAGGGTGCTATGTTTATGGGTGAAGACGATCGCGAGTTCTGGGAAAGGGCAGAACAACGAAATCGGGCAACGGCAAGGTTGTATGATGAACTTGGAATGGCTGAGTACGAAGCGATGGAAGCTTTTGTAAAATATTATCCTTGAGTCTAAACGTGATCTTAAGCCGGGTCCCGCGATTTTTAATCGCGCTTTTTAATCCAATACAGCGACAAATCTGCAGATTCCTATTGTTTCTGCAGATTTTCGCTGTTTCAGAAAGTTTTGCAGATATTCCTCAAAAAAAAGAGTTCCGTGGTGTCTGGATTGCAACAATTAACAATGTTGACTGGCCATCAGCTCCGGGTCTACCGGATGCGGTTCAGAAAAGAGAGCTCAAAGAGCTGATCGACCATATCGGAAAGCTAAATCTCAATGTTGTGATTTTCCAGGTAAGGCCGGCCTCCGATACCTTTTACCAATCTGATATCGAACCCTGGTCATATTTTTTGACAGGGAAACAAGGGCAATCCCCCTCGCCATCCTTTGATCCGTTACAATTCGCGATCGACCTTTGCCACTCCAAAGGGATGGAACTTCATGCCTGGTTTAATCCCTTTAGGGTGCGGAATCTGGGATTCTACAAACTTGATCCCCATAGTTTTGCAGCTCAAAATCCTCAATATGTTCACGAGTACGATCACAAATTCTTTCTCGATCCCGGTTTTCCACAGGTTCGGGAGCATATAAACAGGGTAATCATGGAGGTAGTCCGAAAATATAATATTGATGCGATACACTTTGATGACTATTTTTACCCCTACCCAAAAACAGGCCTTAAGTTTCCGGATCAGAAAACATTCAGACAATATGGGAATGGTTACTATCCGACAAGGCTAAATGACTGGCGGCGTAATAACATCAACCTGTTTATTGGCGCCATCCGCGACAGCATAAAGGCTGTGAAGCCATCGGTCAAACTGGGAGTGAGTCCGTTTGGAATCTGGAGAAATAAAAGCAGCGATCCAAACGGTTCTCCCGGCGTTAAAGGAACCAGCTCCTATGACGATTTATACGCGGATGTTTATCATTGGCTCGCCAATGACTGGATAGATTATGTTATTCCCCAAATATACTGGGAACAGGGAAACAGATTTGGTGATTTTAAGGAAATGGTAAAGTGGTGGAATGACCATTGTTTCGGAAAACCACTGTATATAGGTCAGGCCCTGTTTAAATCAACAGGGGAAGAGCGGGTTTTTGAAAATCCAAAGGAGATAAGTGAACAAATCAGCATATTGCGAAATTTTGATAACGTAGGGGGATTCTCACTTTATAGCGCATCCCAACTGGCCCGATTGTCTGAATCAGCGCTTGCAGAACTTTCAATCAGCTTGTTTCCTCCAAAGACTGAGGCGCCGCAACCAATTGATTTAGTAAATAATTCAGAACCTGAAAAACCTGCAAGTGTCAGTAAGGAAGTGAACGAAATCCTATTAGCAGATAAAAAAACAATTGCTGACACCCTTAAAATAAGGTATAAATCGAGTATTGACAAAACACTTCCGATACCGGAGCAATTCTGTGTGATTAAGTCGCGCAGCGATTGGGAAATCTCCTGGAAGACAAATTCTTCAGTCAAACCGGATGAGTGTAAATTTGAGATTCTGATTTTTGAAGGTATCAAAGGGGGTGGTTTCCGTAGAACGGTTTTGGCTAATACAACGCTTTCAAACTTCAAAATTTCCAGAAAATCAACTATCAATCCCCGAAAAGTACTTTTTTCAATAGTGACTGTAGGCACAACTGGCTACCAGAGTCCATTTTCCAGACTTTTCCGGATCAGAGGACGACATATTATATTTAATTGATAACAATTCAAAATCGCCGAACCAATTCATAAAATGAATAAATGAGAACCTTATTCCTTCTTTTTCTGTTCATTACAACATTCGGAGCAAGCGCTCAAATTCCCCTTCGGCTGCCTTCGATACTCTCAGACCATGCTGTCCTGCAACAAAAAGCCGATGTCAAAGTTTGGGGATGGGGACCGGGTTCATCAAAAGTTGCGGTTGTATGCAGCTGGAATAAGTCAGATACTGTGTTTGCGAAAATTGGCCCCGATTGTGACTGGGAGGCCAAACTCCAAACACCGGCAGCAGGTGGTACACATTCAATCCAGTTTATATGCGAAAAGCAGAAAATAATAATTGAAGATATTGTTCTTGGTGAGGTATGGTTATGTTCCGGTCAGTCAAATATGGAGTTTAATATGAAATGGGGCGTAACCGATGCGCGTGATGCCTTGAAAACCTGTCGAAACAATCAGATTCGCTTTTTCCAGATAGGACAATCCTATGATAAATTTCCGCAGACCAGATGTGAAGGGAAGTGGGAATTATGTGATGAAAATTCAATGCAGCAATTTAGTGCTGTTGGTTACTTCTTTGGTCGCAGGGTTAACGATCGGTTAAATGTTCCGGTCGGTCTGATCGGAGCGTACTGGGGTGGGACCTGTATTCAGTCTTGGATCCCGTCTGAAGCTTTGGATCAAAAACCAGAATTGAAAAAATTTAATGAGAATATAGAACCTTGGACCGGAGCGCCTAAAGGAGCTAAATTATTGTACAATTCAATGATTTATCCTGTTACCCCCTTTCGTATCGCCGGAGCGCTCTGGTATCAGGGTGAAGCGAATGTATCGAATGAATCTGGTGTTTACTCCAAACTTCTTGAAGCAATGATCGGAGGATGGAGGGACGCTTTTCAATACAATTTCCCGTTTTGCTATGTCCAGATCGCTCCATGGAATGGATATGACGCAATTAAAAGCGCTTTCCTGCGCGAGCAGCAGGAGATGGTTTTGAAGGTGCCCGGCACTGGAATGATTACGGTTTCGGATCTGGTTGATGATGTTTCGAACATTCATCCCCGCCAGAAGCGTGCAGTAGGCGAACGCCTGGCGAATCTGGTCCTGAAGGAACAATATAAAATGAATGAAATACGACCCTATTCTCCTAGATTTGAACATTTTGAACCCACCGGAAATAAAGTATATATTTGGTTTACCACAATCGGAAAGTTGACCTCCAATAATCATAAAATAAGAGACTTTCAACTCGCCGGAGCAGATAAAAAATTCTATCAGGCAGGTGCAACTATTTTAAATGACGGAAGTATCGAACTAAGCTCAGACAGCGTACCAAACCCCATGGCAGTTCGTTATTGTTTCACCAATGAGGCCCTCCCCGATTTGTTTGATTCAACAGGTTTGCCGGTTTTTCCCTTTCGGACTGATAGCTGGTAAGTACTTGTTTTCATTTAGCGTAGGGGGCCTGGAAGAAAGATTAAGTAAAGTCCTTAAGGTCTGACAGTGATTTTTGAAGCTTCCGAATTCAAATTTAACTCAATTTAAGAGTTCAATTATTTTAATATCTTTGACCGTCTCTTATACGAAAAGCAAGAAACTAACAAGGCGGCATTTGTGATTAACTCCATCAAAGATAGATTCCATTGGCTGGAAGTATGGACCCGTTTTCGTACAGGAAATCGTGCTGCTTTCGGTGAAATTTATGAAGCGTTTATCGATTCCCTTTTTGCCTATGGCAACAAACTAACCCGTGATCGTGAACTTATAAAAGACTGTATTCAGGATATTTTCATTGACCTTCAACGCCTAAATCCGGATCTTAACCATCCTGAGTATATTGAATTTTATCTTTTTAAATCTCTGAAGAACGCCATTCTCCATCGATTTAAAGAGAACAAAAAGACGGATAGCCTGCCAATTCAGGAGATGGCAGTATTTGGTCTGCAGTTTAATATTGAGCAGGATGATTTCGATCCTGAATCGGATCGGCTTAGAATAGAAAAATTAAAAAGCATTCTTCAAACCCTTGATCCACAAAAGAGGGAGTTGCTTTTTTTGAAATTCACTACCGGGCTCAATTATTCAGAAATAGGACAATTATTAGAGATGAATCCTGACACCGTAAAGAAGCAGGTATACCGGACCCTCGATCATCTGCGCAACAAATTTGGCATTCAATTGATGGAATTGCTGATGATTTGGAGCAGAAATAAGCATTAAT
>Ga0073936_10010385_pt1 | contig 11432 bp, 5 predicted proteins | sample AliMusrvi5mmetaG_FD_87041 | JGI IMG/M metagenome (GOLD analysis project Ga0073936, IMG submission 87041) | Freshwater lake bacterial and archeal communities from Alinen Mustajarvi, Finland, to study Microbial Dark Matter (Phase II) - Alinen... | ecosystem: Environmental > Aquatic > Freshwater >... | reverse complement strand
TTCGTATACACGCCGCCCCACCCGGCGAGGTTCTCGAACCCCTCGGCGTATGGCACGATGTTGTACGATGGCCCGGAAAGCGGGTTCGTGGGGTTCGTGCCGGTCAGATAATCCTTCCACACCGCCACGCCATTTGGGTCCAGGCTGGTTTCCGCGGCGGCGAAGTTGTTGGCCCAGCCATACTGCGCCAGCCACCACTCCGGCGTGCCCAAGGGCGCCAGCAGGGGCGTGAAGTTGGCACTGATCGTCACCGCGCCGGTCATCGGCGCCATGAGCTGCGCACCGCTGATCGTGCAGCCGTTTGTCTGGCCGGTCCACCCCGTGAAGATCCAATCCGTCGCCGGTGTGGCAATCACTACGGCGTTGCCGCCCGCAGTATACCAGCCGCCGCCCGTCACGCCGCCGCCGCCGTTGGTCACCGTCGCCAGCCCGTACTGCGTCAGCCAGGTCCAGGTCAGGGTCGCGTTGTTCGTCAGTGTCACGGTCACGTTCGTTAAACTGACCGGCGTAAAGGCATTGCCCAGCACCGAGCCGCCGGCGCAGACTTGCTGCGTGGCGCCGTTCGCCACCGGCGAGTTGATCGTCTCGGACACAAACGTGTTGCTGCTAATTGTGACCGTGCCCGGCGAAGGCGTGCCGTAGGGGGAGGCCACGGTAAGAACAACGGCATTGCTGGCCGTGGCGCCGCTGCCCGCCGCAGCGAAGGCAGCTGCAATCGTGTGATTGGCGGCGATGTTGGTGAAACTGTAGGAGGAAAGCGCGCCCTGGGAGACGCCATCCACCACGACATTGCTGACCACGCAGCCGGGCGTTGGGGTCATGATGAACGTCTGGCCGGTCCCGGGTAACGCCGCAACCTGGCCACGGGGCGAGATGAACCCATTAACCGTGGCAGAGGCCGCGATGGTCATGTTGCCGGCCGTGGAGAAGGTTACGCCCGAGACAAATGCGTTGGTGGCGATGTAGCCAGCGGCATTCGCCGCCGTCACACGCGTGCCGTTGATGGTCACGTCCTGCAGACTGACGTTGTGGAAGCCGTCGGTTGCGTCATACCCATAGATCTGGCTCAGTATGGACTGCGTCCCCTGCAGGGAGATGTTCTGGAAAGTGAAATTGTAGGAGTTGCCCAGCGGCGGAACAGGAGCGGAGGCGGAACCGGCCGTGGCCCACGGATACACATAATTCTCCAGTTCCATCAGGGGCCCGCTGGGCAGGCTTCCTTCCACGCGGATGTTCTGGTAGGTATGATTATAGAAACCGTAGGCGCTATTGGTGTTGTCAACCCAGGTTTGAAACACGCCGCCGGCGCCGCTATAGGTCCGCAGGTCGATATTGTTCGCCACGGCCGCCCAGGCCACGTTAGTGGGGAAACCCCAGTAGCCGCCGCAGAACAGGCCGTTGTTGTTGTTCGCGCCGAAGGAGTTGGCAATGGTCACATTTTCGCTGCCGCCGAGGTACCAGAGCGGAAAAAACACGTTGTCGCCCACGAAGGCGAAGCACTGGTCCGTATGCAGAGCGTAGAGACCGTCCGTGGACCAGTACCAGGGGGAAAGCAGTTTCACCCCCGTGGCGCGGTAGACGTAACGGAGATTGTACGTCGGGGATGCCACCAGGGTCACACCCTGCACGCTGCACCCGCCGTTGTTGCCACTGGCGGAATCGCCGGTGACCATGCAGTAGGCCATGGTCTGGTTGAACGTCAGCGACTGCACCGCCTCGCTGGTCCAGAGGTCTCCCGAAAGGACACCGGGGCCCATGATCGAGACGTTGGTGATGCCGATGACGTTGATGTTGCCGCGCACCCAGGCGCCGCCATCCAGGTAGATGACCTCATTGTTCCTGGCCTGGTAGTGGTTGGTAACTGCGGCGGAGGCGATATTGGTGACGCCGGGGCCGAAATAGGTCGCGCCGTTCGGAACCGCAGGCTTGGGCGGGTCGGCGAAAATAAACAGGGGGTTGAAGTCGTCGCCGTTGACCGTCACCCAGAGTTTGTCGTTCGGGCTCAGGGTCAGGATGCCCTGTCCACCGGAGACCACGGAAGCGATGTTCTTGCTGACGGGGCTGATGCTCAGGTTGGTGACGGCGCCGCCGAGTTTGCTGATTCGGACGTTCACCGGTCCGATGGTGCCAAAGGTGGTGAAATGGAGGCTGGGGGATGCTCCATTATGCCATGGCGTCATCACGCTGGAACGGCTGTACTGATAGGTGTAGGAGGAATGCCAGTTGGTTCCGTCGCTGACGTCAACTGTATACAGCGCGGAAAGATACGCCCCGGCGCCCGGTCCCGGGTAGGTTTCGATTTGGGTTGTGCCTGCCGGATTGATGACCAGTTGCAACACGGCGCTCCCCATTCCGTTCGAATTGCCGGCGCTGATGACAATCAAGTTGGTTCCGGCGGATACTGGCGTTCCGGAGATGACGCCAGAGAGCGCATCCACGCCCAGCCCGGCTGGCAGGGGCAGGGCGGCATAGTTGGTGGGGCTGTTTTTCCCGCAGATGACATAACTGAACGGCATTCCCGCCGTAGCCGTAGCCGTCTGCGCGCTGGTGATGACCGGCACCTGCAAAGGGCTGAACTGGAAACTGGCCCATGCCGTGCACCATCCCCCGATCGTGGTGCTGTTGGCATACTCTTGGTAGGTCCAGAGCCGGGTCGAATCCGATGGGTCGATACACGTTGCCGAATAGTTGCCCCACGCAAACGGGGGACTTCCGGAACCCGTGTAATACGTGGTTCCCGCCACCGCCTTCACGGGCGGACGCATCGTGCTCGCCGGATCGGCGGCGGCATGCATCATGATATAGGCGGACGGATACTCGTTGGTGGAGGTCCGGGTGCAACCGATCCCGATATTTCCGGCTCCGTCCACCGCGAGCGAGGGATGGGTGTAGTCGCAGTTTGTGTCGTCGACAAACCCCTCCTGCAGCAATACGCCGTCGCTTACGCGCACGTCATACCAGAGTATGCCCGTCCGCGACGAAATCGCGTTTTTCGCCCCATTGCAGCCAAGCACTCGGCCCCCATACGCGAAAACGCCAATCGTCCGTCGCCCTTCATCCGCCCGGATCGTACCTCCCGGCGCTGGCTGCTGCGCGGTGTTGTTCCCGGATCCGCTGTTCGGGCCATAATACGTCTTGCTGAATGGAATGTACTGGACCGCCGACATGCCGGCCACGGTCGGACTCGACCAGTTGACCTTGTACAGGCAGAGTTGCACCTCGGCGCCCGTGATGGTATTGCTGGGAAACTCCTTGTTCAAGAAGATTTCCGGATCCGCAAGCGTCTTGTTCGCATTCCAGTCCGACGCCGGAAAACTTTCCATTTGGAAATTCGTGAACATGTTCGTGTGGCTTAGATTCGGACCGCCCGATGCGATCATATCCGCGATGGGTATGGCACAACCATCCATCTCGATATGAAAGTCCGCTTGGTAGTTGCACCAGCAAGCGTAAAACCCGTTCTTATCCACCCCCATTCGGAACTCGAAATCGGGCGATTGGAACGGAGTCAGCACGCCCTTCCAGGGTTGCGTGGGATCGGACGATGTGGATACGGCCAAGTAGAGCTTATGCTGGGTGTCGTCCGCGCAGGATGCGAACCAGCGACCGCAGAGAGGGTCGTACAGCATCCGCGGGTCATTGGGGGCGCTCAAGACGAGCGTGTTGCCCGGCTGCACCCACGTCCAGAAATTGGACATGGTCATCTGCAGGACAACCTGTCCCGTTGCCTTGTCATGCACCTGGAACCAACTGTCCTCGAAATCGACCACATGACTGGGGCCCACCGCCCCGGTCGTGTCCGGACTGGCTTTGTAGCCGGGGCCTGACCCGCCTGGAAACGACTGCAGAATCGTTCCGTTTCCTCCCAAGGCCAAACGCGCCAACGCGGCCACGAGCAGGGCGCCGGCCAAAAAAACAGGTGCTGTTTTCATCATTTCCTCTCGACCGCCATCCATTGCTAAACAGCCTACCACCCCTCCTGCCATGCCGATATAGCTATAATACGTCATAAGGATCATGTTTTGCGGCGTCATGGTCAAAAAGCCGTATCGCCGCAGGTTCCAGGGTTTCTGATAGTATGCCGGACACGTATTGAAGGAGGCTTCATGAAGATATGCAATGCGATGCTGCGCATACTCCCGGTAACGATCGGTTTTTTTGGTTGCCATGCGGACCCTGCGAAGAACAGTGCAACTTTTGCCGGGGCGTCATCTGGAGGATGGACGACAACTGGCACGAAGTCTTCCTCGACGAGTGCGACGGCAGGTCCGGCTTTCGCTGTTTACCCGGGGCCTGCGGAGAGCTACCGCTCCGACCGCTATTCGGCCAAGGTGGTTCACCAGGGTGAAACGTGCGACGCCTTTGTACAGATGAGCCGCAATGCCTGGAAAGACTACCCGGACAAGACGGGGCACAATTTCGAGCTCGCATCCATGTCACGGGAAAATCATTGGCTGACCTTTACGTCGGCTGATCCGGTCAAAGTGCTGATTCACCTTGTGACAGCCAGAGACAGCCATGAGAGCAAGGCTGTCAGCGTCAAGGTGCTTCCCGAGACAGGCGCCACGACACGGATTACCGAAGATGGCTGCGTGGAACTCTCCATCACCCCCGCCCCGCCGGCCACCAGTTACTACTGGGTCTGCATCAATCATGCGGATGGCGAACAATATCCCCTTTTTGTGCTGGTAGATCCACCGGAGACGGACATTCCCGATCCGCACGATCCAGCCGTCCGCTTTTTTGGTCCAGGCGTGCACGATATCGGTCCGCACTTCCATGTGCTCGCCGGCCAGACCGTCTATCTCGCCGGGGGCGCGCTGGTCCGCGGCACGATTGATGGCGATGGGCCCGGCATACGGATTCTGGGCCGGGGAATCCTCAGCGGAGAGGATCTACAGGGCGACTGGCTTCGATTCTTCCGCGCGGACGGCCAGAAGGAAGGGTGCGCCGCCAAGCCCAAGGGCTGGCTACCCCCTGATGGGTGGACGCCCATGGTCTGGATGCCCGATGGGTGCGTCGTGGACGGGCCAACCTTCATTGATGCCCCGCACTGGAACCTGTCGCTGGGAAAAGGCAGCGACTCGGTCGTGAAGCATGTGAAAGTTTTAAGCTGGAACTACAGCACCGACGGTGTAAAACCCGGAAGGCGCGGATTGGTCGAGGATTGCTTCTTCAAGGTCAACGATGACGTGCTCCTCGCCTACAATTCTGACATCACCATGCGCCATGCCGTCATCTGGAAGCAGATGAACGCCAGCGTCGTGCAACTGGGATATGGCTACTACGGCACGCGCCGCAACATCACCGTGCGGGACATTCAGATCATCCGCGACGAGACACAGTGGCAGGTGGCCGCCCGGGGCATCGTCACCATGGCGGCTTCCAAGGGCAACACCTTCGCCAACCTGTGCCTGGAGAACATCACGCTGCATGGCGACACGCTCAACCTCCTGGCCATCGACAACCTGAACCGGGACACCCCCTGGTCGGTCAAGATTGCGGACGTGACGCTGGGGCCGGTGGATCTGACCTTGAAAAACGTGACTGTGACCGGGGTCGAGCGGGGTCAATACGGCGGCTGGATGGCCGATCATCAGGGGCAGACCATGCGATCGCGCCTGCGGACGGAAGGAAGCGGAAGCATCTGCGTGGTTTTTGACAATGTCAGCATCCACGGCCGGAAACTTACCGGCGTCGCCGATTTTTCCAACGGGCTGGAAACCGCCGGCGACGTCAAACTGGACTTCAAGTAGACGGGCGGCAGGCCTACGGGGAGGGCGGGGACGAGGTGGTCATAAGAAAGTGCGCATGCCGGAAGAAGGTCGGCCATTCTTGGCCCCCGGTCGGGCAGGAATGCCCCGACCTACTTGGCAGTCTACTGTAGACTTATGCCGCTGTGTATAGCATCTTGTCGGCACAAAGCATGTGATGGCCGGGGTCGAGTCCGATAAGCTGCTAGGAACCTGTCGGCAGAAGGTGCCAAACCGAGCCAAAGCCCAAGTCCGACAGGTTTCTAGGGCTTCTGAATGCGCTCGCTGCCGGACATGGGCGTCTGCAAAGGGTTGAATTGAAAACTGGTCCATACCGTGCACCACTGACCATCGTTGGTGCTGTTGGCATATTCCTGATAGGTCCAGAGCCGGTTCGGGTCCGAGGGATCGATGCACGTTGTCGAGTAGTTTCCCCAGGCAATGACATTGTATTTGGCGTACCTGAAATACGTGGTGCCAGATGCTGCTTTCATGGGCGGACGTATCGAACTTGCCGGGTCGGTGGCCGCATGCATCATGATGCAGGCGGATGGAAACTCGTTGGTGGCTGTTCGCGTGCAGCCCAAACCAATGTTTCCGGCCGCATCCACGGCGAGTGATGGATGGGTGTAATCGCAGTTCGGACTATCGACAAAACCTTCCTGTAGCAGGACGCCATCGCTGACTCGCACATCATACCAGAGGATTCCCGGCCGCGACGAAAGCGTGTCTTTCGCCCCATTGCATCCGAGCACGCGGCCACCATAGGCAAAGACATTGATCGTGCGCCGCCCTTCGTCCGCCCGCAGGGGGCTGCCCGGCGCGGGCTGCCGTGCCCGGTTGTTCCCGGAGGAACCGTTGGGTGCGTAGTAGGTCCGGCGGAGCGGAATGTACTGAACCGCCGACATGGCGGCCGACGTCGGGCTCGACCAGACGATCCGGTACAGGCACAGATTCGTGATGGGGCCGGTCACGGACTGCCCGTGCGGGAACTGCTTGCACAGGAACGCTTCCGGCTCCGCAAACGGCTTGGCCGGATTCAGGTCGATGGCCGGAAAACTCTCGACCTCAAAATTCTTGAAGAGGATGGCGCGGCTCAGGTCCGGCCCATCGGCGGCAAGGATGTCCGCCTTCGGGACCGCACATCCGTCCATCATGCCGCGCGTATCCGAGTTGAAGTTCCACCAGCAGCCGTAAACCCCGTTCTTGTCCACGCCCATCCGGAACCCGAAGTCGGGCGACTGAAATGGCGTCTGCACGCCTTTCCATGGCTGCGTGGGGTCGGAGGATGTCGAAACGGCCAGGCAGAGTTTGTGGCGGTTCTTGTCGTCGGCGCAAGAGGCGAACCAGCGCCCTGATGTTGTGTCGTATAGCATCCGCGGGTCGTTAGGGGTCAGCACGACGAGGGTGTTGCTCGGTTGCACCCACATCCAGAAGTTGCTCATCGTCATCTGCAACACGACTTGCCCCGAGGCCTTGTCATGCACCATGAACCAGCTATCCTCGAAATCAACCACATGATTCGGGCCAACCGCCCCGGTCGTGTCCGGCGACGCTTTGTATCCGGGCCCGGAACCGCCTGGAAACGACTGCAGAATCGTTCCATTCACTCCCGCTGCCAAGGCGCTGGAGTTGAAATTCGAAATACATCCCAGCACGAGCCAACCGATTACGCAGGTCTGTTTCATGAGCCTTCTCCGTTTCCTTTTCTCGCTCCCATCGTCCGCTTCCGCAGCAGGGCACACCATGCCCATGTGCCCTGAAATTTACCATTCCCGTTTGGCCACTTGTATCGCTATAATGCGACGTATGAATCATGTTTGCGGCGTGGCAGCCCGTGGCGCAAGACGATACCGGCAGGAGTCCGCATGCCAGCATCCAAGAAAATCCTGGTGGCCCTGAGCAGCGATGAGGTCATGCTGGGCCACTCGCTGGGGGGTATTCAATCCTATGCGCGGGAGCATGACCATCTGCGCATCGAACTATGCCTGCTGGACACGCTGTCATCCGATCCGGAGCAGGATCTCCGGCGCATGATCGCGCGTATCCGGCCCGACGGCTTGCTGGCCAGCCTCTTCTGGCCGGAGGCGGCGCGCGAGATCGGGCGGCAACTCACGCTGGTCAATATTTCGGACGTTGTGCGGCCCGCTTTCCCGACCGTGTTCACCGATCAGCATCGCATGGGCATTCTGGCGGCGGAGCACCTGTTGGCGCAGGGTTTGCCGCATTACGCCTTCGTGGCGGTGACAGGCCGTGGATACGGCGCGGAACTGCGATGGAGCGGTTTTCACGAACGCCTGACGCAGGACGGGCGCACCTGCCACCTCTTTGACCATTTCCGCCCAACGTCGGCGGCGCAGCGTCTGGCGGATGCGGATCTGCGCGACTGGGTGGAGCAGTTGCCCAAGCCGGTCGGCATACATGCCGTGTACTTGAACCTCGCGATTCGCATCCTCTGGGCCTGTCAGGAACTGGAACTGAAGGTTCCCGAAGATGTGGCTGTGATTGGCGGGCAGGACCATCCGATCGTGGCAACAGGTTGGACCCCTACCGTGTCGGCCATCGCGCTGGAACGCGCGCAGGTTGGGTTCGAGGCCATGCGGCTGCTGGATAATCTGCTGCAGGGTGGCCGGCCGCCGAAAAAAACGGTGCTATTACCACCGGGAGAAGTGGTGTTGCGCCAGTCCAGCGACTTCCGAGGCACACGCGATCCGGAAGTGGCTCGCATTCGGCGCCTCATCGCCGCACAACCGCACCTGCTGGTAAAAGAACTGATCGCGCCTGCCAGGCTATCGCGGCGTGCGATCGAGCGCCGTTTTCTGCGCCTGATGGGGCACAGCCTGCACGACGAGCTTGTGGCTGCGCGTATGGCGGTGGCGCGGCGGTTGCTGCGGCAAACAGCCCTTCCTGCGGCGCAGGTGGCGCGGAAAGCAGGCTACGCCAACTACGCCGTCTTTGCCGCAGCCTTCCGGCGTCACGCGGGCATGACGTCCATCGCGTACCGGCGTCAACCGGATGAGTAGCGCAGGTTCGTGTCCGTCTGCAGGTCCGGCGGCAGCCGCGGCTATTCCTCTTCGACCTGGCTGGCGATGCTGTCGTCGATTTCCATGTTGTTGTAGACGTTCTGCACGTCTTCGTAATCTTCCAGCGTGGCGATGAATTTGTTCACGGCCTTGGCCGCGGCCACGTCCTTGACCGGCACGGTGGTCAGCGGGAAGAGTCCGACTTCGGCGCTGATCGGCTGGATGCCTGCCTTCTGGAGCGCGTCGCACACGTCCGCAAAGGACTGCGTGGAGGCGGAGATCACGAAGCTCTCGCCTTCATTGACCATGTCGTCCGCGCCTGCGTTGAGCACGATCTCCATGATCTTGTCCTCGCTCTGGCCGGCGGCTTCCACCACGATCTGCCCCTTGCGCTCGAAGCCGCGCGAGACCGCGCCCAGGACGGCAAAATCGGAGTTGTTCTTTTTGAAGATGTTGCGGATTTCGGCTGCGGCCCGGTTCTTGTTGTCGGTCAGCACCTTGACGATGATGCCGACGCCGCCGCCGGCGTAGGCCTCGTACGAGACCTCCTCGTAAACCGCGCCGCCGATTTCGCCCGTGCCCTTTTTGATGGCGCGGTCGATGTTATCGTTCGGCATGTTGACGGCCTTGGCCTTCTGAATCACGTTGCGGAGCGAGGCGTTCATGGTCGGATCGCCGCCGCCCTGCTTGGCGAGGACCATCAGTTCCTTCGCCAACCGGCTGAAAATTTTCCCCTTCTTGGCGTCTGCCGCGCCCTTGGCGTGCTTGATCTTGGCCCATTTACTATGACCGCTCATATCCGTCTTTCCTTCCGCCGCCGGCGTTGTTCGCTCGGTCGGCTCATCGTGTCAAGTGCGTCGCGTATCCGCCGCATCGTTTCCATTGGTTGCGTCGGTCGGCTCCCGGCTGACCGCTGCCTCCCCCGCCGGCATGTTGCATCCCAGAAGTTCGGCGGGGGAAGCGCCGTTTTCAAACTCCTGCACCCATCCGCGGGCGAAACCAAAATTCTCAACCGCCGCCGTGACCCGGCCATACTCTGCGGCCGTGACCCGGCGATTCCAGCCGGTTTTCTGCTGTGCGCCGTACACCGGCGTGTACTGGGACATCACGCTGACATGCACATCCGCGCCGACGGTTGAAACCAGCCAGCGAAGGTTGTCCACCGCCTCGTCGGCATGTCCCGGCAACACCAACACGCGGCAAATCACGCCCCGCACGGCAATGCCATCGGCGTCGAGCCGCAGCGGCCCCAGGTTTTCCCAGAACCACGCCAGTGTCGCCCGCGACGATTCGACATAACGCGGACAACCAGACGCTTCCGCCGCGGTATCATTCGCGGCGTATCGGAGGTCCACCAGCGCGATGTCGGCCAGGTCGTGGAACCGGGCCAAAGTCTCCGGTGACTCAAAGCCGCTGGAATTATAGACCATTGGCAGGCGGATGCCATCCTTAAATAGAGGGGCCAGGGCGGCGCGGATCTGGGGCAGCCAGGGCGTGGGGGACACCAGGTTCCAGTTATGGCAGCCGCGGACGGCAAGTTGGCGGAAAAGCGCGGTCAGTTGCGGCAGTTCCAGATCCTCGCCCTGCGCCTGTTGGCTCCAGGGGTAGTTCTGGCAGTAGATGCAGCGCATGGTGCAATGGGAGAAGAAAACCGTCCCGGAGCCGCGCGTGCCGCTGAGTGGCGGCTCCTCGCCGAAATGCGGGCCGTGGCGGAAGACGCGCGGCGCCACGCCGGCGCCGCAGTAGCCGCGCTGGCCGGCCAGACGATCGACACCGCAGGCGCGCGGGCAGAGCCGGCAGGCGGCCAGCGGCGTAAGCGGATCGAGGCAGGTGTCTGTGGCGGTGTTCATGAACGGCTGACCGCTGTTCCGGAAAGCCGGAGGCGGCTGCGGTGCATCTGAATACCGCAAGTGCGCCGGAAGATCAATCACATCCTGCCGCCACTGGCATCGACGGCAGCGAAGCGGTAGTATGGCTATGACTGCATGGGTGGTAACTTGGAGGCCGCTTGATGATCCGACCGTCGTTGTTCATTCCGGCATGGTTGGTCCTTTCGGCGGGGGTTGCCATGGGCTTTGCGGCACTTCTCGATCCAGGCAGCCCAGCCGACGTCGCCCGGCTCCAGGTCAATGGCGGCGCTGAGATCACGGCGGTCATGACAACCGGCCGGCCGGTCGTCCGCGTCCGGACCGGCCACACGAACGACTGGCCGGGCGTCGAAGTGCCTGCCCCGGCCGGCGTGTGGGATCTGTCGGCATGCACACATGTCGCCGTCGAACTGACGAACGTCGGCGACAACGACGTGAAGGTTTTCTGCCGCGTGGACAACGCCGGGGCCGATGGCATGACCAATTGCGTGACCGGCGCGCGGACATTCAAACCCGGAGCCAGCGGCACGTTGCAGGTCCCGCTCCGCCGCAACCGGTCCGGCTTTGTCACCATCGACCTGTCCGGGATGCGGGGCTATCCGTGGGATTTGACCGGCCCGTGGGCGGGGAAGGGCGAAACAGCGATCGATCCGGCCCAGGTTGTCCGCATCCTCGTTTTCGTGGACAAGCCGCATGCGGATCATGCCTTCCAGATCACCGCGATCCGCGGCGAGGGCCGGTTCGCCCCGTCGCCGCTTCTGGCCCAACCGGACAAATTCTTCCCGTTC
>Ga0073936_10010384_pt1 | contig 11434 bp, 5 predicted proteins | sample AliMusrvi5mmetaG_FD_87041 | JGI IMG/M metagenome (GOLD analysis project Ga0073936, IMG submission 87041) | Freshwater lake bacterial and archeal communities from Alinen Mustajarvi, Finland, to study Microbial Dark Matter (Phase II) - Alinen... | ecosystem: Environmental > Aquatic > Freshwater >... | reverse complement strand
AGATCGTGCTCAGCGCGCGCGGATGCAACGAGATTTGGATCATTGATCACGCCACCACCACCAAGGAGGCCGCTGGCCACAGCGGTGGCAAGCAAGGCAAAGGCGGCGACCTGATTTACCGTTGGGGCAATCCGGCCGCCTATGGTCGCGGCACCGCCGCCGACCGTCAGTTGATCCAACAACACGACGCCGAGTGGATCCCGGACGGCTACCCCGGCGCGGGCCACCTCACGATTTTCAACAACGGCTACGAACGCGGGTGGTCGAGCATCGAGGAAATCGTCCCGCCGGTGGACGCCAAGGGCGGTAATTCGCTCGCCACCGGCAAAGCCTACGGTCCTGATAAACCGGTATGGCATTACGAGGCGAAAGTCCGCACCGACTTCTTCTCGTCGGAAATCTCCGGTGCCCATCGTCTTCCTAACGGCAACATGCTGGTCTGTGCCGGGGTCATCGGCAATTTGTTCGAAATCACCCCCGCCGGAGAAACGGTTTGGCAATATGTCAACCCGATGGTGCGCGGCGGCATCCTCGCGCAAGGCGAAAACCCGGGCAAGGACATGCGCGGCCACCTCTGGAACGCCGTGTTCAAGGTCCACCGCTACGCTCCGGACTATCCGGGCTTGAAAGACAAGGATCTAACACCCAAGGGCGTGATCGAACTCCCCGCCTCCCAAAAGGGCAAAACCGGCCTCGACAACATGATTGAAGAACCCCGCGGCAACCGCGCCCGCCCTGGGGGCGGCAACGCCCCGCCCCGCCCCAAGCGCCGCCAGGGTGAGTGATCGAATCGAAGCGCAGGACACGAAGATCGCGGAGGTGGAGATGGTCTTGTTAGGCAAGCCGCTCTCTGATGGAGCGACTGCTTTAGCCGGCCCGGCCGCAGGCCTTTCTGTCAGCCTTGGGTTCAGTTTCACTTGGTCCCGCTCATTGCGGGCCGGAGCACGGTGAAAATGAACTCGCGTTGCGGCCGCCGCGGGGCAAAGCCGATGGTGAGTTCGTCGCCCGGCTTGGCGCTGCCGCTCCATTTGACGGAGATGCTGACTTGGTTCAGTCCCTTGGCGTTTGACAGGCCACACACGCTGCCATCCGCAAACCCGGAGGAAATATCGGCGCTGTTGACATAGCAAACCGCCTGCGGATTGGTGAGTCGAACGGCGGCTGCGAGGTCGTGCTCCAAGGCTCCGCGCGACGCGAATTGCAGTTCCAAAATGAAGAAGTCAACGCCATTTCGGTTAGAATTCACATTTTCGAATTTCGCGGACTGGAGTCCGTTGCCCGGGTTCATGGAGAGATCTGCAACGATGGACTTGCCATCCGCGGAGACCCTGCCTTTGGCCAAGGGCAACATCTCCCCGCGCCGATAGGGAAAGCTGCAATACGGCTCCACGACGAAGCGGAAGCGCAGCATCCCCTCATCGGGCGGCAGGAGGAATGCGCGTGGAGGGCGCCCGGTTCCGGAGGGAACTGCAAGCGGCTGGCTGTGGGTGCCGAGCGCGCCCAGGAGTACCGCGCATTTGCATTGGTAGGATTGGGCATCCGGGGGTCGCTCCGTGTCGCCGGCAACCTTGGAGATGAACCGGTAGTCGGGACGCACGGTGCCCGGTCGGTCGGCCGGGATGGTGGCGCCGACAAACTCCAATTCAAACTCCGGGTCCGTTTGGGATTTCGGCAGGACATCAGGAACCCACGCCGCTGGCGTCATCGCATGCGGCGGGGGTGCCATTTTCCAGGACACCGGCGGCTGGCCGCAGCGTACCGCGCGAAACTCCAGCTCCGCGGCACTGCGCGGCCAGACGGGAAAGGCGAGCACGCTGCGGTATTCGCGGTCATCCGGATCGCCAATCAGGCCGTTGCCATCGATCCAGCCGCCGGCACCGTCAGACACTTGGACGAACACATCCGGCAGCTTGGCCGCGATGCCGTCCGGCTCGAGCATCGACTGCCAGCCGGTGAATTTCTCCTTGATGGGAGGAAACATCTCGCTCAGAACCCAAGCATCCACATGGTGGCACCGCAACGGCAGCGGGGCACCGCCGGCATCCAGCAGGCGGCACGCGAGCAGCAGGTTGCCGGGAGCACCGGAAAATTTCTGAAACACTGGCCGACTGCCCACTGAGGTGGTCTCAACATTCATGCTGCCACACCCCATGGAGCGGCTCCCGGACATCTCGCCCCGGTAGTTCGTGCCGGTCTCGATCGACGTCTCGCCCACGGCGCTGATGGCAAGTGCCGAGCCGTCGACAAAGGTGACAACCCGGATGGGAGCGACCACCGCAAGTGGCGGCGGCGGGGCAGCGGGTTTTGCAGGGTTGGAATGTCTTGCAACCATAAACAGGCTGCCAACGGCCAGCAGCAACACGCCCGCGGCGATCCAAGGCTGCACGCTGCCGCGCGGCATGCGGTGCGACGGATTCCGGACGATGTGGGTCATGATGATGCGGAAATTTGTTAGATCTCAGGATTGCTAGATGTGGGGATAGCAAACGCATGTGAGGCTCGCTGCCGTGCGCATGGCGTGAGTGTGAGGAGCGAAGGCCGGGTTGCCAAGTGGAATGTAACCCGCATTGTTTGCGCTTCGCACTGTTTCTATCAGCGACAGGCGCGTTGCGTTTGGCCCAACAGCCCGATCCGTTTGCGCCGCCCGCCCACCATCGATGGCGTGGACGCGGACGAATTCATCCGCCACAACGCCGACCCCATCTGGCTCCAACAGCACGGGGAACACGAAATCCTGCACCAGCGTGAGATGGAAGAAGCCGAACGCCAGGCGCCACCCGCGCCGGGCACCCGGAGGTCCCGAGACTTCGGCGATGCTGACGGCATCCCGTTCTGACATCCTCCGCGAAAAGTTAGAATCATGGCACCCATGTGAACGGCAAGAAACGCGGCGGGCAGGATGCCCGCGCCACGGTGGATGAACCCATCCGGCGCCACCTGCGGCCGGAGTTGGTGAAACGGCTTGCAAAGGTGGTGCTTTGCAAGCCACTGGGGTTGGCCACGGCACGGGAGAACCTGGCTACGATGGTTAGGGAGTTGAATGACCGGCTTGCAGATGCGCTTATTGCGGACCCGCCAGCGCTCCCTGGTGGCGGGACGCCACCAGCACGGCCTGCCGCGGGACGCGGCAGCCACGCACACGTTCGCGGCGTGAGGGTGGAACTGGATTTCTGAATCTTGACCGCGCCAGCGAATCCAGCTAACCCTGTTTGACATGACAAAGGAAACCAATGAACCCTGCTATTGCTGGAGCGGTGGAAAACTTGGGAAGTGCTGCCTTGGCAAAGACGCTGTGGAGGCCGCCATGCCCAAGGGGGAGGCGCGACGGCAAGCGCAGGCGGTTTCCGGCCGCATGGCACGCAATCTGTTGGCTCTTTGCGGCCTGACGGTCGGCATGTTGGCGGGTGACTCGCTCCTGTGCGGACAGGAGCAGAGCGGGACTGGCGGCGACCAGCTTTCGATCCGGGATCATGTCGCGGCCGCTCTCGAATCCGGAGCAAACGACGCAGAGAAGTCGGCGCTCGTCAAGGCCCTCGCCAAGGCCCTCGCCACCAAGTGGCTGGCGGAGGACAAGGACGCTGCCATTCAGACGATGTTGGAATCCATTCGCGCCACCGAAAACCAGGAACTGACGGTACGGATTTTCCGCAACTTCCTGGCGGACACGGCTTTGGCCATTCCGGCGGCCTGCGCACTGCCGGACGCGAATGATCCGTTTTTCAAGGCCGTGGAAGCCGGGCGGCCGGGTGCCATTAGGGAATGGATCGGCGCGTCCCTGCGGAAGGCCGGAGAGCCGACCGTGCGCCAATTCGCGACCCTAACGGCTCCACCGGAGTGGCTCGGCGAGGGCTTCGTCAAATGGCTGATGCATGGTGGGATGTTGGGCACGGACGATCCGCGGTCAGGCGGGCGGCTTGCGGCCCGGGTGTTGTTGCTGATGGAGTGGCGCGCACGACCCAAGAGCCGCACGATCCAGGCGGACTATCTGGAATGGCAGATGGGGGACGCCATGAACGAGGGCGATGTGGCACGCATGACCGCTTACTTTGCCGGGGTCGCGGAAGTCTGCCCGGTGTTCGCGTCGGGTGGCGATTGGGACAGGACGGTGGCATGGCCGATCGCCAAAGCATGGAGGAAGCGGCTGGCGGATGTGGCAAAGAAGGAAGACACCGGGGCGGGCGCGGATTGGCGGAATGCCATCGAGGCGTGCTTCGTCACTCCGGCACGGAACATGGCAAAAGAAGAACGGACCTTTGCTGCCGCCGGTTTGGAAAAAATCATCGAGTCACTGCTCGAACCTGCCACGCTGGCCGGATCGTCGGAGAAGCCTCCCATCAGGCTTGGCAATGCGCCCGCCATGAGGGCCGAACGGGTCAAGGCGTTGACGGGTTTGTTCGAGCCCTATCCCGAGTTTCTGGTGGTGATCGAGCGGAAGGAGCTCGCCATGGTTCCGCCCGGCTTCCCCACGGTTCCGGATGAACCGCCCGCGTTGATGGTTCGCGGGTTGCAGGATTCCACCAGTCCGCCCGCCCGGCGCTTTGCCATTGCTGGCGAGCTTTCGCGGGTTCCGAAGCAGCGGTATCAGGAGGTGGCGGCCGCGGGATTCGTGCTTGCCATGCGTGACCACCTGCGCGCGGACGTGAATATGAATGATCCTGTGATTGCCGACCAGTTTTACAAAGGTCACCCCCGCGACTGGCAGGAGGTGTGGATCAAGGCGGCGGCCGAGGTCGCGACGATGACGGCCGCTGCTTTCAAAGCCCAGCCAAGGGGAACAGCCTGGACGGACAACGCCATTCTCAAGCGCATCATCGAGTGCGCCATCTTCGGCCGTGCCCGCGCTCTAACGAGCGAGTGGATCGAATCCCACGGCGCCGCTCTTCACGGCGACACGGCCCTCATCACCGCTCTTGCCGAAGCCGGCTGGCTCGATCTGGCCGGCACGCTCTGCAACAGATTGCCGGAAATCCTGCCCTTCGACGGCTACCCCAGACTTGTTAGTCCGCCGGACTGGCTGCCCAGGCTGTTGGAGAGGATCGTGTCGAAGGCCGATCGCTATCGCATCGAGCTTGCCCTTTCCTCGTTGTCATGCGAAGGGACGGCACCGAGGCTGGAGGAAACCGTGATGGCCCGTCTCATGCCCTTGGCCGAGCGATACGGCGAGACCGCCGACATGACCATCGCAAGCCGGATGCAGTGTCTGGCCCTCCTCTGCCGTGAACCCACCGTGGCCTACCGGATCAAGGGCGAACTGGAACGGGTGGCCGTGGAAGTCCGTCCCGATAGTTTTCAGCGCCGGGGCACAATTCTGGGAGGCCTGGATACCCGCGAGGCGTGGTATCTTGAGGCCGCCTTTCTCGGCAATCTCTTGCGAGACGGACGGCTTGACGAAGTCGCCAAGCGGCTCGAAACGGTTCTCGCCGATCCCTCGAAATACGAAGCGGGTGAGGCCTTTCTCGGCCTGTGCATCAGGATGCTCCATGAACACGCCCTGTGGCTGTTAGCCGACGAACATCGGGACCGGGTTGAGCAAGCCATCCCCCTCAGCCTGCGCCTCTATGCTGCCATCATGGGACCGGGACAAGGCTGGAACTACCGTGACGAAGCTACCCTTTTCGTGGAACTCTGCCATGCCGCGGGAAAACGGTATGCCGAGTTCGAGACTTGGCTAGTCGGTCAGGGGGAGCGGGTGCGAACCGACTACCGCAACAGGCGTTTCGGACCGCCCGAGCTGCCATTGCCATTCAACGCCGCTTTCTATCAGCTCGCCGTGTTTCCCAATCTGCGCAGCGGCTGGGATGGCCAGGCATGCGACGATCTCCGGATTGCAGGCATCCTGGCCTTGGCTGACGATCCCGCCCTCGTCAAGGCGCAATCCCGTGGCAGACCGCTTGCCGAGATCGTTTCACTGAATATCAAGCGCTTCGCAAAGGACAAGCCGGCGGAAAAGCTGGCCATCATTGCCCAATGGCGGGAGCGTCACGCCACTCATCCGCTGCTCGACGCGACAGAGCGGTTGCTGCGGGGAAATGCGATTCGGGCACAGTGAGAGAAATTCATATGTCTGGTCCTTGTCAAACTGCAATACCGGATCACCTGGAAGGCCATAGCTGCAATAAGCATGCTCAGCGCGCAGCGCCCAGCCAGCGGTCGAGGTCGCGGCGGAGGATGAAGTCGATCAGGCGCAGCGTGTGGTCGGGAGTTGTTTCGAAAAGCAAGCGATAGTCACCTGCCACCCGCGCACGCAGCGTTCCGGGGCGGGCTTTGAGCGCGCGCACGGTTTTCCAGATGGATGGATCGCCTCCGGCAAGCCGCCCTGCCGCCATCAGCGCGGCGGCGGCGGCGGGTCGCGGGTGCTGCTGCATCGCGGCGCGGAATGCGCTGCTGGCTTCAGTGACCCGCAGGGGTTGGCGTTCCCACTCGATGCCGGTGGTGGCATCGGCGTCGGGTTCGGCGTTTGGCGGAACCGGTGGTGAGACGGCTTGCTCCCTGTTAGACTCTGACTGTTCGCGGGTGGCGCGGCGGAGTTGTTCCCGGGCGCTGCGCAGCTCCTGCATGGCGCGGTTGCGTTCGTCGTGCTCCACTTTGAGATTCTCCTTGAGGCGCCGCAGGTGGTCGCGGAGTTCCCGGGTCTCGGTCGTTTCTCCGGCGGGCACGGCAGCGGTACCCGGATCACGCAAGGCGGCGTTTTTGCGGCTTGCCTCCTCGCTTTTCCGCAGGGTTTCCTGCATGGCATCGATCTTTGCCTTGAGCCGTTGGATCTCCATCTCGCGCCGCTTGACGTGCTCGGCGGACTCGGCACGGGCCTTTTCCACATCCTTTGCGTGACGGGTGCGATGCTCGGATTCCCTGTCCGTGGCAGCCACGATATCGTAGCCGGGTTCCTTGTCATCGAGGCCCAGGATGTCGCGGGTGTCCTCCATGTCATCCATCAGCGTGGTTTGATTCACCCAACTGCAAACCGGCAGGACGCCGCGCGCGATCAACAGCCCGAGGGCAGGATCCGATAGAATCGCCGCGTGGGCGACGTCGCAGAACAGCAATTCGGCCGAGTGCTGCCCCTCGTGCTCGGCAGCAAAGGCTTCAGCGGCCTTCCGGCAGAGGAGCTGGAAGCGCTCCTCGGGAGACGCGAGCAGGACTTCCATCTCGAAGGACAGGGCCACGGCTCCGGGTGCCCATTCAATGAGCCACCGCAGCGCGCCGGCATCCCTCGCCATGTAGAAATCATAGGCCACCATGTCGAGAATGTTGCTAGAAAACGCCTCGCGGCCGAAGGCTTGCATCAACTCGATCGCGCGCGGGAATTCATAAAACATCGCCAACCGGGAGACCACCCTGCCTGCCAGATGCGCGGGGATGCGAGCTGCGTCCAGCGCGTAGAGTTCGTAGGAGCGCATGCCCTCAATCCGGTGCGGGGAGAGGAGCAGTTCAGGATGAGCCGTCGCCTCGCGGATGGTCACGCCATCGACCGCGTATTGATCGTCCATGGTGAGTTTTCCCTCGCAACATTGTTTGAACTTCCTGCCGCTGCCGCATGGACAGGGATCGTTTCGTCCGGCCTTGGGCACGGCCCGTGTGACGGTCGCTCCGCCGCCGAGAGCCATGCCCACTGATTCGCTGCTGGGAATCGATTCGTCCCATCCCGAACCCGTAGCGCACTTGCGGAGATGGTCCAAAAAGCGGTTGCGCGCGGGCTCGACCCGCGTTTCGACATTGAGAATCGCAGCCACCACGGGATCGCCGGAAATGATTGCCGCATGCTCCAACACCAAGCGGAGGTAATGGCGGTCGATGCGCACTGCGTTCCGGCACTGCTTGCGGGTGAGTGCCAGGAAATCAAGCGGCGCGGATTCGTGGCGGCGTTCGTAATCCAGCCAGGCCACAACCACGGAGGAGACTTCGCGTTCCGAAGCCATCTGCCCGGATCGGATGGCGGTGGTAAGGGCCTCCGCCACACCTCCATCCAGCCGCAGAGCGGTGTTGAGAATGAGGGACGCATCCGGCAACAGAGCGGCTCCAAGCGCAAGAACTTCGCCAGGCAGGCGGCGTCCCGCGTAAAGGGCCGCCAGATAAAGATGACTGAACGCCTTCGCATCCCGCGCCCTGGCTGCCAGATCCAGCGCGCTGGTGAGGATCGAGTCGTCGCTCGGCAACGTGTCGCCCAGAATTCGCAGCGCGGGCCGGCAATAATTCGTGGCGCCCGCCAGCTTCAGAAGGCTGGCGATGGCATCTGCGGGTGGATCGGTGGAGGGCATCGGAGGAATGAACCGGTGATGATTTCGCCTTTGTACCACGGATTTTCAGGGCGCCCGGGACGCAATCCTCCCCGCCCCGCACGTCATGTCAAGCCGCCATGACTCCGACCAGATCCCTCCGCATCTCCATCGGAGGCTGAAGGCCCAGGCCAAACGGCACAAGCGATCCCTCAACCAAGAGGCCATCCTTTGCTTGGGGCACGCCGTCGGCATGGATGCGGCCCGGCCCAGCCTCGCCACTCCGCCACCACCCGTTTCCGTTGGTTCCATCCTTCAGCCGTGGTCCTCGCGTGCCGAACTGCTCGAAAACTTCCTCGACCGGGAATCCATCGACGGTGGAGTGAGGTTGAACGGCCGGTGCATTCAAAACCGCAGCCGGATTTCCCTCAGCGCGGCGTTGACGGCATCGCGCTCTGGCTCGTCCGGCAGCGAACAGTGCTCGAAGGCCTGGCGCACTTCGGCGAGCTTTTCCTCAGCTCGGGCCACCAGTTCATCGTAGTCGAACTCGCCCGCGCGGACCTGCAGGAGGTAGTCACGGTTCGGGCGGCGCACTCGCAGCATGCCTTCGGTGGCTATTTCGAAAGCCATATCTAACAATCTAAGCGTGTGCATCAGGTTTTTCGAATCGTAGCCGCGCCCATGTTCGGCATTCGTCCGGTAGCGTTCGTCGTTGCGCACCGCCACCCATTCCCAGTATTCGCGGTGGGCTTTGCAATGGGCGCGGAAGGCGTCCAGGTTGCAGTGCATCCAGGCGATGGGCCGTGCGTCATGCGGCACGCTGCTGAACACCAGCGCGTCAGGATCCTTGGGCGAAACCAGACCGCGATACCCCCCGTCCGCGGCATGATAGATTGCAAACAAATCCGTCGCGTGGGGCACGGCAGTGAGTCCGCAGTGTTTCGGATCATGTTCGCGCGCGGCCAGCCAGACCAGTAAGGGCGTACTGCCCTGACTTTCCGGCACGTGGCAGAACTCCAACAATCCCATGCGCCGCTCCGGTTGGGGATTGACGATTTTCTTGTTGAGGCCGCGTGCCTTGCGGATCTGGCCCAGGGCGTATTCGCCATATGTCCGCGCGCAGAGCTTTGAGAGAAACAGGTTTGGCCTGAGAATCTGATAGAGCGGATGCCGGAAGCGCACGCAGTCTTCCGGCATGGCCAGCAATTCCAGCGCGTTGGGATTGTTCTTCAGCAACATTTCCACAAAGCGGCCTGCTTCATAATAGACCTCGTCGCCCCGCACATCGGCCACTTGTTCGATGTTGTCCAGTCCTAACAAATATTCCGGCGGCGCGACGAATACCCCCCGGCGATCCTCGTCAGAACCGGCCAGAGCGGTGCCGTAGGCCTGGCTACCAGCCACCGTGTCAAACAACAACAAGTCCGGCTGTCTCACGCGATCCAGGGTGAAATCCGCAGGCAGTGGTGGTGCGGGGCGCGGTTCGCGGATTGCGGCACGCAGCAGGCGGTCGAGCGCGGTGGTCCCACCGGGGCCTTGTGGCAGGGAACCCAGGGATTCTTCCACCTCGGCCAAGGCGGATTGCAGAAACGAGTCGATCACAGCAACGCGTGCCATGTGCTCGCCCTCGCCAGTGCGCGCTTTGTGGGCCAGCAGCGCAGGGATTTCCGCCATCACCTCCGCCGGTGCGGATGGCAGCAGATCCGCGAAAGGCACGGGCGGAATATCGAGGCCATGTGCCACCCAGCGAGCGGCGAGTAGCGCGCGCAGGGCATACAGATAGTCCTTGGCCCGCACAGTTTCCGCGTTGAGCTTACCCAGCATCATTTGCTTCGCCAAGCCGCGGTAATGGTCCACGGATGCGCGGGGCGAAAAAACCTCCCGCGCCACCGCCTGCCAGCGCTCGCGGAAGCCCGGAGCCTCCCAATAGACAATGGGCGAGTGCAGCCACTCGACCAGAGCGCCGTTAGATTTGCCTAACAATCTAGCGGCCTTGCGCGCATCCCAGCCACCGGCGTCCAACAGTCCCTCCAGCGGCAGGTCGATGGATTCCAGCCCGTCGGCCACCGCCACATAGGCGGCCTCGGGCTTGACGAAAATAAAGCGGATGTCGAAATCGCTGTCTGGCGAAGCGAAACCCCATGCGCGGCTGCCAGATTCGCAGGCATACAGGATGCGCACGCCGTGATGGTTTTCCAAGCGATTCAGCAGGGCAAAGATTTCAGCGGACACGGGCGAAGAATCGCGCAGGGCGTGAGTGGTGCCAAGAGGAAAGCGATGGGGATTTCGGCCGAGGAGGGCCGTCACTGCACGGCCAGACCGCCACGCCCACCATTTTGAATGATTGCCGCCGACTCCCGCGACGGGATTCCACCTCGCTTGTTTCAGGATATTTTCCGCAGCCAGGTTTGGTTTTCGGCGGTTTCTGACAATACTTCATGAAACAATCCGTTTGCCCCTGACTCCATGAAGCCTCTTCTATCCGCATTCATTTTGAGCACCGTTGCAGCGTTCGGCTATGAACGCCTGCAAGGGCCGACCGAACTGCTCTTTTCCGACAAGGAGAAGGCGTTCAACGGCTATACGCTCTTTGGCGTCGGCAGCCGGACGTATCTGCTGGATATGGAGGGACGCGTGGTCCACACGTGGCCGGTCGGGACCAATCCGCACCTGCTCGACAACGGCAACATCCTCGATGCCACAAAAGACGATCCGAGCGGCTTCCAGGGATTCCAGGAAGTGGATTGGGACGGCAAGACCGTGTGGGAATACACCGAAAAGCGCGAGGGCTATGCGCCCCACCACGATTGGGTGCGAATTTTCAACAAGGCGCTGAAAGCTTCTACCACGCTCTACATTGCGAACAAATCCATCACCAACGACCAGGCGATCGCCGCGGGTGCCGACCCCAAAAAGGGACCCTACCGCGATGGACAGATGGACGCCATCGTCGAGGTGGACATGCAGGGAAAGGTGGTGTGGGAATGGTGGTTTTTCGATCACGTCGTTCAGGACATCGATGCGGCGAAGCCCAACCACGTCGGACCGGGGAAAACCATCGCGGACCATCCGGGGCGCATCAATCTCAACATGCCTGGCAAACCGCTGAAGCGCGATTGGTTGCACTGCAACTCACTCGACTACAATGCGGAGTCCGGCCATTTGGTCATCAACTCGGTGCAGGGCGAGTTGTATGTGATCGACCATGACGGCACGTTCGT
>Ga0073936_10010372_pt1 | contig 11439 bp, 9 predicted proteins | sample AliMusrvi5mmetaG_FD_87041 | JGI IMG/M metagenome (GOLD analysis project Ga0073936, IMG submission 87041) | Freshwater lake bacterial and archeal communities from Alinen Mustajarvi, Finland, to study Microbial Dark Matter (Phase II) - Alinen... | ecosystem: Environmental > Aquatic > Freshwater >... | reverse complement strand
CCACTGATTATACTGATTTAACTGATTTTACTGAAAGAATCGGATTGGAAATATCAGTTAGGACGTTCACCTTCTGGGTGAACGGACACGGCGACATAACGGATTCAAAATCAGTATAATCAGGTGAAATCAGTGGTTCCCATTTTCCTTTGTAGGTTGAATGCCGGAGCGGGACGCTCCGGCCACGGCCTGCGGCGGGACGCCGCAGCCACTTTGCCGGGTGGCTTGGGGGAGTCCGGTGGGTCAGAGTCGCTCGTCTAGCGTGCCTGCGGCCCACGCGTCCAATAACCGAACCATGTCCACGAACGAGGCCGATCTCCCGGAACGCACGAAATGTCCGCTGGCACAGTTGCCGGCTAACAGAATGGCCGCATCATCGAAGCCGCGGATGGCGGCGGACAGGCAACCGGCACCGAAATTGTCGCCCGCGCCGGTGGAGATGAGCGGTTCGCTGCAATACGGGCCAGGCACATAGACGGTGCCCGCAGCGCTGGCGCAGGCGGCGCCGTTGTTAGGATGGATGATCACGCGGTCCACGTCGATCCTGGCCCGCAGGCAGGCGGCGAGTTCCGCCACCGCGTCGGCATCCATCCGCCCATGATAGGCTTCGCCGAAAACCTCGCCCATTTGCCAGGCTTCCTTCAGGTTGAAACTGAGCATCGTTTGGCACTGCCGGGTGATCGGCCCCAGCCGGGCTAACAAATCCTCGCGGTCGGCCTGCGGCCGGGTCTCGAACTCCGCCAGATCCATGAAAAACACCAACTCCCTGGCAGGCATGCCGAGTTCGCCCAAACGTTTTGCCAGGTTGCTCCAGATCGCGCCGGCATGCGGGAGTTTCCCCCAGTTGACCGCGCTGATGAAGCGGGCGGCCCGCAGTTCCTCATCGAGCGCGGATTGGCCGACACATTCGAGCAGGTGCTCCCAGGTCACGTCCGCGCAGGCGGCCATGTCGCACAACATCACCTTGCCGTCGGTGAACTCAAGACAGGTCGTGTGCGCCGGCTTGGCCAGCGTGTGCAGGCACCGCAATTTCCCGCCCAGCGCGTCCTGATAGATCGGCAGCACCTCATCGCGGCCCATCGCCCCGATGTAGGTGACGTCGATCTCGCCGGCGTGGATGTCATGCATGGCGGCGGCGAACAACGGGCCATTGCCACCGAACTTGTCGCCCAGATGTCGCGCCGGATAGGAGGCGGAGATGCCTGCGGCGGCGGCGACCTTGGGGCCGAACTCGGCCATCGAGGCCGGCACTTGCAGCCGCACGAAGGTGTCGATGAATCCATCGAAGCCACACAGGCCGGAACACCTCGGTCGCACTGCGGCGGCCTGTGTTTTGAAATCCTCAATGACTGCTGCGAGTGCCGCAACGTTGCGATAAATCGTGATCGGGGTGGTCATGGTCGTGGGTGGGTGATGGCGGTTCTTCTTCCGGGAAATCGTCATTTGCGCAATGCGGGGCGATTCATAGCCGCCAGGTAGCAAAAAACCACTGCATATTTCGCCGTGCCCGACCCGACGGCGGATTTTCGTACCCCAACAATCCCTTCGGGATACAAATGCCTGCCTCAATTCACCCCGTGCAAAAAATCGCCGCGTCCTGAAGATTTCCAAAATTATTCTTGGCGGGGCCGGGCGGCCGGCTACCTTCATGGCGAAGCGTTTTTCCAAAATTATGACTACCCCTAATGTTTCTTCAGAAATGGTGAATTTCGACACCACGATCCAAGGAATCGACCCTGATTCCGTGCACAAGGTCGCGCTTCCCAGCGGGGTGCTCATGCCGATCGCGGCATTCGGCACCTTCCATTCCGACTGGGCGCAGGCTTACATGAAGGATGCCACGGTGGAGGCGATCCGCGTCGGTTGGCGGCACATCGATACCGCCCGCGCCTACGAGAACGAGGAAGTGGTCGGCGAAGCCATTCGCGAGGCGATCCGCAAGGGATCTATCTCGTCGCGTGACGAACTCTTCATCACCGGCAAACTCTGGAACGGCCACATGGCCAAAAAGGATGTCGAACCGGCGCTCGATGCCACCCTGCGCGCCCTGGGCGTGGATCAACTGGATATGTATCTCAACCATTGGCCATGGCCCAACGTGCATACCCCGGGCTGCGCCGGCGACCACCGCAACCCCGATGCCGTTCCCTATATCCACGAGTCCTTCATGGAAACATGGGGCGAAATCGTCCGCCTCAAAAAGGCCGGCAAGATCGTCGATATCGGCACCTCCAACCACACCGAAGCCGATCTCAAACTGCTGCTCCGCGACACCGATGATTTCTCGCGCCCGGTGGTCAACCAAATGGAAATGCATCCGCTGTTCCAACAGACCGATCTCCGCCGCTACATGGCAAGCCAGGGCATCGTCTGCACCGGCTATATGTCGCTCGGCTCTCCTAACAGACCTGGCCGCGACCGCTTCAAGGAACACCGCGCCGACATGTTCGACCCGCTCATCCAGTCGATCGCCGCCAATAACGGCATGTCCCTCGCCAAAGTCTGCCTCAACTGGGCCTACCAGCGCGAAAACAAATCCGGCGGCTATGTCGCCATGGCCACCCGGACCGATTGGATCGTGGATAACCTGAGCGCCGCCACCAAGGATTTCATCAAGCCCGAACAAATGCTCGCCATCTCCGGCGACGGCACCCCGCAACACCCCGGAATCGACGCCAACAACCGGCTCATCTGGGGCCAGGTTTTCCTGTGGCCCGAAGCCCTCGGCGATTGGCGGGTGCTGTGGAATGACAGCCAGGTCTTTGAAACACGGGACGCCTACGCCAGATTCAAGAAGTCGTTCGACGCCCACTATCAGGTGTGGAAGGAAACCGCCGTGGCCGCACCCCATTGATATCTAACATTTTTCTGGCATGAAGGAAATCGGAATCGTAAACCGGGAATTGTCGCGCCTGCTTTCGGAGCAGGGCCATGGCGATCTGCTCATGGTGGTGGACGCGGGCTTCGCCATCCCCAAATCCGCCGATGTGGTGGACATCTCCCTGACGGAGAACTGCCCGATGGTCATCGACACGTTGAAGGAATTGAAAAAATTCTTCTCGGTCGAGAAACTGATCTTCGCGGACAAGACCAAGGAAGTCAGCCCCACCCTGTTCGACAAGATCACGAAACTGATCGGTGAGGATGTTCCCGTGGAGATCGTCAGCCATCCGCAGCTCAAGGAGATGAGCGCCAAGGTCAAGGCGGTCATCCGCACCGGCGACTTCACCGCTTATGCCAATGTCATCCTCGTTTCCGGCGCGGGTCCCAGATGGTTCTGCGAAAAATGATATCTGGCGAGGCTTCGCCTCAGAAACCAGAAACCAGAAGACAGAAGACGGAAGACGGAAGACGGAAAGCAGACTGGAAACCTGATCTAACACAAACAGATTTGCACTTGCAAGGATTCCAGCAACATCGCGACACCCCAACCCACAGGAAAAGATATGAAACAAGCAATCATGACCACGCCCGGCGTCATTGAATTCAATGATGTTCCGGCTCCCGGCCCATTGGCGCCCAACGACGTGCTGCTGAAGATCCAGCGCATTGGCGTGTGCGGATCGGACATCCACGTATTCCATGGCGAACACCCGGCGACTCCCTATCCGGTGGTGCAGGGGCATGAGTATTCCGCGGTGATCGTGGCCGTCGGCGACCAGGTGACCACGGCCAAGGTCGGCCAACGCGCGACCGCCCGGCCGCAGTTGGTTTGCGGCAAGTGCGGTCCCTGCCTGCGCGGCCAGTACAACGCCTGCCAGCAACTCAAGGTGCAGGGGTTTCAGGCACCCGGCGTTGCCCAGGAGTATTTTGTGGTTCCGACCGAGCGGCTGGTGGTGTTTCCAGATTCCATGAGCTTCGAATACGGCGCGATGATCGAACCGTCGGCCGTCGGTGCCCATTCGACCGCCCGCGCGTCCAGCCTCAAGGGCAAAAACGTGGTGGTTTCCGGTGCCGGCACCATCGGCAACCTGGTGGCGCAATTCGCCAAACAACGCGGTGCCAAAAAAGTCCTGATCACCGACGTGATGGATTTCAAACTGCAAAAAGCCAGGGAATGCGGCATTGAGCACACGCTCAACATCCTGAAAACCCCGCTCAAGGATGGTGTCATAGAGGTTTTCGGCAGCGAGGGTTTCCAAGTGGGCTTTGAAGCTGCGGGTGTGCAAGCATCGCTCGACGCGCTGACCGGCAATGTCGAAAAAGGCGGCGAAGTCGTCATCCTCGGCGTCTATTCCAAGAACCCGACCATCAACATGTATTTCCTCGGCGAGCACGAACTGAATGTTTTCGGTTCGATGATGTACCGCCACGAGGATTACGTCGAGGCGGCCGCCCTCATTGCCGAAGGCAAAATCATCCTTGAGCCGCTCATCTCCAAACATTTCCCCTTCGACCAATACCTCGACGCCTACAACTACATCGGCGACAACGCCGACAAGGTCATGAAGGTGATGATCGACCTGTAGCGGGGTTTCTTCTCAGCCCCATCCACCGCCTGCCGGACCGTCGCCGACGGAATCTTCCCGTTGACATGTTCCCGCTGACCGCTGACGGTTCCCTTATGCTTGCCTTGGAAGACGACTTCACCTATGTGCTCCGCAAAGCCTTGACCGGCAATGGACTCACACCCGCTGAGGCCGCCTTCCGCGCGGAGGTGCCGGAATCCGACGCACGGTCGTTTCTGGCAGGCACATTTTCCCCAACCACCGCCCGCAAATTCGCTTCCGTGCTTGGCCTCAATGCGGAGGCCTACGCCCGGCACGCGCTCTATCTGCCGGAACCGCCCGAACTGTCCGGCATCGCGCGGCTTGACCTGCCCATGGGTGGTGAACAGGTCAACGCCTGGCTGGTATGCGATGATGACGCCTGCGCGTTGTTCGACGCCGGCTACGAACCCGGCGACTTGCTGGAAGCCATCCGCTCGCATCGCCGCCGTCTGCCTGATCGCGCGTTCATCACCCACGCCCATCGCGACCATATCGGCGCGCTCGATCAACTCCTGGCCAATGGCATGCCGGTCCACGCGGCGGGCATCGCCGCCACGATTCACATCTGCCCCGGCGACACCGTGATCTGCGGACCCCTTGCCATCCGGGCCTGCGATCTGTCGGGCCATGCCACGCCCGCGCTCGGTTACCATATCGGCGGCCTGTCACAACCGGTGCTGGTCACCGGCGATGCTTTGTTCGCCGGTTCGATCGGGGGGTGTGCCACACCCGCGATCTATCAACACGCGCTGTGCCGCCTGAGGGAAGTGTTGGCACCATTGCCTAACAACACGGTTCTACTCCCCGGCCACGGCCCGGCCACCACCCTCGGCCAGGAACGCGCGGCTAATCCGTTTTTGTGATGAATATAATTTGGCATGGATATTCCATTTTCCCATTTAGGCTAAGTCAGCAGTATCGGGCGGGACTCTCAACCTCCTTGAGGCATCCACGGCATAGATGGCCACGGCGAGCCAAATCAGGGCGAAGGAACACAGGCGGACGCTGGTCATGGGTTCGCCAAAGTATTGCCAACCGATCAGGAACTGCAACGTGGGCCCGAGGAATTGGAGAACGCCCAGAGTGGTGAGACTGATGGCACGCACCGCATGGCCGAACAGGATCAGCGGCAAGGTGGTGGCCAACCCGGTGCCGACAACCAGCGCCGCATGGGACCAGGATCCGCCAAAGGCCGCCGTCGGCGATGGCGAACTCATCACCAGCCAAGCCAAGGCGACTGGAGCTAACAGGCAGGTTTCGGCGGTGAGACCCAAACGCGCGCCGAGCGGTGCCCGCTTTTTGACCACCGCGTAAAGGGCAAACGTCAGCGCGAGGGTCAGCGCCACCCAGGGAAAACGGCCGACCGCCGGGATTTGGAATATCACTCCCGCCAGGGCCAGGACGATCGCGGCTAGTTGGCGTGGGTTATGCCTCTCCCCGAACCATAGGAATCCGAAGAGCATGTTGAAAAACGGGTTGAGGTAATAGCCCAGCGCACCTTCGAGAATGCGGCCATTCAAGGTCGCCCACACATAGAGCAGCCAGTTGCATGCCAACAAGGTACCCGCCAGCAGTTGCCATGCCGCGGCACGGGGGTTGCGTACCCCATCGAGCAGTGCCCGGCCCTCACCCCGCCACCACAGGATGCCTAACAAAATCACCAGCGACCACAGGGTGCGCTGTGCGACGATCGCCGGCGGCGGCAGAAAATCCAACAGTTTCCAAAACACCGGCAGAATGCCCCACAGGAAAAACGCGCCCACGGCGGCAGCCACTCCCGATCGGTTCGGGTCCATCACGCGACGGTCCAGGTGGACGGGCCGTGCAGCAATTCCTGCCAGGTGCCGGTGCCGCGTTTGGCTTTGGCATCCTGGACCTGGTTGTGGATGAGCGAATCGTAGGTCGGCCGCTGGATCTGGCGGATCACCCCGATGGGAGTCGGAAAATCCGGCAATCCCATGGTGGCAAGAAGTTGGGAATACAAGGGACTCGCTTGTTCCGGATCATGGATGAGGATTTCTCCGGGCGCGGCGGTGGCGGCATCGACGATTTCGGGCGTGAGGCCCTTGAGGCGGATGCCCTTTTCCTTGTTCTTGCCGAAGAGCAGGGGTTTGCCCGCTTCCAGATAGAGCATCTGGTGGTCGCGGTTCTCCTTGGCATAAACCGGATCCCACGCCGAATCGTTGAAAATCACGCAGTTTTGGAAAATCTCGACAAAGGAAACGCCCTGGTGTTCGTGGGCGGCCTTGAATGTTTCCACCATGTGCTTCGGATTGTTGTCCACGGTGCGGGCAATGAAGGTGGATTCGGCACCCAACGCGAAAAGCAGCGGATTGAGCGGATTGTCGATCGATCCGGTGGGAGTGGTCTTGGTCCTGGTGCCGACCGGCGAGGTCGGGCTGTACTGGCCCTTGGTCAAGCCGTAGATCCGGTTGTTGAAGAGCAACACGGTGACGTTGACGTTGCGCCGCAGCAGGTGCAGCATGTGATTGCCGCCGATGCTCAGGCCGTCGCCGTCGCCGGTAACGATCCAGACGGACAACTCGGGATTGGCCACCTTGATGCCGGTAGCCACGCTGGGGGCGCGGCCGTGGATACTATGGAAACCGTAGGTGTCCATGTAATACGGGAACCGGCTGGAGCAACCGATGCCACTGACGACGACGAAGTTCTCGCGCGCCACGCCGAGTTCCGGAAACGTGCGCTGGAGTGAATTGAGAATCGCGTAATCGCCGCAACCGGGGCACCAGCGGACGTCGTTGGTGGTAACAAAATCCTTGCGGGTGAGTTCCGGCAATGGGGAAATGATGGATGTTTCGGTGGCCATGGCGATCAATCGTTGAGGAGTTGCAGGACGCGGGCGCGGATTTCGCTGATCTTGAACGGGCGGCCCTTGATTTTTGATAGGGAAACAGCATCGACCAGATAACGCGCCCGGAGCAGCATGCAGAGCTGGCCGGAGTTGAGTTCCGGGACGAGCACCTTGTCGAAACCCTTGAGCAGGTCGCCGAGGTCGGGCGGCAGCGGATTCAGATAGCGCACGTTGGTACTACTGACATCGTAGCCGTCGGCCCGCAGCGTTTCGACGGCCGAGGTGATGGCACCGTGGGTGCCGCCCCAGCCGATGACGAGGAGTTTGCCGCGGCGTTCGCCGGTGATGCGGAGTGGCGGGATGGTCTTGGCCACGGCCTCGACCTTGGCGGCCCGCAGGCGGGTCATTTCGCTGTGGTTTTCAGGGTCATAACTGACACATCCCGAGGAGTCTTTTTCGAGGCCTCCGATGCGGTGTTCGAGGCCGACCTGGCCGGGGATGGCAAGGGTGCGGCTGAGGGTTTCGGGGTTGCGGGCATAGGCGACGTAGGGTTGCGAAGGATCGGCGAAGGGCACCGAAAGATCCGGCAATGACGCGTCATCCGGGATTTTCCACGGCTCCGAGCCATTCGCCAGATAGCCGTCGCTCAGCACAATGACCGGCGTCGAGTAGGCCAGCGCGATGCGCACCGCCTCGAAGGCGGCACGGAAACAATCCGACGGCGAATTGGCGGCCACGATCGGCACCGGGCTTTCGCCGTGGCGACCGTAAAGCGCCTGCAGCAGATCGGATTGTTCGGTCTTGGTGGGCAGGCCGGTGCTGGGACCGCCGCGCTGGACATTGACGATGACGAGCGGGAGTTCGGTGACCAGAGCCAGGCCGATGAACTCACCCTTGAGGCACATGCCGGGACCACTGGTGGCGGTGACGCCGATTTGACCGGCATAACTGGCACCGAGGGCCACGCCGATCGCGGCGATTTCATCTTCGGCTTGGACGGTCTTGACGTCGAAATGTTTGTAAGCCGCCAGGGTTTCCAGCACGCCGGTGGCCGGAGTGATCGGATAACCCGAAAACAACAGGGGCCGCCCGGCCTTCTTCGCCCCGGCGATCAGGCCCAGAGCCATGGCTTCGTTGCCGGAAATTTTGCGGTAGGTGCCGGGTTCCACTTCGGCCCGCGCCACCATGTAACGGTTGCGGGTGGTTTCGGTCGTTTCACCGAGGAAATATCCAGCCTTGAGGACACGGATGTTGGCATCGGCAATTTCGGGCGTCTTCTTGGCCCACTTGGAATTGATATAATCGATGGTCGGTTCGATCGGCCGGCCATAAACCCAGTAGGTGAAACCGAGGGCGAAGAAGTTCTTGGTACGCAGTTTTTCGCGGTTGGACAACGGGCTGTCCTTGAGCGCTTGGACGGCAAGGCCGGTAATATCGATGGGGATGACATCGTATTTTTTCAGGAGCGCCGGGTCCTCGAGCGGGTTTGTGATGTAATGGGCCATCTCCAGGTTTTCCGGCGTGAAGGCGGCGGTGTTGACGATCAACAACCCGCCCTCAACCAGATCGTAGAGATGGACGGCCAGCGCGGCCGGATTCATCACGACCAGCGCGTCGGGCTCGTCGCCCGGAGTGAGCACGGCCGAACTGCCGAAGTGGACTTGGAAGGCGGAAACCCCCGCAATGGTTCCGACTGGAGCGCGGATTTCCGACGGATAATCCGGGAAGGTCGCAATGGCGTTGGGTACGGTGACACTGGTGTCGGTGAATCGCTCGCCAACAATTTGCATTCCGTCGCCGGAGTCGCCCGCAAATCGGACGACCACGGATTTCATCTCGCGGAAAACGTGGGTGGATAGGCTCATGAGGATCAATAGGATTGGAAAGCGCAAATTTAAGAGCCGGATTTCTTAAACGTCAACGGCTGATTCGCAAATTGACGGGAAAACAGCCGTCCCGGCTGTGAGGGAAGACGGGCGTCCAGCCAGTCGATTCACGGGCGGACAGGCGGGACGCGCTGTCTTCCCTAACAGGCTGGAAGCCTGTTTTCCACTGCCACACGCAGGATCCTGCTTGGCTAACGGGAGGCTCTGCGGCATGCTGCGTTTTTCCCCAACGGCCATGAAGATTCTCAGTTACCTTGATCCCGGATACGCCAAATTTGTCAGCCGCCTCAGACGCCGTGCCCTGCCTGAGGTCGGAGTGCGCACATTGGTCGCCGAAATCATCGCCCAAGTGGCGACCAAGGGGGACGAGGCCTTGATCGCCCTCACCAAACGCTTCGATGGCGCGACGCTCACCCCGCAGACGATTTTCGTGACGGAAGCGGAACTGGCTGCCGCCGGAAAGGCCGTCACTGCGGCCACCCGGACTGCGGTGGCCCGCAGTTTGAAAAACATCCATGCCTTCGCGAAACGCGGACTGCGCAAGGATTGGTCGGCCAAAAATGCCGAAGGCGCCACGGTTGGCGAGCGGTTTACGCCCTTTGACCGGGTGGGGGTTTATGTGCCGGGCGGCAAGGCGCCGTTGGTTTCCACCGCCCTGATGACCGCCGGCTTCGGCCAGGCCGCCGGCGTGCCCGAAATCGTCGCCGCCACCCCCTGCGGACCCGACGGTTCCGTGAACCCCGCCCTGCTCTATGCCCTGCATGCTGCGGGGGTCACCGAAATCATCAAAGTCGGCGGGGCCCAGGCGATCGCCGCCTTGGCACTCGGCACCAAGTCGATCCGCCCTGTGGACCGCATCTTCGGACCCGGCAACCGCTTCGTCGTCGAAGCCAAACGCCAACTGGTCGGCGCGGTTTCCATCGACCTGTTGCCCGGCCCGAGCGAGATCCTCATCGTGGCGGACAAATCGGGTCATCCGGAATACATCGCGGCGGACATGCTGGCCCAGGCCGAGCACGGCGGCGACAGCGTGGTGGGATTGGTCTCCGACTCGAAAGCCCTGTTAGGCAAGGTGATCAAAGCGATCAACCGCCAGCTTCCCACGCTTTCCCGCGGCAACATCATCCGCGAGGTGCTCAAAACCGGAACCTTCCTGCTGCATGTGAAATCGTTCGCGGATGCCGTGGCCATTTCCAACGCCTTCTGCCCGGAACACCTGTCGCTCATCACCACTGCGGAAAAACGTTGGCTGCCCGAATTTCGCACCGCCGGCGCGATCTATCTGGGCGGGGACTCCCCGGTCGCCGTCGGCGATTTCCTCGCGGGCCCCAGCCACACCCTGCCCACCGGTGGCGCCGGCCGTTCGTTCTCCGGCTTGCGCGCCGACCAATTCCAGCGCCGAACCAGCATCGTACGCCTCGACAAAAAGTCTGTTAGATCCTCGTTGCCGGTGGTCGAGGAGTTCGCCCGCATCGAAGGACTCGACGCCCACGGCCGCTCCACTGCCATCCGCCTGGAACGGTGAGGCGGCAAGGGCAGCAGCAGTGATCGAGGCAACAAAAAACCCGCCTTTTGACGGGCGGGTTTTTTTACAGTTGAGATGGAATCAGCGGCGGCGGCGCAGCAAGCCCAACCCGGCCAATCCCGAGCCGACCAAAATGAAGGTGGCAGGCTCCGGGATGTCCTGCACCGTGAAGGTTTGGCTCGGACTTATCAATGCTCCTCCGCCCAGCGCATTGTAATCCGGAGTCGAAGTGAGTTGCACGTGCAAAAGGGCATCCACCGATGACTGCTCCGCAAAAGCCGCAGTGTGATTCGCGCCGCCCGATACCAACGTAACGCCCGATGCGGAAACTGTGAGACCAGCAGTTGCGTCCCAGCGGCCTGTTGCTCCAGCGTTGCCCCAGGCAGGCGCCCCACAGGTGGCATTAATCCCTGTGATGGAATAATCGGAGCTGATCGTTGCCACGGTATATCCCAAATCCACGTTGAATGACTGACCCCATGCCGCAGGCTGGAACAGCCCACCAAACGTAACCTTTGTCCCAGTCTCGTCAGTAGAAAATGTGACTGAAAATGCCCCCACGTCAACCGTGGGTCCGGTGTTCGCCGGATCATATTGAAGCGTGAAGTTGCTGAAGACCAAATGATCCTGGGTGATGGTCCCGCCCGACAACAAATCCGCCACAGTGGTGGCATGGGAAGAGCCGACGGACCCAAGCACAGCGCCCGTTACCAAAACGAACTTTCT
>Ga0073936_10010369_pt1 | contig 11440 bp, 7 predicted proteins | sample AliMusrvi5mmetaG_FD_87041 | JGI IMG/M metagenome (GOLD analysis project Ga0073936, IMG submission 87041) | Freshwater lake bacterial and archeal communities from Alinen Mustajarvi, Finland, to study Microbial Dark Matter (Phase II) - Alinen... | ecosystem: Environmental > Aquatic > Freshwater >... | reverse complement strand
GGGCCGGAGCCATCGCAACCAGGGGAAAAACAAAAGAGCCGCCACCAGCAGCAGACTGACGGTGAAAAATTGTAAGGAATCCGCCTTCTGGCACATGGCCCCCAGCCATTCCACGGCACCGTTGGTGGTTCGGCTGGATGACACTTCGGCCAGCGCCTTGCCCGCATTGAACAGCCTTAGCGCCAGACACGCGCCAAGCGCCACCACAGCCGCAGCATAGAGCCACACCTTCAAAACATCGCCGAATGCCCGAATGCGCATGCCTCCCACTCTGCCACACCAGCGACCGAAGGGAAGCCCCGGAATCACGATTTTGCGGGATTGCCCCCGCCCGTCGTCGCTAGCATCCCGCCGCCTTTGATCTCACCCCTTGCGCGCCGGGCCGGGGTTGCCGCCGGGGTAGAACTCCGCAGCGAAGTTGATCAGCGCGGTGGGCGGCGTGCATCTTGCCCGTGCCAACGGTGTCCAAGATGGGAGCAAAAAATCTCCACCTGCTTGGCCTTGAATCGCTTTGCGCTGCCTCTGGTGGGGTTCGGTTCGCCAGATCGAAATCACCCTCCTGATCTTCCAGGACGCGAAATATTACCCGCCAGACGCAATTAAACCTTGCATGAGAAGCTGTTAGGTTGAAAAATTTATTCCTAACGCAACTCGTTGTAAATCAATTGTCAGTGCTGAATTCTTCAAACCCATTTTCAGGTTTCTCGATCTTTCCCGGTGCCGTAGAAACTGCCCTGCCCTTCCCGACGGACTTTGGCTGGAAGCGGGCATCCGCCGGTGTCTGGGATTGTTTCAAAGCGGACGTGACTTTCTTCAGGATCTCTCTGAACGCCATGACACCGAAATCCTCCTGACCACCTTTTTCGAAAGCCTCAAGAGCAAGCGTCGGCTGGCGCTGCTCAGCGACATTCTCTCGCAAGCCCAGGCCCACATGCGCCGGGCGATGCCCGATGCCTTCGCGGCTTTCAAGTGCCTGGATGACTTCGAGCTTTACGCCGGCGACGGCCACTTCATCGCCGCCGCGAGTCACGACAAGGCCGCGCCCCGCAAGAGTCCGGCCCAAGGCAAGTCCCCCGGAAGAGCCGCAAAAAGGAAAATATGAATCTCGAAACCCTCGGCAACCACTTGTTTGATCGCGCCGATCCGATCAACCGGGGAGTCATTGCCGATGAAATCGTCGGCACCAGCGTGGGCGTGTCCCTGCGGCGCGTCACCTATCAGGACCCGTAGAGCGGCACCGTTTACACCTATCTAACCAATCTTCCCGCCAGCATTCCCCCTGGAATCGTCGCCCTGCTCTACAAGTCCCGTTGGGATGTCGAGAAGGTCTTCGACGAGTTCAAAAACAAACTCGGTGAAACCAAGTCGTGGGCCAGCACCGCCAATGCCAAGACCTGCCAAGCGCGCCTGTTGTGCCTGACCCACAACCTCATGACTCTCATGGAAGAGCGAATCTTCCGCGAGACCGGCATCCGCAACGAGGCCGAGACCAAGCGCCAAACCAAAACACTCGCCAAGCGCGACGAGCATTCCAAAAGCATCGGCGGCGGACTCACCGTGCTCCAGCAATGCATCCAGCGTCTCACCCAACGCACCGTGAAGTTCATTCGCTGGTTGAAAAACCATCTGGACTCCAAACATTCCTGGACCCATGCCCTGGCCCGTCTCGCCAAAATCGATGCACGCTCATGACCCCAATCCTGGACACCGTTGCTCCACCTCGATGGGGACACTCCCGCTATGGGCGCTGAATTCGGGGGCGTAGAGGCAGCGGATTTCGGCGCTGCCGGTCTGATAGAGGCCAGCGTGTTGGATACGGACACTGGTTTCAAAGACGTGAGTGCCCGGTGGCAGGCGGTCGAGGAAGAAGTGGCTGGCGGTATCGCGGGTGACTTCGTAGCATGCTAGGCCGTCCTGCGTGCGGTAACCGCTGAGCACGTTGAGCGGTTCGGTACCGCTGCCACGCGAGTCCTTCAAATGCACGAACTCCATCGCCCGGTCGTTGCGCAGGACCAGCCGCGTGACCAGTTCGTCGCCGACCTTTGCCTTGCCGGCCAGCGGTTCCAACACCCTTCCCTGCGGCGTGACGCGGCGGACGAAGAGGGATTTTTCGAGGCTCAGGCCGGTGCTGTGGTGGTTGGTGATCTTGGCGATGTCTTCGAGGTATTGCCAATGGACACTGGCCCACGACATGCCGGTGCCGGTCTTGGTTAGTGATATATCCCCGAGCGCGGGCTTGACCGCCGGACCGGCGAAGCGCATTTCGAAAAAACCTGTGCCCGCCTCGGTTTGCGGCGGATGTAACATTTCGCCACCCATCGTGATTTCGATGGAATGGTTGGCGGAGAGGAGTGGCGAAGCGGTGCCAATTGGATCCGGCTGGTTCTCGCCCGACATCTTCGTTCCTCCCATGAGCAAGGAGTGAACGGCATCGGCGGTGGCCGTCGTGGAGTGCCAGTTCTGAACCTGCTTCTGTTGGATGAGCCAGGTCTGGCAATCGGCGACCGCCTTGGCATCATGGTCGATCTCACGGAATGCCTCAATCATCATCGCCTGGGTCTCGATCGGCGCCTGCCACCACCACCAACCGTCCCCGTCGTCGTCCAGCCAATGCATGCCGTTATCCGCATCGGCGGTCGCGTGTTCCTTCAGCGAGCGCGTGATCAAACCGGCTGTCTCCTTGTCGCCGAGCCGCCACAACGCGAGCGCGGCGTGGGCCCGCGACATCCGGTTGGTGAGCCGTGTCCAGTGGCGTTTCGCCTGGGTGGTGAAGAAGTCGAAGGCCGCCTGGTCGTCGTTAGAGACGGCCTTGTCCTTGAGGAAGAACGTGCGGGTGTAGAGGAAATACGCCACCGCGGGATCCAAGTGGCATTGATCCAGGACCGCCGGATTCTTTGCGGCTTGGTTGAGAATAGTAGCGTGTTGTTTTGTTAGATCGTGGTCGAGCGCTTGCAGGCATTTGAGTGCCGGTGTGATGTCGGTTGGCACGCCGAATGCGCGCAGGCGGGCAAAGCCGGCGGTGATGCCGAGCGAGATCGTCTCGTTTCCCTCGCCGCCCTGGAACCACGGCCACAGTCCGTCCGGGAGCTGCATTTGTTGCAGTTGGAAAAGGCTGTGTTCGAGTTCGCTTGCCATGCGGTTGTCGTCGAACAACAACCCGACATTGCGCCGCGCCTGGGATTCGTCATGCGCCTCCCGCAGCCATGGGGTTTCCTCTAACAAAATCCCCTTCAGGTCGGAGTTTTTTTCCAACGGGCTGTCGAGTGCCGGGGTGTTGCGCCATTGGTCGAAGACCCGGCGGATTTCCGGATCCGCCCGGGCGATGTGACTGGCGAGCGCGTTGGCATAGTAACGGTGGAACGTCTGCTCCGCGCATTCGTGCGGAAACTCCATCAGATAAGGCAAGGCCATTACCGCATACCATGCCGGGTTGGCGACCGCCTGCACGTGCACGAACTGGTTTTGCAAGGTCGGCGAGTTGCCGCTCTCCTTGAGTTTGGTGAAGGTGAACTGTTTGGTTCCCGGCTCGCGCACCTGCAGCGACATCGATTCTGTTACCAACACGCGGCGCGGGAGCACCGGCAGCCATCCTTCCTCGCCGTCGGATAGTTTTTCACCGGCGGCCACCGCCTTGTAGGTGAGGAAACCGGCCCCGTCGGGGACCGTCAGGCGCCAACTCACGACCCGCGACTCCTGGGCCGGCACGGTGAACAGTTGGTCCGCCGCAGTGATGCCGAGCGCCGCGGTGCGGTCGGCCTGGGTGGCGGCATCGGCCAGCGTCAGGCGGGCTGTGCCGGATTGCGCATGGTCGCTGCGATTGGTGATTTTCACCGTGAAATCCAACACGTCGCCCTCGCGCAGGAAACGCGGCGGATTCGGCTGCACCATCAGGTCCCTCGACGTCACGGTTTCTCCTTCTAACAGACCTGAGCGCAGGTCCTTGTCGTGGGCGAAACCAAGGAACCGCCATGTTGTTAGAGCTTCGGGCATGGTGAAGGAAATCCGCACCTTGCCCTCGGCATCGGTGGTCAGTTGCGGATAGAAAAACGCGGTTTCCTGCAGGTTCTTGCGGGCGGTGACGGCGGCAACGCGATTGTAATCCTTGCCGGGGCCAAGCGATTGAAGCAACCCGGCCCGGGACTGTGGCGATTCCACCGCCGCGTCGCCGGATCGGAAGCCCCCGGTTTCAGGGGGCGGAGGTGCGATGGGCGCCGCGGGGGGAACAGAGTATAGCATTGGCGGCCCCTCGAAGGCCCTGTCCAGTAACAACTGGGGGTAAGGTGACGTGATCGTGAAATCATAGGTATAACTGTAATCCAGCCGATCCACGAAGTAGCGATAGGGACCCTTGATGGAATACCAAACCCGATCGGATTGATCCAACCACCCGTTGACGTCACAGTAAACGTGGGAAAAAACATGGTTGAGATACGGGCTGTCATCCATCCGGAACAACTCGGTGAAATCCGGGAAACCATGGCTGAGGAAGGCATCGAGCGAGGCATCGTAGAGCGTGGCCACCATCTCGGCGTCCACGGGTTTGTTGTCAGGTCCGCTGATCACGGCGGTCCAGGTGTCCTTGGCTCCGGGTTCGAGCTTTGACGTCAGGTGCTCCCAGCGCAGCTTCAACTCCTTGTTAGACCACGGCACCTCGATGGCCTGGGTGAACGTGTGCATCCGGTTCATCGTCGTCTGCACGACCGTCACCGACAGCCCGCCTCTCAGCGCCTCGTCGATCTGCCAGGTGAATGCCTGTTGGGTGCGGCCGGGTGCCGACCATTCGCGTTTCAGCAACTTGCTGCCCTTGCGCCACTCGACACAAGCGCGGGCGTCGGGATGACCACTTCCCCAATACAGCGTGAACATTTTCCCCGGTTCCACCGTCCATTCCGGCGAGTCCGCGAAAAACGGAATCTTCGTGGGAAACTTCGCTCCGTCAGGCGCAAGCACCTGAAGTCCAAGCATCGCTTTGACGGGACGATCATTGGAATCCTTGGTTTCAAACACCAATCGGAACAATCCCGCAGGCAGTGATTGCCCGACCTCGGCCTCGCCATTGGCAGCGATTTGGATCGGGATTTCGGCGACCAACTCGCCGGTGGGCCAGTGGTTCGGGTCTGAGGGATCGCCCTGTTTGCCGGCTGTTAGGATGTTCCAATCCACCCAATCATCGCGGCGCGGGCAGATTTCCGGTTCGACGAGTTTGTGGATTTTGAGGGTGCCCTTGGCCGGGCGGCCCTCGCCGTCGTGGGATTCGGTGCGCACCTTGAAGCGGCATTCTTTGCCCGCCTCGGGCATGCGGTCGGTGGTGATGGCTGCCCGCAGGCTCGTGAAGCCCACCGCCACGGATTCGCTGACCGAGCGGGTTTCGCCGGATGGCTCGGTGATGTCGGCCGTGATTTCGAAGGTATAGACCGGCGCGACGGTGGGACTCACGGTGGGATCCGGCGCGGCGACAAACGCGACGGAGAATCCGCCATCGGCGGCGGTGACCGATGTTCCGTTGGCGATTTCCTGTTCCGGGCCGGGTGGTTTCATGGAGGGATTCTGCCAGAACGCCCATGCGGGACAGGACGCGCGGCGGACGACCTGCCATTGCACCTTGGCACCATCGACCGCGGCACCGGTGTAGGCTTCGGCCTTGCCCTTGACCTCGACCCGTTTCCCTAACACTGCCGGAACCGCAGGCGGCATGATTTCGGCGAAAAACTTCGGTCGTTTGTATTCCTCGACCCGGACCCTGGCTCCACCGAACTCGCCCGCATCGATGCTGAAACTTCCCAGCAGGTCGCCTGACGGCGCGGTGAATGTGCCCGCAAACGAGCCACGCTCGTTGGACACGAGTTCGAGCGTGTCGATGGTCTTGCCGCCGGCGGCTTTGAACTCAACCGTGACGGGTTTCCCTGCCACCGTCTGATAGATATCCTTTGCCCTATCAGTGTGGTAAAGGATGCCTTTGAAATGGATCGTTTGGCCGGGCCGATAGATCGCGCGATCGGTGAATACCATGGCGTCGTTGGTTGCCGGCGGGCCGTCTTCTTTATCGTCGCCGTCATCGGTGCGGGCGATGACCCGGTCGCCAGCGGACGAGGCGACTAACAGAATATTATCGTAGGCGTCGGAAGGACAAGGAAACGAAAAGAACCCGTCGGCATCCGCGCGGGTGCCCTGTGAGATGACGGTTTTCGATTTGTTGCCGTCCTTGTTGCGGGGGACCCGGTATTTCATCACCTTCATGCCGGCGACGGGCGCGCCGGTCACGGCGTCGGTGACGATGCCGTCGATCGAGCCGTTGCCCGATCTCCACACGGCCATCGCGAACTTCGTGATGTGGATCGGGACGATGTGGACGGGGTTGTTTTTGATAGAGAAATCCGGCCGGCCGCTGGCAAGGATGGCGTAGAACCCGGGCGGCAGTTCCTTCGGTGCGGGCAAGCGGGTCAGGTGTTCGGCGAAGTCCTTGGCATCCGGCAGCGCGGCGTCCCAAGCGAGGGCGGGTTTGGTTTTCGACAAGGACCGCTCGTACTCGTCGTAATCGGGGCCGTTGTCCCAATCGACCGTTTCCGGATCGGGTTTCCACTTGAGGTGATAGGCGCGGAACCAGATGTGGTTCAGGTTGCGGTGGTCCACCAGGATGTCCTCGCCCGCCGGAGTCAGGGTGGATCGCATCTCGATCGAAAATTCCGCGCGTTCGAGGTCTGCCGTGAGTTGGGCGCAGAGCTTGCCGAAGGGGTGCTCGGGAAACGCATCGGCGCCGGCCTTGGTGATGTCATGGGCTTCCTGGTTACGGCCGCCATTCATCAGGACCGCAGCCAGATCCTGGCGCGCGTCGGCACTCAGCGGGTGGGCGCCGTTGGCGGCGACGAACGCCCGCAAGGCGGCTTCTAACCTGGCGGCTGTGGTATCGCCAACCGCCCGCTTGCCCGCCCAGCGCAGCCGCTCGAGGTCGCAGTGGAGGAACGCGCCGTGGTCAGGGTCGGCTTGATGGACGGTTAGAAGTTCCTGATAGATCCGGAGTGCCCGCAGTTTGGGCGACGAGTGGTCGGTGGTCTCCGGTTGCCAGGCGACGAATTTCCCGGTGTCGTCGAAGGCCGGGGAATCGGCGGGAATATCGAAGCTGTCCTGTGGTTTGGAAATGGCGACGATTTCCTTGCCATAGAAGTTGAGCGCGGTGTGGGCGGTGAAATCGTAGAGCGTGGGGCGCAGCGAATCGTCTAACTTGCCCGCCACTAGCAACTCGTCGAAATCCCTGACGGGAATGGCACGGAGAGAGTCCCGGTGGGCGAGCGCCGTTTGGAAACGGCGGTCGATTTCCGCCAGGATGCGGGGCGCGTCCCAGGTTTCGAACGGATCGTTGTTTCCTTCGGTGGTGGCACTGCGGTTGCGGAAAGTCGAACTGTCATGCTCAAAGAACCCGAACATCCAGCATGCCTGAAGCGTTTCCAGCATCGGCTGTGCCTCCGGCGGTGCGGCGGCGGTCTCGGCGTCGAGTTGCCTGATGCCGGTGGCGGTGGGGGCCTTGGCATTGCCGGGGGCCAGAATGATGCGCAACGCCAGGGCCTTCACTCCTTCCGCCCACGCGTGATCGGCGAAAGCCGCGGCCTGGATCGTCTGCAATTGCGCCATCGCCGTCCGCGGTTGGTCCTTGGCGCGGGCTGCCGCGACATTTTCCCACTCCCTGTCCCTGGGGCCGGCCGGCAGAGAGGAGGTTAGAACGAGCCAAGCTAACAACCCACGGCAAAGCGAGGACGCGCGCATGGAGGCAGGCTAACGGCATCGGAGACGCATGCAAAGCCCGAATTATGGAGGGCCTGGTCCGCTAAGTATTTCCCCAACCGCAACGACCCTTTTTCACAGATATCGTCGACAAACTTGACATGCCAGCCCCAGGTGGGACCATCCCACCATGATTGTCACTTTGGATTCCAAACGGAGGTTGACGCTGCCCGCCGGATTGATTCCGGCGAGTGCAGGGGATTGTTTTGACGTGCGTTTTGATGCGGAGGAAGACGCGGTGATTTTCCGCCGTTTGCCGGGCCGGGAAGATTGGCTGGAGGTACTGGCGGATTGCCCGGTGTCCATGGACGACCTCCCGCCGAGAAAACGGGAAATGAAAATTCCTCAAGATTCCGCTTGGCAAGTGGGTGTGGATCCTGCAATTTCCGCGCCCGCCCGTGCTCCGGGCGAACGAAATCGCGCCTCATCATGTCCGTATCCATCCGACTCAACCGCAAGGGCACCAAAGATTGCCCGTACTACAAAATCGTCGCCGTTGACAGCCGCAAGCGCCGCGACGGACGCTACATCGAGCAACTCGGCACCTACGATCCGCTCAAGGAAGGCATCAATTTCACCATTGATCTGGCGCTGGCCGACAAGTGGCTGGCCGTCGGTGCCAAACCGTCCGAAACGGTCAACAGCATGATCCGCAAAGCCCGCACCGCCGCCACCAAAGTGTAAACGAACGGCTGCAGGGTGCTGCCACCTGTGATTTTTCCAACAACCACGTTCCGCAGGGGCCGTGGTTGTTTTTTGTTAGATGATGATCGATGCCACTCCCATTCCCTTTGAGGAATTCATGCGGCGGGCGCTGTATGATCCCGAACGCGGCTACTACGCGCGGCGTATCACCGGGGTAGGACGCCGGGGCGATTTCACCACCGCGCCCATGCTCTCCGACGCTCCCGCCAAAGCCATCGCCGGCTGGGCCGCCATGACCCTGCGCGCAACCGGCTGCCGGGATCTGCTGGAAATCGGCCCGGGCGAGGGGAATCTGGCCGCCGCCGTGATGCGCCACCTGCCGTGGCACGTCCGCCTACGAACCCGCTTGCATCTGGTGGAAACGTCCGCCCCGCTCGCCCGCCTCCAGCATCGTTTGTTAGAAAACCGGGTACGGTGGCACGCGTCCGCCGCCGCCGCCATGGGAGCCTGTGCCGGCAAGGCGGTGATTTTCTCCAACGAGCTGGTCGATGCCTTTCCTGTTCGGAGATTCCGGAAAACGCCGGACGCTTGGAGGGAATTGGCGGTTTTCCGCGATGCGGACGGGATCATCTGCGAATCCCTGCTGCCTCCCGCCCCGCTGCCGCAATCGTCTGCCTTCGCCGCAGACCATCCGCCCGGCCAATGTATCGAAGTCCATGACGCCTACCGCCGCTGGTTGGCCGGCTGGCTGCCCCAATGGCGCGCAGGCAGCCTGTTGACCATCGACTACGGTGCCACTGCCGCCGCGCTCTATCACCGCCGCCCGCACGGCACGGTTCGTGCCTACCTGCTCCAGCAACGCCTCGAAGGCCCGGCGATCTATCAGAATCCGGGGTGCCAGGACCTCACTGCGGATGTCAACTTCACCGACCTCATCCAGTGGTGCGAACCGTGGACCGGGCCATCCCGCCTCCAATCCCTCGCCGCGTTTCTCCGCGAGGCGATCGATCCGTCCAAGCCCACCGACCTCGCCCTGACGGACGCTTGCGGTGCCGGCGCGGCCTTCCTCGTGCTCGAGCAGCCATGCGCCAACCCTAAGGGCTGTTAGAAACGAGAAAGCCGCGGTTTCCGGAAAAACCACGGCTTGACTCAAATACAGGAAACAAGGGGATCAGTTGCCAGTGCGTCCGCGGCGGCCGCCGCCGGGACCTCCTTGACCGCCTTGCCCGCTGATGATGCGTTGTTTCGTATCGTCGGGGATCACGGCGGATTGTTGGATGTAGGCCGTGGCCGCGGTGGGATCCTCACGCATCCAACGGGAGGCGGCGATGCCAAGAGTGCGGCTGCGCTCCCCTTCATCGGTGATGGTTTCCGCCACTTTCACCAAATCGGAGGGTGCGGCGGTGTTGTTGTTCCAAACATACGATTGGAGGGCACTGTCCCGGACATCGCCCGCACCGTAGGAATTCGCGTAGGCAAGTGCTGCGGAGGCGTTCTGCCCCACCCAGGTGGGCATCAACTGCCGCATGGTATCCTGCTGTGCCTGCGCACTGTCCTGCTGCTTGAGGAAATCCGCCGCCGCTTGGGGATTCAGGCGGGCCCAGTCATTCACCACGGACGAAATGGCGCGGTCCTTGGCGTCGCCAGCTTCCATCTGCGACAATTGCGCGGACGCCGCTTGCGGGTCGTTCCTGGACAGCCCGGTGATCGCCGACGCCATGGCCGCCGCCTGATCCGCTGCCGGCAGCGTGCGAATCCACGCCTGGGCCTCGGCGAAATTGCTCGCGCCGTACTGGGATGCGACCGCCCGTTCGGCATCGGTCTTGTCGGTGCTGTCCATGGTTCCCACCATGCCGGCCGCTTTTTTGGGATCGGTTTTGGCGATTTCACCGATGACGGAACTCATCGCCTGGTTCTTCTCCGTGGTAAGGGAACCGGCCCAGGCCATGGCTGCCGTGGGATCCTGACGAGCCCACTCGCTGGCAATGATCGATGCGCCGCCCTGGCCACCACCGCCCGGCCCGCGACCGCCCATCATGCCCATCATGGCGAACTCACGCGGATTGGACGCATAATACTTCGCCGCATTGGCCGGGTCCGTGCTGGCCCAACTCTGAAGAACCGTCGGCCGCACGAAGGCGCCGGCAAATCCAATCTTGTTGGAGTAGGCCATCGCCGCCTGCGGATCCTTTTCCGCCCACCGCCCGAACAACAGGAACGATGCCATGATCCGCTCGCTCATCGGCAGCCCCTCCAACTTGTACGCTTCTTCCTGAAGCTGGGCCGGGGTCAACCCCGCGTAAAAATCCAGCAACGCCTTGATCCGGTCCGAATTGCCCGGCATGCGGGTGATGTCCGCAGTGGTCGATATCCGCGTCCCGTGTTTGCCGGACTGGTCGGATGACGAGTTGATGGGGCGGTTCGACGAACGCGTCCGTCCGGGCCCGTTGTCCCCGGTCGCGGCGTCATCGCCGCCGCCGGAACTCGTGTTTTTGCCCGATATGTAACCGCCGACGGCTCCAACCACCAACGCTGCTGCAGGGAAGATCCAGGAATTTTTCATGATTTTGGAATAAAGTGCCCGTTCAACCCCGGGTACGCCGGAAAGTTGCGGAATTTTTCCAGCGGATTCATTCAAGATCCGTGCTTGCATCCGGCGGGTGATCGTGAATCCTTCGCGGCGCATGAGCCGATTAGAAGGAAAAGTATTAGTGGCACAGGGTGGCGGACCCACCCATGTGATCAACCAAAGCGTGGTGGGCGTCGCTCTTGAAGCCCGCAAGTTCAGCCAGGTGACGTCCGTTTACGGAGCCGTCCACGGCGTCCGGGGCATCGTCGAGGAAAACTTCGTTGATCTCACCCGCGAAACCACCCACAACCTCGAACAAGTGGCCGACACCCCGTCCTCGGGCTTGCTTTCCACCCGGGACAAGCCGGATGAGGACTACTGTGCCCGCATGTTCAAGGTGATGCAGGTCCACAATATCCGCTACTTCTTCTATGTCGGCGGCAACGATTC
>Ga0073936_10010368_pt1 | contig 11442 bp, 12 predicted proteins | sample AliMusrvi5mmetaG_FD_87041 | JGI IMG/M metagenome (GOLD analysis project Ga0073936, IMG submission 87041) | Freshwater lake bacterial and archeal communities from Alinen Mustajarvi, Finland, to study Microbial Dark Matter (Phase II) - Alinen... | ecosystem: Environmental > Aquatic > Freshwater >... | reverse complement strand
TTGGCGGAGAGGGTGGGATTCGAACCCACGGTACACCGAAGCGCACAACGGTTTTCGAGACCGTCCGATTCAACCGCTCTCGCACCTCTCCGTATTATTTCCTCAGTACATCAGCCTAAATTTTGAGATGTATCTGACGGCAGGGAATTTATGAAAATCTATGTCGTTTTCCTCAAAGTTTCTATTTACCGGGAAATAGGTTCTCATGCAAAAAGCCTCCGATAAAGGAGGCTCTCATTGTATTTCTTATGTTTCTGAGCGGGAAACGAGACTCGAACTCGCGACCCCAACCTTGGCAAGGTTGTGCTCTACCAACTGAGCTATTCCCGCGTTATGAGGCATAAATATAAGGATATTTTTTTTTCATGCAACTCCTCGATGCATTTTTTTATAATCTTTTATTACCTCACCGTTACAGTGACAGCTCTTTCATAATGGTCTCCATGTCTTTGTCGCCCCTGCCGGAGAGATTAACCACAAGCACAGCATCTTTTGCCATTGCTGGTGCTCTGGTGATTGCGTAGTGTATGGCATGGGCTGACTCAAGGGCACAGATAATCCCTTCGGTTTCGGCAAGCCTCTTAAGGGCAGAGAGTGCCTCAACGTCGGTGACCGATGTATAGGTTACCAGTCCGAGTTCCTGCAGATAACAGTGCTCAGGGCCTACGCCAGGATAATCAAGTCCAGCAGATATGGAGTGTGCTTCCTGTACCTGTCCGTCCTCATTCTGCAGAAGTTTTGTCATGGCGCCGTGCAGTACTCCTGTTGTCCCCAAGGTCAGGGATGCAGCATGGCGTGCCATCAGCCCTTCACCTGCAGCTTCCACACCAACCAGATCAATATCTGCCGCATCGTTGAGAAATTCATAAAACATGCCGATAGCGTTGCTGCCTCCTCCAACGCATGCGGCTATAACATCGGGAAGTTGACCTGCCTGTGCTATAATCTGTGACCGGGTTTCCTGGCCGATGATGGCCTGAAAATCGCGCACAATCATCGGGTAGGGATGCATACCGACAACAGAGCCGATAATGTAAAAGGTATCTTCAGGATTATTCATCCAGTCTCTGATAGCTTCGCTTGTTGCGTCTTTCAAGGTTTTTGAGCCGTTGCCAACTGCACGGACTTCGGCTCCGAGAAGTTTCATTCTTGCAACGTTCGGTGCCTGCCGCCGTATATCCTCTTCTCCCATATAGACAATGCATTCAAGATCGAAAAGAGCGCATACCGTTGCAGTGGCCACTCCGTGCTGTCCTGCGCCGGTTTCGGCAATCACCCTCTTTTTGCCCATGCGGCGGGCAAGGAGTACCTGACCGAGGGCATTGTTGATTTTATGGGCGCCGGTATGGCAGAGGTCTTCACGTTTGAGATAGATCTGTGCTCCCTGCAGTGTTCGACTCAGCCGTTCTGCATGATAGAGTGGTGTCGGTCTCCCTACGTAATCACGGAGAAGGTGGTTCAGGGTTGACTGAAAGGTTGGATCATGTTTTGCCTTGAGATACTCCGCTTCAAGATCAGCAGCATTTTTTACAAGGGTTTCAGGGATGAACTTGCCTCCGAAACAACCGAAATGTCCGGCGGAATCGGGTGCGGAGTAGACGGTCGGCGCCATGGCGTGACTCTCTATTAAAGAATTATGAGAAGAAGAGATACTGCCTGTCATAAAAGCCATTTTACTTGTAAATATAAGGTTTTCCATCAACCTTCCTGCAACCATATCTTTTTGGTGAATATTTCGCTCAACAGCACCGTGTTCAATGAAGTGCCGAATGGGGTACTTGTGATGGAAGTATTGTTCACAATCTTGTTGCACTTCCGTAACAATCCCTTAACACAATGTACTGTACATTATGTGGCGCATGAAGATATCAGCACAAACACACAAATAAAAACAAGTTGAATTATGAATAAAAAAGTGGCTTTTTTGGTCGGTCTGGCCGCAGCCCTTGGAGTCAACCAGGCACAGGCAGTTGACTGGAACTGGAATGGCGATGTCCGTGAGCGTTTTGAGTCTCAGCATACCTATCCTTCCGCCGCAAGTAACGTTGGTACTGATGGCAGCAGTCGAGTTCGTACCCGCGTACGTCTTGGAGTTTATCCATGGATCAATGAAGAGCTTTCTTCCGGAGTGCAATTAGCAACAGGTGACGATGCAACAAAGGAAACCATCTCGCGTAATCAAACTTTTGTTGGCGTATTCCAGCCAAAAAACATCTATCTCAACGAAGCTTTCGTTGATTACCATCCGATGTTGCTCAATGGCGATGTAAACGTGATTGTCGGTAAAAGAGATATCTCAAATACGCTTGTAAGAATTGACAATCTGGTTTATGATTCTGACCTTACCTTGGAAGGCGCAACCGTGCAGTATGGCAAAGATGCCAATGGTAAAGAAAAAGATGGGTTGATTGCGCTTGCTGGTTACTATTTTCTAAACGAAAATAATAGCGCGACTACATCAAGTCCATATCTGTACGTTGCTCAAGGTGCATACAAGGGTGAAATCAATGATATAAGCTACCTGATTGGTGGTGCATACAATATTTACAAGAGCCTCCAGAACCTTTCAATAGTTGATACTAACGTCCCCACTCCTCCTTTAGCTTCAAGCGTACCAGCCAACTGGAAAAATTCAGGATATACCATTGCTGAGTTTTTTTGTAAAGTTGGTGGTCAGCTGACCGAAACACTGCCATGGAAGATTTATGGGCAGTATGCGGTTAACACTGCCAGTCATGCAGATTATTCCAGTATCGATGATAACAAGAGAAATGCCTGGTTGACGGGATTAACAATCGGTGATGCAAAACAGGTAGGACAGTGGGCACTTGATACCAATTATCTCAGACTTGAAAGAGATGCCGTTTTTCCGTTATTTACGGATTCCGACAGGAAACCAGCTGACCTTGTCAATATTAAAGGGTTTGAGGTTGCAGGCAGCTATCATCTTGTGCAGAATTTGACAGTAAGTGCAAGGTACTATCAGTATAACAACATTGATGCCTCTGCAACCAAGTTTAACCCTACGCTTCACCAATTGCAGCTCGATGCAGTAGTTAAGTTCTAAACATTGTGTGTTGTTCTTTCGTTGTTGTGTTGTGTGGCTGGCGTACAAGGCTGTTTAAAGTGCTGATGAACAGTCTTGTATGACCGGTTTAAAAACACCAATCTTTTGTTCCATTTTATTAATTCAATGATGATTATCACTATGAAACTTTTCAGGAAAATACTTTTCGGTGCCGCAGTATTCGGCGTTATGGCCTCCGGCTCAGCCCAGGCAGCAGGTAAAATAGTTATTGACGGTTCGACCACCGTAGGCCCGATCGCCAAAGCATTTGCTGATCACTTTACCAAAACCACAGGCGTACAGGTAACGGTCAGCGAGTCAGGCTCAGGTAATGGAGCAAAAAGCCTGATTAACAAAACCTGTGATATCGCAACTATGTCGCGTCCAATGAAAGACAACGAAATAGCTGCAGCAAAAGGCAAAGGCATAACCGCTGTCGAACACGTTGTGGCTCTTGACGGTCTTTCTCTTGTTCTTCATCCAAGCAACCGCATCAGCGGCCTCTCAAAAGTGCAGATCCGCGGCATTTACATGGGCAAGTACACCAACTGGAACCAGCTTGGCGGACCGAATGCAGGCATAGTCGTTATCCAGCGCGAATCCAACAGTGGTACTGCTGACTCGTTTAAAGAACTGGTCATGGGAAAAGACAATCCAATTTCAAAAAAAGCTGAAACCCAGTCCAGCAACGGCGCAATCAAGAGCCGCGTTTCAACAACACCCGCTGCTATCGGTTATATCGGCCTCGGTTTTGTTGACCACTCTGTCAAAGCCATTCTTGTTGACGGTATTGAACCTGACGTCAAGACGGTCAAAAACGGAACCTACCCGATACACCGTCCGCTCTTCATGTACACCAACGGTCAGCCAACCGGTGTTGTCAAGCAGTTCATCGACATGGCAAAAACCGAAGATGGCAAACACATCATCACCGAAACTGGATTTGTCAACTACTATTAACGAGTAGTAAGAAGCTTTTCATTACTTTACATCAAGATCCAACGACAAAAAGCCGTCTCTCATGAGGCTGCTTTTTGTCGTTAATTAAGAACCGGAAATCTATCGGCACAGGTTCGTTCTTTATAAATGAAAACTCACTTCCATGTCAGCTCCAATGCTTCTTGTTATAGAGGACGATCAGAACCTCTCTAAACTGCTCGAATACAATCTCGATCGTGCAGGTTTTAAATGTCATCTTGCCAGTTCCGGTGAACAAGGTCTTGAGCAACTTTCACTGAAAAGCTTTGATCTGGTCCTGCTTGATATCATGCTCCCAGGGATGGACGGCTTTGAAGTGTGCCGCCATATCAGGCAAAATCAGCGTCACAAAGATCTCCCGATTATCATGCTTACGGCAAAGGGAGAGGAAATTGACAGGATTCTCGGTTTTGAACTCGGTGTCGATGACTACGTTGTCAAGCCCTTCAGTCCTCGTGAGCTGACGCTCAGGATACGGGCTATTTTCAATAGAGAGCGTCGTACAGGTGGTAAACTCCAGGAAGTACTCAAGGTTGCTGGTCTTGAAATTGATTTAACACGCCATATTGTGACGCTTGATGGCAAAGAGCTTGTGCTGACGCTCATGGAATTCAAACTGCTTGTTGCATTAATCAAACGGAAAGGAGAAGCCCAATCGCGGGAGATGCTGCTCAGCGATGTATGGAATGTCGATAAAACAATCAATACGAGAACCATCGATACCCACATTACCAGAATTCGCGAAAAACTCGGAGATATAGGGAGTATGATTAAAACAGTCCGTGGACTCGGGTACAAGCTTGAGGAAAAAGAGGGTATCGTCCATGCAGAGTAGGCTCTATTTAAAATTTGCCGCGGTTATCAGCGTTATTGTTTTTGTTACCTCCATTATTTGCTATTTCTCTCTTGGTCGTCAGATTACCCTTATTCTGACCTCTGAAATAAAAAAGGAACTGCGTCAGGATCTTTTGTACAACAAGCAGATGCTTGAACAGAATTTCCAGGAACTCCTGAAATCAGGGAACGCAGAGTCATGGGTAAACCATGTAGGCCATGCGTTTGATGTCAGAGTCACGGTCATTGATCTTGAAGGTCGAGTACTTGCAGACTCCTTTATCCCGCAGGGCAAACTTTCTCTCGTTGCAAACCATCGTGACAGGCCGGAAGTTAAAGCAGCATTTGCAAATGGTTATGGTGAAGAAACCCGTCTCAGTGAAACCGTCAAAGAGCAGATGCTTTACATAGCTGTTCCTGTAGGTTTTCCTAAGCCCTATGCCATTCTTCGATTTTCCAAACCACTTTACGATATAGGCCTCTTCAACATCGGAATGAGCAAAAACATTGAGCAAAGTTTTTTCCTGACCATTCTTTGTTCTCTTATCACCGGTTTTGTGGCGGCTTTTTTTCTTACTCGTCCCTTGCAGAATCTGAATAAAATGGCTCAACAAAGAATTCATGGTGATTATTCAGTCATCCTTCCTGCTCACCGCAAGGATGAAATCGGGCTACTCACTCATGCTTTCAATGTTATGACGAATGAGATAAAAAAAATGCAACGCGTAGAAGAGTGGTATCAGGCTGTTATTTCCGGCATTCGAGAGGCTATCATTGTTACCGATACTGCTGGAGAAATAATCATGGTTAATCCTGCTGCATCAAGAATGTTCAGGATCGAAGGTGCCATGTTCAAGTCACGGTCTATCAGGCAGCTTACCGACACCAAGCTTCAAGAGCTTTTCTCCAAAGTTCACCACAACCGCATAACCCTTCTCAAGGAGGAACAGTCAGTCAAGAGTTCAAAAGGGGAGCGCATTATGCAAATCAGCTCTATGCCTGTCATGAAGGACGACCAGTTCGACGGAACAGTTTTTGTACTGAACGATATTACCAAGCTCCGCAATCTGGAAAAAATACGGAAGGATTTTGTTTCCAGTGTCTCTCACGAACTCCGGACGCCTCTGTCGATTATCACTGGCTATACTGAAACGCTTCTTGATGGGGCCATGCATGACCCGCACCATGCCGCTGAATTTCTGAAGATTATTCTGGAGGCAAGTCAACAGCTAACAGCTTTGGTCAACGATGTGCTCGACCTGTCAAGAATTGAGTCAGGACAGATTGTCTATCAATTCATGCCTGTCGATATGGCAAGTGTTATTGCAAAGTCAGTTGCTCTTCTCAAACTGTCACTTGAAAAAAAGCAGATCCATCTCGATATCCATATTCCTGAAGATCTTCCACCAGTTTATGCCGATGCGGTATATCTGGAAATTGTTATCCGTAATCTCCTTGATAACGCTATTAAATATGTTGATGACCGTAACGGTAAAATCTGGATTTCAGCATTCAGGAGGGACAATAATGTTTATATGGAGGTGGAAGATAACGGTATTGGTATAGCAAAAGAGGATCTCAACAGGATTTTTGAACGCTTTTACAGGGTTGACAAGGCTCGTTCGCGGCAGCTTGGAGGAACAGGACTTGGACTCTCGATAGTCAAGCATATTGTTCTTGGCCATAAAGGAAATGTCGAAGTTCGTTCAAGAGTAAACCAGGGCTCTGTATTCAGTGTAAATTTTCCGATGGTATCAGACCCTTTCGGTAAAGGAAACTGAAAAAATTCTATGCTCTTCCGTTGAAGTTTCATTGAGCCGGTTCGTACAGGGCAGCATCCTTCATGATTTCCTGATGCAGAGGAATCCGAACTTCAGGAACGAGATGCTCTGGATAAAATCCAGCATCAGACAGTTCATGATTGATCGTAATCGCATCATCGGCCACAACTACCCTGTAGGCAAGGACAAGCAGTGAACCATAGGGCTCTACCTCTCGGTGATAGATACCTATGAGAGAATCAATTTTTCCTTCAAGTGAGGTCTCCTCTATCAACTCACGCAAACATCCATCTTCGGCCTTTTCGCCAGCTTCGATAAATCCTCCAGGAAGCGACCATTCAGTATATGCCGGTTCGTGTGCTCTGCGTACGACAAGGAGTTCTTCGTTTCTGTTAACGGCATAGGCTATCGCGACAGGAAGAGGATTGATATAGTGTACCCATGAACATGACGTGCAGAAATTACGTTCGCGTCCGTCAATCATACCCCGGCCAAGCATTGTTCCACATACAGGACAAAAAGAATAAGGTTTCATTGTTTTCTCTATGTGAACTTGATCTGGTTGCACCCCAAAATTAATCTTGCAACACAATGACCTAATGTCCGACTTGCTCTATTGACGAACTGTTACATGGAGGTGAACAGTGAACACCCTTCACTATAGTTTCAGGTCAGTAACAATAACCGCGCCATGAAACCGCCTGTCAGGAAAAACCACACTCCCTTTGGAATTGATAACGAGATGGGGAAAGCCCGACTTCTCAAGCATGCTCAGCAGTTTTACAAGATCTTTTTTTGCGGCAGGTTTTATATGATATCAGCTTGTGCCTCAACTTTTTTAACATCATGCAGTTTCAGCTCTGCCTGCAAAAAAACTCACCTTTAATTTCTGCTTTTAATTCATCCAGCCGAAGCATAAACCCCTCCCGTAGTTATTTTGTGGTAATCAGTTACACTTTTGGCTGCAGCCCGCTCAGTTCTCGTAATCTTCTTGAAATTCCACTTGGTGCCATAGTGGCCTTGTGCTCTAAAATCCCCTTGAAACCATCGGTCAATTCATGGTAAATCCTGCTCCGGCTGTCCTTGATCTGGCTGTAAATCTCCAGAATATCAAGGGTCAGAATAATTCTTGTCGAGCTGCAGTTCAGTTCGCCAAATAAATGTTTTCCGACCACCTCAAAACCAAGCACCCGTGTATGAAAGTTGAGCGGAGAATGCTTCTCGCCTTCAAAAACATCGGTTATAAAGTGCGTATAATCGCGTTCTATAACTTCCGCAGTAGCTGAACGCATCAACCGGATTGCAATTCTTGGGTTCTTGCGAAACTCTTCAAGGATCATGAACCTGCCGATTTCAACATACTTTCCGGCACTTTTCAGCTTTTCAACACTTATACCCGGCATAAACTTTACATCGTACTCTTCAGGAATATCAAAAGATGGGTCATAAAGGAGCCGAAGAACGCCAGCTGGTCGACCGTTGATTGATGCCAAAAACCACGACACCTCCTTATTCCCGGAAAGCTCATCGGGAATCTGGTTCTGCACGGTGCTGATCCAGTTTTTTTCCACACAAAAGACCTGCTTGATAACTTCGAGAGCAGCGGCACGATCGCCGGCGCTCTCAACCCTGTTCACGGTTACACTCGGCATATTTGCTCCTTTGGCTTATGGGTTAGTTCAAATATCTCTTTTCTGTTCACAGCAAAAGGTTCTCAGTATCGCTTGCCGGAAAGTTTAGCAAGAGAGAGCATGATTTCATGGGTGACCTCTGCCGCCATCCGATTGAGTTCTAAAGAGTTATTGTTCCTGCAAGCACCGGCAGCAAGTGCGAGATAGTGATTGGACTGACGTCTGAAATCCAGCGGTTTTCCAATTCTCACGATTGTTCGCCCAAGCACTGGTATTCGTCTCTTTTTTCTTCTGCACTCAAAGTCAATACCAACAGGCACAACGGGACTCCCTGTTTTCAAGGCGATATGACCTATACCCGGCTTTCCTTTCAGCAGATATTCAGGATTTCTGTTGCGCGTTCCCTCAGGAAAAATCCCGATACTTTGACCTGCCCGAAGTTTTTCGCTGCAGCGCTCTATCGTATCATCGACAGGACCAGACTTGCGTTTTGCCTCAATCCAGCTCAAAGAAGAACGTTTATGGTAGACATAAACAGGGTCGGTCATGTCCATCAAAGAACCGAGGATTGGAATCTTGCCATACATCCAGTCAATGACGAAACTGATCATGCGCCCACCGGCATGGTAGATGATCAGTACCGGCACCATCAGCACCTCAAGTGAATTGTTGTGGTTGAAAGCATAGATACGCGCATCATGGGTACCACCAAGATTTTCCAGACCGTAAGCCTTGGTCAACAGAAAATTGGGGAGCATGAGTAATCTCAGCAGGATTGCTCTGCCTAAGGGCAACAAGGGAAGTGGTTTGAATAATCTTTCCGCATCTTGTTTCATGAGATTCCTTCAATAACCATTGGTATCCAACACACGGAACTTCACCTTGGAAAGAAAACAAAATAGTGTTGGGGAATGGTTACCGTCATGCAACAACTTTGTGAAATCTTATGGTTCTTGCGTATCTCAGGTAAGCAGGTGCAGGCGGGTAAAAACATAATCCAGCGAATCCTCGTTCAACACGATCCTTGAAAATCCGGTCGATCCAAGTTCTGTTGGCCGTTGATCCCGGTCATCGATAAACGTAGGCCTTCGTTTACCATTAAACCAGCAGACAAGTCTGATAGTGTTGCCTTCAATTTCAAGGGCTGTTATTGCACGCTTCCCAATAGTGCACCCCGAATTGAAAACACTTGGAATGGGAAGGTTATTGTACAGCCCACTGCGGAGACCGATTATTTTTCCCTTTTTGTAACAGGCGTCAAGTTCGTTTTTCAATGCCGTTATTTTTTGCCCTATTTCCTGGCGAAGTTCATCGGCAGTAGAAGAGTACGTCCGGCAAAGAGCCTCAATGCGGTAATTCAGATAATCCACTTTTGACAGCGATTCAAACAAAGGTCTATGCGTATGGCCTATAATGGAAACTATTTTAGCCAGGTTAGAAAACTCGTAAATTGATTTCTCGATAGCAAACCTTTTCCGGCTGTTATAGGCAACAGAGAAGTTTCTTATCCCGATAGGTTTTGCAATATAGCGGAGAAACAAGATGACTGCCCGGCTCAGCATGGAATAGGTTTCCCACATAAGGACCGATGCCTGATGACCGTGAAAGAGGAGCAGGGTTTCATTGCCGTAATGAAAGGAAATCGATTCGACCAGTGATGACGCAAGCCGGTAATCCTTCTCATCAAGAAGTGCGGCATCATGATTTCCGTAAGTTTTCCAGAAAAAACCATTCTCGTTAAACTTCAAAAAAAGATCATAAAAATCACCCCATTTCGAGGTAATGCTTTTCAGCGGAAACTTGAACAACTCCTCAATATCTCCATTAAGGACAAGGCTGTATTTTTCAGCCAAATAATAGGTTCCGAGGATGGTTCTCAGCAATTCAGCGTTTTGCCGAAACTCATCAAGCCTGCCCCCATTGCCCATGTGCAGATCACTAAGAATAAGGATCCGTGAGGAATGGTCAAGATGAACCGGTTTTGCTTTTTGCAGCAAGGTCTCAAGGTGAGCATGTTTTTTTTTCAAGAAACCACATCATGCTTTTATTAAAGCCCCTTCCCAAGGTTTGCAGTCCAACCATTAACGGTTCTTTTAGTTTGCCCCCGCGATACAGATAAATATTGTAACCGCCTCACTATTTCGACTTCTTGTCGCACCTAATCCACTCATAAAGTAGTGGATTAAGAGTGACTTACATCTTTCGGTATTGTAAACTTCCCGTGAATTCTGCCCTTCCCCCCTCAACCTGATTTCTCGAACACGTTATAACTCTGAACTGCCCGTGATGAAGGAGGAAATAGTATAGAAAGGAGTAATATCTGGCAGCCGATCTGGAGCTCAGCCTTCCCTGAGTTGAGTGATGAGGTTGAGGAGTTCAGTTTTGTTGATGGGTTTGGTAATGTAGCTGCTGCAGCCTGCTTCCCGTGCTTTTTGTTTGTCCTCTTTTGAGGCAAAAGCTGACTGGGCGATAACGGGCAGATCAGGTCGCTGCTGTTTGATGAGTTTTGTTGCTTCAAAGCCGTTCATGATGGGGAGTTGAAGGTCCATAAGCACCAGATTGATCTCCGGGTGATGCTGAACGATCTCTACCGCTTCCAAGCCGTTTACGGCACAGAGCAGGGTGCTATTTTCGTTTTTGAGGGTTCTTTTCAGCAAAAGGGTGCTGACCTCATCATCTTCAACGATCAAAATACAGAATGCAGGAAACAGAGTGTTGAGTGTTGAGTGTTGAGTCCTGAGAAAGAAAGTGCTGGGTACTGAGTGCTGAGGGGTTTTGAGAGTTTAGTGGGATGTAGGGAAGGGTGAAGGTGAAGGTGCTTCCCATTCCCTCTTGTGATTGGACGCTGATTTTGCCGCCGAGCATTGCTACGTAGGCTTTGGATATGCTGAGTCCGAGTCCTGATCCCTCATGGTTTCGGGTGAGGGTGTTGTCAACCTGGCGGAACCGGTCAAATATTTTTTGTTGCATGTCGCCTGGAATGCCGATTCCTGTATCAGTGACATAAAATTCGAGGGTGGTGCCCTGCCTGGTATAGCCGAAGTCGATGGTTCCGGTTCTGGTAAATTTCAGGGCGTTCTGAATGAGGTTGGTCAGGATCTGGGCAAGCTTTCCGCTGTCGGTCTCAATGATGCTTTCGTTGTCTGGAAGA
>Ga0073936_10010361_pt1 | contig 11447 bp, 8 predicted proteins | sample AliMusrvi5mmetaG_FD_87041 | JGI IMG/M metagenome (GOLD analysis project Ga0073936, IMG submission 87041) | Freshwater lake bacterial and archeal communities from Alinen Mustajarvi, Finland, to study Microbial Dark Matter (Phase II) - Alinen... | ecosystem: Environmental > Aquatic > Freshwater >... | reverse complement strand
GTTCGAAAGGGTCGCTGGGGCTTCAGAACTCTTAGATAGACTCTTCGGCCGCAACCAGGCAGGGGCATGAAGGAGACAATCTTGATCTCGGCGCTAGTCAGCATGCCCGTATTGGAACGTCGCCGTGACGGTTGGTGCTGTTCCGAGAAAGGTGTTGCGTGATGAGAGCTGACCCGTTGCTTTGAGCTGGGTGTGGCTAGATCGAGGCTAGGGGACAGCAATCGCGATCAACGAGCGCGACTCCGTTGCCATTTCTCCGAGGAGCCTCGGGTGCTTCACTCATGAGTACGCGCAAAGAGCCGCTCCGACTAGGCCGGTTCACGCCCTTTCCAACATCTCTCCGGAGATCATCACACACGAGCGAACCTCGTCATCAAGTTCCTCATCCGACAGGGATTCAAGAGACAGAAGAGCTCTTAGTCGGAGGATGCGCTTGGCGACATCTCTCAGCAACTCGCTTCTTGGGACTGAGTAGAGAGGAGCGAGCTCGATGAGCGCTAGCGCAAGGTGCCGAGCCAACCGGTGATCCGCTGCGAGCTTGGTGCGCTCCATGATGCCAACAAACTCATCCTCGCCAAGCGAATCCTCGCGTTCGAGGAGTCCTCTGCCGACTACGTCGACTCGAGCCCACAGCCGACCGAACACGTTCCTCGGCCTTCCGAGGAGTCGGGCCTCTGCGCGTTCCGGAAAGCGCCAACACGCGACGTCAGGCAGTAGCACGAGAGTCGTGAAACTCCAGACCTCAAGACATGCTGCATCAGCGGGGATGATGTCCATCACTTCGTAGAGGACGAGAGACGCCTCTCGATCGAATTTCGCGGTCTTCGGCTTAGCAAGGAGTCTCGGATACCCGTAAGAAGCAGCGATATCGCGGATTTGGATCTGCAATTCTTGAACCACTTTGATTGGAACGGGGGTCCCCCCTACCGCGACAGGTGCGGCTTCATGGTCGGATGTGGCGGACCACTCCCTTAGTTCCTCCAACGAGCTTCCAAGGCTCTTGAATCTCGCTTGCGCCGCGGCTTCGGGGAGTCTCGGCCAAACCCAGCTCATCGTGCACCAGCGAAGAGGCCGACCCGTCCTTGAAGCCGAGCTTCCAACACATCTGGGCTGCTCTCCAAGATTGAGAAGAGGGATGCTGAATCTTGCCCCGGGAACAAGCGCAAGATGAGCGTCTCAATTACTTCCCCGATCGATGTCGGCACGAATGAGCCCCAACCCGACCTGAACTCGTCCATTGAGATCGCCCTCAGGATCATCTGACGGGCAACATCCCACTCGAGAGCAGATCGGAACGCTCGAGCCTCCTCATCGTCTGCGCCGGAGTCGATCCGGCGTGCCGCCTCGCTCTTCGAATTGAGATAGAGGCGCACGGCCGAGAGAGCCGATGAATCCAGATCGCTCAGATCAAGGTGGAGCCACCAGATCGATCCAGGCTCGCCGATTCGGCCCATCTCGAAATCTGTGAACTCTGTTGGGAACCGAGGGCTGGTCCCTTCGAGCACCAACTTCAAAGTGTCCTTGCGGGGCTCCTGCCAGAGGATCGAGCCTGCCCGGCTAGGCGTCAGCGGCGAGCGCGTCGTCACGGGATCTAGCAGCACGACCCTCCTCTCGACAGCGAGCACTCCTCCAGCCAGACCCGCGGCTATCGAGAACTCGAGTTTGTGCTTCCCGGTCGACTCGATGACCAGAACTTCGGAGGCACAACGGAGATTCGTCGACGTCGCGGCCCACACCGCTACCGCACCAATTCGGGCCTTCCCTGGAAGTTGGCAATCAGACCTCACCTTGAATGGATCGACGTCGATGCTGCAATCCAAGATCATCTGCGTGCTGTAAGACCAGTGGTCGACGAGGTCTGGGGCGGGCATGCGGAGACCATCCACTGTCAAGTGCCAACGGCCACAGCTCACGGCACTTGATTGGAGATATGGCTGACTCGAGAGCCTCACGACTGGACCGCATCGACTGGGTCCGCCAAGATCTCGAGGCTGAGAGTCACCCCAGCCGGCTGCGAGACCTTCACCGTCCATGTGCTGTGATCGTCAGATTCAATCTCCGCAAAATCCTCGCAAATAAGTTCTCCTCCCAAGAAGAAGCCGAGGACGGAAGGGACGGCAGCTCCAACCGGCGGATCCACTTCAGGTCGATCCGCCGCCGTCGCGACTGCTATCGCCCTGACAAGGGTGCTCTGTGACGTTCGAGCAGGAACGACGGTGAAGTCGACACACAACCGGATCTCGCTCCCGACGGGGTCCAAGTACTGCTTCGAGACGAGAACCTTGGGAGATGACGAGCTCGAACGACCCTCAGGGTTATCCGATGTCTTCTTACTCGGTCGGGTTCCAGGAGTCTGGCTCATCAGATGTCCGAGCGAATCCGCGACAGTGGCCCCAGAGGGAGCATCGTCCCCTCCGCCTTGATGATCTCGACCGCCGTAGGCGACTTCAGCCTCGTTCTTCAACTCCCTGAGTCCGACATTGACTTGGCGCTTATGGGTGGAATTGGTGATGAGACCGCTGTTCCAGTCATCGTGAGTAGGGGGCTCTGCCTCGCAGTAGGCCGCATCTGCCTCCTTGCTCGCTTTGAACACACCTGCCCACGCAAGAGATGAGTGAGGGAGAGACGACACCTCGAGGTACTTCACGATCAGCTCCGGTTGCCTCATCAGAGCAACGTGGTGGGATCTGCCGATGAACCCTTCGGCAGAGGTCATCGGTGCATCGTCCTCATTGGTGGGAGCCGGCCCAACCTCATCAGCTTGGCCAGCGGGCGCTGTCTTAAGAGCAAGCCAGCCCAGATGCGACTTGGGCCTCATCGATCTGATCTCTTTCAGCACCAGAAACGGATCCCCATTGTCAGGGGTATCGCTCTCCGCTAGCCGCACGGCACGAAGTGCCTCGGTGTAGGGCGCAAGCTTCGGGTGGGACGAAGGATCCTCGACTCGAATCGCCTCGCCGTCGCATGTGATCGAGAACTTCATGGACTTGCGGCCTTCCGCATCATCGACAAGTTTCGGCCAGAAGTTCCAGAGAACCGCTTGGGCGATGAACTCCATACCCGCCTTCGGATCGCGGCCACCGAAGTCTGGGTCGATGATGGCGATGGTGGTGCCTGTCTGAGTCTTCTTGAGAGCCGGAAGTCCGACGCTCGCAGCCAGCAACCGAGCCTCATCGCCTACCAGAGGTTCAACCCAAAGTTGGTGCTTCTGCTTCCTCGTCACCCCCCACCAGTGTCGGCCCGTGTAGTTGAGACCGCGGTCTTGGTATTGCTGGCTTATCGCTTGGCCGATGATCCGATCTTCGAGGCCGCTAACTCCCATCGTGCGCGTGTGGATGAGTATCGTCCGGCAACGGCTGATCAAGAAGCTGATTGTCTTCCCGAACCCATAGGAACCCCCTCCGAGTTCCTTGTCGCGAGGTTGACCGATGTTGAAGACGAGATCGACGAAATCTGTGACTTGATCACGGTCGACAGCCTTGTCGGCCTGGATCGGACCCCCAAGCCCTGCCGTGCCACCGTCGGTAAGGGTGAGGATCCGGATCTCGCCGGCTAGGGAACTTTTGAGATCGGAGGTGCGATCCTCTTCGTCTCCGAGGACGCCAATCGGAGGCTGGCCAGAAAACACATCCGACCGAAGCACGGCAGCCTCGGCTTCTCGAAGCACCCGAGTCGCTAGGTCGAAGGTGACCGACTTGGAGTTTTCGCTCTTTGCATCCCAAGCGTTCTGTGCCGCTTCTCGAACCAGCACGATGAGAGCGTCTAGGGTCGGTCGGCCCAAGAGCTTCAAGGCACCATCGCCCGCAATGCCACCATTAGGCGGGCGAGATTCTGGAAAGTGCCGAAGCCGAGGGCTCACGAGCGCGCCATCTCTTGGATGAGATTCTCCACTGCTGCCCTCGAGAGGCTGACAGGGACCGGACCTGAAAGATCAATCTCGTATTGGAGACCGAGCACGCCTGGCGGCACGTGACCATTCGCGAGGTCCTCGTTGATCAGTCGGGGAAAAGAGCCATCTACCAAGTACCACGACTCTTCCGTCACCTTGAATCGTGCAGCATCGTCAGAAGGATCGAACCCGACTCGCTCGGCCAAAGGTCTCAGCTTCAATTCGATTCCGCTGCGCCTCATGAGATCGGTGAGGTTAGTTCCCTGGTCATCGCGTTCAATTCGAACGAAGCAGAGGTGGAGCCGGCCTTCGGTCGGAGCCTCCAGCTGCGTGATCCCGTGAACCAAAGCCCGTCGGCCAGTTCGCATTAGTGAACCCTTCACCTCGATCGCGCTGCCCTGTCGTGACATGTCGTGCACGCCTCCAAGTGGCCCCTTCCAGACGTCAGCTCGCTTGGCTGGGTCGAGATCCAGAATCTTGCACAAGATCCAGAGCTCAGCGAAGAGGCCTGCGCGGGCGTCATCGGACAAAGTGGATCTCCCTCTCGCCAGCAATTCCCTCCACTTCGCGAGCGCTGCGAACGGAAGGCTGAGAGCCTCGTCCGGCCGAGCCTCGAGCTCTTCAACCAGTTCTCCAACGAGGAGTGCGAACAGGTCGGCCAATGAGGCCTCTGCGCAACTCAAAACTAAGTGTCGCTCACCAGCGACCATCATTGGCTCGATCATGATGTTCTTGGAATCCCTGTCAGGAAGTACCTTGGCATCGACTGGGATCGGGACGAAGAGGTAGTAGAGCCCGGCGTGATCGCGGCCAAGCCGAACCTCCCCATCTCTGACCCGCACTCCAAGCGGAGCCATCTGAAAGAGGCCTTGTCTTGGCGTCGAGGTACCGAGAGCCATCCATTTCGCTGTCAGATCATCCGCATTCATGAGATTTCGACGTCGTCCAGACTCGCTTCGGTATCCAGCGCCGACGCATCGAACTCATCATCCACCTCTATCTCCACATCAGGGAGCCAGACGCTCTTGTAGCTCACCGGCTCGTCAATCAGTGCCTTCGGGAAGACAAGGCCGAGCCCGAGAACATCTGCCGACGCATCGAGTTCGACCCTTTTGTCACTTGTCGGAGTGGAATCCTTATTGATTGGATAGAGCAACAAGAGTCCCGTGCCGAGAGGTCGCAAGGCTTGGAGCTCCGCATCAGACATGCCACTGGCATCGGCGGGTGGGAGATCAAGGTCGAGCACCCTGTCGAGCTTCGACATCAGACTCTTGATGTTCGCGTGAGACTTGGACCCGCTATCGATTGCGGCACGGTTTACGCGTCCGACCTCAATCGGGTGCTGCGTTCCGATCGCTGCCGTCCCCCATTTCTCGTCAGTTCGTTGAACGATCGCCACATTCCAATTGTCGAGCTCGCCATTCTTTCGCTGGCGTTCGACGTACTCGAGAATTCGTTCTGTCACAAGGTCTTGGGAATCCTCGTGAAAGTTGTACAAGCCGAGGAACTCTGTCACAAGGTCTGCCGGTACCTCGTGAAAAACAGTGTTGCCACTCTTCTCACTCCGCGGCAAACCGCGTTGCTGAATCCCATCGATGAGTCGATCGCCGGCACTCCAGTTTTGGTCGAGCCAAGATCTGTCACCATGGTTGAACAAGATGGTCTGGAGTCGACGGTCGCTGTACGAGACTTGCGCATCAACAGCTGATTGCATCTTGAGTCGTGACGTGATTGCAAGCTGAGGGTGGGTCCTCACTCGGACAGCGAACTCCATCGGAGTCAGTGCCTCTTGGTCATAGCGGAGGACGTCCTGTCTGACCTCAGCTTCGACCGTGGCAAGGAACTGGAAGTGCTCCGAGAGCTCGCGGGTCATCCAGATTCGCGGCAGATCTTCATAGCCCCTCCTGAAGCCAAACCACCGTCCCATCTGGAGCAGCGTGTCGTAAGCACTCGCAGTCCGCAGAAAATAACTGACCACTAGGCCCTCGAGGGTCAGCCCTCGGGAGAGGGTGTTGCCGCCGATGACAACAACGACTTGCGGCACTATCTCATCTGTCTCGTCCCCAAACTCGTCGAGCCTCCTTCTGCCGAAATCCAGACGCTCGTTGCTCCGGTAGTTGTCTACGACAACCCTCACATCGTTGAGGACTGAATTCAGCGAGATCGTGATCTCCTCGAAACTCACGGGCTCTAGAGAATCGATTGAGACTCGCTCCATCTCTCTGTCCCAGAGTGTCCTGAGGTCATCGAAGCGCCCTCGAGCTACCTCGCGGCGGACTTCGTTGATCACCGCCTCGACCGGCTGCCGGTAACTTTCGTGCACGGACGCGAGCTGCGTCGTGTGAATAAGCATCGACGAGTGCTTGTCGTCTTGCCCCCTACATCGCCTGGCTGCGGTTGCGAGCAGGAAGTAGCGAATCGCCGTCCGGAGCGACTTTGACATCGTGGGATCCCACTGCTCACGCTGCGCTCGGTTCTGCGGCGGGCGCAGCATGTCAGCATCCGCATCAGCAACGAACCTCACAACATCAAGTCCGTCCAGATCGGATTCGTCATCGTCCTCGCTGATGGGATCACGTCCGAACAGCCGCTCCGGACCGAAGTAGGTCGAAGGGCGTGGAAGATCGAAAATGAAGTCACGCGGGTAGAGATCAGCCTCAACGGTTGGATCGACGAAGATGTTGGCGAAGGGAGTTGCAGTATATCCGACATAAGCGATCTTCGGCTGGTCCAAGATCCGCTTGACCAGAGAGTTGATCACGGTCGGATCCTCTTGCGAGCTGGAGTTGACGCTCGCCTGATCTGCTTCATCGTCAATCACCAAGATCGGGCATCCGCTCTTGGTGATTACAGATGCGCTCTCGAGCCAGTTGGCAAGATTCGTAAGACGCGACTTGTTCTTCTTGATGACGATGAGAGTGCGCTTCTGACGAGTGGAGAGATATGTGTCCGCATTGCCTGGGCGACCGAAGTCGTGCGTCTCATCGGTGAGCCGGAACCACTGGCCCTCGTTGGGCACGACAAGCTGCTCATCCAGACGGATCTGGGTCTGCTTCCGGAGATTGTTATGGATGCCAGAAAGAACTATGAACACCCGATAGCCGGCATCAGCAGCCTTCGCTATCGTCGCGGTAAAGTTCGAAGTCTTCCCACTCTGAACGTATCCGAGGACCAAGCCTCGGCCGGCGAACCTCTGCCACCACGGAGCGGGAAGGTTCGAAACGACTCTCGTGGATGACCTATCCAAAGAGCTGAGAGCCTCATCATCGAAGCCCTCGTCACAGAGCCGTTGTCGAAGAGCGGGCCACAGGCGGTCAGTCGGCTTCGGGCCGTTGTACCAAGGTGGATGATCCCTGTTGGCCCTTCTGATGATCCGAGGGTCTCTCGCTTCGTAAATCTCGTTACAGACATCCTCGTAGCGCTTCAACACCGCTTCGGCGATAGCTGGGTCCAACCCAACTGAGAGAAACGCAGTCCGAGCTGCGGGCAGGTCAGGGTTTTCTGCCAACAGACCGAGAAACATGGTGTAGGAAATGTCCAGAACTTTTTGGTCAATCTCCATGGTATTTCCTCCTGCTTACGCTGAGATTATCGAAGTTACCGTTACTGGATCTTCTCTGCAGCATCCAACAAGTCAACCATGTTGATGCGACAGAAGTGGCAAGGCTGCCCTCACTCATCCTCACTTCATGATTACGTGATGCAACTACCCAGTACCATCGGCGCCAGTGAAGCAGAGCCTTGAAGATCACAATCGGGCGAAGCCGGTTCGAGGACCAGTGCTGTGGTTGCCAGCTCACCCTCGATCCTGCGAGTCGGTCGAGGAACTCTCGGCTCTCGCACGGTCGATTCAAGCCCCGCTAGCAGCAGACCTCTTCTGCGGAGCGGGAGGCCTGAGCCTTGGGCTCGCCGACGCTGGCTTCGAGGTCATCCTTGGCGTAGACCACGACAGGGATGCCTTGGCTACCCACAGAGCCAACCACCCAGGGCTATCCATCGATTGGGATCTGGGTGACCCTGACGTCGTGGAACGGGTAGCCCAAATCGTTCGAGAAAACTCGATCATGCTGGTAGCTGGTGGGCCGCCGTGTCAGCCATTCTCCAAGGCTGGAAGATCGATCATCCATCACTATGTCAAGGCTGGAAAGCGCGACCTTCATGATCGGCGCCGAGACCTGTGGGAGTCCTTCCTCGGTGTCGTCGAACTTGGTCGTCCTCGAGCAGTGCTTATGGAGAACGTGCCTGACATGGCGCTCGATCGAGGGATGGTAATCCTCAGAACGATGATTGAGCGCTTGGAGGGGATTGGGTATTCGGTCGAACCTCGGATTGTCGAGACATGGCGTTACGGTGTGCCGCAGTTTCGCCAGCGCTTGATCCTGATCGCGCTGGCAGACGAGATCTCGTTCAAATGGCCCCAAGAGTCGGAAATCAAGGTCACTGTCGAGAACGCTATCGGCGATCTTCCATCGGTCGAAGGTGGGTGGCGACCTTCGAACGGCGACGGAATCGACCCAGCGGCATCCGGCTGGTGCGAATATCTAGGACCAAAGACAAGCTTCCAAGCGCGAGCACGTGAACGCATCTCTCCTGAGAGTTCGGCGCGTGTCTACGACCAGATCACCCGCCCAGTGCGAGCAGACGATGCGATCGCGTTCTCACAGATGACCCATGAGACTCGCTATTCAGACCTTGATCCTTCGCTGAAGCGATACCGGGATGACATCTTCGACGATAAGTACAAGCGTCTGAATCCCCATGACGTGAGTCGAACCATTACAGCGCACATAGCAAAGGACGGCTACTGGTATATCCATCCCCACCAGGATCGAACCATCACGGTTCGGGAAGCGGCCCGCCTGCAGACTTTCCGAGACGACATCCGATTCAGCGGACCGCCTTCAGCAGCCTTCAGGCAGATCGGTAACGCCGTTCCCGTGATTCTCGGCGAGCACCTTGGAACCGCCATCCTCGACTCGCTTAACGAGAACGTAAGGGCTCAGGTCTCAACAGGCAGGACTGCGAAGAAGCTCGCGCTGTGGTTCCGAGATCAGCCATCATTGGGGATGCCGTGGCTCCGAGCCGAGAACCGGTGGCAAGCAATCCAAGGCGAGTACGTGTTGGCGCGGATGGGCCACGACAAAGTGACACTCTGCTGGGCCGCTCTTTCGAAGAACAAGACTCCGCAATCAACGCTCAACTCTGCGAAGGGCCTCGAGAAACTCGGCGATATGGTTGGTCGCAGAGAAAAGATCGACAAGCTCATTGAGATGGCGAAGTGGTTTGAGGCGCATCCGGAGTTGCTTGGAACGAGTTCGACTGCCTCCGAGATGTCGGCGGCGCCTCACCTTTCGTTGCCGATCGCATCGATGGCGTGCCGGATCGTCCCTGGTGAGACCGAAGATCCCGTCATCGGTGCGGCCACTATCCAGCGAGTCTCGAGCCGTTACTTCGGGCACGTTGATGGCGCTGGCCGGAAACAGACCAACGTTCGACTTGCGATTGCCAAGATGATCAGTCTTGACGACGACGCTCATGATGCCCATCTCGCCCTCTTCGAAATTGCCGATCGCGTGTGCACTTCCTCGTCACCGTCCTGCCATGAGTGTCCACTCGAGGACACGTGTGCTTTTGCTAGCTCTAGGCCGAAGCAGGCGAGATTCGAACTCACCACCCAAGAGACTTCGCAGCCTGAGGGTCGATAGCCCGCACCCCAGCCATGATGCGCTCAAGAGCCTCATGCTCTCCGACTGAGAGTGCGGCAGCGAGGAGCAGGGTTCCAGTTTCTCCGTACGGTGCTTGGCGCTGAGGCAACTCCGCATCGGTCCGATCATCGGCGCGACCTCGATACGCCAAGTCCGCTGCGTGACACAGCTCGTGGATCGGTCGCTCTATCAGAGTCCTCATCTCAGCAGGTAGCGCCGCCCTCATCTTGGAGACGTTCAGCTCGAAGACTCGATCAAGATCGGTATTGAAGTCGATCGACGCCCGCGCGAGTTTGGTGTGCTCGTCGAGTGACCTGAGTCCGCTCCAGCCTCCGAACTGGATGAGACGGTCAGCCCGGTAGATGTAGAGACCCTGCTGTCGATTCCACTTGAGAGGGCCGCTCATCCTTTCGAATTCCTCGACGCTTGAGAATTCGTCTCGACTGGGAAGTACGTAACGTCTAAGGATCACCTCACCGGTATGACCAGCAACTGGTATTTCGAATACTTGACGATCCAGCTCACGTCGCCGCGGCTCGCCTGAGGCAAACGGATCCCACGGAGCGAGCTGCTCTCCATTCACTACCAGCTCTACATTTTTCCCAGACTCTGTTCGGCCCTCGATATAGCGATGGAAGACCATGGACAGGTAGGCCTTCGACCGGAGCACCGCCTGTTCGAGCCTTCTTCGCGACCACCCGCTGTCAACTCGATCACCAATCAAGATCCGATCCAAGAGACCCCAGATGACGACCGTCCCTGGACCTGCCGCGACCTTTCGCCGTGCCACATCGAGCGCTCTGCAAGGAGACGGAGTGATGATTTCCCATCGATCGGTCTTCTCGATGTGGTCGAGGTCGAGACTCAAGGCTGATATCCGCCTGCGCTCCTGGCCTCGCCGCGTCACCACAGTCACGCGTCGACACTGCGAGATCGATGCCGTCTTGAGACCCAGTCCGTACCTCCCTAGCTCGCCCTTTATGTAGGAGCGTCTAGTGCCAAAGCGAAGTGCCTCCGTGAGCTGCATCTTGGTCATCCCGAAGCCGTTGTCCGCAATTGTGACGAACGAATCGCCCCCTTGGAAATCACTCTCGATTTCGACTCGCGTTGCCCCCGCGGCAATGCTGTTGTCCACCAGATCAGCCAAAGCGCTGTCGAAGTCGTACCCAATATCTCGGAGAGAGTCAGTGAGACGGCTCGCCGAAGGGGTCACGTCCACCGCGAGATGGCGCCGATCTATTGCTTCGATGTCCACGGCGTCACGATAGATCCTCGGTGCGTCACGGCTAATCCTGAAGCCGGATAGTCAAATTCGCAAGCCGACAATCTCGCCGTGCGCCGAACCCCAGTCAGACTGATCGGCTGAGCACCTTGGCCGACACCGTGGCCACAACCACCTAGGTCGATGCCGTCAGTACGACAAATCCGACGCAGAGAGGCCCAATAAGTTGGTCTTCACCCCTGAGGCACACCCGCGATCGTTGGCTTCAAGTGTCATCACTTCGCACTATCGGATCAGCCGACTGATAAGTGGGGTCAGCATTCGCAAGGCCTACAGCCGTAGCCCCCAGTTGGGAAGTGCCAACCATCACGCTGCTTATGCCTCGGGGCTCGAGCGAATCAGAGGGATTGTAGACATCAAAGTCGATTCGGATTGTCTCTCCTTCTCGCAGGATCAGCCAGGAAATCAGCATGGGGGATACCTGTCGAAGGGATGAAGACGAGGTGCCTGTTGACGTCCCCTGAAGTGGTGTCACTTGGAGGGTCCACGAAGTAGTCGGGCCATCGGAGCATTCTCAGCGTGTCCCTGAACAAGACACGAAAGAGAGATGCTCCGATGACCCACGAAGAGT
>Ga0073936_10010358_pt1 | contig 11449 bp, 9 predicted proteins | sample AliMusrvi5mmetaG_FD_87041 | JGI IMG/M metagenome (GOLD analysis project Ga0073936, IMG submission 87041) | Freshwater lake bacterial and archeal communities from Alinen Mustajarvi, Finland, to study Microbial Dark Matter (Phase II) - Alinen... | ecosystem: Environmental > Aquatic > Freshwater >... | reverse complement strand
GCTCCGGGAAGAGTACGCTGTTAAAAATTCTTTCTCGCATTACTGCGCCGACAAAGGGACGATTCGTAATAGGCGAATCGTCCCTTTGTCGGCGCAGTAATGCGAGAAAGAATTTTTAACAGCGTACTCTTCCCGGAGCCGTTGCGTCCAATTACCCCTAAAACTTCACCCGGTTTCACCTCAAATGACACATCGCGCAGTGCCCAGAAATCATGCTCGTCGATGTCAGGCGCCTGCCCAATATGTAGCAGCAATTTCCCCAACGACATGAGGCACCCGCGCAAGGCTTCATAGACGCGTGTATGGGCTTTGTCCTGCAATCCAAGACGATAACGCTTACTTATATGTTCGACACGTACAGCTATAGCAGACATTAATATATCCTAAACCGGCCAAGCCGGAACCAATAGACCGATCAACAATTTCGCGTTTGTATCTTCCACAGTTGATCCGGTCTTGTTGGTACCTACGCGGTGAAATTCTCTTCGTGCATAGAGGCGCCTAGTTTTTTTATTTGAGTCAAATTCTATACTAATTGTTGAGAATTTCACCGTGTAGGTACTAAATCACATCGGCAAATTGCCGTTCTGCCCGTTTAAAATAATAAATTCCGCCGAATAAGATCAGCAAGGCCATGGCTGCAGAGACTGCCAGCATTGTCGGATCCGGATGTTTGTCTCCCTGGTGATGTAGCAGCGACCAGCGAAATCCTTCAATTACCCCAACTACCGGATTCAGGTGATAATATCCCTGCAATCGGAGAGGCACCAGGCTTGACTGATAAATGATGGGGGAAGCGAACATCCACATCTGTACGACTACAGGCAATAGATGCTCGATATCGCGATATTTAATATTCCATACCGCCAGCCAGATTCCTACCCCGAGTGCAGTAATTAACGCGAGGAGTATAAACAGCGGCAGCCAGAGGATATAGAGCGTTGGGACATAGCGGTAATGCTGAGTCGGGAAGACATGATAATAGATCATCATGCCAATGAATACCAGGAAAGCATAGCCCATATCAATAAGCGGTGGCACGACAGTGGCCAGCGGGACGAGTAACCGTGGAAAATAAATTTTCGTGATCATGCTCGCGCTCTGCGTCAAACTATTCGTGGTTCGAGTTAACGTGCCTACGAAACATTGCCAAATGAGCAATCCGCTGTATACGAACAATGGGTACGGCACATCACCGGACGATACTCGATTTAAATGTCCCATGAAATAACTGAACACCAGCATCATGATGAAAGGTTGCAGGATCACCCAGGCAGCGCCCAGGAAGGCTTGTTTATAGCGGATGGTAATGTCACGCCATGCCAGCATCCACCAGAGATCACGATAGCGCCACAACTCTTGTAGATCATGAGAAAAATAGCTTTTGTCCGCATCAACCACAACGTACGGAATAGTACGTGCTCTTTCTTGCTTAGTTGCGATCATAAAACTTCCTCAGTGGCCAGATAACGAACAACCCATTCATAAAGGCTGTCGGCAATCCCATATAACACCAGGCCATGCTCACTTATCTCCGGCAGCAGCTTAACTCGACGTGCAGCATCGGCGATAAGCACAGCCTTGCAGCCCAATTCGTGTGCAGGCAGCAAATCGCTAAGCGAATCGCCGATGATCGCAGCGCGAGGAAAATCGATCTCGGGAAAGTCTTTTTTTGCCTGTTGAAACAGACCAATAGCCGGTTTTCGACAGTCACATTGACCATAATCGTGCGGGCAACTATAGATGGCTTCCACTTGTGCCTCATGCAACGCCAGTTCTTCGCGCATACGGTGATGAATTTCCTGCAAGTCCTGCTCGCGCATGCGTCCCCGGGCAATTCCACGCTGGTTTGTTACGACAATTACCTGTAAACCGGCCACATTCAGCAAATGAATAGCTTCCGGCACGCGCGGGAGAAACGCAAAACGCTCCCAGGAGGTGACATAGTCGTCCTCCGGCTGTTTGTGATTGATAACCCCATCACGATCGAGAAATATTGTGGTTAAATTCGCCATCGCCTGAAACCTGGAGATAGTTTTTGCTTTGCCTAAACCGGCCAAGCCGGAACTTATAGTCCGATCAACAGTACGAAGTATGTAATATCCAAAGCTGATCTGGTCTTGTTGGTATCTACCCAGTGAAATGCTCCTCGTTCATATAAGGGTATTGGTCTATATTTAAGGCTAATTCTATACTAAACGTTGAGCATTTCACCGAGTAGATACTATGCGTGAATCACCCGACTTCCCGGCGCATTAATGCTGATGGGCACTTCGCTGAGATGTGCTAACTGCCGTCGGATGGCCGTGTGTTTCTCCGGTGGCGCAAAGAAAAGCATAAATCCGCCGCCTCCCGCACCGAGTAATTTTCCACCGAGTGCACCGGCAGCCATGCCAGTGGTGTAAATGTCATTGATGGTCTGGTTGCTAATACCATCAGCAAGCTGTTGTTTAAGTTGCCATGACGTATTCAGCAATTCACCAAACGCGCTGAGTGGTGCATTGGTGTTCACCAGAATGCTGTAGCCGGTATCCACCATCTGGCGCATCGTGCGAAGGGTATCCTGGTTCTGCACGACATTCTTCACCTGGCTGGAGGCCAACGTTTCCGCGTGACGTTTGATGCCGGTAAAGAAAAGCAGTAAATGCCCTTCAAAGGCTAGCATTCGTTCGTGTGAAATGGGGATACGTTGGACAACAAAGTCTTCCGTGGTACGAAATTCGATGATGTTAAAACCACCGAATGCGGCAAAAATCTGGTCCTGGCAACCCACTGATTCGTGGAGCGTTTCCCGTTCAAGGTTAATTGCCTGCCGTGCCAACTCCAACGGAGTGGTAAAACGCCCCTGATAGCTATAGACCGTATTCAATAATCCGATGGTGAAAGTAGAGGAGGAACCGAGTCCGGTGAGTGCCGGCAATTCCGCGGTATAATTCACCTCAACATCCTTTAACAGGTTGCACCAGCGCAAGCATTCGCGGAACGGCGCATGCTGTATCTCATCAAGCGCTCGCACACACTCCACCTGACGATAGGAGATGCGGATCGAATAATCAAAAAGCTCACTGTAGAAACGCGCGATAGAGAAATAGGCATATTTATCAATTGCCGTCCCCAACACCGCTCCGCCATGCCGTGTGAAATACGCCGGATAATCCGTCCCTCCGCCGAAAAAGCTGATGCGCAGTGGCGTTTGCGTGATTAACATAACGCAGATTCCCCTTCTTCTAACCTGCATTATTCATAACTATTTCGAATAATGCCCAGTTAGCCCGGCAGTCCTTACATTTCATGAATAATCCGGGCTAAGTGAGTAGTAAGTTGTCAATCGCCATAGTTATTTACGCAGGAGTATCGTTTTTAGATTGCGGTTTTCGAATTCAGGATGCAGGATTTATGATTTAATCGGACAAATCGGTCTGATCGGTCTGATTGGTCCGATTCTAAATTCTGCATCCTGAATCCTGAATCTTAAATCCGCAATCCACAGTCTGAAATCAAAAAACGATACTTCTGGTTATTTACTTGCTACTCACTGTTCACTGTCCGTTTAAACCGGCCTTAACAAAAGCAGCCACACTGGCTGTCGTCTCCGGGATATTAATCAATTGCGAGATCTTTTCGATACTTACTTCATAGCGTACACATGGACTGCCCGGTTGAACAGGTACATCAACCCCGGCCAGTTGCATAACTTCGCGCAACGAGATCACACCGCGCCCGCACAGGTTGAATATTTCCCCTTCGATACGCCGGTCAATCAACTCGAGAATTATTTGCGCCATACTGTCGGTTGGCAAAAACTGAAGGGCGCTATCCGGTTGCAGCCAGAGCGGTCCGCCATGCAGAATGTCATATATCGGATTTTTTCGCAATCCCGGTCCGACAAAACCACCCATACGAAAAATTAACCATGACGGCGCTGCATGGCGCACGCATTGTTCGGCAAGATATTTGTGAAACCCATAGGCACTCTGACACGCTACCTCTAGTGCCTGTCCTTCCTGCGTATTCGCAGGTGTCGAGCAGTCCGGATAGACATCACAGGTCGAGATATGCACATAATGCCGGCAGGAAAAATCGACCAGGCTGGCGCGCACGCTGCGCACTGAGGCGTCGAACTCCGCCAGAGGATTTTGCTGAGCGAGAAATTTCTTTGAGTTCCCATTCGCATTGATGAGTATATCACAGGAACGCCCTGCGAATTCGGCATAATTGTCTAATTCAATAATCGCGAACTCACGCCCTTGCGCCGCGCAAACTCGCGCGAGCGCGGAGCCGACAAACCCTTTGCCTCCGATAAGGAAGATCATAGCCTAATTCCATCACTTTGCAGAGAATAATGTGCCGTAAACCAATCAATCGTACGCCGCAGGCCCTCACGCAGCGTGGTTGAGCAAGAAAGTTCCAGGCTGTTGAGCCGTTGCACGTCGAAAATCTTTACCATCTGCCCATCCGGTTTTGTCGTGTCCCAACTAAGTTCCCCCTGAAATTCCACCATCTCTGCAATAGTCTGGTTCAGCTCTTTGATGGTAGTACGCGTGCCACTGGAAATGTTCACCGGCTCACTGCTGTCATAGTTCTCTATGAAATAAGGGATCACCGCAGCCACGTCGCCCGCATAGACAAAGTCACGCTCCGGCGCGCCACTACCCCAGGCTACCACTTCCGGCGCAGCGGAGAGCTTCGCCTCGAAGTAGCGGCGAATCAAACCGGGCACCACATGAGATTCGTTGGCGCGGAAGTTATCGTACTCGCCATACATGTTGCCGGGAATCAGCACTACCGAATTCAACCCGTATTGCGTGCGATAACTGGCGCTCGCGACGAGTCCCATCTTTTTCGCCACGGAATAGCCGGCGCTCTCCTGTTGTGGATAGCCTTCCCACATCTGTGCTTCATTAATCGGCGAAACAGCTTTTGCCGGATAACTGCATCCGCCCATTGTGAAGATCATCTTCTTCACTCCCGCTTCCGCGGCGCCTTGAAAGACCAGGGCAGTAAATTGAATATTGCGGAAGAAGAAATCAGCAGGATAGGTTCGGTTCGCGCCGATGCCTCCGGAATAGGCCGCGAGATGAATTAATACTTCAGGCCGCTGTTCCGCAAACATGCGTCGCACTTCTACCGGATTAAGCAAATCATAATCACGACTGCATAATCCCACCACTCGTTCCGCACCATAACGCGCGTGCAAAATCGGCAGCAAATGCCTTCCTAGAAATCCTGTAGCTCCGGTGACGACTATCATATCATTCTCCATTACAACGTTGCATCTTTCTCTGATAAACCACAACTCCGGGTGCGAGTTCAGCTGGTTGGTAATTTCGGCAAATATATGCCCAGATCTCCCGTGCCTGTGGAATGTCATTGTTACGGAACACCTGTGCCATTGATACCGTGGCCTCAGCCTCAGCCATATCGATCATAACGCGAGGAGGCTGCCTGGTAAGGTCATATAAAAAGGAGGATACATGCGGTCGCGGGTCATATTTCGGGGTAATAAATGGTACAACATCAGGATACTTTATTGGCGAATGACGCCTGGTTGCATAAAGAATGGTAAAGTCATAACCCCAGATATATACGCCATCGGCAGGTGACGTATGGGAAGTAATATAGTCAGCAACGGTATAGCGAATCGGCACTCGCTCTGCTCGCAGAGTTGCCGGCTTCAACAGGTAATAAAGAAAGGGTTTCTGTGCATTAATAAACGGTACCAATATTAACAGCAACACTGCGAGACTCAATAAATTTTCTTTACGTGCTGCTGTGACGGTTGTCGGTGCATCTGGCTCCAGCCAATCGGGCAGTGACGAGATCCCGCGCAGCAGAATGGATACACCCCAGGTGATCAATAGGCAAATTGGCAACAGCAGCACGACAAAATAATGATAATATTTGTTACCGGCGACTAATGCCAGGCCAAATTCAATTGGCCAGCTTATCACGGCGAAGAGTAAAATATTATTGAATACATCTTGCCTGCAGGCAATTCTCCGAATTCGCGTCACGCCTGCACACCACATCAATGTCGCAATGATGGAAAGTGGAGCAAGTAGTTGCAGGCCAAAATAGGCTGCATGAATTCTGCTCTTCACAGGATTGATGCAGATGGACTTCATATTAAAGCGCAGCATCTGGTCATACATTGCCCCCAGGGCATGGTGATAGATAAAGTACCCGCTAATGAGAATAGCAATACAGATAAAGCCAAGTCCGGCAAATACAATATTAATAGCCCAGGTGCGCCACCGATGTGATGTGGCCGCAATGACAGTCCATGATGCGACGCAAGCCAGCAATGCTCCTATGAGGTTGGGACGCAAGAAAAAACAAAGCGCGCCGAAGACGCCGATGAGAGTCGCCGCGCGACGCGATGGCGCTGCTTGACAGGTATTTAGATAGGTCGCGAAAAGCATAAATGCAACGGCTAGCGCATAGGTTTCAGTGAAGTTGCCTTCTTCCATCACGAACACCAGACTGAAGATCCAGAGTAGGGTGCCGAGTGCCGCGGCTTTCTGCCCAAAAGCGCGAGTGAGCGAAATAAATCCCCACACCGAAGCATGCAGCATGCAGCAATACTCTAACACCCATACGCCCCAGGCGGATTTACCCGCAAGCGCAAGCCCGAGTGCTTCGATAAAATAGATCACCGGACCTTTCTGGTCCCAGATATCTCGATAGGGTACCTGACCAGAAAGCATGGCTTTTCCCATATACAGCCATAAGCCTTGATCAGTCGAAGGCAGCGCGGTAATGCATGGCATCGCTCGGATATAGACCAGCAGCAATGCAATTGCAAACAGCAACGTATAGAGAAGCACGTCACGGTGCTTCCCATTATTTATAGAAGTGTGAACCATTACTCCACTCCCAATTTCACATCTTTCTCTGATAAGCTATAGCCCCCGGTGCAATTTCAACCTGATGGTAATTTTGGCAGATATATGCCCAGATCGCACGTGCTTGCTGAATGTCATTGTGGCCAAAAATCTTTGGCAACGATACTGTAGAATCCGGTTCTGTCATGTCGATAATCAAGCGAGGAGAATGCTCGGTAAGGTCATGTAGAAAGGAAGCGATATGCGGTTGCGGGTCATAATTCGGAGTGATAAACGGCATGATGTCCGAATACTTTATCGGCGAATGACGTTTGGCAGCGTAAAGCACACAAAAGTCAAATCCCCAGATATAGACACTATCTCCAGGCGCCGTATGAGAGGTGATATAGTCAGCCGCGAGATAGCGAACCAATGGCCTTCTCTCCGTGCGCAGCGTTGCCGGCTTCAACAGGTAAAGTATGTAGGGTTTCTGTGCAACGATATACGGCGTCACCATTATCAGCAAAAGCGCGAAGCATACATAATTTTCCCTGATGGATAAAGCGCTGGACATCGGCGAGTCAGGTTCCAGCCAATTGGGCAGCAACGAAATCCCGCGCAGCAATATGGCCACACCCCAGGTGGTCAAAATACTGATCGGCAACAACAGCATGACGAAGTAATGATAAAAATTATTACCTGCGAGTATCGCCAGAACAAATTCAATGGGCATGCTAATCAGCGCGAATAACAACACATCGTTCAGCACATTTTGCCTGCTGGCAATTCTCCGTATCTGCTTCACGACTGCGCACCACATCAATACCGCAATGAAGGAAAGAGGACCAAGTTTTATCATGCCGAAAGCTGCAGCATATATCCTGTTGCTGACAGAGTGATGGATAGCGGCATATTTCATGTTGTAGTATAACATTGCGTCATACATTGCCCCCAGGGCATGATAATAGAGAAAGTAACCGCTGATGAGCAAAGTGACACAGAGAAAGCCAAGTCCAGTGTAAATGATGTTGGTAGCCCAGGCTCGCCACCGATGTGATATTGCCGCCTGAACAGTCCATGCTGTCACACAAACCAGCAATGCCCCAATAAGATTAGGGCGTTCGAAGAAACAAAGCGCACCGCAGACGCCAATAAGACAAGCAGAGCGTCGCAAAGGCGCAGTTCTACATGTATGCAGGTAGTTCGCGAAGATGAGAAATGAGAAAATCAGTGCATAGGTTTCGGTAGAGTTGCCTTCTTCCATCACCAACACCAGGCTGAAAATCCAAAGTAAAGTGCCAAGTGCCGCGGATTTCTGCCCAAAAGCGCGAGACAAGGTAATAAATCCCCACAGCGCAGCCAATAACATGCTGCAATATTCCACTGCCCACACCCCCCAGGCGGACTTGCCTGCAAGTGCAAAACCGAGTGCATCGATAAAAAAAATCACCGGACCTTTGTGGTCCCAAATATCCCGATACAGCACTTGCCCGGAAAGGATGGCTTTACCAATATATAAAAAATACCCTTGGTCAGTGGCTGGCATCGCGGTAATAAACGGCATCGCGCGAAGATAGACCAGCAACAACGCCAATGCGAACAGGAGTCCATAGAGCAGTAGGTCACGGTGATTCACATGTTTCATATCAGCCTGAAGCATTACTCCACTCTCAATTTCGCATTATTTAGCTGATAAGCCACAACACCGGGGGTAATATCGACTTGATGGTAATTCCGGCAAATATATGCCCATACTGCTCGTGCCTGCGGATTATCATTATGACCAAAGACTTTGAGCAGGGATGCCGAAGACTCCGGTTCCGACATCGCTGAAGTGGACTCAGCATTTGTCATATCGATAATGAGACGAGGAGAATGTGCGGTCAGGTCATGTAGAAAGGAAGCAACATGCGGTCGCGGATCATAACGCGGAGTGATAAACGGCATGATTGTCGCATACTTAATGGGAGAATGCCGTCCGGTGGCGTAAAGGATGGCAAAGTCAAATCCCCAGATATACACGCCATCGCTAGATGTCGTATGCGAGGTGACATAATCAGCCACGATATAGCTAAGAGGACTTTTCTCTGTGCGCAGCTTTGCCGGTTTCAGTAAATAAAATATGTAGGGTTTCTGTGCAATTAAAAATGGCGTGGCCATCAACAGCAATACCACCAGGCATGCGTAATTTTCCTTACTGGATGCCGTGGCGGACGATGGTGAATCAGCTTCCAGCCAATTGGGCAGCGATGCAATCGCGCGAAGCAATATGGTCACGCTCCAGGTAATCAATATACTGATTGGCAACAGTAACGGAGTGAGGTAGTGATAAAACGTGTTACCGGAGAGTAGAGTCAAGACGAATTCAATCGGCCAGCTTATCACCGCGAAAAGCAACGCATTGTTAAAAACATTATTTGTGCTAACGATTCGCCGTATCCGTTTCATTCCGGCGAACCACATCAATGCTGCAATGAAGGACAGCGGGCCAAGTTGCTGCATGCAAAATTCAGCGACATTAAGCCTGCTTTTAACAGTATGATGGATAGCAATACCCTTCAGATTGTAACGCAACATCTGGTCGTATAATGCCCCCAGGGCATGGTGATGGATAAAATAACCGCAGATCAGCAAAGTAATGCCTAAAAAGCCAAGTCCGGCATATACGATGTGAGTACCCCAGGCACGCCACCGACGTGATATAACCGCAAGGGCAGTCCATGACACTACACAAGCCAGTAATGCTCCAATAAGGTTGGGCCGAAGGAAAAAACAAAGCGCGCCACAGGCGCCAATGAGCGTAGCCGCGCGGCGCGATGGCGCTGTTTGACAGGTATGCAGGTAATTCGTAAAGATAATAAAGCCAAGGGCCAGTGCATATGTTTCGGTGAAATTACCTTCTTCCATCACGAGTACCAGACTAACAATCCAGAGTAAGGTACCAAGCACCGCGGGTTTCCGTCCAAAAGCGCGCGTGAGCGTGATAAATCCCCACACCGCGGCCAGCAACATACAGCAGTATTCCAATGCCCATACGCCCCAGGCGGATTTACCCGCAAGTGCAAGCCCGAGTGCATCGATAAAATAGATCACCGGACCTTTCTGGTCCCAAATATCTCGATAGGGTACTTGACCGGAAAGCATAGCTTTTCCGATATACAACCACAATCCTTGATCAGTAGCAGGCATCGCGGTAACAAGCGGCATTGCGCGGAGATAGACCAGCAGCAACACCAATGCGAACAGCAAGCCATAGCAAAGCACCACGGGGAGATTATTATTGTTGGTGTCAGTGTGAGACATTTGACCTACCAGTTGCACAGATTGCACGTGTGACCTGGAAAAGTAGAAAATTTTCCGGTGGCTTTCGGGTTGGATTGTATCCCTACGCCGCCACTACTGTCAATGAGGCGTTTCAAGCTCATGAATGAGTTTTCCCGCATTATGATATTGATAAAACTGCCGGGCAAATTGCCAGGCCGTGCGGCGATAATGCGGATATTGCTCAATAAGTTCACGCATGGCGGCAGGAATATCCTCCGGATCGGTATAGATCATGCCGACCGCACTGAGAGGCGTGGGCTGTGCGGTGGGATTTGCGAACAATGCTAGCTGAATAATCTCCGGAGTAACTGAGCGCATGCTGAAAGCGTTGCTCAAGGTGAGAGTAATCCGCATGCTGCCTTTTGGAACTGGGAAGAAAGCCGTAGAGAGCACGCCGGAAAGCGAACGGCCGATGAGCGAGGTGCGCGATGGTGCATCATCCGCAAACGACAGCGTCACGCGAATGAATGTCCCTGCTTCCAGCGCCATCTCTGGGACGCTAATCAAAGCATGGCTGGTGTCGTCAGGCAGGTCTAACTGTGCGCTGACAATAGCAGCAGAAGCACGTTGCCAGGTGATGCTGTCGCCCGCCATGGCAGTCAACTTGTGTAACGATGCGCACACTTCGCGATGGTACCGGCTCACCTGCCCGGCAAATTGCTGGCTTAGCCATCCCCCCGCCGGCGCCAGCACCGGGATACCCAGCGCCAGCGCTTCTACCAGAATACCCGAACTGCAAGCATAATAATATGTCGGGTCATACGGTAAGAGCAGCAGATCCGCAGAATGCAGCAAGGTGCTATATTGCTCCGTCGAAAGAGGCTCTCGATAAAGCGTTATGCCCGTTTCGTCCATTGCTTCCAGGCGTGCGCGCGCGCTGGCAGCGAGTTCTTCACCACCGACAATATTGAAGTTCGATTGGATCGCAAACGTCAGTCTTCCGGTTGAGATATATGCCTCGCGTAATTCTTCGATCAACCGCGGTAAATGATGGTAGCCTTTAACATCACGCGCATCGCCCAGATATACTGCGCGCAGCGGATGGTGTATCTCACCTTGCTGTTCAGCAGGAGGATAGGTATGTGGAATCGGCAGCGTATGGAAGGTGAACGTACCGACACGATTATACTGATCGGTCAACTCCTCGGAATCCGTCCAAAAGCAAACGCTCTGACCGGATAGTTGTCGTTGAAATCGTTGGAATGTCGCGCGGAATTCCGTAATCGTTTTTTGCTGCGCGGCATAGTCATCCTCGCGTCCCTGAAAAAGACTGCGCCGAAAAAGTAAATGCCACGCTACAT
>Ga0073936_10010356_pt1 | contig 11450 bp, 11 predicted proteins | sample AliMusrvi5mmetaG_FD_87041 | JGI IMG/M metagenome (GOLD analysis project Ga0073936, IMG submission 87041) | Freshwater lake bacterial and archeal communities from Alinen Mustajarvi, Finland, to study Microbial Dark Matter (Phase II) - Alinen... | ecosystem: Environmental > Aquatic > Freshwater >... | reverse complement strand
GGTAGAGGGGCAGGAGAACTCTCGTGGAGCCGGCAAGCTATTTGAGGGGGCTCCTGCCCTGTTCCTCAATTATCCTGCCGATAAAATAATACCCTTTACATCATTTATAAAGCTGAGATTCATCAAGGCGGCGTCGGATTGGAGTTCAACGGCCGATGATGACACTTGTTCACTTGTCTGGTAAATGTGGGAGATAATTAACCTGATTTTCTCAACCAGAGAATTAATTTCGTCGGCCAGTTGACCAAACTCGTCACGAGATGTTTCGTTGATCTTTTTGGTAAGATCTCCTTCGCCTCTGGCGAGATCTGTCACCTTGTCCACAAAGTTGTTAAGTTTCCGTGTTACCGTTACTCGCAGAATTATCGCCAGGAAGATGAAGCTGGCTACCAGTGCCAGACCCCCAAAAACACAGATCCAGAGAGTTGCATTTCTGCTGGCGACGTATCCCTCTTCAATGCTGGTTTTAAGCTTAATGGCTCCCCGCATCTTAGGCTCTTTTGCATGACAAGCATGACAGCGCTCTTCGTTGGGAAGAGGCAATACGGTTTCAAGAATATGGATTCCATTTATGATTTCTTCTGAATTTGCGATCTTGTTATTCTGAAGTACTTCGATAACCAGTGCGTCGCCTTTTGCTCCACTACCGCGCTCTTCCCCCTTGGCATTATAAATTGAAAAAGACACAGCTCGATTCTTTTCTACAATTTCTTTAATGTTGGCCTCTACTATTTTCATGTCCCCTGATATCATGGCGGTTTTAATGTTATCAGCCATTATATTTACTAAGTTAACGCTAGTATTGCGCTGGAGTGTCTGTAACGCCTGATTCTCCAGATACAGGGCTGAACCGCCGACAATAAGAAGCCCTATTATCAGCGACAGGCTGGCCGACAAGAGAATTTTTGCAGCAATGCTGGTCCTTTTTATTGATGGTCCCATTCAAATTCTCCACGTTTTGAAATAGTAAAATTTTAATAGTGATGTTTTTAGTGGGCAATTATACGGGATTCTTTTTAACGCACTTTGACTCGAACCGTTTCTCTCCGAGCCGCACGCATAGACATTGTTGATACTGGCGTCGCTACGGGGTTGAATTTCGGATGGTTAAACGCAAATGATCTCGGGAACTAAAGCTTAAATTGACGCACCAAACGCTGTAGTTCTTCCGCGTGACCATTAAGTTGCGAAGCCGTCGAAGCGGATTCCTGCGCTCCCGCAGAGGTCTGGTGGACCACTTGGGTGATCTGATGCATATTACTGGAAATCTCACTGGTCGTGGCAGTCTGTTCTTCAGCGGCAGTCGCGATCTGGTTGACCTGCATTGCAACGTCATTGATTTGCTCCAAAATATCGTGTAGAGCTTCTCCGGACTTTGCTGCCTCCATTGTGCCGGTTTCAACCTGACTAACACCTTGCTCCATTACCGCGACGGCACCTTTCGTTTCTTTCTGGATGGTCTTGATCATTTCGCCGATTTCTTTAGTGGCACGGGTGGTACGTTCTGCCAGAGCGCGGACTTCGTCGGCAACGACCGCGAAGCCCCGGCCTTGTTCACCGGCGCGGGCCGCTTCAATAGCTGCGTTCAATGCCAGCAGGTTTGTCTGGTCAGCAATGTCTTCTATCGTGCCGATGATAGCCCCGATCTGGTCGCTTCGTGCTCCTAGATTCTCTACCGTTCGAGCCGATTCCTGTACTTTTTCCGCAATCTGCTCCATTACGGTCACAGTCCTCTCAACGACCTGGGCTCCGGCGCTGGCAGATTGCGAAGCGCGTTGCGCCCCTTCGGCAGCCATTTGGCAGTTTTGGGCAATGTCTCCGGATGTGGCCGACATCTCTTCACCCGCTGTAGCAACAGTCACTGATTGAGCTGCTACTTCTTCAGCACCGGTACTACACAATTACAATCCACAATTAAAACCCAAATCAATCACGCAGTACGGATACGTAGATTTGATTTTAATCATTTATTTTATTTTTTGATAGTCGGTAAGATAGCCTGATCACTTGTAGGTAATACACCTACAGCAGGGAGAATGCGATGTGGCGGTTGACGCTAATTCTAACGGGCATGAAGTTGACGCTCTGTCTTTTTGGCGGGTCGAACTTTCCGGAAGAAAATTTGATGTACTCACGGTTGGTTTGTTTATTGCTTGTTAAATGCGTAAGTCTGCAGCTCGAAGGTTCCTACACTCCGGCGTGTATTTTTTCCTCTCGGATCGGAAGATTAACAAGTGCCGCTAAAGATGCCAGGATAATGTCTGCGTACCACATCCAGAGGAAGTTGCCGTCGTGTGCCATGGCAAGCCCCCCCAGCCATGCGCCTAAAAAACCACCGATCTGATGGGTAAGCAACGTCAGGCCAAAAAGCGTAGCCAAATACCGTATGCCAAACAGTTTCCCGACAAGACCAGCTGTTGGTGGCACAGTGGCCAGCCAGGTGAACCCGAGTGCCGCAGCGAAAATATAAAATGTCAAAACGGTTTTGGGAGCCAGCAGGTATATCCCGATCATCACGGCGCGGCTGCCGTACATGACGGCAAGTATATACTTCATCCGATAACGTGTGCCGAGTGAACCGGCAAACAAGCTGCCGGCGATATTGAACAGGCCGATGATGGCTATTGAGGCAGCGGATACATTTGCGGAATGTCCGCACAGGGCAACTTCCCCGGGCAGATGCGTCACCAGGAAGGCAATGTGAAAGCCGCAGGTAAAAAAACCAGCATGCAGGCAGAGGTAACTCCGGTCACGCATCGCCAGGCGCACCTGCTGCCTCAAGCCCAATGAAGGCTGATCTATCGTAACCGACTTTTCAGCAGACTCTTTACCGCACATCACCGCGGCAAGCGGGATCGTGAGCAGGGTTGTGGTCGCCATGGTAAACATGGCGGCAACCCATCCGAACCCGCTGATGATCGCCTGCAACAGCGGTGCAAAAATAAATTGCCCGAGCGAGCCTCCTGCATTTATGAAACCGCCGGCAAAGGCCCGGCGCTCGGAAGGCAGTTTCCGGGATGTGGCGCCGATCAATACGGAAAAGCTCCCCGCACCTGCTCCGGCAGCACTCAGTAACCCCATTGTTGCCACCAGAGACCATTTTGAATTCACGAACGGAGTCAAGGCCAACCCAGCTGCGAGCATGAATGCGCCAACGACAATGACACCAAAAGAACCTCTCTTGTCTGCAATCGCTCCGAAAACAGGTTGGGTCACCCCCCACATTAACTGCCCCACGGCAAGGGCAAAGCTGATTGAAACGATGCCCAGCCCTGTTGAAACATTAATCGGCGAAACGAAAAGCCCGATCGATTGTCTGGCTCCCATAGTAATAGCCAGAATTGCCGCAGCGCTCAACATGATTACCCATACAGCCCGAGTTGATGGTTTATACATTTCAGTCCCCTGTAGAAGTAGAAAGGCGGCTCTACGCATTTTCTCAAAGTATTCGATCTCTTGAATAGTTGCTATTCTCCAAAAACCGGTATTCTTTTTATAGTTTCTTTGAGTGCAGAGAGCTTATATGGTTTCTGGATAAAACCAGCCAATTCTTTACCAACAAACTTTTGAGTAGCTTCCTGCTCGTTGTAGCCACTTGATATGATCACCTTGACATCCGGTTTGATCTCGCGCAACTCGTCAAAGCACTGCTCGCCGTCCATATGCGGCATAGTTAAATCCAGGATAACGAGGGTGAAGTCCGGATTTGCTTTAAATATTTCGACCGCATCCCTGCCGTTATTGGCCGTAATCGTCGTAAATCCCAATTCCGTGAGCATTTCTGACCCGATACATCTTACGGACTCTTCGTCATCAACGAGCAGAACTTTACCTTCACCTTTCCATTCGTCCTGCCGGGTTTCGCTGTTCAATATTTCTACCGGTCTGCCGCATGCCGGGAACAGCAGATTAAAGGTAGTTCCTTTTTGTTGCTCGCTATAGACTTTGATGGTCCCTTTGTGACTACGTACAATGCCAAGTACTGCAGCCATGCCCAGCCCCCTTCCGGTGAACTTGGTGGAGAAGAAAGGATCAAATATTTTATTCAGGGTTTCCTCGTCCATGCCGCAGCCGGTGTCGGTTATTTCCAGGAAGACATACAAACCCTCGTGTATGTCTTTATCATTCCAATTATTCTTCAGATAGCTCTTGTCGCAGGTAATGCAACCGGTACGTATGGAAATTTCTCCACTTTTTTCACCGATAGCCTCCGAAGCACTTATTACCAGATTCATGATGACCTGACGAATCTGAGCGGCATCAGCTTCTATCGAAGGGAGTGACGAGGCAAGGTTAAGTCGCAGCACAGCCATCTTTGAAATGGATATTTCCAGCATGTGGAGCATTTCTTCAAGAAGGTAGTTCATATCCAGATGTTCGATAATAAATTTCCCTTTTCCTGAGTAGGCGAGCATCTGTTTAGCCAGATCGGCGGCCTGAACGGAAGCCTGTTCGATGTTCTGCAGATTTTTTATGGCCGGCGATCCTTTGTCTATACGCATCCGCGCTATTTCCGCGTTACCCATGATGGCCATAAGGATGTTATTGAAGTCATGAGCTATGCCACCGGCCAGTACCCCAAGGCTTTCTAATTTTTGTGCATGGAGTAGCTGCTTTTCAAGCATCTGCCGCTCTTCCTCGGCATGTTTTCGCTCGGTTATGTCGAGTGCCACAAGCATCAGGTGTTGTTCCTCACCGAAAACGAACGGTACGAAAAGGCAATCAAGCTCGACCGCGTTCCCATATGTGGTTACTATATACAAATCGCCGCGCTGCGATACTCCTGTTGCCAGGGCAGAATCCGCACGTTCCAGCAAACCAAACTTTTTCCACGATTCGAGACTTCTGAAGTTTTGCCGTTCCAGGTTCTCAATTGTCGTTCCAACGATTCGAGCTGCGGATTCGTTCATTGAAACCGCTTCTCCGGTTGCCTTGTAAGTAAAAAAGCCTACTGGAGAAGTCTGCAGGATCGTCTGGATATAGTTTGTTACGTCACGTATCTTCTTCTCAGCCAGTTTACGTTCAACTAATTCGTTTTTCAGTTGTTCATTAGCTTGGTTTAGATCAACGGTTCGCTGTTCAACGCGTAATTCAAGTTCTTCCTTTGCAGTGCGCAACTCAGCCTCAGCTTTTTTCTCGAGCTTCCATCTGGCTAACAGTATCCACGAAGATATAATGGTCGTTATGGTGAATAAAACAACCAGCCCAAGTTGTGCAAAGGAATCCTTGTGCCACTCGTCAAGGTATTCTTCCACACCAAGTGCTACGACAACCACCAAAGGGTAATCAGGTATTTTTCTATATGTAATAAATCGCTCTGTTTTGTCGATCCCTGCGACACCTTTGAAAGTAGCGTTTGTTATTCCAGCCCTATAATTTGCTGCAAACTCTTTAGATACCGCTTTAGAACCGATGCTGTTGCCGAGATCAGGATATCTGGCAATTAAAGCCAGATCGCCGTCACGGAGAGTGAGAGACCCTTTTTTACCAACATTTACCCCGGAAAAAATAGTGGTAAAGTGATCGAGAGAAATAATGCCGAATGCCGTACCTGCAAACGTACCGTCAGGATTGTTGACACGACGTGCCACGTTCATAACCCATTTACCGGATTCGCGCCCCTTGACGGGCCTGGCTATAAAGAGGGCACTCCTGGGGTTATTGCGCCCAAAAATGAAGTAATCACGGTCAACAACATTTACTCCCTGCTTCAGGTCGCTGGTTCCATAGATGACGTCTCCCCTGGAGTTGGTTAACCGCAACCCCTGGATTGATGGCAGGTAGGAAAGCTGGCGATTCATGTATGTATTCAGATTGTCTTTGTCAATACCTCCTCGGGCTATTTGTGCTTCCGCTTCATACTTCACGGCAACCAGTGCCATGTCGATACTGTTTATCTCGCCTTTGATTTGTTGGTTAAGGACCATTGCAATGTTTTGAGTTAATATGGCAGCCTTCTTTTCGTAATTTATCCTGCTTTGATACAACGCTATGCCTGCAATGCTGAACACAAGAAAATTCAAAAGCACTACTGAAATTGCAAGACGCCTTTTGAAATCAGATAGGGATTCTGTCGATTTTATTGTTTTGGACATAGAACACCTTGTGCAGTAAGTTATGATAGTTGGCTTACTTGAGAATTAAATTACGGTCATAACCGTGGTCAATGTCTTCGGGTCGGTGACCGAAGCATGATATCCTTCTCCAGAAAAAAAAGGCCCCCAGGCAGGGAGCAATAGTTCATAATCTGCTGTACAGTCTCGGTATCAATTTAGACGTGCAGCTTTTTTTCTGCCAGAATCTGGTCGTGGCCGCATACACGGTTGCGACCATGCTCCTTTGCGTAATAGTGCGCATTATCCGCATTTCCGATAATTGTGGTTGGCGTGTCATTTGGGGTAATTCTGGCGTACCCCGCGGAAACGGTGATCCTGCCCACACTGGCATCAAATGAATGGTCTTCTACATTTATCCGGAACCGCTCCAACGATGTTGCAACGTGTTGAGAATCGGTTTGGCGAATCAGGATGACAAATTCGTCACCCCCAAACCGAAAAATACGATCTTGGACACGAAATGATCTTCGCAAGATGCCCGCCAGTTCAATCAGGACTTTGTCGCCCATCAGATGGCCTTGGGAATCATTGATCATCTTGAAGTGATCAATGTCTACGATCGCCAGCCAATTTTCTCGCCCTGTGCCCCGGCGCCTTCCCTCTTGTGCAGAATCTTGCGCAGAAACCGTTGTTAGTAGGCGTTTCAGAGATCGATCAAATGCCTTCCTGTTTGCCAGTCCCGTAAGTCCATCTCGTTGGCTGTCCTCAAGCAAGCTCAGGAAATTGAGATAGACGGCCATGATCCCCTCGACCATGCTGTGTTTAGAAATTGTCAGCTGGCGTTCGGAGACAATCTCGACACTCGCGTATGGAGAGCCGTGCATATACACAGGAAACCAATGATGGTATGCACTCGTTTGGGAATCGAGTTCCGAGGACGCACCTGCCACTTCCAGGCACTTCTGTAACCCCGGAAGATTTTCGATTGCCTCAAAGTCGTTATCCGATGGAATGTCCTCAAGCGAATGAACGTGGACGCCGTCGCTCCATGCGGTAGTCACTGCAGCTAAACCGGTTTCACGGTTATATAGTTGAAGTAAGCGAACAAATCTCGGTTCGATCAACTGGATCAAGGCGTTTATAATTGACGAGTCCAGAAGATTGTTGTCACGCTGTCGCGTAATGTTTTCGATGTGCCTGAGAATACGATTTGCCATGTTATGCTGCTCCTTTAGACTGCATGCTTGAGCATAATCTTAAGAGGTTGTAAGCTTTGTATTTCTGTATTTCGGGGTCACTTTACCTGTGAACAGATCAGCCGTTGCTACCCAGGCAGCACGACCAGCGGTGGCAGCTATCGTGTTGCCGTGCAGGCCGTGAGCCGCAAGGTTCCGAGCCTGCACGGTTTATCTTCTCGTTAGTACATCATGCCGCCTACATAAATGCCCGCAGCCACGAATAGGTCCTTCCCATGGACACGGTAGACATAGGTGATTTTTTTGGACGGAGACTTCTTTCCCGGCTTCGGCCACATGTAATCCACCCACCCTTGGTTGACGCTCCTCGCGGTATTGACAAAGTTTACAAAGATTGCCTTGTCAGTCGGATCGGTTATCAGCAGACAGTGGGGTAACTGGGTAAGTTCAGGTTGCATAGGGTGGGCAAGCATCTTGCCGTCCAGATTCATCAAGAATACGTAGGTATCCTTCCACACGAAATTCCCCTTTGGGTCACCGATCTCCTTGATCGCCGCCGCCAAACCTTTCGAATTAATCAATGCGGCGGCTTCATGACATTTTAGTACGCATTCCTCCTTAGTTGCCGACTGCTCGGCCCAAACGTTAATGGAAAAACAGAGGCTCAAAAAGAGGGCAAATACTATATGCATTTTTTTCATAGGATCTCCTGTATTTTAGTCTACTCGCTGTGGTTATTCCCGCTGATGTGATTATTTGATCCAAGCCTTACCAAGCGGCAGCACAACCCTGCCGAATACTTGGCTGTAAATGGATGAAGCCATCATGTACCAAGCGGCGAGGGCGCACAACATAAGCTCATAACCTGCAACAATCGTCAGATCCGGATATCCGAAATGGGCCAAGTCCAGTAGTATGAAGCCGACCAGCAGCAGGGTAAAGGTCACCGCCATAGCGCAGTGGATCTTCATAGCCGGAATCCACATGACAAAAGTATATAGTGTCCAGGCAACCAGAAACCAGCCTATGTCCTTAGTGTCGGCATGGTATATGTTGAAATTATTCAGAATGAATATGATCCCCAGGGCAATCCAGAACGCCCCGTACGAGACAAATGCGCTGTAACCGAAATTATTGCCACACTTGAACTCTTGGTAGCCAGCGATCAACTGAGCAAGCCCGCCGAAGATAAATGCAAGTGCTACCACGGGGCCGACCCCGCACCAGCCTACATTGTGAAACTGGAGGACCAGCGTCGTGAGACCGAAGCCCGCCAATCCAACGACCCCTGGGTTTCCAACTGTTACTTGACCATGTGACATAGTAAAAGCTCCTTAAATAAGTTTACATAACAGTCTGACACGCCCGCAGATGCGGAGATTCTCGGCCAATATGACACAATGACTAACGTTGCTACTGTTGCCGATTGCCTCCTTTATAGTGGATTTTGTTGAGTAAAGATAATAAAACATTTTTCAGCAGGCTAAAACTAATACGCCCCTGCCATAAAGTCAAAGACATTCCCTCAACTGAAAAAATTCAACCATCACTTCTCTTACGAAATAATGAATATTGCCAAGGAAGACTTTTGTTGATCTTGCAGGTAGTTATCAAGACGGTGCTGCTCAATGAGATTGACCGGCGGGCAATGATCCTAAGCGGCCTTCTTTAGTTCTTCTCTGATTACTTTGCGGAGTATATCTTCCAGAGGTTTTTCAGTTTCAAATTGTTTGCGCAAAAGTTCATTCAATACAGTCTGATAACCTTTGTTTTCTGATACGCCACGAGCTTTAAGAAGATCAAGCACGTCGGTATCAAGATAGGTTGTGATACGAACTTTACCTTTTGAGTTTTCAGCCTGCAATTTGGCAAGGTGCGGTATATCGTTTACCCGTTTCCCCTGACTGAAGTCATATTCTTTACGCATAGCTGGTTTCCTTTCTTTTGGTTGGTTTACGCGCAGAAATGATGCGGATGGTATTTTCATCTGGCAGAGCATAGCAGACAGTCAATGATACCCCACGATGCTTCTTCAAGTTACAGGCGGCATGGTCTGTGTCTCAGATAATTTCCATATACTGTATATGCATTTATTGTATCTATAATGTCAAATAAAAAATGCGCCGATTTATACAAATTGATTGTCGACTACGACACACAGGTTCAAATTCGGATTACGGATTTAAACCGCATAAAGTGTAGGGGGCAAGGCGGCAAATGTTCCAGCCTGCCTTTAGCCCCCTAACCCAAACTGTCAATTATGCCAAGCTCTATAAAGTCATTTGCATCAATGCTTCATAGTGGGGTCTGTGAATTGAATCTAAGCTTTTTGCCAATAGTTAGTATTGGAACATTACTTACGCGTTGTAACCGCCTCAGTCCATAACGATGTTTGTAGGTAGAAAAAAATCCGATAACTTAACAAAGTTAACGGATCATGATGTTTGGCATCCCAGAGACATTGAAATTGAGAAATGGGAAATGTCGTTTAATATCGGCTTGTTGAGTTAAGTCTGTATGAAAAAGTGTAAAATTGTACTGAACGCTACCGTTTTTCAAACATTTAACCGAAATGTACTCAGGCTGCAAGTCGCATATGAACTTCAGTGGCAATCTTCTTGCCGATCTTTATCTCTGCAAACTTCAGGTCATAACTAATCTGCAGGTTCATCCAGAATTGTGGTGTAGTACCGAAATAACGAGCAAGTCTGAGAGCGGTATCGGGAGTGATTGAACGGCGTTCGCGAATGATTTCATTAATTCGAGGAGCTGGCACACGAAGTTCCAATGACAATGCATGAGCACTCAATTTCAAAGGCAACAAAAACTCTTCGCGCAATATTTCTCCAGGATGTATGGGGCGCATTTTGTTTGTCGGGTTCATTATTCAGCTCCTTAATGATAATCTACTATTTCAACATCGAATGCATTTCCTTCTTCGAAACAGAAACACAGCCGCCACTGATCATTGATACGTATGCTCCATTGCCCATTGCGATCTCCGTGCAAAGTTTCCAGCCGATTACCTGGTGGTGAACGAAGGTCTTCTATGGCATAGGCGTCATCAAGCATCTGCAATTTACGCTCAGCAACATTTGCAAATGCCTTAAATTTCCGAGGGCACTTACCCTCGAATAAAGATTTCGTGTTTTTGCATCGAAAGGTTTTGATCATGAATAATGGTATAATGGTTAACGTTAAACGTCAAGCGTTCTTGTTTTGTTGAGGACGTTCCAGAATTAATCAAACTCGGATTTTAGAACGGCTATCACCCGCAGGTACAGATTATAATAAACTGGTTCAAAGACGAAAAATCCGATAACTTTAAAAAAGTTATCGGATTCAATCAAGTATGGCGTCCCCTGGCGGACGCACTGCGAACTTTTGCCCTTAGATGAATGTCCACTCTCTGTGCAGGATAACGAAAAAATAATACTACAAACAGGGCAGAGAGTTTGTGACCAGTACAGCCAACGGCGGTTCCGTTATCGCTATTGACGCAAACAAAAACCAGACGGTTGTAAGTGCAGGAGGTTACCTGTTAAATCCGTTCGGTATTGCAACAGTTAACGGCTCGCCCGCTATCAGTAATCTGAGCGATCCCACACCATACCGGATTGGCTCCGGAACAAAAGTTATTGATCAAGGGACACCGGCGTCCTTCGCCGAAAACGGTGTCAGTAATTTTTCTGGCGGAAAGCTTACCGTCTCGTTCACCAGCGGCGCAACAAGCGCGGATCAACTCGGCATCCGAACAAGTGGTGGCCCGTTCACCGTTAGCAGCAACATTGTTAGCTATAACAATGTCTCGATCGGTACTATCACCGGTAACGGCGTCAACGGTGTCGATCTGGTCGTAATATTCAACAGTGGTGCACAGCAGAAGCCGTTTCTGCGCTACTGGCCAACATTACCTATACCAACGCTAGTCTGACAAGCATTGCCCAACGTTCGATCAGTTTTAGGGTGTCTGATGGTGCCGGTGGAACGTCTGCCGCCACCATCGTCAATATTAACCTGACACGACCGGGATTTCATCAGTTATCGGGGTAATATCAATGTTGATTTACATCATTGCGTATTCCGATGAAGTCGGCCACCTATTCCGACGGAAGTCGGCCGGGCATTCCGATGAAGTCGGCCACCCCCTGAGGGGGTGCGCCGCTGGGTGAAAAATTAGATTCTCACATGGTTTCGG
>Ga0073936_10010352_pt1 | contig 11452 bp, 9 predicted proteins | sample AliMusrvi5mmetaG_FD_87041 | JGI IMG/M metagenome (GOLD analysis project Ga0073936, IMG submission 87041) | Freshwater lake bacterial and archeal communities from Alinen Mustajarvi, Finland, to study Microbial Dark Matter (Phase II) - Alinen... | ecosystem: Environmental > Aquatic > Freshwater >... | reverse complement strand
TGTATATTGTTTGAAAAGATTGGCTGGTAGACTGGCCTTGAATTTGTCTTCGTACCAAGTCTTTCCATATTTCAAGATTGACTCGTATGCCATACTTAATTTATAAGCCTTGGACCCCTCTTCACAATATATATGACTATCATCCTTGAATGTCAATTGCTTAATATCCGGAAAAAATCGGTGAAATGTCAATAATCCCGCATTAACTAAATCAATAGTTCCAGGCCTATGCTCCAATCTCCCATCTTTAACACAAGCCACATTGTACTCTATTCTATCAATATAGGCATCGGTTCTTATGGTATCCCTTATAGAAATAACAATACAGTATTCTGTTTTTCCGCCAAATAAGAATGTTACTGCCGAACTTGCCTTATAATAAATAATTTTACAATAAAATTGTTTATTATATGCTTTCACAAGGTATTTCGTTTCAGACATCTTATCTGTCAGATAGAATATCCTCTAACCCACCAAACTAAAATTAAAGGTCTAAACCACGGCGACGATATCATAAGTAAGAATGGATTCTAAGAAGGCCTCTCCCACAGAGATTGCGTTCGCGAAGCAGATGTCGGTGCGTGGTCTTGCGGCAGGGATTACTGTTGCTGCGACTAATACGATTGAGAATGTTATTGAGGCTATTTCTGCTATTCCTGTACCTTCTGCTCCTCAAGAGTCCGAACAGACCCCCGAACAGGAAATGGCGACCCTCAAGGAAATCATCATGGCCTGGCGCGAGATTGAGGCCGACCTCTCAACGCTGAATTCCCAGATCCGTGAAAAGAAGAAGAAGCAGAAGACGATGGAGGAAATCATCCTCCGAATCATGAAAAAGAATAACATCGGTGCGCTGGATCTGAAGGATTCCGGCGGCCGTCTCCTGTATCGCCGCCAAACGATGAAGGGCACTCTGAATGTGAAGACCCTGACCGAGATGCTGACGACGCATCTGAAGTCCGAGACCGCGGCAACAGAGGCTCTGAAATTCATCAACGAGCACCGCGGGGCGAAGGTGAAGGAGAGCCTGATGTATGAAAAAGAATAAAATTCACCCTCTGTAGAAGAATGCCCAGTCTGATTGGTGGAGCCGTCGGTGCCGCTGTTGAGGGATTTATGGATCAGGGGAACGCCGAGCACAGACGCCGTGCCTACATGAGTTTCGTATCCGTCACACTGACGTTCATTTTTGCGATTGTTATCTTGAGTTTTGTGGGCAAGCTCCTGTGGAATGGCGTCATCGTGGATCTCTTCAGCTTCGCGAAGCCGGCGCGCTCTATTTGGCAGATTTTGGGACTAATGATTTTTGTTTCTTTGCTGATGCCTGTTTATTAGCAGGAACATCCGCCTCGGTTATAGCCTTGGCAGCCTTAGTAGCCGACTTCTTTTTAACTGGCACATCCGCCTCCGTCAGTCCCGCCGCGGCTAAAGCCGCCGCCTTCTCCGCCTTCTCCGCCTTCTCCGCCTTCAAATATTCTTTGTGTTCAATCGCATCCGTCTCACGGCAAATCTGTAATTCCTCTGGAGGTACAGATTTACCGAGATCATTATACCACTCTGTGAGTGCTTCTTCCATCTGCTCGCCGAGAGTAATCGCCATTTTTTTTGTAGGTGGCTGGGACGGAGCTATCGCTGGCGCCAGTTCCTGATTCGGCTTCCAGGAAATGAATTTGGGACCATCCTCAAAATGGCAACGGATTAACGGCATTTTCTTGATACCCTTCATCATGACCGTTTCGGTTTCAATTTTAGTTTCCTATAAGGTGCCGCCGGCTTGAACACATTCGCCGTGATAAAGTTGGAAACCGTTCGGCGTTTTATTTGCAAAAGTTCCGCCAAATCCACGGTCGTATATTGTTTCGTTCCATACAGGTCCTTCAGTTTCATCTTGGCATAAGGTGACAGTTCCGCATTTATAATCGGTTCATACTCCGTATCGTCATACTCATGTACCGGATTTAGACATTCCAGGCAGGTACATATACCATCATAATATACATTAATATCATCAGGATTTGCATTCGGTTGAGAATCCTTCCACGCATAAATGAGGTCACGAACCAGCATTTTTATACCATTATAAGCGAAAATGGGTCGCCCCTGGGGGTCTTTAGACCCCTTCCAATACCAATGTAGGCCCTCCGTATAGGGTTTCCGAATTATACATCTCCAGAAGCGCTCTTGGAATTGTTCCCGCGTTTCGTATTTATTTCCTCCATAAGAGTTTTTGAGAATTATAGAGGACTCTGTGTCAATCCTGTTGAATTCAGACAGATTGGGGAGATTCATCCTACAGGTGGAAAAGAGAGTAATAATACGGGGATTCTATCCGCGATGGTCGCTACAAAAATTGAATTGTTCGGTGGCGTCACCTTGATTCTGTCCCCAAAATGATGACAGAGTCGCCCCAATGTATCATCTGTCTTGTAAATACCCCTCCACCGAGAACGTATCAGTTCTCGTGTAGTTGTTATGTGAATTCCCATAAAACATGTATGGAAGAGTGGTTTGCAAATCCGGGCGCAGGTTGCCTTTATTGTAGAAAGCCGACGCAATTGTTTAATCCAAACGTCATGTATAATCCTTTAGAGCCGGTATATGCGCGACAGGCATCGGAAATATCAATCTCAATCACTGCCACCACATCATCAACGGCCTTACATGTTGTATCCTCGCCATCCATCGCAACAATATGTAAGTTTGGAGTCGTGTTCATAGGTATTGGGGTATTATTTGGTGGCTGTATCGCGAGTATTGGACATATCAATTAATAATAGCCCTTGTACTCACCCAAATACATATTTTCGCCCGGTTCCTTGCCATCCACCATCCGGGGCGTCGGCTGGCCCGCAATAGAACTGCTACCCTTCAGGCATACGGTCTTCATTATGTCCTTAACATCATCCATAAAGTTCTTGAAAAGTTCCATCGCTTTTTCTTGCTCCTTCGTGCTAATCGTATAAGATGTACATAGGCGCTTCAGGAGCATGACGCCTCTCGTGTTCCACTTGTCCGTGGCAATCACGAGGTCGCGCACGGGAATCGTCAAGGCGAAGCAGCGGGCAGCCGTCTCGGCAATCGGCTCCAGGTCCTGCTGGGTGGAGAAGGGCTGGTTCCGCGTGGCATTTACGAGGTGGCCGGCAGACATAAGGTCGCGTTTCAGGCAGGCGAGTTTTCCTAACAGGACTCCCAGCTCACGCAGATCGTCGGCTCCCTCCTCCGTAGAAGAGGCTTTTGAGGAAAACGTCGTATAGAGAAGGGCGGCATCGTCGCTATTCTGAATACAGTCGGGTACGCCGGCCATGTGAATCGGGCCGGCGAATCCCTCAGTAATAGGCATTGTGGGACTGGTCGTCCACATTTGATAGCCAATCACCGCCGCAATCATCGCCACAAAAAGCGCTATAAAAATGTATGAAGATACTTTGGGGAGTTTTTCCTCATATCCAGCCATTCTTTTTACAGGGTAGTTTATAATTTTACACTGGGAAACTTTCTACGATTCCGTGTTGATGAAACATTTTTCGCATTCGCCCGATTTTTCAGGGTGCGTTTGCGTATAACCATGGCCGAGGCGACGGTTTCTTTTTGTATTTGAACAGGTGGAAGCGGTAGAGGAACCTCGGGAACAACCGGTATAACAAATTCCGGGTCGTGAAGGTCCGGTAATACAGAAGGGACTGTCTCCTCGGCGGCCGGCAAGACAATCGCCGGCATTCTGCGAACCGTCTTTTCCAGAATCTTCTGCATAATCGTGAAAATCTTTTCCGTGGAAAAGTTGTCCGAAGAATCCTCGTGTCCAGGATATATCTTATATTCGGACAGGTCCTCCAGCCATTCATTCAAAATATCCGTGAGCGTCTCGTCCAAGAAAATAGACAACATATTCTGCTCATCCTCGTTGTTCGTCTCAATAGAATGGTTGAGTTTATCAACAATGAACAAAAAGTACGCATTCAGTTCCTCTAAAGAATCCGTACGATCCCCCACATTGGATGGACTCAACCACACCACTCCGAAATCCTGGAGCCCCTCTGGGGCATACTGTTTTACCAAATCAATATGAGATTCCCATAGATAATTCTGCATAGGACCGACCATATCCGCTGACATGAGATAATGAATCGCCCATCGCCGAAATGACCATAGGAGCGTCTGGAAAATTAGAAGCGACCACGGATCCTGCTGAACCTTCAACAAAAGGTTTGTTAAAGAGACTTCTAATGTCTTTAACAAATCATCAAGCGGAGCGTCTGCTTCGGCCATCTATTGATGGGGTATAACTACGAATCTTTAGATGATATTCTATACCTTTCCCTTTAGAGCGTACTTATCCTGCTTCGTGGCATTGAAAAACATTCTCGGGGACAGCGACATATTGACGGCATCATCCTGGGCTCTACACTCATACTCGGACACGTTGCGCGCCACTTTCGGGAGACCCAGTTCCGAAACCATGGACGACCCACTCGGGTGTCCATGAGGGACGAGTGTCCGTTGATTATACATGTCGCCCCCCTTATTCGGGTAAAACTGCTCGTCGTCGCACGTCCCAAGAGGGCGGTCCTGGCGTCTCAGGAGTGACTCGGCATCAATCGCCGCGGCATACTTGGAGGCGGGGTAGAATTGTCCGCCCGAAGGAAGGAAGGTGGCCGCCGGCACAACAGGCGCCGGCTGATTCTCCCCCGTCGTGGTGTATTCCATGCAAATCTTCGCCCAGGGTCTCGGGTCCAACGCCTGGGGGATATACTCGCTCGGGAGAGTCCGTTTAAGAATCATTGTGGGATCCCAGTGCGTTTTCAGGCAAACCGGAGGAAAAAAGGGACGTGGGCCCTCATTCCCAAATGTAAAGGGGCTCACAGGGGTACTGAGCTCTGTAGGATGATTTGGCTTACCAGGAACGTCCATCCTTCTTCTCAATGGTTAGGAGAAATAAGAACGGGCTTTGCCGGTTTCACAATATCCACTTGCTCATTCATTTGTATTACCGCCGTCCATTCGCAATCATTATTGTTGAGAATCGTCCCTGTTGCATCCACCCACTGGAATGTGAGGCGGTCCATTTTTCCAAGCGGATTCGTGAAAGTAATCGGATTTGAAATGAAGGTCTGGGCGTAATTTCCGAAATTCGCCAAGAGGAGCTTCCCGTAATAGGCCTTCGTCATACCGGTAGAGTCCTGGGTAACAAGATAGTCCTCCTTTGCCACCGTATCCATACGATTAATGTCAATGTCCTGGTTCAAACGGAGAATAATGAAGTCGTCCAGAATCTTGAAGAATGACTGCCCCGTCTGTACCGTTTCATAGGGGGTGTCCAGCTTCGCAAATCCGAGATTCCATCCGAGGCCCCAGGAATCCTCCAGTTTCGCATAGGCCGGCGTAAGCACCGTCTGGAATTTAATGGAGAATTGTAGGGGGTCAGTATATCTCTGTCGCGTCAATGCCGTACTGGGAATAATATTCACGAGGTCCGTTAAAATGAACTGATTGATATTGGAATTCACATTACTCTGAATCGTCGTCGCGAGAGTCACCTGGGTTGAGAAGGTCACATATAGGCTCTGGAATTTCAAAAAGAAATCGGCATAACCGCCTATACTAGAAATATTGGACCCAGGATAACCATCAATTAGCCCCCCGCCGAAGATTTTACCGTTGGAATCAATGATGAAGTTTGAGTCAAATGCCAGAAGAGATGTTTGATAAGAGGTATCCCAATAATATGTGTAATTAGGGTCAAACGACGTGCTGACATATTTCGCCGTGCTGATTTCGCCGGAAAGGTCCGTAGGGCTCGTATAACCGAAGGTATATTTGTTGGGGACAGACACTCGTAACAGAACCTGCGACTTCTCTGTCGGCGAATAATTCCGCACCGTCATATAATAGTAATCACTCGTTGTACGGTTATCCTCCAAGGGAACAGCATACATATTGGCATTGAAATAGTTCCCCGAGAATTTGTAGTCGGCCGTATTGAAGTTGGAGGCCGACTCCATTCCCCACCGATTGGAAGTATCCGCCGTGAAGGATGAGAAGTTGTTATACACTGTTACCGCCGTGTGGGGATATTCGGGATAGTCCAGGCTCGTCAGATTCCCCAGGAGACTGAAATCCTTCGCGATTTGCCTGAATACTATGCGCTGGACAGGATAGAATATCTGCCACGCAGCAGTCGCGGTAGTCGGGGCATCTATCGCATTGAACCGATTTCCATAGAGGGTGTTTCCAAGGAGCGCCCATAAGCCTCCATTCGCGCCCAACATTAGAGAGTTGGGCTGCTGCGGAAAGATATATGCCGACTGGACAATCGTGGCGTCGCCAGTATTGCCTAGCGAATAGACCGCCTCAAAAAAATACGTTGGCGCCGCGTCTGACAAAAGGATGATACGGTCGGTTTCTATCGAGCGAGATACACAGGGATTCCTGTAGTAGGAGGGAACGGCGTTTGAAAGTGTATATTGGTATTTGATGGGGAAGTGCTTGCTGGACGTAAAGGGAGTAACAATGGCGGAGTAGTCCCCCCCATTGATAGTAAATAGGTCATTCGGATTGACAAAGAACATATCGCCAATACCACTCGTGCGATAGGGAAAGACCCAGAATCGCCCATTCTGTTCCTTCGGACTCTGGCCAATATCGAAATATTGAATATCTGCCTCCCATACTTTAAGCGAAACGGTCGTTAGACTGGAGGTTCCCTGATAGGATCTTGAAACAACCTCCACATTTGTCCGATTCAAGTTGGAATCATAGATCCCTACAGATAGGACGTAGCCCCCCAAATTATTGTAGGTTGCCTTGAAAAGCTGGGCATTTGATTGGAAATTTATCGGGCTCACTTCTGAATACGTATCCTGAATCGCACCGGTGGCAGGATTCATGGTCGTTATAAAGAGATAGGGGGTCGGAACAGCATTTGAGAGTCCGAAGAAGGCAAAGGATGATTCATTCGCCGAGACACCCAGATAGTTGATATTGGAGGCACTAGGGAAAACCTGATCCAGGGTGAATTGGTAGCTCTCTGTCAGAGTTCGCGTTGTATCATTGGCTCCATAGGTATAGACGCGATATACAGAATCCTTTGTCAAAATTGCTCCAGCACAAGTGGTAACCGTTTCAGAAGGGACATTTGTAAATGGTGTCCATGGATTAAAGGCATTTGAATTCGTATTCACTTGATAGGGATTCTCATAGAAAATTGCCGTCGTTCCAATCGGCATGGACTGTTCATACTGATATTGACTGGTGGTATATCCTGCAGGAGGCCCATATACGCTACTTGCCCCAGGAATTGTGGATCCTGGAGTAAAAAAGGCATTGCTATTCGGCGCGTAAATTGGTCCCTCTGGAGAAGAAACGGAACTGACTAACTGAATCTGCGAGTATAATGGATAGGGAACAGGCGAACCCACAAGCCCACAGTAGAATTGTATATTGGAACTCGAATCGAATGGAACCGCCATGTATTGGGTATTGATGTCAAAACTGTACGTATTCGGCGATTGATTGTATCCATAGAGGTAGGCATTGGAAGTATTTATGGCAGGAGAGCTCCGTGTGAATTCATAGAATGTTCCACCGGCGGCATCAAATCCGAAATTCAGATTAGACGCATTTACCCATACGGGCCCTGGGAAAACCAGATTGGATGTACCATAGGTTATAGTGGAATGGAATTGTAGGACCGCAATTGCGTTTGATAATTGTATGTTTCCCGCAATAGTATTGGAGGTTATGGCAGCAGGGAAAATTCCGATGTATTTAATTTGTAGGTTCGAGTCTCCCGCAGGTTTGTTAAATATACTCTTGAACATGAATCGGTCAATATCCCAAACGCCCTGGGAAGGGACGAAACCAATACCAAAGACACCGTTTCCTAAACTCAGAGTGCTCGGATTATTGTCTGGATTTGTAGCCATATAGGGATCTCCATTGAGTGCAAAGAGAGCTGAATAAGAATATCCAGGTAGATATGTTTCAAGACTAGGATAAGGATACGCGGTAGTGAATGGAGGAATGGCGTTCCACGAAATTGAGTTCTCAGGAAACAGGGCTTGATTCGATGTAGGGGGTATGAAGGTTGTTCCATACCACTGCACGATGCTGGTTTGGCGCGCAGCCACCGTGGAAGGAGTGTAGGTGAAGGCTCCCTGTGGCTGTAGAATGGAATTCAGAGAACTCGGATAAATATAGGTCTGCGTAGAAATATTATAGGGAGATTTCGCCTGGAAGATATAGCCATTCGCCGGATCGATCCGAATTGTCGCGTTCGGAACGGAATTGCTGGAGCCCACATACGGAATATATCCAATATAATCTGTTAGATCGGTGGATACTCCATTCGTATCATAGCCGATGTTTCCTGTGGAGAATTGGAGTGCCGTTACAGTTGGATCTACTGCAGGTGTCCCATAAAGGGTACTAGCAATTGGGAGTTGGATGAAGGCTGGATCTGCCTGAATTGCGTAGTTGTAATTTGTAAGATTGGTCGTCGGGTCGGCCAAGGGATTAAATCCTACAATACTACTCGTGAGTGCCGTGTAATTAGAACCCGCCGGAAAATTTGGGACGATTCTATACGCCTCCGTGGCAAAGGAGAGTAATTCGCTTCTCGCTAAAATATAGTATTGGTGATTTGCGTAGGCGGTAAAGGGTAGCGTAAACGTACTGATGGCTCCTGTAGCAATCGTTGTACTCACTACACTGATATAGTGTAAGGGTACTTCCAACCGATTGGCCGAAATATCGGCCATAAAGGCTCCGCGGTCATGATATAGGAACATTGCGATATCTGACGAGAGGGTGGGACTCGTGGTGCTTTGAACATGGCTGAAGGTCAAATTCATTGGATAGGTATAGGCGGGAGCAGGTGGAGCACCAGGAGGAAAGGGGGTATAGAAAGTATAGAAATTTACAGGATCAATAATGGAAACATTATCTGACGTACTTCCCCAATAGGCCAAGGAAGAGGCGTAGGATAGACCAAAGGAGTTACTAATCCCTGGTGTTGAAAATCCAGGGATATATTCAAGGGTGGAAGGACCAAATATATTAGAAGATACGTCCATATTGGAATTGGCGGGGCTCTGTATAAACGCGTAACTGATATCAAAGAGATTCTGGTGACTGACATCATATGCCACCGCATTATAATTCGGATATCTGTATTTTGTCGGGCGGGGCAGGGTATCCACCTTCAACGTCTGGCGCACAGGGCTCTTGAAACGGAAGGTCGTATACATTGACGGCTCCAGGGGGACAAGGAGGTCGGCATAAGCCGTGCGCCGATTCATATAGAGATTTCCAATCGGTGTCGTATTCGGATTCAGGGGGTCCAAGACCGTGCTCTGGACGAGCTGATTCACATAGTCCTGGTCGTCCAGGTCAATGTTCCAGGTATTGAGCGAAATCGTGGAAATCTGGGACGGGTCCGTCGGCAACGGGGGGCTTATGGTGGCAATCGTCGTGCTCGGTAGGCCCGTCATGCGATTCCAGTATTGCGGGGCATCCTGGCGGAAAGGGATCAGGATATCCGTGGATTCGGCCGGCACGGTGGTCGTCTGAATAGAATCATTGTAGTTCATGGCAACTCCTTGGGCATTCAGACCGTTGCGAATCGGCAGGGTGAATGTGGAATTGGCGAGATAGTCAATCGTGAATGTATTGAACGGAACTCCGAAGTAGGCGGCGAGAATCTGCTGGTAGAAATTATACATGTCATTTACCACGGCGAAAAGGGTGGCATTCTGCGTATTCAGATTATTATACTGGGCTGTCGTTAAATTATAGTAATTCAGCTGCTCCGTGAAATACTGATTCGCCTTGTAATTCAGCAAATTCACCAGACTCGTATTCAAGCTCGGCGACTGGAAAACCACGCGATTGGACTGGGTCGTATAGGATACAATATACTTATTGATTAAAAAAAACTGAAAGGTGTGCTGGACTCGGTAGGCATCCAGATTCGCCAAATTCAGATTGATAAGCTCTAAAATCACCGGGTCAAACAGTCCCTGGAAGGTGTAAATAACCCGAGATGTTACGGTTTCGCCTGCCAGAAGATAGGGGACACTTGTCACAATGTTCAGATTCAGATAGGTTGGAGGATAGTTCGGATCCAAGATGGTTTCCTTGAGAACCGGATAATAATAGGCGATTTTGACATTGTCAATCGTATAGGTTGATAGGTTCGCATATCTTTGGGCGAAATATTTGGAGATGATGAGAGTCATTGTGGGTTGAGGGATAAAGGCCTGTAAAAGAGCATCATAGTACGTGTCACCAGGGAAATTGAAATTCAGGGAAGTGTCGCCCGTGACGGAGAATTTCGCCGCAAAATCCTGGAATCCGCCTGGGTAATTGTAGAAGATGGGGGTCTGATTTAACTGTGTCGTAATCTCGGTGATTAAGCTATTAATGTCATACGTCCCTTCCCGTAGGGTGTTGGTAATAATCTGATCAACGAGGACTCCCTGAATATTCAGGATTTCTCTACCGATTTCATGAATCGCGATAATTGTATTCTGCTTGGCTGCGCTGAAATAGAAAAACGCCGAAAGTAACTTTATCTGAACGATTGAAAATGATGTTACCATTTTGTAGGTCCGGGGTAGTTTTAATGTCAGATTCGTCGGTTGCGGAAATGCCGTAGTGTCCCGATTACGACTGTCTATCATCACCGTATTTGACACAGATTGAGCCGAACTTTCCATGAGATTGCCAGAAGGGTCTGGAGCAACTGTGAGATTACTGAATGTGGCATATCCACCGGCTGATATTGGGAATCCTGAAGATGTAGGCGCCGCGATAGGAGTTCCTGATCCTGATCCGGATCCATAGGCAGTCGTATCAATCGTCCCCGTCTGCGCAAGAGCATTCGCTAAAGCCGACAAATCGGGACCCTGTGATACGAAGCCCTCTTCGGAAGCGCTGCTATCTGTGCTAAATTCGGAATCCGATTCAGAATCTGTTGTTGTATTAGATTCTGAATCGGATTTGTATGGGGCGTACCGACTCATACTACTTTTTAAGTATGAGGTTCTATTTTTAAACCCGCGGACACGCGGGAACACCGTCTAAAGTATTTATACTCTAATCTGTAGATGTATAAAAGAAAGCAGATTCAACATGTCGTAATGGATATGACGGGCTCCTACACGGAATTATGCGAAATCGGCAAACAGATTGGAATTGATAAGAGCCCCTATACGACGCTAGAGGGGGTGCATAGACATCCCTATACCGGTATATATTCTATGTTATTTGCTCACCTGAAAAACAAACATATCAAATTCGCCGAAATTGGGATAGCGGGCGGTGGCTCGGTGATTCTCTGGAATCAGTATTTCAGGACGGGGGTGCGTCGGTTTTTCGACCGTGATGCGAATTTCCTGGATAATGCCCGTTCTTTTGGGTTTCCTTGTAGCACCTTTGCACTTATGGATGTGGC
>Ga0073936_10010351_pt1 | contig 11453 bp, 12 predicted proteins | sample AliMusrvi5mmetaG_FD_87041 | JGI IMG/M metagenome (GOLD analysis project Ga0073936, IMG submission 87041) | Freshwater lake bacterial and archeal communities from Alinen Mustajarvi, Finland, to study Microbial Dark Matter (Phase II) - Alinen... | ecosystem: Environmental > Aquatic > Freshwater >... | reverse complement strand
CTTATGTTTCAATCCACGCCCCCGCGCGGGGGGCGACTAGCGCGACCATCGGCAGTACTCATTTCAATGCGTTTCAATCCACGCCCCCGCGCGGGGGGCGACTGGTGGGCCTGCGATTGGTGGGCCTGCGACAACTGTTTCAATCCACGCCCCCGCGCGGGGGGCGACATGGCCTATGACCTCAGCATCGCCGCCTTGCGGGTTTCAATCCACGCCCCCGCGCGGGGGGCGACGCGTTACAATCATAAGAGAGTCGCCGGTTATAAGTTTCAATCCACGCCCCCGCGCGGGGGGCGACATCCCGGCGGAGCGTTCATCTGGATTAGATGATTGTTTCAATCCACGCCCCCGCGCGGGGGGCGACATGTTCTTTATAACCTATTGCTGTTACACAGCCAACAATCACATTTCCGCGAAGCGTTTCGCGAATCCCTTCTCTTATTCAGTTATCAAAGACCTGTCATCCACATCTTCTTGTTATCAAACGTCATAGAATCAGCGCGAACCCTCCTAAGCCGCTCTGTTCGTTACCGGTTCGCGGCCATAGTTTCACACCAATAGCGGCCCTTCCAAATCCACCGCCGGTTTCGCGCCGACATGTTCCACCCGATGTTGCCAATTCGCGCCAAGAATGTAAAACCGCAGACTATCCTCACTCGGATCAAATTCAGTTTCCAACCGGTGCCGACATTCCGTCCATTGCGCGGGATCGACGATACATTCAAACACCGAATTCTGAACCCGCTGCCCATAATCCAGACAAACCTTCGCCACCCGGTTTAACCGCCGTTTCCCTGCCAACGTTTTTGTACTCACATCATAACTCACGAGCACCATCATCGATCCCCCCATCTGAAATCTGAGATTTCATATTCTGGCTCACTTCCACACGAAAGGCGGGTAACCATCCAAATCCCCACGCAAGAATCGCGCCATCAGCAATGCCTGCAAGTACATCAGCAACCCCACCGGCGCGGTCTCTCCTATGAATGGATGCTGGATTTCCTCCTGCTTCCGCTTTTGATACGACACCAGCAACTCCTTCCGCGTCTCATCCGTCATCTCCACGGCGCCGGACTCCGATTTCCTGAATCCCTTCCCCTGCACCTGCTTGAGATTAACGAGCGACAAAGCCAGACGGTCGGCGAGAAAGGGCCTGAATTCTTCCATCAAATCCAAGGCCAGGCTTGGCCGACCGGGCCGCTCGGCGTGAAGAAATCCCACTTGCGGGTCGAGCCCCACAGACTGCAGGGCCGAAGCGGCATCGTGAGCCAGAAGTGTATAGATGAAAGACAGAAGGGCGTTCATATTATCCAGCGGCGGACGGCGGCTCCGACCCCTGAAATAGAAATCCTCTTTTTGAGCCGTGATCATGTGATCAAAGGCCTCAAAATAGGTATTGGCCGCATCCCCTTCCCTGCCCCGCAATACAGCCAAATCAGTTTCCGCCCTGATATCCTCCAGCAGCACCCCCAACCGCCGAGACGCACGGTCGATCTCATCCATTCCGTCCTTCCCCTCATGCTACCGCGCCGCCCGCAGGAGGACGGTGCGGCAATTGGCCACCTTGGCCAGCACCATTGACCGGGCGATCTCCACGCGGCGCTCGGGAATATCAGCGCGGCGATACTGTTCACGCCGGAGCAATACATTCCCCGAGATCGGCCCCTCCACCCTCGCCAGGAACCGTCCCTGTTCCGAGAGAAAACTGATGGCCACGCCACGCTCACCGCAAAGATGCATCAGCGGCGGACTGCACGAGACCTGACCGAATCCAACAATCCCGCCAAGCGTATGGATGGGAATACGCAGCTTGGTTTCCTTCTCTACGCGCACCAGGACAGCCTCGCCCTCGTGGCAAAGATAGGCGCCCTGGGTGGTTACAAAGAGGGTATTCAGGAGCTTCTTCATGACTCACCGGGCCTCCCTTCAGCGCGTTCTTTTTTCAGCCGTTCAAGAAGCTCTTCCTGATCCTTCTTCAGTTTTTCTATAAATGCCGTCGCCCGCTGCTTCTGGTCATAGGAATTCTTGCTCTGTTCCGTGAGATAGCGCGGCCCGGCAATATCGCCATCCTGAAGCGACGAGGCCCAGGCGGCCAACTGGCGGGAGATGGAGGTGGCAAGGGATTTGAGATCCGAGATTTGAGATTTCAGATGCTCGAAATACGGCAGCCGGTCAATTACATGACAGATTGATCGCACTTCACCTGCGGAGCCCTTGGCGTAGTACAGGAACGTGATTAACTCCTGAGTGGTGCCACGCTCGAAACCCTCCGCGATATTGTTCGGCACCGAAAGAGCGGCGCGTTGGATCTGATTGGCAATATCGCTCTTGAACCGGAAAGCCTTATCATCCGTAAGCCGGAATACCTGCGCCGTCAGTTCAATACCAGCCTGCCATACCGGCACATCTTCGAAGTTCTTGTATCTCACCGTTTATTCCCTTCTTATTTGAAATCTCAAATTTCAGATTTCAGATTGATTGCTACGGACAAATACCGGGCAACTGACTTTCCTTGAACCGCATACCTCGGCATACACACGTTCAAAAGCGAACAATGATCACATTTAGGGCCAAATTGGGCAGGCGGGGTCACCCCGGTTTCAATCAAGGCGTGAAGACGCTGGGCGGTCTGCATGGTCAGGGCGCGCAGCGGTTCATTGATATCCACATCCTGCCGCCGGTTGGTAGAACCATAGAACAAGGCACCTCTGGGAATGGAGACCTCCAACATCTCCTCCAGGCACAGGGCTTGGGCGCAAAGTTGAACCTCGTCAGAGTGATCCGCCTTTGGCTTGCCGCGTTTATACTCCACGGGAAAGGGCTGGCCGGTGGATTTGAGATCTGAAATTTCAGATTTCAAATGAAATTCCACCACATCCGCCATGCCGCCCAACCCAAGCCGGAGGGAACGCAGACGCAGGCCGCGGGCAATGCGAATACCCGGCCGACTTTCGGATGACTGCTCATGCACCCGGTCATGCATGTTCTTGCCTTCCACCGTCAGCCGGTTCTCCTCCCAGATATGCTCAATATGAATCAAGGCGCACTGCCGTTCGCAGAACAGCAGGTGCTGAAGCGCGGAGATTGGCAACAATTCGTCTTCCGAATACATCACGCCTTCAATCTCTTCTCCGTCTCTTTTTGCCGCAGATAATTCTGACTGGAGACGATCGGGCGTTTCAGCCGCTTCTCCAGCGCCTTACGCGCATTTCCGGCGATCCGCCCACCGGCATGGGCGTCCGCCTTGAGCTTGGGAACGCCGCGAGAATCCTCCTGGCGGTGGATTTCCGTGGTCGAACGTTCACCCAACATGGTGAAAATCAGTTCGAAATCATCCATGTGATCACGCAGGTTTTCACGCTTGAGCCCCTTGATCTCCTTGTATTCCGCCGGTGTCACTCCGAAGGCGGCCTTCGATATTTCCGCCGTCAGGATCTCATAATCCTTCTCCTCAGCGGCGCCGCGTTTCTGCCATTCATCGGTCAGTTCCTCGCGGATGGCAATTCCCCGCATCCGCTTTTCGATCCAATCATCACTATAGCCCTTGAGCTTGTACAGCAACCGTGTCCGCTTGGTGGCCAACTCCGGATTCTCGATCTCCTGGATCCGCTCGAAGCCGACCTTCGCCAACCAGCGTTTGAAGGGCTCGGCCTTTGGCGATGGAATGGACTGAATGATACGGAAGAGACCCTCGGCATTGGCGCAGTCGGTCTCGTACTGTTTACCATCGGCGGCAGGCAATTTCAGTCCGTGACAAAACGTCACGACCTCACTCCCCTCCTCTTTCAGGCGTTGCTTCAGTTTTCTCCAGTACGCTCCGGCATCCGGACTATCCGTAAGCGCAGCCACCACATCCACGACAGAAAACCACCATTCATTGTCGTGAATAATCCGCCGCACCTGTTTGCCCTTGAAGACGGCAATCGGCGCCGTGGGGGCTATTATCTCTTTCTTGGCCATGAATCGGTCTCCTTCTTGCAATAACGGGAACACTCATGGCATCTCGATGATGGTAACTCCGGGAGGAAGTGCGGTCTTGTCTATTGTCAGAGCATAGTCGGCGAAACTGCGCGCGGGCTTATTTTCATCCTTCCGCTTGAGGGCCACCCGCTCAAACAGCTTGTGCGCCGGTGCATTACCAAGGGCGCTGTCGTGCTTGAATATGACCAGTCTCTGGGTTGCCATAAGGCCCCTTGCCGCCGACCGGTCATGCTCAAACATATTTACCAGCGCATCCCATAGAAGCTTAAGGTCGTCCTCTCCAAAGCCAGTTTGATTGGCCAAGTGAGCGGACACAAAGCCGTGGGCAACATAAACACCGTACGGCACGGTGTTTTTGCGACCCATTGTGCGGTTATCACCACTTTGCTTCTCAGCTTCGGCCTCTGTCGCCACTGCCATGCGAGTGATGGAATGCTCCAAGGTGACAATCGGATCCACAGAGCGCCCGAACGTCATTTGCACAGGTCCGCGAACCTGGCCACAGTTCGGAGCAGACTTCAACGTCATGACAGCACCGAACGTTCGTATGTCGTAGAATCTGCCACACATCCAATCACGACCCCGTTCTGTTTCCTTCGCACTTGGTTTGCGAGACTTTACGCCCTTGAGTGCTTGCGTAAGAAAACCTTTTAGTTCTTTTCCCGGATTGGCCTCCTTGATGGCATCTTTTACTGCCTTAACATCCGCATCGGCCGCTATCACCAGAAAGACTCCGTTGTCATCCTCTTCATCCAACGACAGCCCTTCAGGCAGAGAGAACTCCAGAACATCATCTTTGATATCAGGAGGAACTGGAATGCGGGTCTCTTCGCCAAGTTGGATACCCAATGATTCAAACGCTGCGACATGAGACCGCCCGAGAACTGCCTTTTCTTTGACGTACACATCGTGTGTTTTCAGATCGTTCTCGGCATTCCTTGTCAGTGAAACATAGTTCCGCACTTTCCGCTTAAGGCAGACATCAGTAACAAGCCCACATCCCGTTTCTGCGTCCATACGCGGCAGATTTCCCGCATCGGGATCGCCGTTTGGGTTTCCATCTTGAACATCGAACACTAAGACAAAGTCGTATCTATTCTTGATTGGGTCGTTCATTTTTTCGCTCCTTCGTTTGGTTGTTTATTTGCTTTTCTTGGTAAAGAAATCCTGCATCTGGTGGTAATAGCCGATATGGAAACGCCCTTGATCCTCCAATTTGAGGTGCGTGGGATAATCTCTGATGTCGGACACTATCTGCGTCAACAACTTCTCGAACGTAACCTTGCGCCCGACATTATCCAACTTCGCAAGATGATGGTTCTTAAGCCGCATCAAATTACCAAAGACCGTTACAGGCGTGCTTGATGCAGCACTGTAGAACCGATCCCTGATTGTGGCATTAATCCCTGGGCTCGCCTCCTGCTGAATTTTCTCCAGCGCAGCAAAAAGCCGCCCAAGTCTGTAGCCAATGTTTGTGTTAGTTTCGTCCAGACTCACTTTTAGTTCCTCCTTCTCTTTGTTGTTTATAAAGCGTGTTGCGCGATTGATACATGCCTTGACGAGTGCCGCTCGTTCGTGTGTCACATTGGGCAGTGGTTTGCCTGTCAGTTTATTCTTTCTCGACTGTTCTGCCCGAATTCGCCGGATGACTGCCTGCAAAAGTGTCTGCGGATACGGAAGGCCAGACAAAATCGCCCGCATAGTCTCGCCGGCTACGTTTGGCGGGATGTTTTCCGCGTTACGTTGTGTTGCAGTTGATACCAGCAAACTAAATATGGACACTTCATCTCTATCTTTTGGGCCATGAATGACGCGAATGTCTTCAAAGTGCTGACGAATTTTCCCTGCCATTCCAGACACCGTATCCACAATCCAGAAACGAATGGCGATACGTGGCCCAAAAGGCGTCATCCCAAGGACAAAAAACTTTATCGTTCCTTTATCGTCAACAAATGCGCCCGTCTCAACGGCCTTAAACAAACTTGCAATAGCTCTACTACCCCTATCAGGATCATCCTTTGGCGACTCTGAAAAGAACTCCACAATCTGCTTCTCTAAGTCCGTATCTTTGGCAGACCAAAAAACAACTGTGGCATCCCCAACCTGCAACTTTTGTTTTGATCCCCTCGACGCCAGATAGTTGAGAGCTGTGTTGTACGCAAAGGCAGCACATTTTCCTACTGGCGCATTCGCACTTTGATCCTTTCCAAAGGAATTGAAGGCCGCCCTATTGAATGACACGAGATTCGGGTCTTTTTGGGCTCCGTAGAGGTTTTTGACAACCACATGACAGATCTCGATGGCCTGATTCGTCTCCCCGGTCACCAAGCAGGTTCCAATTCGTTCCGTTCGTTCGACACCCTCTGACACCATCGCTCTGATTTGCGGCCTCTCAAATACAAAGAGATTGCTATCACCAGTTAATCGAAACGTCAGAGATGCACGCCCTTCACGGATTTCCTCCCCGTATTCTGGGTGCTGTACCACAGGTTGAAAACAGGCAGGCTCGCATTGTCCAGCCTCCAAATAAGTCAGCACAGCTTTCACCGCCGGATCATCGGCATCACCTAAGCGCTCTTTGATCGTGGAAATGAAACTTTCCAGCTTTGTTTTTCCATTCTTCCCGAGACCAAGAACAAAGCTCGCATTGTCCCATAACAGATTGGCATCTTTGCCGCTCATTGTGTGTTTTAGCGCTTGCTTGCCAATGTACGGCAGGAGACAGGAATGGGACTGTCTCTTGCCCTTGTTTATTACCTGCAAGCATTCAAGCTGCCCAAACTTCCCGTCAGGATTCAAGGCAATAACAAAGTCTATTCGGCCTTGAAACCACCCTGACGGCGCTATTCCACTCTCAGGATCCGCCGCCTTCCGATCATAATATTCCTTCAACGCTTGCAGGATCATTTGCGCACCTCCTCGGACTCTCGAGCTGGCACCTTAATCACGCCGACATTTATCGCAGCACGGAAGAACATAGGCTTAATGTCCTTTGGATCAGTAAAGTCGAGGTCATACAGCATCCAACCCAAATCTCGAGTTTCAGATATGGGAATGGTTGTGTCCTGCCCTGGATCAATTAAGCGAAACGAGCAGGAGAACTCACGACACCCAAGATAGGGCTGATTGAAGCACTGCCCCTTTCTGGCACGGCGCTCAAACATGGCGGCATATTTTGCGGGAGATTCATCCTTGCGAATTTCAACAACCTCTTCAGCATCTACCAGCCATTCCGGCACGGGGTTCATGACTTTGCCTCGTTTCTCAGGCGGAATGAACTCGAATTCAGCGTGGAGCCGGTACTTTACGTCCCGCAAAATGAGCCCGGCACGTTGCTGTCGGTCATCCTCAATGATGATGCCACCGCCCCGAGCCGACGCCACCTTTCCGACTTCATTTCTGCGCACCGATGCCCACCGGATTGGCGCCAGCACCTCTATCTTCTTTATCTGCCACCGAATGGCCGGCTTCCATAGAATGGCGTCAAAGATCGCCCTGGCCGCCGATGGCGTGATGACATCGTAGCTAACGCGCTCAACCTTCATCTCAGGCCTCGTGAAACAGGCGAATTCACCGCTAACTTCCAAGCAGAATCCCTTCATAAGACACCTTTCATCATGTTGCCGTTCATACCACCAAATCCTCCGGTGCCCGGCCATCGCCAAAAGCATCAAGTCCAATTACCGCATCATAACGCCCAATCCAACACCAATAGTCCTTGCCAACTTCCTCCAGCAATCCATCAGTCTTGGCCTGATTGAACGTCCACACTGACAGGTTGACCGCGTAACGCTGTAATCGTCGCAAGTTCTCTCGAGTTGGGCCAATGGCGCGGAGTTGGTCAAGCCACCTGGGACTATCCCCATAGCGCACAAATACGGCATGCTGTGCCTTATCATCAATAAGCCTGAACTTTTCACCCGCTGTTCGGAATTGAAAGTGGAGATATGGATTCTCATCCCTCACCAACCAGTCATTAAAACTGTTACCGGTATCGTTCACTCTGGAATAAAAAAGCGCGAAATAACGAAAAAACACATTCGCCTGATGCAGATTGAAATCTTGAATTGCACACAATTCCTTTGTTGTATCTTCGCCCTTCCGAAGCAGGCCTAGTGGAGCAGATTTCGGCGGCACAAATACATAAACCTCACCCTTTGCCAGTCGTCCTTCCCGATTGCAACGTCCCGCCGCCTGGGCAATGGAATCAAGACCTGCGAGAGCTCGGTAAACAACAGGGAAATCAATATCCACACCTGCCTCGACAAGTTGGGTGCTGATAACCCGAATTGGCAGACCCTGTTTCAGCCTTAGCTTGATCTCGGCAATAACCGCCGACCGGTGTTCCCCACACATTAGTGCCGAAAGATGGATTGTCCCTTCAGGCATCAGTTTATGGAGGTCAAAACAATCCCGGCGGGTGTTGACCACACATAGCACCTGCTCGTGTTGTTGGAGGCGCTTGGCCAAGTCCCCCCATGCGGTCCTTGTTTTGAGGTCAGGCAAATTGAACTCTGTCCGCTTCAATCGGCCATACAGATCCAAAGAAGACGGGATTATTTCTTCTTTACGCGGATCAAGATTGGGAAGCGCGGGCTGGGTGGCGGTAGAGAGCACCATGGTCACGCCATAGTTCCGAACCAGCCGATTCATCACATCCACGCAGGGCGTCAGCAATTCCGGCGGCAAAAGCTGGGCTTCATCAAGAATCACCACGCTGTTGATAATGTTGTGGAGTTTGCGGCACCGACCCGACTTGGCTGCATAGAGCGATTCAAAGAACTGTACGTTGGTCGTAACAATGATTGGCGCATCCCAGTTTTCGGCGGCCAACCGTCCGCGCTGGGTCTCACGCTCAGGATCAAGGTTACTGTGATGTTCAATCACATTCTCTGCGCCAAAGATTCCGGCCAGAGTCTGCGCCGTTTGCTCGATAATACTGGTGTAGGGGATGACATAGATGATCCGGCGTTTTCCGTGCCTGACCGCATGATCCAAGGCGAAGGCCATCCCGGACAGAGTTTTTCCTCCTCCAGTCGGAACGGTCAGTGTGTAAAGGCCCGCGTTTTGTAGTGCGGCGTTCCGACATGCCGCAAGAATCTCCTGCCTGATGGCGTTAACAGGTGTTTTGTCCGCCCTGGCCGATTTATTTTCCATAAATGCATCAAAGATCGGCTTGAGTTCCTGTAATGTTTTAAAACCAGCCCGGACATCAATCTGCTTGGGTTGCATAAACGCTTCGGTATCCAAGAAATCAGCATCCACAAGACAGGAATACAGCATTCGCACCCATAAATGAAAATCCCCCTTCTTCACAAAGGCAGGCGGTCGAGTTGTTATCCGGAGCTCGCCAACTATCGCTCCAACATAGTTCTGAATTCTCTTTAGATTTTCCCTTCCTTCCTCAAGCCTCTTTGAGAGGGCGGCGTTTCCCGTTTCGTTCGGATACCAGTCCGGAAGCCCTGTATGATGGCCGGCAGCCATATAGGCAAGAATTCGTCCTATGCAAGAACCCAATTTCTCCTCTGCCATTGCAGCGCCTGCGGAAGAATGATTCACTTTACCCGCATCGTAATCGGCATCATCAAGTCCATTTTCACGCATGAGATACCCTTGAAACGCGGAGTCGGCCTTTCCTAAATCATGCAACCATCCGGCATTCCAGGCCCAGTCACCTGATGCGAACGGTGCGGCAAAGTCGGCGGCTTTTTCGGCAACGGCAAGGAGATGGGCCTCAAGCGGTTGCCACTCCGCAACAGGACACCCTTCCTTGCTATGCGCGTAATATTTCACTCGCATCCCACCATCATCAACTATTGGCGAGCCACTCATTCCTTCCCCTCCATCCCCGCCGGCAACCGGGCAATACCCGAATGCGCCATGAGAGTCTGCATCTGGCGGATCGCAATCTGATTCAGGCGTTTCAACCGCTCGCTCTGGGCCAAACCCATATGAATGAACTCGGCATTCATGCCCTCGATGTTGGCCAATACCAGCAATTGTTCAATGGCCGCGTAGTCACGCATGTTGCCTTCCTGGGCGGGATTGGCCTCGCGCCATTCGCAAGCCGTCTGGCCGAACAACGCGACATTCAACACGTCGGCTTCTTTGGCATAGGTGCCGCCATAACGACCGGTCTGTGAGACGATGCCACTCGCCCCGGTCTTCTCAATCCACTGTTTTGGGGTGATCGCGAAACTATTCAAGCCCGCCTGCATTTTAATCCCGTCGAATTCGACGGGATTAAAATCGGGATTGTGGAGTTTCTCCCAGATGCCCAGAAATTCGACAGTATTGCGGTTGCGAAGCCAGTTTCTGATTAGGTCGTCTGAGTGATCTGCTTTTTTGTGGTGCGCTATGTCGGTCAACGAAACATAGTCCTCTGCGTGCCGGGACACGATGGCAATGGCCGTCCCCTGCACGCTAATCGTAGTTTTCTTATCTTTTGCCATGCTCAAACTCCTCTTCGTCTGCAGTAACCCGCTGCATAGTCATCTCATATCTGTACATCTCATATCTCATATTGCCTGCGGCGACGCTTACGTCGCCGCAGGCAGTCCTTCCAGCTTCAACCCCTTCAATGTCTTCCCGATTGCCGTGACTTCTTCAGCCGTCTCGGGATTGCGCAGGGCGATCAGCAGCAAATCGCCCAGCCGACCGTTGGGCGACAGAACCCGCCGGGTCGCATCGGGTTCCCCGTATGCCGTCTTTTTGTAATGTGCCTCGATCAAACCCCGTAATTCTTCCCCGCCTTTTTTGTTGATCAGGTTCAACTCGCCCAGGCGCATCAGAAAGGCTTGTGCCGAAACCCCGAACCGATGCTTGAGTCGCAATAACAACTCATAACTCCACCCGTCGGGCTTGACCCCGAGTTGTGCCACACTGGCCCGTACCGCCGTTGACGGCATCAGAAACAACGCCGCAAACTGGCGGGCCACATGCTTGTCATCCAAGGCCCCGGCTTCATTGGACGGTAGTTGACCGTACACCCGCCGCGTGTACATGTAGATGCAAGCAAGGCGTTTGATGAGTTCAAATAACTGCCGTTCCCCATTCAGACCCCGCCTGACCAGGAGGAAGGCATTGGCGTTCCGGGCATCGTAAAAGGACACGCTCTGAATCCGGCCGGGTAACGCACAAAACACGATCCGCAGCCCGGCGTTTTCCAGCAACTCCAGATAATCGAATATCACCGCCTGCCCGATCCCTAACACCTGGCGGACCTGCTGCGCCCACATCTCAATTCCCTCCGTTGTTCGCGAAAAGGGAACATAGAGCGGAATGTGCGCCCGCTTCTGCGCCCCGCAAAGGTCCTCAAGCGCCAGAAAGGATTGAATGATCTGATCCACCATCGCCCGCTCCGCTTTGTCGAGAGCCGGATCGTCAGGCAATGAGGCCATGACTGCCGTGGGCCACTGCTCCGCAGGCTGGACGCCCCCGGGCTCCGCGGAGCCTGATACATAATGCGG
>Ga0073936_10010344_pt1 | contig 11458 bp, 10 predicted proteins | sample AliMusrvi5mmetaG_FD_87041 | JGI IMG/M metagenome (GOLD analysis project Ga0073936, IMG submission 87041) | Freshwater lake bacterial and archeal communities from Alinen Mustajarvi, Finland, to study Microbial Dark Matter (Phase II) - Alinen... | ecosystem: Environmental > Aquatic > Freshwater >... | reverse complement strand
GATGGAATCTGTGTTGTCTTCTTATAAATCTGATGATAAAGAAAATTTTATCCGATAAAATATGAATATTGAAAAGAAACTGATAAAACCGGCATCCCTCGAAAAGCTTGTTATTCTTCTGAAAGAAGAAGGAAAACAAATTTTTGCTCCGGTGAAAAAAGATAATCTGGTCAATTTTGCTGAGATTTCAACACTTCAGGAAATGACCGAAGATTATATTCTTACCGTTCAATCAGCGAAGTCTGTTGCTTTTCCGAAAGTTGAAAATTTATTTGACATTAAAACAACGAAAGAAAGCATTACGTTAACTGATAAAAATTTAAATGAGATACCTGAAATTGTTTTGCTGGGCGCTCGTCCATGCGATGCTGCAGGCTTTGATTCGCTGAATGCAATTTTTACTTGGGATTATATTGATTCAATTTTTGTTGAACGTTTGAAAAAAGTGACAATCATTGGAATGAGTTGCAACAAGTACGATGCAAAATGTTTTTGCACTTCAATGAATGGAAATCCCGGTGATACCAAGGGAAGTGATATTCTTCTGACAAAAACAAATGATGGAAATTATCTTGCTGAAATCATTACTGAAAAAGGGAAAGGGATTGCAGATAAACATTCATCGCTGTTTGAAAGCATTTCAGATACTATTGATAAAAATAAATTTATTGCTGAAGTGCCTGTTAAATTTGATTTAAAACAGATACTTGAAAATATTAATAAATCATTTGAAAGTGATCTTTGGGTTGAACAGTCGTTACGCTGCATCAGCTGCGGTTCCTGTGCTTATGTGTGTCCAACCTGCGCTTGTTTTGATATTCAAGATATTTATAACGGACATGAAGGACATCGCAAACGCAGTTGGGATTCATGCGGTTTTGGATTATTTACTTTACATACATCCGGACACAATCCACGTGAAGTGCAGAGCCAGCGCTGGCGTCAGCGGGTGATGCACAAGTTTGCTTATATGCCCGATCGTCAACAAGTGGTTGGCTGCGTAGGTTGCGGACGTTGTTCACGTGCGTGTCCTGTAGATATGAATTTAAAAGAACACCTGATTAACTTAGCTGAGGAGGTTGTAAAATGAACAGACAAAATATTTATTTGCCCTATTTAATGCGGATTGAAAAGATAACGGAAGAAGCTCCGTCTGTAAAAACATTCAAATTGAAATTTGTTGATGAAGAAGATGCAAAGAAATTTTCTTTTAAAACCGGTCAGTTTGGCGAATACTCTGTGATGGGCGAAGGTGAATGCACTTTCTGTATTGCGTCATCTCCAACACGTGAAGGATATATCGAATGCACGTTTCGTCAGGTTGGTAAAGTTACTACTGCGCTTGCAAATCGTGATATTGGTGATATTGTTGGCTTTCGTGGGCCGTATGGAAATATTTTTCCGATTGATGAATGGAAAGGAAAAAATCTTTTGTTTATTGCTGGTGGAATCGCTTTGCCACCAATGCGCAGCGTGATTTGGAATTGCCTTGACTTAAGAGAAAATTATAAAGATATTACAATTCTCTACGGAGCGAAAACCGTTGCAGACCTTGTTTATAAAGAAGAATTGCGTGAATGGGAAAGTCGTGCGGATGTGAATCTTATCACAACTGTTGACCCGGGTGGCGAAACGCCTGACTGGAAAGGCAAAATTGGATTTGTTCCTACAGTGCTTGACCAAGTGTCACCAAAAAGTGAAAACACGATTGCCGTTGTTTGCGGACCACCGGTGATGATTAAATTTTCATTACCTATACTTGAAAAATTAGGATTTACTGAAGATACTATTTATACAACTCTTGAAAACCGTATGAAATGCGGCTTTGGCAAATGCGGTCGTTGCAATGTCGGCAAAGTATTTGTTTGTAAAGATGGTCCTGTTTTTACATTCAAACAATTAAAGGAATTGCCTGACGAGTATTAGAATTCAACAGAGATATAATTTTAATCTTCATTTAAAACGTGGTCGTCGTATTCAATCTCAAAATGAAGTTTGTGATTTGATTCTTCTTGAGCCAATAGTAAAAATATCTTTTTCAATTCTGGTGCTGCTGTTCTTGCAGCAAGATGCGTATATAATTTAAATGCAGCTTTTTCTTTATTCATCGCATACAACAGAGCATCCGCATAAGTCATGTCCAGTGATGGTTTTATGGTAAGCGTATAATCACTAATTTTCATCTCTTGAACTTCTGAAGGTTGTAAAGTAAATTTTTTCCCTTCTTTCATTTGTGAAAGTTTGTCGCGATGACGAGTTTCTTCTTGAATAAAATCTTCAAATGTTTTGCGAACAGCAGGATTTACGGCTTTTTCAGCAAGTAGCGTATAAAGATCAATAGCAGCTTGTTCTTCTGCAATTGCAAAATTTAAAACATCATCTATTGAATTAAAATTTATCATTTTCATGGAATTAAATTATTTAATATTTTGTTTTACTTTTTGCTGAATATATTCGTGCATAGCTACAGAAGCTTTTCGTCCATCACCCATGGCAAGTATCACTGTAGCGCCGCCGCGAACAATATCGCCTCCGGCAAAAATATCTTCAATAGAACTTTGCATTTTATTTTCATCAACAACTATCGTTCCCCATTTTGAAATATTTATATCTTTCAAAACCTGCGCTATCAAAGGATTTGGTGAAACTCCAACACTGACAACAACCGTATCCACATCGACAATATATTCTGAACCTTCCTGTGGAACCGGTCGTCTGCGGCCTGAAGCATCAGGTTCGCCCAATATCATTTTTTGAATTTTCATTTGTTTCACACGACCTTTCTCATCAGCAAAATACTGAATTGGATTTGAAAGCATAAAAAATTCAATTCCTTCTTCTTCGGCGTGTTTTACTTCTTCCACACGTGCCGGCATTTCTTCTTTTGATCTGCGGTAGATGATCATTGCACGTTCAGCGCCAAGACGTTTAGCTGTGCGAACAGAATCTATCGCTGTATTGCCGCCACCAATCACCGCAACATTCTTTCCACTAATCACCGGTGTATCATAGTCAGGTTTTGCAGCTCCCATTAGATTTACACGAGTGAGATATTCATTAGACGAAAAAATTCCAACAAAATTTTCTCCCGGAATATTCATAAAATTCGGCAATCCCGCGCCACTGCCGACAAAGAAAGAAACAAAACCTTGTGCTTTCAAATCATCAAAAGAAATAGTTTTGCCTACAATAAAATTTGGAATAAATTTTATACCGATTTTTTTCAGTTGGTTAATTTCAAAATCAATGATTTCATTGGGTAATCTAAATTCAGGAATACCATATTTTAATACTCCACCAATTTCATGCAAAGCTTCAAAAACAGTGACATCATAACCCATCTTCGCTAAGTCGCATGCACAGGTCAATCCGGCAGGACCTGAACCAACAACAGCAACTTTAATTCCATTGCTTTCAGAAATTTCAGGTGTAGAAGCTAATCCGTTTTTTCGTTCATAATCCGCTGCAAACCGCTCAAGATAGCCGATAGCAACAGGTTGTTTTTTTAATTTTTGAGTATAAAAACATTGTTTCTCGCATTGAACTTCCTGTGGACAAACACGCCCGCAAACCGCCGGCAACACATTGGTTTCTTTTAATGTTTTTATTGCTTCGGCAAAATCTTTAGATTCAATTTTTTTAATGAATTTAGGAATATTAATTCCGACAGGACATCCGGAAATACATGTCGGATCAACGCAGTCAAGACATCGCTGTGCTTTACGAATAGCAATATCTTCAGAAAGACCATCATTCACTTCAATAAAACTTTTATTACGTATCTGCGGATCAACTTCAGGCATTTTAACTCGTGGAATAGCCGTTCTATCTTTATTTTTTAAATTTTTTCTTAATTCAGCGCGCCATTCCTGATTTCTTTCAGTTTCCGTAATAATTAAAGATTCATCCATATTTTTAAACTGTTGTTTATTGTTTTAAATATTGTTCATACGCTGTTTTTTCCTGTTCAGAATAAGCATTCAAACGGAAAAGCATTTCATCAAAATCAACTTTGTGCGCATCAAATTCAGGTCCATCCACACACACAAATTTTGTTTTACCATCAACGGAAACGCGGCAAGCACCACACATTCCGGTACCATCAACCATGATTGTGTTCAAACTGGCGATAGATGGAATATTATGTTTTTTTGTCACTAAAGATGCGTATTTCATCATAACAGCCGGACCAATAATAACCGCTTGATTTATTTTTTCTTTTTGAATGATTTCTTCCATCCCTTGTGTGACAAGCCCTTTGTTGCCATAAGTTCCGTCGTCCGTCCAAATGTGAAGCTCATCAGAATATTGTTTCATCTGTTCTTCTAAAATAATAAGGTCTTTTGTTCTTGCTGCAAGAATTGTTATCACTCTGTTTCCAGCTTTCTTCATTGCTTCAACAATAGGAAGCATAGGCGCAACGCCAACACCACCACCGGCAGCGAGCAAAGTGCCAACAATTTCAATATGTGTGGCGTGTCCAAGCGGACCGGCTACATCAGTAATGAAATCACCTATTTCGAGCAATGACAATTTTTTCGAGGTTACACCGACACATTGAATAACCAAGGTAATCGTTCCATTGAGCACATCTGCAGCGGTGATTGTTAATGGAATGCGTTCACCTTTATCGCCAATTCTAACAATCACAAAATGTCCGGCTTTTCTGGCTTTCGCTATTTCTGGTGCTTCAATAACCAGTTTAAACACATTGTTGGAAAAGAATTCTTTATCAATAATCTTATTCATTTATTCTATTTATTAAAGCACAAAAATAAATAAAATGTAACTGATTCAGCAGTATTTTTAATCTGCTAATTAATTAAAATTCAAATCCATATTAAAAAATTTCAAATAAAATATCAAAAAATGTATTTTTTATTAAAAAAGTGTATATTTGTAAAAATTATAAATTAACAGCATAATATATTCTTGTTTAATAAACATTTATATAAGGCTTTTTTATAGTTTTGAGAGAATAAATTATTTCTTAATTAAAATTTTTTACTATGAACATTTATGTAGGCAACCTGAATTACAGAATGAGGGAAGAAGACTTAAAACAGGCATTCGAAGCATACGGACCTGTTACTTCCGTTAAAATCATCATTGACAAAAAAACCCAGAGAAGTAAGGGTTTTGGTTTTGTAGAGATGCAGAATGACGAAGATGCACAACGCGCCATTGATGCTCTAAACAATTCAGAAGTGATGACAAGAAAACTGATTGTAAGCGCTGCTAAAGAACCAAAAGCAAGAGAAGACAATCAGTATTAACAGATCTTCTCCTGAATTCAGGACAGTCTTACAATATATACTAAAGAAGGGTTTTAAACTCTTCTTTTTTTTTATAATAAACCAATAATTTAATCGTTATGTAAACTTTTTACATGGAAAATTATTTAGGGTTATAAATGTTTTTTAATTTGTATTGAACAATTTTATTTTTTTTAACTTCGCAAAGTCTTAACTAAACAGTCAGTTCATGAAACAATATCAAAAATGGAATAACATCATCGGATGGTTTGTATTTATATTTGCATCATTCGTGTATATACTTACATCCGAGCCAACTGCAAGCTTTTGGGATTGCGGCGAATATATTTCAACAGCGTATAAATTACAAGTAGGACATCCACCCGGAGCGCCTTTATTCCAGATTATTGGTAGGTTTTTTTCTTTATTTGCATTTGGACATACTCAATATGTTGCCCGAATGGTCAACACAATGACAGCATTGGCAAGTGGGGCTACCATATTATTTTTATTCTGGTCTATCACCATGATGGTGAAAAAATTTGTACTCTCACAAGAAGAAAAACATGAACCTGTTTCATTGGAAAAAATGCTTGTTATTTTTGGAAGCGCTTTAGTTGGTTCATTGGCTTATACTTTTTGTGATTCATTTTGGTTCTCCGCTGTTGAAGGTGAAGTGTATGGTATGTCATCATTCTTTACTGCTATTGTATTTTGGGCAATGTTGAAATGGGAAATTGCTGCTGACACAGATAAATTTAATCTTAAATGGATTATACTTATAGCTTATCTTATGGGTTTGTCTATAGGTGTGCATTTGTTGAATTTATTGACCATACCGGCAATGGCTTATATTTATTATTTCAAAAAGTATCAACCAACTATCAAAGGATTTTTAGGAACAGGCTTTGTATCGCTTGTTCTACTTGGATTTGTACAGGCAGGAATTATTCCTTGGGTTGTTATTTTCGCAGGTAAATTTGAAATATTTTTTGTAAATAATTTTGGATTACCGTTTAATTCAGGCACAATCATCTATTTTATGTTACTGATTGGCGCTATTGTTTGGGGTTTGATTTATACTCATAAACATAAAAAAGTAATTGCCAATACAGTTATTCTTTGTGTCATGTTTATTATTATCGGATATTCAACATTCTTTTTATTGGTTATTCGTTCAAATGCTGCTACGCCTATTAATGAAAATAAACCAGTAGATGCACCGAGTTTATTAGCATTTTTGCTTCGTGAGCAATATGGAGATTGGCCAATTTTGTATGGTCCATATTATAATGCACCAATAGAATCCCGCGATTTAAATGGAGATGGAAAACCGGATAGTTATCAAGATGGTTCACCTGTTTATGAAAAAGATGAAGCTGCTGGAAAATATGTGGTTATTGATGAAAGAAAAGATGCTGTACCTATTTATGACAGTCGTTTCTGCACCTTGTTTCCTCGCATGTGGAGCCCGAGTTCAGATTATTTAAGCGGGTATAAACGTTTTGGTAAAATTACAGGAGATAAAGTTTTAGATGATAATGGCGAGCCAATAGTAAATGAAAAAGGTGAACCAATTTTAAAACCTACATTTGGAGAAAATCTTAGATATTTTTTCACCTATCAGTTAGGATATATGTATTTCCGCTATTTTATGTGGAATTTTTCCGGAAAGCAAAACGATATACAAGGGCATGGTGGACCGCTTGAAGGCAATTGGATTACCGGTATTAAATGGGTTGATGAAAAAGTATTAAAATTAGGACCACAGGATAATTTGCCTGATTCACTTGAAAATAATAAAGGGCGGAATAAATATTATCTACTTCCTTTCATCCTTGGAATCATTGGGATTTTCTATCATTCCAAGGTGAATTATAAAGACGCATTGATTTTATTTTTTCTTTTTCTCCTGACAGGTATAGCCATTAATGTTTATCTAAATCCGGTCTGCTGGCAGCCTCGAGAAAGGGATTATGCTTATGTTGGTTCTTTCTATCCCTTCTGTATGTGGATTGGGATGAGTGTTGTGTGGTTTTATGAATTATTCAAAAAGAAAATAAATCCTAAAGCTGCCGCTATAGTTGCAATTATTATTGCATTCTTCGGAGCGCCTTATTTGATGGGAAAAGGTGGTTGGGATGATCACGATCGTTCAGGAAGATATACATGCCGCGATTTTGCATCTAATTATCTTAATTCATGTGATAAAAATTCTGTATTGTTTACAAACGGAGACAATGATACTTTCCCTTTGTGGTATGCACAAGAAGTAGAAAACATTCGCACAGATGTTAGGGTTTGTAATCTTAGTTTATTCAATACTGATTGGTATGTTGATGAGATGAAACGTAAAGCATATGATTCAGATCCTCTGCCAATCTCTCTTACCCGAAAACAGTATCATCAGGGGACAAGAGAATATGTTTATATGGCTGAAGACAATAGGAGAGTTGATCCAAACGAATATCAGGACTTGAAAAAAATGATTGATTTTGTTGGAAGTGATGAACCCGAAAATAAATTTAGAGAATCGTCATTTAATTATTTTCCAACGAAAAAATTTAAAGTACCTGTAGATAAAGCCAACTTTCTTGCACAAGGAATAATTCCTAGAAAGCTTGTTGATTCTATTCTTCCATCATTACAATGGAAACTGAATAAAAATGGGGTTTAAAAAAATCAGTTGATGGTACTTGATATAATTGCAAATAATCATTGGAAGCGTCCAATTTATTTTGCAAATACTTCAGGTGGCGAAAGCAGTATTGGGTTAGATGATTACTTTTTACAAGAAGGATTAGCCTATCATTTAGTTCCAATAAAGATAAAGAGTAATGACGGTCAACCCGGAGGAATTAATACAGATGTCATGTATGACAATGTAATGAACAAATTCAAATGGGGCAACATGCAAAGCAAAAACGTTTACCTAAACGAAGATGTATTGCGCATGACATGGAATTTCAAAATGATTCTTTCTCGACTTACTACTGCTTTAATAGATGAAGGGAAAAAAGATTCAGCAATAAAAGTATGTGACAGGGCTCAAGAAGTTATGCCGGAATACAATGTTCCACTTGATTATTTTTCATTGGGTTTTGCAGAAGCATATATGCGTGCAGGTGAATTAAAAAAAGCGGATCTATTAATTTCTAAACTAATAAAAATTTACGAACACGATTTAGCTTTTTATAATACATTCTCTCCTGAAGATGCAGCATCTGTTGAGTATGAAAAAGATCGTACATCAGCTATTATTCAGCGTATTTCACAGGTTGAAGTTGAACTTGCGAATGCTTATTATAAAAATGGTTTAAAAGATAAGGCTGATAAAATGATAGCTGGAATGATTAATAATTATTCACGTGATTTGTCTTGTTATTCATCGCTTGCGGGTAATTATGCAACTTCTATTGTTGAACAATCATTATCCATTATGCAAAGAATGGGGCAAATGACTAAAAACAATAACGCTGAATTATCAACTAAAATTACTGGGGTATTCAATAAATACATGAGCGTTTATTACAAAAATAAGAACATGATGAATGAACAAAGGCAAGCACAGCAACCTGCCGATGAATCAATGGATCAACAACAGGAAGAATAAACAAAAATGTTGAAGTATGTCTAATTTAGTGAAGAATATTTGATTAAATAAAAAATCGTGTTTGTCAATCCTCCATATCTGGTAAAAAAAATATTGAATGAAAATCTGATATGGGAGATACCTGTTAGTAAAAAAGAAATATTCGTTACGTTTGATGATGGACCTACAACAGAACTGACAGAATGGATACTTGACACACTCAAAAAGTTTAATGCAAAAGCAACATTTTTTTGTGTTGGGAATAATGTTAAAAATCATCCTGAATTACATCAAAAAATCTTGCAAGATGGTCATTCAATTGGCAATCATACATTTGATCATTTAAATGGATGGAAATCGGCAACAAAAGACTATTTGCGCAATGTGATACAATGCAGCAAATATATAGAGTCTGAATTATTTCGTCCGCCATATGCAAAAATAAAACCTATGCAAATTGAAGGGTTGAAAAACAGATTTTCTATTGTGCAATGGTCTGTGATGAGTTACGATTATGACAATACAATTAGCATGGAAACATGTTTAGATAATGTGATTAACCATTCCAAACGTGGCTCTATCGTAGTGTTTCATGATAATTTGAAAGCAAAGGAAAATTTATTTTATACATTGCCACGTTTTCTTGAATATTTCAGTAAAAAGAGATTTCATTTTGAACCATTGACAAAAGAAAAATGTTTGCAATCATTAGAGTTGACGGTCAAAAAGAATAAACTATTTAAACCGAAAGACTGGCAAAATCAGTAGAAAGAATTATGAAAATCATTCAGACAGCCGAACGTCATTCAGATCAGTTGGCTTCAGACAATATTATCAATCATCGTCATCTTATTGCTTACCAAGAAGCATCTCGTTTGATTGGTGGCAAAACGCTTGAAATTGGCTGCGGAGAAGGATATGGCTTGAAAATATTAGCGCCAAATACTCAAAAATATTTTGCTGTTGACAAATATAAAACTACCATTGATAAAGAAATTCAGGAAAAATATTCCATTGAATTTCGTCAGATGGTGGTTCCACCATTATCAGGATTTGAAGACAATTCAATGGATTTTGTAGTTTCATTTCAAGTTATTGAACATATAAAAAATGATGATTTATTTATAAAAGAAATTTTTAGAATACTTAAACCTGGCGGTTCGTTTATTGTTTCAACACCAAATATAAAAACGTCACTAACTCGAAATCCTTGGCATATCAGGGAATACACGATTGATCAATTTAATATTTTGATAAAAAAATATTTCAATAAAATTCAACTTAAAGGAGTTTTTGGAAATGAAAAAGTGATGAAATATTATTATCAAAATAAAGAATCTGTTGGCAAAATTACTCGCTTTGATATATTCAATTTGCAATATAATCTTCCCCGTTGGTGCCTCAGAATACCTTACGATTTGTTGAATCGGTTGAACAGAAATAAACTGATGAAACAGAATAGTGATTTGGTGAATGATGTGAAAACAGAAGATTTTTTTATTTCTGATGCAGATGATTCTTGTTTTGATTTTTTCTGTATTGCACAAAAATAAAAAGTCCGGAACATTTTGTGTTTAATATATCCCGGACTTTATTAGCATCAAATTTTAAATTTTATCAAAAGCTTGTTGCAAGTCATTTTTGATATCATCAATATGTTCAATACCTACTGAAACCCTTAACAATCCTGGCTCGACACCAGCAGTCAATTGTTCTTCAAGTGTCATTTGATCATGCGTGGTTGAACTTGGATGAATGATCAGCGTTTTTGCATCGCCAATATTTGCAAGATGACTGATAAGTTTCACTTCATTTACCAATTTATCAGCGGATTCCTTCCACCTTTTATTTTAAAAGTAAGCACGCCGCCAAATCCACGATGTAGATATTTTTTAGCTAAATCATGATAAGCACTGCTTTCAAGCCCAGGATAATTAACACTTTCAACCTTATTGTTTTTTTCAAGCCAATGCGCTAATTCAAGTGTGTTTTCTACGTGGCGTTGCACACGCAAAGATAACGTTTCAAGTCCTTGTAATAAAAGAAAAGCATTAAACGGACTTAATGTTGCACCGTAATCACGAAGTCCTTCCACTCTTGCACGGATGATAAATGCAATATTTCCGAATGAACTATTTGCACCAAAAACATCCCAAAACTTTAATCCATGATATCCTTCGGAAGGCTCAGTAAATTGAGGGAATTTGCCATTGCCCCAATTGAAATTTCCACCATCAACAATCACACCGCCCAAACTCGTGCCATGCCCACCAATCCATTTTGTGGCAGATTCAACGACAATATTTGCGCCATGTTCTATCGGTCTGAACAGATACCCTGCGCAACCAAATGTATTGTCTACAATCAAAGGAATATCGTGTTTTTGAGCTATTTTTGCAATTGCATCAAAGTCTGGAACATTGAAACGTGGATTTCCAATTGTTTCAAGATAAATCGCTTTTGTTTTTTCATCTATCAGTTTTTCAAAGTCAGCAGGATTATCTCCATCAACAAATTTTACAGTAATACCAAGGCGTTTGAATTGAACTTTGAATTGATTATACGTGCCACCATAGAGATATGAAGTGGAGACAAAATTATCTCCTGATTC
>Ga0073936_10010335_pt1 | contig 11464 bp, 9 predicted proteins | sample AliMusrvi5mmetaG_FD_87041 | JGI IMG/M metagenome (GOLD analysis project Ga0073936, IMG submission 87041) | Freshwater lake bacterial and archeal communities from Alinen Mustajarvi, Finland, to study Microbial Dark Matter (Phase II) - Alinen... | ecosystem: Environmental > Aquatic > Freshwater >... | reverse complement strand
CAAGGCGGCTGAAGCCGCCGCTGCACGTGCCGAAGCCGTTGCCAAGGAAGCAGCAGCCAGTGCAGCCAAGGGCGTAGAAGAAGCGATCCGCGCTGCTCGCGAAGCCGCCGAAGCCGCCAAGAAGGCGGCGGAAGACGCTGCCCGCCGTGCGGAAGCTGTTGCGCGTGAGGCCAAGGATGCAGCCAATTCCGCCCGCAGTGTAGGCGAAGGTGCGTCTGCCAGGGCTGCCGATGCCAAGAGGGCGGCTGAAGAAGCCGCCCGCAGGGCGGAAGAAGCCAGTGCGAGGGCCATGGCCGCCGCTGAACGGGCTGCCAAAGAAGCAAAAGAAAAAGCCGAGGAAGCTCTCCTCAACGAGGAAAATCTAAGGCGGTTGATCAACAGGATCGTGACTTCTCCCGTGTTGATCCTGATTTTCCTTGGAGCTGTCGTTGCCTCGGTAGCTCTGAGCGCCCTGTTGCTGATAAGATAAAACAGAGTTTTATCGACAAAATGAAAGGACGGGCTGGCCCATAAGCCGCCCGTCCTTTTATTTTGGGTTGTCGGATTCCGCGAACGTTTGACAAGCTAATTCAGCCTGTAGTATAGTGAATTCACTTTTTCGGCAACCGTATGCCGTATCCCGTTTTCTTGACAGTCCGCTGTGTGTCAAAACTTCAAGAATTCTGCCGCTTTTCTTGTTGCAGCGCAGAGGGTGACATAGGGAATGAATAGAAACAAGAAATGACTAGTAACGACGAACCAAAAATCTATATATTTTATTGCGTAAACGCCTTTAATCAGGGCGTTTTTTCGCCTCCCGGAACGAAAGCCGCATATTTCCCTCAGGATTTGAAAATGGCGTGTTCTTCTATGATCAAAGACATCTACCTGTTAAAAGCCTTTGAATCCGGAGCCGACGGGGTCATTGTGGTTGGGTGTCCTGCAGGCAAATGTAAACGTGTCGACGGCGACACGCGCGCCGCAAAACGTGTCGCCCGGGTTCGTCAATTACTGGATGAAATCGGCCTCGGGGGCAAAAGACTGGCTTACTCAACCGCCGATGAGATGGAAACCACCGCGGCGGAACTGGTTAAACAACTCGGTGAACTGCCCCCCGGGCGCTAGGCAAAGCGCCGTATTCCGAGCCTGAATTGAGACCATAGTCACAGCTTCAAAATGTCCTATTCAACTACAATGGAGATACATCTATGATAGTCGCTAAACAGAAACCCCTCGCCGAGATAAAAGAGATGCTGCGGCCTTTTGAAAAGGTCCTGATACTGGGCTGCGGCACATGCGTCAAAACATGCTTTGCGGGCGGGGAAGATGAAGTAGCCATGCTCGGAGCGGCGTTGCGCCTGGCTTTCAGACAGGACGGCAAGACTATCCGTACCGAGGAACTTACCGTTGAACGGCAATGCGAGGACGCCTTTATTCAAGAGTCGGCGCAGGCAGTAAGCCGAAATGAAGCGATACTGTCTCTGGCCTGCGGGGCGGGTGTTCAGGCGATGGCCCGCCGTTTCGCCAGGGCGGTGCTTCTTCCAGGCCTTAATACAACATTTATGGGCGTGCTTGAAAAACCTGGGTTGTTCACCGAGGAGTGTGCGGGGTGCGGAGATTGCGAACTCGATACATTCGGGGGAATCTGCCCGGTAACTCGCTGCTCAAAACGCCTCTTGAACGGACCCTGCGGAGGGTCGAAAAATGGAAAATGCGAAGTCAGCCCGGATATAGAATGTGCCTGGCAGCTGATCATCGACCGGTTAACCCTGCTCGGGCAGTCCGATAATTTGAAACGATATATTCCCGCCAAGGACTGGCGGCCCAGCCTGTCAGGCGGCCCCCGCCGCCTGGTCAGAGAGGACCATGTAATATGAAAACAGACGGGCAGAGCAAACTGAAAAGAACCCTTTCAGGTGGGGGATTCGCCGTGACGGCCGAATGCGGCCCGCCCCGCGGAGCGGACGCAAGTGTGATCCGCAAAAAGGGGGAGACGCTTAAGGGTTGCGTCGATGCGGTAAATGTTACCGACAACCAGACCGCGGTAGTCCGCATGAGCAGCCTGGCGGCTTGCCTGCACCTGATAGACATTGGCGTTGAGCCCGTGATGCAGATGGTCACCCGCGACCGAAACCGGATAGCACTTCAATCTGACATCATGGGGGCCTACTCGCTCGGCATACGCAACCTGCTCTGCCTCTCCGGCGACCACCAGAGCCTTGGGAGCCAGCCGGAGGCTATGAACGTGTTTGATATCGACTCCTTAAACCTGGTGCATGCCGTTCGGGTGATGCGCGACGAGGGTAAAGATATGAGCGGTTTCTCGCTCATCGGGGCGCCGGAGATGTTCATCGGCGCCGCAGAGAACCCTTTTGCAGACCCTCTCTCTTATCGCGTGGTGCGCCTTGCCAAGAAAATCGATGCCGGAGTCGATTTTATCCAAACCCAGTGCGTGTACAACCTGCCGCGGTTCAAGGAATGGATGCGCCAGGCTCGCGAAGAAGGACTCACAGAAAAAGTATATATCATGGCGGGCATAACCCCGCTTAAATCAACCAGGATGGCCCAGTTCATGGCCGCTAAAGTTGCAGGGATGGACATACCCCAGGAAGTCATCGATCGCATGTCCGCTTTTACAGGCCAGCGGGCGATCGAAGAGGGTATGAACATAGCACTCGAAACCATCGCCGCAGTAAAAAGCATCCCCGGCGTACGCGGTATCCACATCATGGCCATCGAGGCCGAAGAACGCGTTCCTGAACTGGTCAAGGCGGCAGGACTTTCACAGCGCCCCGCAAAATAGGTATCTTATGCCGAAGAAATATCATATCGAAACCAAAGTAACCGCACCGCGTTTTCCCGCGGTAGGTAAATTTTCTACCGTGGAACGCCGCGAAGACTGCGCGGGAAGCTGCAGTAAGTGTGTCAAAAAGAAATGCGTTTATAACGTCTTCAAGGACAGCTACCAGCATGTCATCACGATGGACGAACCGGAATTTCTTTATCTCTGCCAGAGTTGTTTCCGATGCGTGCAGGAATGTACCAAAGGCATCTTCAGCCGCGTGGTCAACCCTGACTATATCTTGATGGGTGACGAATACTGGCAACCCGAGATAATCAACCAGACATGGTTTCAGGCTCACACCGGACGTATCCCGGTTTCGGGTGCCGGGTACAGGGGTGTGTTCTCAGGCTCAGGATTCGACGCGATGTGGACGGATATGTCCGAGATCGTGCGGCCCACCCGTGACGGCATCCACGGGCGCGAGTACATCAGCACCTCGATCGAGCTTTCACGGAAGCCGATGAGATTGACTTTCGATGATAAAGGTTCGCTTCCCAAATCCCTGCCTGAAATAACCGAGATACCGATCCCCGTACTCTTTCAGCCGCCTTCTTTCGGGGTTTTCAGTGAAAAAGAAGTCGTAGCCATGGCATCTGCAGCCCAGAGGCTGCAGACACTGATGCTTATCGACGCCAAGGATTATTCGTCCGCATTTTACTGTTTCGATGGCACGATGGTACCGAGGGTGACGGCCCGGGATTACAAAGAATACGTTGACATAATATGTCTCAGTAAAATGTTGGAAATCGCAGACGCGCCCGGGGTGGAAGACGAATTCCCCCGCCTGCGCGGATTCAAACCCGGACTGCTCATCGCTGTCGGTTTGCCGCTTGACTCAAAAGCCCCCTCGAGGGCGCTCGAGTTGACGATCGCAGGTGTCGATACCATCCATTTTTACGCCGATGACAACGGGCGCGAGATCGGTTCAGGTTCACCCAGGCCGTTGCGCGACCTCATCCGCGAGGTCCACAAGAAGCTTATCGACAGCAAACTCCGCTCGACGGTTAACCTGGTTTTCTCCGGCGGGATCGCGATGGCCGAACACATGGCCAAGTCCATCATCTGCGGCGCTGACGGCGTGGTCATCGACATCCCCCTGCTGGTTGCACTGGAATGCAGGCTTTGCGGACTCTGCAAGACCGGCGGTTCCTGCCCTGTCGCCATAGGAGAAATCGAAACCGCCTGGGGCAGCCAGCGCATCGTCAATCTTATAGGCGCCTGGCACAACCAGCTTCTTGAAGTCATGGGTGCCTGCGGCATCCGCGAAGTACGGCGCCTGCGCGGCGAAGTGGGGCGCGCCCTTTTCCTCGAAGATCTTGAACGCGAGAGTTTTGCCCCCATCTTCGGACGGCGAACAGTTCCCTGCGAGTAGAATTATGAATACGGTCCAACCTGAAAAAGCACTGCCCGAAGCCGTAGAGACACCTTCGCGCTTCAGAAACCCCATAGGCAAATTTGTCGTCACACGCAATTCGCGCTGCACCGGATGCGGCCTGTGCGCCAGCCTCTGCCCGCACGGGGTCCACATCAAGCCGGAAGGCTATGCAAAACCCCTTCCACCGCGCTCGGAACGATGTGTCGGCACCGCTTGCGAGAAATGCGAATATTACTGCGTCGCCCGCTGCCCGAACAAAGCCCTCAGCGTCAGCTTTAATTCGACCCTTGAGACCATGGGCGATTACCGCTGGACCCCTGAGATGCTGATTGCCCACTGGCATATGGCAGAGACGGGGAACCTGCCGGAAGTTGACCTTGAATACAGCCTCGGTTCATCAGGAGGCGGTTTCGACAAGATGCGTTTTCGGACACCTGTGCCTTCCGAATATATAAAGATCAGCGACGAAGTTATCGATACCAGCCTCGACCTGAACCGCAGGGGCGACGAGAGGCCACAGAAAACGCTGTCTTTGCCCTGCTACGGCGGGGGCATGTCTTTCGGATCGACAGCCCTTAACGTTATCGTGGGACGGGCCAGGGCGGCCAAACGGCTTAATACGATGACCTGCACAGGGGAAGGGGGCTACCCGCCCGAATTCCTGCCTTACGCCGAGCATGTCATCACTCAGGTAGCCACGGGCCTTTTCGGCGTGCGCGAAGAAACCATTCAAAACGCCCCGGTCGTGGAATTCAAATACGCGCAGGGCGCCAAGCCCGGGCTCGGCGGGCACCTGCTCGGCGATAAAGTGACCCCTGAAGTCGCGGCCATGCGCGAGACGGTGGTCGGCAGTTCGCTGTTCTCTCCGTTCCCTTTCCACAGCGTATATTCCGTTGAGGACCACAAAAAACATCTGGACTGGATAAAAGAGATAAACCCACGGGCGTTGCTTTCAATCAAGGTGTCCACTCCGAGCGATGCCGACATGGTGGCGGTCGGCAGCTATTACGCGGGTGCCCATATCATACATTTCGACGGCAGCTACGGGGGCACCGGCGCCGCGCCGGATATCGCAAAGAAGAATATCGCGATGCCCATCGAATACGCCATCCCGCGCATCCATCGCTTTCTCAAAGCCGAGGGCGTACGGGAGAAAGTGTGCCTCATCGCGTCAGGGGGCATCAGGAACGCCGTTGACGCCGCCAAGGCCATCGCTCTCGGGGCTGACGGAGTCGTTATCGGCACGGCAGACCTGGTGGCGCTGGACTGCATACGCTGCGGCAAGTGCGAGAGCGGGCGCGGTTGCGCGCGCGGCATCGCATCGACGGACGCGGAATTGGGCCGCATGATCAGCGAAGAATATGCCGAACAGCGTATCGTTAACATGTACACGGCCTGGCGCAAGCAGTGGTGCGAGATACTCAGACAGTACGGCCTGCGAAGCACCAGGGAACTGGTCGGCCGCAGCGACCTGCTTGTGAACATGGATTACCTCGACGAGGCGGAAAGAGCCAAATACAAACCCGCCCCGCAGAATAAACTGGTCATTTAGGGAAAGCTATGCCCCAAGAAAACAATTCTATAATAGACGACCTTTTAGCCGCGCGTGCTTGCCTGCCTTTGTCCGGCCTCGATGAAACCGAAGCCGCCGAAGAAGGCGGGTGCGGCGTCACAGGTTTCATCGCATCCGTGCCCGTCAGCGGCCGCCATATAATGGAGCCCTCTTTCCAGATGCACAACCGCGGCAACGGCAAAGGCGGCGGTATAGCCGCAGTGGGGCTTTCAGCCGTATCCCTGGGCGTAGCCCAGGATGTGCTGGACAGCCATTACCTTATACAGGTCGCCCTGCTAGATCCCTCGTTGCGCCAGGCTGTCGAAGCCGAATTCATCACGCCTTTTCTCGACGTTCATTCGGCGTCGGAGGTGCCCCACCTTGCCGATTTCCGCGAGGTGAAAGGCCTCGAGATCAAACCGCCTGACGTGATGCGGTATTTCGCAAGGGTCAAGCCGGCGGAGCTGAACCGTTTTATCTCTGAAAACAAACTGGGTGCCATGGATGTTCGCAAAGCTGAGGATGAGTTCATTTCGCAAAACTCGTTCCGCCTGAATCAGAAATACTATTCGTCGCTGGTTGATAAAAAAGCGTTTGTGCTGTCCCACGGCCGCGATATCATGATTCTCAAGATTGTAGGGTATGCCGAGCAGGTGGCCCAGTATTATCAACTTGAAGATTTCAAAGCCCACGGGTGGATCGCGCACCAGCGCTATCCCACCAAAGGCCGGGTATGGCATCCGGGAGGGGCCCACCCGTTCATCGGCATGGATGAGGCCCTTGTGCATAACGGGGACTTCGCCAACTACTATGCTATCACCGAATATCTCAGGCAATTCAATATACAGCCCCAATTCCTCACGGACACCGAGGTTTCGGTCCAGCTTTTCGACCTCTGGAACCGCACGTTTAATTACCCGCTGGAATATATCATCGAAGCCATGGCGCCAACATCAGAGTATGATTTCGACCAGTTGCTCCCCGAGAAACAGCGCATATATAAACACATCCAATCCACTCACCTTCCTGCCTCGCCGGACGGGCCGTGGTTCTTTATCATCGCGCGCAACAATCCCTATGAACATTACAAGCAGCTGATCGGCATCACCGACACCTCCATGCTCAGGCCGCAGGTGTTCGCCCTGCAGGAAGGCGAGGTCCAGATCGGCCTTATCTGTTCGGAAAAACAGGCAGTAGATTCTACCCTCGAAAGCCTGTCACGCGAAGACCGCAGGTTCCGCCCGGTGGCCGACAAATACTGGAACGCCCGCGGGGGCAGCGCCAGCGACGGCGGGGCATTCATCTTCACCATCCGCGATTCAGGCAAGGGCGACGGCAGCAAAAAGCTGGTTTGTACGAACAAGTTCGGGGACGCCGTCAACGTGCCTGCGGGGCAGAAACCGTTCAATCCTCCCGCCGATTACGACGCTCCAGTGAGCCGAAATGCTATTTCGCAGGCTGTCAGGAGCGCCCTTTCGGCAGCAGACAATACCGATTTCATGCGTTATTTTATCCACGGTATGGCCAAATGGAATTACGCGTCTGTCATCTTTCTCTGCCATGAATTAACCGACATCGGTCTGAGCGATAAAGCCCGGTCGGCAGCGATCGAGATCCTCACTGCGCTGAACGATCTCAGGTATCCCACCGGCGACAAGAAACGCAGCTCGGTGCTCCAGATCATCAGGGACGCTTTACACCGCCTGTTCGAAGGGACACCGGATTTTACTACTGGATCCGTCTCCGGTTACCGCAGATTGGACTGGTTTGGCAGGGGGGATCTCAGGGCACCCTCCGGGAATGAAAAAGTACTCCTCGTAAACGCCAGGGATTTCCCTCCTGAAGGCGCGGAATGTGATGCCCGCTTTATCGTCTCTGCCTTCCAGCTGGGCTGGCGCCGTTTTATCTGCTACGGATACCGCGGGCAGCGCTTCACTGGGTGCGGCCTGGGCAAAGAAACCGACGGAGTACGGATAGATGTGTATGACAGTTCCGGCGATTACCTGGCGTCTGGTATCGACGGCATGGAAATCAGGGTCCACGGGAACGCCCAGGACCAGCTCGGGCAGATAATGAAACGCGGCAAACTGGTCGTTTTCGGAGACGTCGGCCAGACCCTTATGTACGGCGCCAAGGGCGGAGACGTATTCATCATGGGAAATGCAGCCGGAAGGCCTTTAATCAACGCTGTGGGCCGTCCCAAGATGGTTATCAACGGGACCTGCCTGGACTTCCTGGCAGAATCCTTCATGGCGGGCGACCCGCTTAAAGGTGGCGGTTTCGTCATCCTGAACGGAATCGAATTCGACGAGGAAGGAAAAGTGCGGGAGCTTAACTCTCCGTATCCCGGTTCCAACCTCTTCTCGCTGGCATCGGGCGGGGCGATATACATCAGGGACCCGCACGGCCAGGTTGTGGGCGAGCAGCTGAACGGCGGTGAAATAGTTGAGCTTTCCCAGGCTGACTGGGACCTTATACGGCCGTACCTGGCTGAGAACGAAAGGCTTTTCGGGATATCGATAGAAAATGACCTGCTTTCGGTTAAAGGTCAGCAAAAGCCCTTCACCGAGGTCTACCGCAAGGTGCAGCCGGTGAAAACGGGTGCCCCCAAGCCTCCTCCGGTCAAAGAAAAAGCCTGCAAGCCGGCTTAATTGAGGCACGCAACAAAAAAAGAGCCGCCATCTTTAGATGGCGGCTCTTGGCTTTCAGGAGTATTGCCCGTTTACCGGATCACAGACCAGATAAGGCAGGCGATCCAGCCGATGCCGGTCCAGCCGAGGAAGAAATTGACGAGGAAGATGGCCAGGGTGTTGCGGTGGTGGCGGGCGACGGCGATGATGGTCGGCAGAAAAAATACAGCCAGGCTAACAAGAAATCCCACAGCGCCGAACGCGCTGCCGAAGAACCACCCGAAAGGACCCAATGCATCATGAAAATCTCCTCAAAAACAGCGTTATTCCGATAGCCCCTAGATTATAGCACTTCAGTACACGGGGACAAGACGGCGGATTTCCGCATTTTGACTATAAAACGGAAGGAAAGCGTGCCTGTTTCGATACTTCTATTTCCGCATCGATTGATGGGCCCGTTAACCGCCATTTGCCTGAATCGTTATCCGCAAACCCCTTGTGTTTCAGGCCTGACAGGGCCATGTTTACAGTTTGCCCGGGATGTTTTGTAAATGCAGTTAACCCGGCGTTGTCCGCCGCCTGTTTCACTTCTGCGAAACTTCGAGGGCCAGGGCCTAAAAAACCTATGATAAAATCGCTCAGGGGTGTTGACGGACGGCGGGGGGCATCTATGGACGGGAGTACTTGGACCGCCTCAAGTTTAGCCTCGCCGGCTGCCTGTCGGCGCAACATCCTGGCCAGGGCTTCCAGGTCGTTTAACTCGGTCCTTTTAACGGCGATATCGTGCTCGGTTTCTTTGAGCAGCTTCATGACCGATTCGTTTTTCAATTGGCTCACCTAACCTCGATTTAATCTATTACTAATAATAATACAACCATATAATCTGCATTGCAATAGATATGCCGTTGTAATAGTCATACGTAATAGGCGTTGATGCAATAGCGAAAATAAGCAGATATGGCCTTATATCTCTATCCGACAAGCGAAATGGATTTACCGTACTGGTTTTATTGCGCTGGTTTTCAGTTCGATGTTATACTTGGCTGATTTTCAGGCCAGAAAGATTATTATTATGAAACGAATCGACAGCCGCTCTTTTGACGAATTACGCTCAGTCAGCATCACGCCCGGGTTTCAGAGTTTTGCAGAGGGGTCCGTCCTTATCGAACTCGGCAAGACCCGAGTCGCCTGCTCGGTGAGCGTTGAAGAGAAAGTGCCGCAATTCCTGAAGGGCGGCGGGACCGGCTGGATCACCGCTGAATACTCCATGCTGCCCAGGGCCACGCTGACCCGCAGTCCCCGGGATTCCACCCAGGGACGGGTGTCCGGCCGCAGCCATGAGATCCAACGGCTCATCGGCCGTTCCCTCAGGGCGGTCACAGACCTGTCCGAACTCGGAGAACGGAGCCTTGTCGTGGACTGCGACGTGCTCCAGGCCGACGGGGGGACCCGCACCGCTTCGATAACCGGGGCTTATGTTGCCCTTTACCAGGCCCTACAAACGCTGGCGAATATGGGCGTGATTTCCTCGATCCCTCTCAAAAGCGCAGTCGCAGCGACCAGCGTGGGGATCGTCAGGGGCACCATGCTGCTGGACCTGTGTTATGACGAAGATTGCGTCGCCGAGGCCGATTTCAATGTGGCGATGACTAAAGAAGGCGAACTGGTGGAGATACAGGGGACTGCCGAGACCAAGCCTTTTTCACGGGAAAGCCTGGACGGCATGCTGGGGCTCGCCCAAAAAGGCATCAAACAGCTGTTTATCGCCCAGCAGTCAGCCATAGACCGGCTGAAAGTAAGATAGCTAGGGCCTTACCTGACCGCTGCCGAAAATTATCCATTTATACGAGGTTATTTCTTTCAGGCCCATCGGGCCGCGCGCATGCATCTTCTGCGTGCTGATACCGAGTTCCGCCCCCAGCCCGAACTGGCTTCCGTCGGTAAACCGCGTGCTGGCGTTGACATAAACTGCAGCGGCATCGACTTCATTTAGAAAGCGCATCGCAGAAGTGTAGTCCTCGGTGATGATGGCTTCCGAATGGCCTGACCCGTACTGCCGGATATGCTGGAGTGCGCCGTTGAGGCTGTCGACCACCTTTACGGCGGCAATCAGGGCCAGAAATTCCTTGCCCCAGTCTTCCGGCGCAGCAGGTACCAGTTTCAAACCGGCTGTATTCTTCAAAATAGCCAGAGAGGATTCGTCACAGCGAAGTTCTACGTCCGCCCGCCCGAGTTCGGCAGCCACTTTCGGGAGGTATTCCCCGGCGACTTCCCGGTGTACCAGCACCGTGTCCAGGGCGTTGCAGACCGTCGGCCTCTGCACCTTGGCGTTGAAAACTATGGCAGCCGCTTTTTCCAGGTCCGCGCTGCGGTCGATAAACGTATGGCAAACACCTATGCCACCCGCTATGACTGGCATGGAGGCATTCTCGCGGACGAACTTGATCAGACCGGCGCCCCCCCTCGGTATCACCATATCGATGACGTCCCTCATCTTGAGAAGTTCGTTGACCAGTGCGCGGTCGGTGCCTTCGATCAACTGCACTGCCCCGGCGGGTATCCCGGCAGTATGCAAAGCTTCGGCCACCGTTTTCGCCAGTGCGATATTGGAACGCAGGGTTTCTTTTCCTCCGCGCAGGATCACGGCATTCCCGGATTTGAGGCAAAGGGCGGCTATGTCGACCGTCACGTTGGGCCGGCTCTCGTATATAGCGCCGATGACTCCCATGGGCACGCGCTTTTTCCCGACAAGGAGCCCGTTGGGCATGGTCCGCATATCGAAGACCTCGCCCACGGGGTCGGGCAAGGCCGCCACAGTTTCAACGTCGGCCGCGATGGCCTTGATGCGCGCTTCGTTGAGCATCAAGCGGTCCAGCATCGCCGGGTCGAGCCCGCTCTTACTGGCTTGGTCATAATCCCGGCGGTTGGCATCGAGGATTTCCGGGGCAGACTTGATAAGCCTGGCTGCAATTTCTTTCAATGCGCGGTTTTTTATCTCGGTGGACAGGCAGGCGAGTTTCGCGGAGGCTTCTTTGGCCAGCCTTCCCTTTGATGCCAGTTCGTCGAATTCTTTTACCATGGTT
>Ga0073936_10010329_pt1 | contig 11468 bp, 7 predicted proteins | sample AliMusrvi5mmetaG_FD_87041 | JGI IMG/M metagenome (GOLD analysis project Ga0073936, IMG submission 87041) | Freshwater lake bacterial and archeal communities from Alinen Mustajarvi, Finland, to study Microbial Dark Matter (Phase II) - Alinen... | ecosystem: Environmental > Aquatic > Freshwater >... | reverse complement strand
TTTTACAATATTCCTTGTCAATAGTACCATTCGATAATTTTTTTGCTGTAAAAAGATAAGATGTAATAAAGACATAATCTTGTTTATTAATGTCTGCAAGAATTAATGCTTGTTTCAAATCGTTAATATCATACTCATTTGCATTATCTCCATTATATTTGATAGTCCTAGGTTTATCTTCAAAGTACAATAAATTACAAAAACCGGTCGGTTTTTCACTAAAACCGATAAATGAAATGATATTATCTATTTTCAATTGCTTAGTGATTTTATCACCATTATTATCGCTTCCTATCTTCCCAAATAATATTGATGAGAATCCCCCATTTTTAAAAGCAATTGCAGCGTTGTAACCTGTCCCACCAACTTTATCTTCATAAGGTGTCACATCGCTTCCTCCAAAAGATTTATTATCGATATTTAAAAAATTATCGATATTCAAATCTCCAATAATAAGTATTCTGGTTTTTCTTCTATCAACCAGTATCGGATTAGCTTTTTCATCAACAATATCTCTGATAACAGTTTTAAGTTTAGTTCCAAGGATAATTATGCTACCAAAAGGAGACTTTGAATAAGTTGGGATATTGTTTTGTCGCAGTGCCTTTTCCTTATCTTTATTATTGGTAATGAGAATTATCGATTGAATCTGGTAAAATTGAATAATTTGAGCAGCAATGTCATATTTCCGTTTATCCTCATCATTCCCTTTAATTTTAGCTACCAGACCCTGTCCTTTTCCCTCTTGTTTTAAATAGATTAAAAGGCCCAATTGCTCCTTCGCAATATTTTCTAAGGAATTATCAACCTCATCCATGCAGTCACAATGAGTTCCCATAAAAAAGTGATCAATACATTCTGATTGTATCCTACACAGAACATCTGGCTTTGATTGCAAATCTCCTTTTTTCAGAACAATTGCCTCCTCGATACCATTCCAAAAAGAGTCAATACCAAATTCCCCATGCTTTGTATTTATTAACCCTGAGGCAGTTTTACTAAGAGGAGTTTTCATTTTAAAATAATATTTAGATAGCCCTTATAAATATTAGATTCGCTTAATGTTTAATTTTTTAAACGCGTTGCATTATTTGAAAGATTTTCTCAAATAATCATATCAATATAGGTATGGCCTATTTTGCTTTTCAAAATTACTATTTTCTGCATATCATATATATTTATTTTTTCTTACAATTCACTTCGTAGCTTTTACGAATCGAATAACAACAACGTATTATGTAGTTTAGGTGTTTGCTAGCCAAAGCTTGTCACCCTGCTCTAATAATCAAAGAACGGTATTTGCGACTTTCACTGAATACTGATAAAGAACTCAAAAAGCAAAATTAAATACATGGTAATAATCATTCTACTCATTGAGAGGTAAGCTATAATTTAGTAAACATCTCCCGAACTTAGCAAGTCGAGAGGGTTAATTAACATAACATGCTGTTATAGTCCAAGCCACAAATATTTTTATTTTCCCCGGGTGTGGCTTGGCCTATAACCATATTATGTTAAATATCCCCGTTAGAAGAGTAAGAGGAACGAGATCCAACGCCAACCCGAGCCTTCGGCACCGGTTGGCTCAAGTAAAATTTCCCGATCTCAAGTATTAACGGGACCCCCTTGCAAGGCTCATTCTTCGCCTTGCCGGGCATACCGACCTTCTTTGCCTACTTTGTCTCATGAATCAGTATATCGAGAGGCCACAAGCATCGCATTTATTGCCGGATAAGGTTCTTGCCCTTTTCAGTTTGGCGCTTCGCTCCGCTCAACGAACCAAACTTCAAAGCGCAAGTGAAATAATTCATCCCCGGCAAAATGCCCTGCTTATTGTTAAACAAGTAGTACAATCCCGAACGTTATTGCATTAAATGTAATAATGTCTTGCATACAGGATAAATATTGTTATATTTGTATCACAAACAGAACAATAGACATGAAAGACATTATCAAGAAGATTATCCTTGAAAACCAGGATAGGATATTGGGTCTGGATATTGTGAAAAGAAATTATAGCCCTGAACCCAATGCAAACTATATTTTTACTGGCCAGCGCCGGGCTGGTAAAACATTTTTCCTCTTTGGAATGATGCAGGAATTGGTAAAAAAAGGTGCTTCAGTTGAGAGTATTCTTTATATGAATTTTGAGGACGAACGTCTTATCGAACTTGATGTAAGTGGCTTTGATACTATTTTAGAAAGTTATAAGGAGCTGTTTAGCCATGTACCAGTATTATTTTTCGATGAAATTCAAAATATCACCGGTTGGCAAAAATTTGCCCGGCGGATGGCTGATAGCGGTTACCGGATCTATATCACAGGAAGTAATGCAGAGATGTTGAGTAGCGAGATGGCCTCAACGCTAGGAGGAAGGTTTCTGATCATGGAAATAGAAACGCTTTCATTTCCTGAATACCTTTTATTCCATGGTATTCAAGTTTCAGAAAATCTGGAATTTTCAGCCGAGAGATTTGAGATACAGCGAATGTTCGAGAACTTTTTTTCATTTGGTGGGTTTCCGGAACTCATCAAATTCACCGATAAAAAAGAGTACCTGAGCAATCTGTTTCAAAAAGTATTCCTGGGAGATATAATTTCACGTCACCAGGTCCGGAATCCTTTTGCCCTCAAGCTTCTGATTAAAAAATTAGCCGAGAGCACTATGGATGAAGTTTCCTATAACCGGATCCGTAACATCATTACTTCCACCGGGATTCAGGTTGGAACAACTACAGTCATTGAATATTTGAATTACATGAAGGATTCGTTCCTGATCAACGACCTTTTGAATTATGATGCCAAGATCAGCAGCAGAGAATCAAAGAAAAAATACTATTTCGGCGATAATGGCTTGTTATCCTTATTTCTTATGGAACCGGAAGCCTTTCAACTCGAAACCCTGGTTTTTAATGTTCTTCGAAAACGCTATGGAACCAAGGTCTTTTACCTGCGCAACGGGTATGAAGTCGATTTCTACATCCCCGGTGAAGCTTTTTTCCAGGTTTGCTACCGGATCCAGGAATATGAAACCCGGAAGAGAGAAATTTCAGCATTGCTGCGTGCTACAGAGAAATACCCCATCAAGAGCCTCAACATAATCACTATCAGTAACGAGGAGACAATCACTGAGGGCAAAAAGAAAATATCAATAATCCCAGCCTGGAAATGGGTGCTCAGGAATTCGTAAGACGAGAAGCCACAAGCGCCGCATTTTTGTAACCGATTGCCCTTTTCGGTTTTGCGCTTCGCTTCGCTCAACGAACAAAACCTCAAAGCGCAAATCCATCACTCCAATCAAAGCGTGGCCACTAAAATGCCGCGCTTGTTGTTTCCAGAGTCAGAATAGGTAAAAGAAGTCTTTTAAAGAAAAAAATTACAACGACATACATTGGCGCTATACTGTCCTATTTTTGGATCTCAAAATATTGGACCAATGGAAGAGAACAAAGGAACACGGAAACCCATTCTTGAAAGCATACTTATCATCTCAGATCTGTCAAAAAACAGTAAGCTTTCCAAAGAGCTTTTTGACATGATTGAATCTAATTTACAAGAAACCTCGGTATATTTTAATTCCACATCAACACAGGCTTTTCTACTTGCAAACATAATTAACTACAATTACAAAACGGGAGTAGCTGGTATCGATAACTTATCCGGCTATTTTGATTGTACCCTTTTACAATTCATGAGTTTCAAAGGGGATATCGATGAATTGGTAAAAAAAGGATTATTATTGAAAGAGAAAAAAGAGGTCACAAGAAACAGTTATAGAGCACCCTGTATTGATTCCTTCTATGTTCCTGATAATATATTTCAAGCGGTTATAAACAATGAACCACTGCCGGATAATTCGCAAGCAAAATGTAAAGATGTTTTTGATTTATTGGAAAAACTCTATGACTTAGGTGTTGAAAGAGATCATGAAATAATTTCAACCGAGGATCTTTTGATAAGATCAATGGACCTTATTTCAAAATATAATGAGTTTCCGTTGGTTAAGAAAATTCAATTGATTGTTCTTTCTGCCGAGGATGTATATATGCTTTGTTATTTATTATGGAAATATGTTAATGGTGTGCAAAAGGTTGACCTGGAAACTGCTGTCAAAGGAATTTTTGATTACCCCCGAAAGAGAATTTACTACAGGAAAGATTTACTTCTTGGTCATCATCCTCTTATTCAGAACAAATTGGTCGAACTTGAAAAAAAGTGGTATCAAACGGATCACAGTATTAAATTGACCGAAAATGCTGCTGATATTTTGGTTTCTGATGATTTAAAATTATTGGTCAACAAACAAAAGATGGACAACATCATCCTTCCGTCAGAAATTTCTAATAAACAATTGGTTTTCAACCAAAGGGAGTCTGAACAAATTAATCAATTAGTACTATCACTTCAGGAAGAGAAATTGAAGGAAATTCAAGAACGGTTGAAACAAAAAGGGCTTCCTGTTGGATTCACTGTTTTACTTTTTGGGACTCCCGGAACTGGAAAAACGGAATCTGTTTACCAATTGGCGCGTGAAACGGGCCGGGAAATAGTGTTTGTTGATTTGAGTAATTCAAAGTCCTGTTGGTTTGGGGAAAGTGAAAAGCTCGTAAAGCAAATATTTACCGATTATTCTATCTACACCAGGGCTTGCAAGACAACTCCGATACTCTTCTTTAACGAAGCGGATGGTCTTTTTTCTAAAAGAAAAGATATTGGTACCTCCAGTGTTGCTCAAACCGAGAACACGATTCAAAATATTATTCTGCAGGAACTTGAAACTTTTTCGGGAATATTGGTTGCGACAACAAATTTGGTTTCTAACTTTGATAAGGCTTTTGAACGAAGGTTCTTATATAAAATAGGGTTATCAAAACCGGACATATCAGCCAGATCGCAGATATGGGAGTCCAAACTGCCCGGATTACCTGAATCTGATTATACAATACTTGGTGAACGATTCGACTTTTCAGGAGGGCAAATCGATAATGTTGTCAGGAAACATGAAATTTCCGGGATTTTAGCAGGTCGAAACCCTGATCTTACTGAATTAATTGTCTTCTGTAATGAAGAACTGGTTGATAAATCAAATTATACAAAAATCGGGTTCAAAACTTCAAGAAATTAAAAAATGTCAAAACACGAAACGCTGTTACGCCATCAAAAGATCATAAGTAAGCTCCGAACCAGTGGGAATGCGACCTTTAAAGAGATTGAAGATTATCTTCAGGACCAATCAGCACTTTATGAATTTCATTTGGTCATTTCACAGCGTACATTCCAGCGTGATATAAATGATATTCGGTCTCTTTACAATGTAGATATTCAATTTGATCGTGCAAGGAAGGTCTATTTTATTGACGAAACCGAAAATACTGATCTGAATAACCGGTTGATGGAAGCTTTCGATCTTATTTCGACATGGAAAATGTCCGAAGAGCTAACAAAGTTTATCTATTTTGAAAAACGGAAACCGCAAGGGACGAACCACTTCTACGGATTACTTCATGCAATAAGAAATCGCCTTATCATTGATTTAAGCCATCGAAAATTTGAATTTGATGAACCCACAAAACGTTTAGTTGAACCTTATGGATTAAAGGAATCAAAAAGCAGATGGTATTTATTGGCGAAGGAAGTCGGCAGGGACAAAGTAAAGACCTTTGGCCTGGATCGTATCGTTGATTTTAGTATTACTAAGAAACATTTTTCTCCTCCGGAAAAGTACAATGCCAATGAAGACTTTAAATATTGTTTCGGAGTCATCAATCTTTCTGATATTAAACCTCAGGAAATCATTCTTACTTTTGACCCTGAACAGGGAAAGTATATTAAAAGCTTTCCCTTTCATGAAACCCAGTCAGTCCTTATTGATAATGAAAAAGAACTAAGGATCAGGCTTTTTCTAATAATTACCGAGGATCTGGTTATGGAAATACTTTCCTTTGCTGAAAGAGTAAAGATTATTTCTCCCAAGAGTCTGATTAAAGAAATTCAGAAACGTCACGAAAACGCATTTAAACAATATCTGAAAAAATGAGATTTTACTTATTTGACATAGAAACCGCTATTCCTGGGCATCAACGATTCGGGAAGAGTTACCAGATAAATATTTTAAAGAACGTTTTTAGATAAGTGATATAATTTGTAAAACATTGCTATATTTGAGGATCAAATTCTAGTATCATGAATCATTGGATGATTCGATTATTTACAGAAAGAATGTTGTGGAATCAGGTAATTAAAAGGAAAGAGAAGACTAAATTTGAAGTTCTGATAAATAAAATATTTGTATATGGGATATGAATTTGAACATCTTATTCAAGAATATAAAAGACTACCTATCAGGGAAGTACCCAAAACTACTTTTCTTGAAATTGTCAATAAGTCACACTTTGAAAATGTCTGGAGTAGAATTCTTGCATTTTATTTTGACCCCAAAGCCGGACACAACCTTGGCAATATGTTGGTCAAATCTCTTTTCGATTCACTTGGGAAACATCCAGTTCTTCATAACATTAATACATATCGTGTTCACACTGAATATCCAACAAAAAAAGGCAATCGTATTGATATTGTAATAGAATCAAATGATTTCGTCATTGGTATTGAAAACAAAGTAAACTCTCCATTATATAATGATTTGGAGGATTATTCTGATGCTATAGAATCTTTAGCCAAAGGGAAAGAATCGTACAAGATAGTTTTATCAAAATACAAAAACATTACTCATTCTGGTTTTGAGAATCTTATTTATGAAAAATTCCTTGGCTCAATTAAAAACAACATTGGTTACCATTATAACATTGCTAACCCGAAATATGTAATTTTCCTTTTTGATTTCATAGATAATATTGAGAAAAATTTAAACTTGATAAATATGATTCACGACCCTGAAAAAATGAACTTTTTCCTTAAGGAAAAAACGGAAATACAGAAGTTGATTAATGATCATACTCAGATAAACAAAGAATTATATAGAACTTTACTTGAACTTTGTTCTAAACTTCAAAACAATGTAGAGTTACAAAAACACTTTCGACAAATGTTTCAGAATGAAAATTTCATTCTCAAGGTTTGTAATATTACTCGTGATGTAGGCGGACTGGATTGTTTGTGGATTTTGATAGAACAAAAAGATCAATATCCGGAAATTGTTTGTTGTACCATATATTATGAAAATTATAAGTGGTTTGCAGAATGTGGGGCAAAAGAAAAATATTCAAAAATATTTGAAGGCTGTTTTGATGATGATCCAAAATTTTGGTTTGAACTCGATCCGTGGACTACTCTTGAAGATATTAATAGTAAAGTTATTGATATACTTCACAATCTTTTTGAATTGGTAAAACATCAGGAGAATGAAATCTTTTGATTTAAAGAATTATCTAAACCATTAGGTAGTATTAATAATAACCTGAAAATTCTGAATTCTCAATACAACTTCCACCAGATATCTTCAATATCGACAATATCTTGCAAAGAAAGAATGGAATGATCCTTCAAATCATGAAACAGAAAGCAATTATGCAGAATCATTAACGAACACCCAACCTGGGTTGTTTCATTTGCGGTATTTCCTTTCCCAGGTAACACCCAATTCCCTTGCTTTTTTTTGCCACTTTCCCCCATGGCCGAAATAGGGCTCAACCAACGCATGGGCAATTTCATGTAGAATGATATTCCTGATTACCTCACCGGGAGCATTCAATGCCAGGAAAAGATCGAGTTCAATTCGATCTTGGTGGCAAATCCCCTCGTACTTTCTATTATGACCAAATTCGAATTTCATATGCTCCAAACCGTACTGTTTTAACAAATGACGCGCAATTTCATTGACACTTCCCATTCTTTCTTTTTCTTCAGGTGTTAAACTATTAAGTTTCTCAGCGAGTCGTTCTTGAAAAAATTTCTGGAGATTCATATTCAATAATATCTTACATGATTTTCACAAAAATTTAATTCTCTCCCTTTCAGTATTGAATAAAAATCATCGTTTATGGTATCCAAAGATAAATCCCGAATACGCCAATCCGTGTCGTACTAAAATTGGAATCTGAATAGCCTGTTACAAGGGTTTTACTGCAATGCAACCATTCCGATAATCCACATCCGGCTATATGCATTGCCTCTTGTTTGATAAGTATTTTGAACAACCTTCTAAAAATCAAAGACAAATAATCTAATAAGTTCAGCCAGCTTTGATCGCAGCCAACCCGTACCGTAAAGGTACCGGTTGGCTGGTACAATTATCAAGTCTGCAAGCACGTTAGTGCACCCCATTTCATGCTCGTTCCTTGCATTCATGGCGTGCCCGCGCTTAACCATCATTTTCTAGCCGTGACCAATAATAGAAGAAGAGTAGGGCTGTTCAGGGCATTCGTTGCCTATCCCGGGCTGTAAATCACCCTGCTAAAAATCCAAATCTTAGGCAAAGCTATCTCCATAAATTTATAAAATACAAGGCCGTTCCGCCCGTTGGGTGCCTTCATTTTTTTTAATTCCTATTCTTCCTGAAGGTAAAAAAATGACCGGCAGCCTTGCATTTTAAAATTTATTCCGACTTAAAGCACCTAAGATTTGAATTAATAGCAGGGAATATTTACCATTAAAAAGTGATTTTTCTTTTCTGCTCTTCATCTATCGTTACAACTTCTCAGGTTCTTTTCAATCAAGTAACGAAAAGCAAAAAGACGAATAATCATTCATAATTCATAGATTGTCAATACCTTGTGACTAATCTGTTCTTTTCTCATGGTACCTTTGCCCCTGCTTGGGCTATACAAGACCGTATCAAGTCCGAAGCAAGTCCAGTAAAATAGTATTAACCATAAACCTAATCACCATGGCAATTGTACAAAACCCAATTACAGGCAGGACCAGGAAAAAATTCGGAACTGCAGTATTTTCAAAGCAGTTTGGTCAGAATACCATGCGAACCAAACCAGCTGGAATGAAGAACCCCAACACAATCGGTCAGTCCAGGCAGAGGACCAAGTTTTCGACCATTGTGCACCTGATTCGTCAGGTCTTACCACTCATTAACTCAGTATATGCCGGCAGGCTCAAAAACATGTCGCCATTCAATAAAATTGTGAGCATCAATCTAAAGAACGCTTTCACCGGCGATCCTCCAGTGTTGGATCACACAAAGGTCGTTTTATGCGATTTCGAAGGGAGCTCTATCAGCAATGTCGTAATGAAAGCCCATCCTGATCAGGTTATGGATATAACCTGGGATCCTAATTCAACCAGCACTGATGAGTTGTCAACCCAACTAACATTAATTCTGATCAACTGCCTTACCGACAAGGTGATGTTGTTTCCTGAGGTTGTACAGCGATCGGTCGGAACAGTCCAGATAACGGCTCCAGCCGACTGGGTAGGCAGCCAAACAGCGTTGCATGTGCATGCCCTCGATTATTCTCAAACAGTTGCACGGGGAGTTATCAAATTTAAAGCGGGTTGTGATACCGAAAGTATCGTACTGTAATTATTGAATCAAGATGCCTCTGTCAATCGAACAGGGGCATCTTTTTTCTCTAATCGATCAAATAATACCCAACGTAAATGACACTGAAATCAAACATATTGGGCCTTCCGCTTCCCCAGGCAATTAGTTTTTTTACCTTTCTGCTGGGGATTATCTCCATCTGGGTTCACATGGAAATTCGGCTGGCAGAATTGAATGTGGAGATTGCAAATCTTAAGCAGGATCTCCTCCTGCATAAAAATGACAACACACGCAGCTTCGATGTTATCAGGTCCGACACGAAGGAGATCCTGAAACGGATAGATGAGATCCAGATCTACCTTCGCAACAACCATCAGTAATATTCATCCACTAATATTGATTTTACTTCAGGATCAGGTTCCGCAACAACAGCTAATTTAAAGCAATGGCTGTGTATTTCCCGTATATCTTTTGCATGTCCCGGTTTATCAAATCATCTACAACCCGGGCATATTTTTTTGTCATATTGATGCTTGAATGACCAAGCATCTTTGATACCACTTCCATCGAGATCTGGTTGGAAAGTGTGACTGTTGTTGCAAAAGTATGCCTGGCAGTGTGGGTGCTGAGATTTTTTTTGATTCCAGAGAGATCGGCAATTTCTTTCAGATAAGCATTCATCTTCTGATTACTTGGTACTGGTAAAACCAAGCCGGTTTTCAAACAGTGAGGATGATTCCTGTATTTTTTCATGATCTCGACGGCAGGAGATAACATCGGAATATGGCACCAGTTTTTTGTTTTTTGCCTTTTCTTTTTTATCCAGAGTTGGCCTTCCTTCTCTTCAATTTCGGATATTACCAGGTTCTTTGCATCAATAAAAGCCAATCCGGTAAAACAGCAAAAAAGATAGGCATCCTTAACCTGTTGTAATCGTTCGATTGAAAATTCCTTTTTCAGCAATGTATCTAATTCGTTTTCCGTTAGAAAATCCAGGTCAACCTCATCAAAATGGAATTTGATATTCGAAAAGGGATCTGATTTCATCCAACCATTAGCCAAGGCAATCCGAACAATCGTTTTAAAATTCTTGATATACTTCACCGTAGTATTGTGACAACAGTTGCGGGTAATTTTCATGTAGTATTCAAAATCACTGATGAACATCGGGGTGATTTCCGTTAATAACATATCGTCCCTTTTGTATTTCATCTTAATGAAATCCTTTACATGCATAAATGCGGTAAAATACCTTTGAACCGTCAATGGCGCATAATCCTTATTTTCCAATCCTTTGACCTTTTCATTATGTTCCCGGAAGACATCCAAAATGGTTCTGTTTTCAACATCAAGACCGAGGTAACGATTTTTCAATCCCAGAGCTGATATAAGCCTCCCCTCCTCTTCCATATCCCGCTTTTTAAACAGCAAACTTGCTTTCACAATATCTAGATAGGAGTTAAGTTCTTTAGCATCTTTAGTAAATCCCAAGGCACATCCCTTCTTGTTGTTCCACTGATGCTCAAAGATGCTTTTCTGCAATCCGAACTCACATCGTTGACCATTTACAGTGATTCTAACATAGATTGGTGCAGTGCCATCCTGTAAAAGTTTCGTCCTCTTTATATAAAAAAGAACGGTAAAACTTGCTCTTGTCATAACTGAAATTTTAGTTAATAAAATTAGGTTACTTGAGCAAAACCATTTGCTGCAATATACTGCAATTCAATGAATAAGATGCAAATAGGTGGACTTGGAAGGTCGAAAATTTTAGTCCACCGAATAATCCACCAAAAGTGTGCTTTTTTTTGCTTTTTTCTGCACCGGCAGAAAATAAAAAACCACCGAACTGTTAGTGTTTTCGGTGGTTTTCATTTTTTTGCCTTTTGAGGGAGCGGACCGGACGGGACTCGAACCCGCGACCTCCGCCGTGACAGGGCGGCATTCTAACCAGCTGAACTACCGATCCTCAATTGAGAGTGCAAAAGTATGTTAAATTATTCAAACCTCAAACATC
>Ga0073936_10010328_pt1 | contig 11470 bp, 8 predicted proteins | sample AliMusrvi5mmetaG_FD_87041 | JGI IMG/M metagenome (GOLD analysis project Ga0073936, IMG submission 87041) | Freshwater lake bacterial and archeal communities from Alinen Mustajarvi, Finland, to study Microbial Dark Matter (Phase II) - Alinen... | ecosystem: Environmental > Aquatic > Freshwater >... | reverse complement strand
GGACATTCCCACCCTCACCCCGTTTTTGGCCAAGCCCGAATTGGCCACCGGCGCGGCGGTGGTGATCTGTCCGGGCGGCGGCTACGGCGGTCTGGCGGGCCACGAGGGCAAGGATTACGCGCTGTGGCTCAACACGCAGGGCATCGCCGGGTTCGTGCTCAAGTATCGGCTCGGCAGCGCCGGCTACCGCCATCCGGTGATGCTCGGTGACGCCGCCCGCGCCGTGCGGCTGGTGCGCGCCCGCGCCGCCGAGTGGAAGATCGATTCCAAGCGCGTGGGCATCATGGGTTCATCTGCCGGCGGGCATCTGGCGTCGACCTTGCTAACGCATTTTGACGGCGGCGAAGCCACTGCCAGCGATTTGATAGAGCGGCAGAGTTCGCGGCCGGATTTGGGCATACTTTGTTACGCGGTCATTTCGATGGGCCCTAACACCCACGCCGGCTCCAAGGAAAATTTGTTAGGAAAGGATCCGTCAGCCGAATTGGTGAAACTGTTGTCCAACGAACTGCAGGTCACCCCGCAAACCCCGCCGTGTTTCCTGTGGCACACTTGGGAAGACAATGGCGTGAAAGTGGAAAACACGCTCGAGTTCGCCACCGCCCTGCGCCGCGCCGGCGTGCGCTTCGATTTGCATGTCTATGAAAAAGGCGGCCACGGCATGGGCCTGGGCGGCAACCCGGCCGAGCCGGCCAAATGCCTGGACTGGACGCGCGATTGCGCCTCCTGGCTCAAGGTCGAAGGCTTCGGGCGCAAGTAGCGGCGCCGCCCTCACTTGTCCGCCGCATGGAGAATGACGTAGGCGGGCAGCCCTACCGCGTGGAACCGTTGCATCACCGCCTTGATTGATTCCTCGTCGGGTTGCTCGGCTTGAAACTTGATTTTAACATAGCGGTCCAACGCCGCCTTGACCTGCGCATCTTGCAAGGTGGTCTGGTCCATCGTTAGGCAGTTCTTGCACCAAGAGGCCCAGATGTCGATGAGCACAGGTTTGTGCTCGCGCTCGGCGACGGCGAGGCCCTCGGCTAACGACAGGTGCCAGCCGTCCTTGAGACCTGCATTCGCGCCCGCGGCCTGCCGTGCGGGATGCGGCGCGCGGCTGGAGAAAATTTCATAGGCGAGATATCCATAGTAGACGGCGCTGGCGATGATCAGCACGCCGAACGCCTGCTTGACGCGAACCATCCAAGCCCCCGGCTTGGGTAACGATGCCAGGCCAGCTCCCGCGATGGGCCATGGGATGGCCATGCCGATGCCGAGGAAAAACGGCAGGGCGAGGGCGGCATGGGTGCCGTTGGCGTAGAGGTTGCTAGAGAAAAGGATCACCTGGATGACCACCGGCGCGACGCACGCGCCGGCAAGCAGTGCCGCCACCGCCCCCATCGAAAAGGCTAGCAAGAAGCTGCCGCGCCGCGCGCCGGGTTGGTAACGGCCCGACCAGCTGGAGAAGTCGATCGTGACCAGGTCAAACATGGCGAGGCCGAGGACCACGAACAGCACGGCTATTCCCAGGTTGAACCACGGCGAGGCGTTGATCGTGCCAAAGCTGCCCGCGGTCAGGATCACCCCCAGGCCCAGCACGCCATAGACCAGCGCCATGGCCGCGCCGTAGGCACCGCCTAACATGAGGCCGCGGCGCCGCGACCCGGCCCGCGCGCCGGCGCCGATGATGGCGAGATTGACGGGGATCATGGGCAGCACGCAGGGCGTTAGATTCAGCGCGAACCCACCTAACAACACGATGAGGACGATTGCCAGGGGCCCGTGGCCGTCGAACATACCGGCTTCCTTCACGTTGGACTCGGCGTCGCTGACGAACTTGAGGAAGGCTCCTGTTGCCAGGTAGCCGCCCGCGGTACGGGCGATGATGAAATGGTCCAATTGGCCCAAGCCGGCGTCCGGCGCACCGGGGACTGGCGCAACCGCTGGGGCTGGCGTCGGCACCACGGGCGGGGCCGGGCCACTGCCGAAGGAGATTTTGGCGAGCACCTCGGCATGCTGGGTGGCCACCGCCGTGGCGGCCGGAACCACCTGGAGCGTCCAACTCGCATCGAGGTTGGTCGGTCCGTAGCACATGCTGTCGTCGCACACTTGGTAGCGCAGGTGAAGCGGGATGAGGAGGTCGCCAACCGGCACGCCGGCACCGATGGTCAGGCGCAAGCCGATGGCGAACTCGCGCTCAAACACGGCGAGCGGCAACTCGACGTCCTCCTGTTTGAGGTCGAGGCTGGGTGGATAGACGAGTTCGACGACCTGCACGCCAGCCGGCGCGTCCACTTGCAGTTTGGTCGGAATCAGCAGCGGATTGCGCGGCGCGTTCGACTGCATGTGAAACGTCGCGGGCAGCGTCACGGTCAGCGCAGCGCGCACGGTGGTGCCGGCATGCACGCCATCGGTCTCGCACACGGGGGTGAGTTCCGCGATGATTTTACGCATCTGCGCCTGGCCGGGCGAGGCACTTGCGGCAAGCAGGCCTGCCAGTAGGATGAAGAGTTTGGGAGGGGACATAAGTGGCATAGGTTAGACGCCACCGGCCTCGCGCCAGCGGCACGCGCACCTGCAGCTGGCAGGGTCACGGGAGCTGTTCGACCGCCACGCGTCCAATGCAGGTTGGGTTTCCGACCGGTCCATCGACCACGACCCGTTCCCAGCCCGTGGTGCCAATCGCGGTGACCGTCTGGCCAGCGGGAAAGGCCGTCCATCGGGTCAAATCCGGGCTGCATTGCGGCGTGTAGCTGATGCCCGGATTGGTGCTCGCCGCGCGGCGGATATATTCCATGCGCAGCGTGCCATTGATATGGGTCATGCCCGGCAGCCCGGCGACATTGCCGGCTCCCACGGTAAGACTGCGCAGGTCGGATAGGTTGGGATTCAGGTTGAACGCGTATTTCAGCAGGTTGTTCACCCCGTCTTGCTGCGGCGTATCCCACGGGCCGTTCTGGTTTGAGGGGACCTGGCTGCCGCTGACAAACATCCACGATTCGTAGGGCGTGCGGGTGGTGATGGTCGCCGTGGCGGACGGGGCGCCGGCGGGATTGGCGGCATTGCTGACGTTCACCCAGTAGCTGGCGGTGGCCGTCAATGGCCCTGCACTGAACGATGCCGAGTTGGTGCCCACGGGAGTGTCGGTGGTGCCGGACACGCCGCGATACCATTGATAGGTTAGCGGCACCGAGCCGCTGGCAACGACGTTGAGGGTGGTCGTGTCACCGTAATTGATGATGATGGGCAACGGATTGGTCACCACGGCGGCCGGCACGGTGCCGTTGACGGTGATGGCGGAGGTGGCGGAATTGACGCTCACCGTCGAGCCGCTCAGCGTAGAGCTGACCTTCACCCAGTAATTGGTGGCGAGCGTCAGCGCCGGGGTGGTGAATGAGGCGGAATTGGTGCCCACCGGCGTGGTGATGGTGCCCGCCGTGCCTTGATACCATTGATAGGTGAGGGTGGCGCCGGCGGCAGCCCCCGTCACCGTGCAGCTCAAGGTGGTGGTGGCACCGCTGTTGATCGTCTTGGTGGCGGCGGGTTGGGTGGAGAAACCCAGCACGTAAATGGTGAAACTGCCCACGGCGCTGGGTCCCGACAGGTTGTATTCCCAGGCCTTGAGCGTGATCGGGAAGGAGCCCGTCTGCGAGGGGAAACCCGAGATGGTCTGGGTCTTGCTAACAATGGAGGTGGCCTGGGTCAGCCCCGTTGGCAGGGTGCCGGAAATGATCTGGAAGCTGCCCGGCGTGTCGCTGATAGATATCTTATAGACAAAATTCAGATTGCTGCCGACAGCGGCCGGAACGATCACACTGTTGGCCAAGGGAGCTACCTGCACCACGCTGGTGGCGCCGGCGACCGAGTCGTAGGCACCGAGGCCTGCGACGGTGGCAATGGCAAGGGTTGCGGTATCGGCGATGGCAGAGCCGCCGAGAATCTTGGCTTCCGGGAAGATCAGTTGGATGATCGGCGAGCGCTGGCACAGCAGCAGCAGCGAGCCAAGGCGGGAGCACAGCAGTCGCAGGCGGGGGGGGATTCTAACGGAGTTCATGGTGGGGCATGGGATCGGGTGAGTTTGGGAAAAATTCAAGGAACCACGGATTTCACGGATGGTCCGGATCGTGAGAGGGTTGCATCTGCGGGGAAGCCGCCCGCTCGGTGAATTTTCTATCATTTCCGCTTCAGCATCAGCGATTTTGCGGGGTCGGCGGCACGCGGAAATTTCCTCAGTTGCAGCCGCAGCCGCCGCCACCGACACCGCCGCCGCCGAAGCTGGCCTCGCGGGAGAAATAAGCATGCTCGGTCATGGCCTGCAGCAAGGGGGTGCGGTCATCGGCCATTACGGGTTTGGCGAGGTTGCCGCGTTCATAGGGTTTGACGCGCTCGAGTTGCTGGGCGCAACCGCCGACGCAGGCGGCAAGCGCGCCGAGCAGCAGATAGGTGGAAGGACTCATGAGGCGCTGGGAAAAGGGTGGGTTTGGTACAACTCATTCGGCCAGCAAGGCCTCGATTTCCTTGATGTACTCTGGTTCGGTGGTGGCCTTTTTGAAGCCTTTGTGGAAGAAGCGGATGGTGCCCTTGCGGTCCACCAGATAGCTGCCGAGCATTGTGGGCGGGTTGAAGAAGGCGGCGGCCTTGTGCGACAGGTCGTGCACGAGGGTGAAGCTGGCCTTTTGTTTGGTGGCGAAGGTTTGGTAATTGGCGGCCTCCTCATCCACGCCGATGCCGATGACGACAAGACCTTTGGCCGCGTATTTGTCATGCAGGCGGCTCATGCACGGAAACGAGGCCTCGCAGGGCGCGCACCACGAGGCCCAGAAATCCACCAGCACCACCTTGCCCGTGGTGGCCGGCAATTTGGCCCCGGGCAATAACTCGGCGAGTTTGGGCAGGGCCTGGCCGACGGCGGGCGGGTTGGCGGCGGGTAGCATCAGCGTGGAACAGGCGAACATGAGGCTGGACAGGATGGATTTCATAGACGGGGGGATGATGGGGGTGGGCGTTGTCGGTTGTCGGAGAATTCGGTTAGGCGGCTTGGACTTGGCGGCGGATGAATCCGCGGGTGGTTTCGACCCCGTGATCGGTCTGGAGGCAGGCATCCAGATCGCGGCCACAGGCGGCAAAGCGCAATCCGTCCTTGGGGCCGAGCACGAAAATGGCGGTGCTGAAGATGCCGGCCTGGAGGCAGGTGGGCGCGAGCACGGTAACCGCGCGCATGCCGTTGGCCACCGGCCAGCCGCTGCGGGGGTCGAGGATGTGGCCATAGCGCACGCCGTTGAGTTCGAAGCGGCGGGCGTAATCGCCGGACGCGGCGACCGCAAAGTTCGACACCGCCAGGCCGCCCCAGCAGGTGCCGGGCTGACACCCGTCCTCGATGCCGACGTGCCAAAACGGGTGCCGGCCCGTGCCGCCCATGCCGAAAAGGTCGCGGCCGAGGTCGATGAGGGCATCCTCAATACCGTGCTGGCGGGCGAGTTGGGCGAGTTGATCCACGGCGAATTCCTTGCCGAAGCCACCGAAATCCAGCCCCATGCCGAACCGGGGCAGGAACACCCGGCCGGGCTTGCGTTGGACTTTGGCATAGCCGGTGAGGGCCAACGCGCTGCGAATCGCGGCGGCGTCGGGCAGTTGGGCGCGGACGTGCTTCCAGTCCCAAACTTTGAGCAGCGGCAGCAGGGTGGGGTCCAAAATGCCGTCGGTGAGACGGTGCAGGTCCGCCGCCAGATCCAACAGTTGCTCGGTTTCCGCGTCCACCCGCACCCATTCGCGACCGGCCGCAGCATTGATTCGGGCCAGCACCGAATCGGCACGGAAACGCGAGTATTTCGCCTCAAAGCGTTCCAGCCAGCCGAGCGCGTCGGCCAGGAATTGCAGACTGGCGCGGGCGTCGGGATGGCGGCATTGGAGCGAACAAGCGGTGCCGAGCGCACGGAAGTCGACCCGCCGGATGCCACGGGCATCGGGTTGTATGGCGGGCAACGGCGGGGGCGGAGTCATCGGGTGTTAGAACTTGGCCGACGCGCAAAACGACCAGATGTCGGCGCTGGGATAGGAAGCCGCCGGGGCGGGGTTGTGGCCGCGCCCGCTCATTTCGTAGCGCTCGTAGGAGACGCTGGCGGACACATTTGCGGTGAGCTGGCAGGTCATGCGCAGGCCGATGCTGGCCGCGTCGAGCGCCGACAGGCGGTAATCCGCTGAGTAGTTCGGGCCGGCACCATTGGGATAGTCGGGCGGGCTGTAGGACAGCGGGAAAACCCCGTCGAGCGAGTTCATGAAAAAATCCGCCGCACTCTGGTGGTAATAGCGGAAATAGGGCGTCACCTGGAATTTGCCGCCGATGGCTTGGCGCCACTCCACCTGGATGCTTTGCGATAGCACCCCGAACGTGTCGTTGGAGAGGCGGTACACCGCGTCGAGCGCGGCATCGGGAGTCTCGAAAAAATGGGTGCCTTCCACCTGCAATACCTCGCGCCAACGATGGTCCGGCCGGTTTTCCGCGTAGGGCGTGACCAGCGGCAGATCAAATGAGCCGCCAGCGCCGTCGGAGAGGGTGAGCACTTCGTTGCGATCGATGATTTTGTAGGGATCGTTGAGGTAGCCGGAGGCGTAGCCGAGGGTCAAATTGGCCGAAACCACGCTGTTCTTGTCGAGAATCTGGCTGAAACCCGTGAAAAAATCCACTTGGGTCTTGTCTTGGGGCTGGATGCCCCTAACCGCGACTTTGTCCGCGAGGTAGTTGGCGCCTAGCGACAGCGTGGTGTTCTTCTGGTTGAGTGCCCATACGTCGCTCAGCGCGAAGCCCTTGGAAATGTAATCCGACTCATCGCTGCGTGACGCCTCGAATTCCACCCGGTGGTCGCCGAATTGGCGCGACATGGCCCCCAGGATGCCAGTGCGCACATCATGCATCTCAGCGAGGTAATTCGCTTCGCTGGGAAACGCTCCGGTCGGCGACGAGCCGCTGATGGCATCGTGCAAATATTGAAAACGAAAGGCGGTGTCGGCATTGATGTCGAGCACCCCCTTGACGTAGTACGATTCGATGCGCATGCGCTGGTCGTCCTCTTGATAGGTCTGGTAGCTCGCATCGTAGCGCTGCGCTTCCAGCAGGGTGAGCGCCTCGGCCGGTCGCAAGGTCGGTAGCAGCAGCGGCGCGTAAACAAGGTGGCGGGGCGTCATTGGAAAATCTACGCTGTCAGTAGGATCGTGGTGGGTTGTCGCGGCAGTTGTTCAGTAAGCCGAGTCGGTATTCAGCGCAGGAGGAATCGCCGAAAGGGGGAAAATACCGACCCGCCTCTGGAAGCCAAGCGAATTTTCCGGAAATCTTGCCAATGATCTCCGCAACAACGCGGAAACTTTTAGCCTTTATTCTTGCGTTTCCGGCGCTGCCGGGTATTGTCGCGCACAAACTAACTTTGCCCCCTATCATGACCTGCAATCGAACCATAAAATTTCTCCCCTGGGTGCTCGGGGTGGTCGCCTGGGCCAGTGTCGGCGTTGCGGGCAGCACGGCGGCACCAGCCAAGGGCTGGCTTGGCTGGCGCGGGCCGCAGCAGAATGGCAGCTCGCTGGAAACCGGGCTGCCGGCGCTGGTGCAAGTGGGCGGCAAGAGCCAATTGTGGACCAGCGAGTTTCCGGGCCAAGCGGCGCCGGTCATCGCCGACGGCAAATTGTATGCGATGGGTTACCTCGGTGACGGGGCGGATTTGCAGGAAGGCGTCGGCTGTTTCGACGCCGAAACCGGCAAGAAACTCTGGCAGCAACTTTACAACGACTTCCTCAGTGACACGATCTACCTGCGCTACGCCACTTCCAGCCCGGCCATCGACGCGGAAACCGGCAATGTGTACATGCAGGGCACCCAGGGGATGTTAGGCTGTTTCAGCGCCGCCGGCAAACTGCTGTGGCAGCACGAGATGATGGAGGAGTTTGGCCGGCTGACCTTTCCGAACGGGCGCACCGCGTCGCCGCTGATTGACCGCGATTTGGTCATCACCCGCGGCATCACTGCCAACTGGGGTGCGCACGGTCCGGCGGGAGACCGGTTTTACGCGTTCGACAAGAAAACCGGTGATCTGGTTTGGGCCTCCAGTCCGGGGGACAAACCCAAAGACAACTCATTCTCGCACCCGGTTCTCGGCTGGCTCTACGGCAAACGGGTCTTTTACGCCGCCTGCGGCGATGGCAACATCGTCTGTGTCAACGCCCGCACCGGCACTCCACTGTGGCGGGTGCCGGTTTCCAAGGCCGGCATCAACTCCTCGCTGGTGGTCCATCACGACGACAAGATCATCGCCATTTTCGGCACGCCGTATGAGAAGGGCGAAACCATCGCCATCAAGATCCCCACCGTCGAACCGGCGAAACCGGCCGATGGCCCGGCGGTGTTGGATCCGGAAGCCGTCCGCCTTTGGCGCAATGATCTATCCACCTCGACAAGTTCCCTGACCCTCAACGGGGATCGGGTCTATCTGGTGACCGAAACCGGTGACCTCTGCGCGGTTGACGCCAATACCGGCAAGACCGCATGGAAACTCAAGCTCGGCATCGAACAGCGCAATGCATCGCCGCTGTTTGCCGATGGCAAGCTCTACGTGACGATCCTCAACGAGCCTGGCGCCGAAAGTGGCGATGACACCTCGGGCGCCGGCAGCAAAGGAGCTTTGTACATTGTCCAGCCAGGTGCCACCGAAGCCAAAATCCTCTGTCACGTCGCGCTCGAAGGCCGCTGTTTCGGCAGCCCGTCCGCTTACAACGGCAAGGTGTACATCCAGACGACCAAGAAACTCTACTGCTTCGGCAGCAAAGGCAAAAGCCGCGGACTCGCGGCTGAACCCGCCGCTGAAAAATGGCCCGCGCCGGGTCCCGCAACCCAACTCCAAATCATCCCCGCGGAAATGTTGCTCAAGCCTAGCGAAACTTCGGCGTTGCGCGTTCGCGCGCTGGACGCCAACGGCTTTACCGTCGAGGAAAACGTGGATCCAAAGTCGCTGACCTGGGAATCATTCATCCCGACTACCGCAAAAGTGAAGTCGACGATGAAAGCCGCCATCAACGCCGACGGCAAGCTCAATGCAGCTGCCGATGCGGTGCCGTCGGCAGGGATGTTCCAAGCGTCGCAAGGTACATTGCACGGCTACCTGCGCGGCCGCGTGTTGCCAAACCTTCCGCTCAAGGAAGATTTTGAGGCGTTCAAGCTAACCGAAACCAACCCGGCCGAAAATGCGTCCTTCGCTTACCCGCCTCTGCCCTGGATCGGTGCCCGTTTCAAATTCGAGGTCCGCGAACGCGATGGCAACAACGCGCTCACCAAAACCATCGACAATAAGTTTTTCCAGCGCGCCCAAGTATTCATCGGCCATCCCGATCTGCACAACTACACCGCTGAGGCCGACGTGCTGAGCGACGGCAACAAGCGCAAAATGTCGGACGTCGGGCTCATCAACCAACGCTACGCCGTGCTGCTCAAGGGCAACGAGCAGAAACTCGAGGTCAACTCCAACCTCGAACGCCTGCGCGTCGCGGTGCCCTTCAAGTGGACGCCCAACGAGTGGTACCATCTCAAGACCCGCGTCGACCTTGCCGCCGATGGCTCCGGCACGGTGCGCGCCAAGGCGTGGAAACGCGGCGAGCCCGAGCCGCAGGGCTGGACCCTCGAAGTGCCGCACCACACCGCGCACCACACCGGCGCGCCGGGCCTCTACGGCTTCGCGCCACAAGACATGCGCGTCTATATCGACAACATCACTGTAACTCCCAATGAATAAACTCCCGCTCCTGCTCTCCGGACTTCTCCTAACCGGCCCGGCGCGCGCCGCTGACTGGCCGCAGTGGGGACGCACCAACGAGCGCAACATGTACTCGCCGGAAACCGGCTTGCCTGGCAGTTTTGACCCTGGCAAGTTCAAGCTTGGCACCGAGGAAGTGGATCTTGCGACGACCAAGAACGTGAAGTGGGTGGCCAAGCTCGGCTCGCAGAGTTATGGCAACGTCACGGTTGCGGGGGGCAAGGTGTTCGTCGGCACCAATAACGATGCCCCGCGCGACCCGCAGCACGACGGCGACCGCAGCATCGTGATGTGCTTTGATGAAAAGGCCGGCGATTTCCTCTGGCAGTTGGTCGTGCCCAAACTCGCTTCCGGCAAGGTCAACGACTGGGAAAGCCTCGGCATCCTCTCCTCGCCGACCATCCAGGATAATCACGTCTTTCTGGTCACCAACCGTTGCGAAGTCGTGTCCCTAACCACCGACGGACTCGCCAAAGGCAATAGCGGCCCGTTCACCGACGAGGCCAAGTACGTCACCGGCCCCGGCAAGCCGCCGGGTAAGGTTGGCCCCAAGGATGCCGACATGCTCTGGCGCTATGACATGATCGACGAGTTGGGTGTCTTCCCACACAATGCCTCCAACTGCAGCGTGCTGGTTGTCGACGATGAAATCATTTCGAGCACATCTAACGGCCAAGACTGGTCGCATACCAACATTCCCTCACCCAACGCCCCGAGTCTCATCGCACTCGATAAGAAGACCGGCAAATTCCTCGGCGAGGACGACGCGCACATCGGCCCGAAGATTTTTCACGGGATTTGGTGTTCCCCCTCCGCGGGCAAGGTCAACGACAAGAACCAGGTCTTCTTCGGCGGCCCCGACGGCTTCCTCTACGCATTCGACCCGAAGCCGGTCCAGGACGGCGATGACTCGCACCTGAAACGCGTTTGGTGGTGCGACGCCAATCCCGCGGGTTACCGTGCTAACAAGTATCCCGCTGCCAAAGGCCCGAGCGAGATCAACGCCACACCGGTCTTCTACAAGAACCGCGTCTACGTCGCCATTGGCCAGGATCCGGAGCACGGCGAGGGCATCGGCAACCTCATTTGCGTTGACCCGACCAAGACCGGAGACATCACCAAGTCCGGCATCATTTGGTCATATAACAAGATCCACCGCAGCCTCTCCACTTGCGCGATCACGCCCGACGGGCTGCTGTTTGTGGGTGACTTCAGCGGCTTTGTCCACTGCCTCGACGCGGCAACCGGCAAAGTATACTGGGTGCACGATTTGAAAGCCCATATCTGGGGTTCCGCACTCGCGGCGGACGGCAAAGTTTACATCGGCACCGAGGATGGTACGGTCGCGATATTCGCCGCTAGCAAGGAAAAGAAGGTCATTTCCGAGATCGACATGGGAGCCCCCGTCTACGCCACGCCGGTGGTCGCCAACGGCGTCCTCTATATCCAAACCACGACGCACCTCTACGCCATCAGCGCCAAATGAAAAACCTCCTCCTGTTCCTGCTCATTGCAGGCGTGTACGTGTTGCACCAGGACTTCTGGAACTGGCGCACGGCCTACCCGCTGGTATTTGGCTTCCTGCCCATCGGCCTGGCCTACCACGCTGCCTATTCCATTCTCGCCTCGATCATGATGGCCATCCTTGTCGCGACGGCCTGGCCGAAACATCTCGAAACCATCGAAGGAACCGAACG
>Ga0073936_10010322_pt1 | contig 11473 bp, 9 predicted proteins | sample AliMusrvi5mmetaG_FD_87041 | JGI IMG/M metagenome (GOLD analysis project Ga0073936, IMG submission 87041) | Freshwater lake bacterial and archeal communities from Alinen Mustajarvi, Finland, to study Microbial Dark Matter (Phase II) - Alinen... | ecosystem: Environmental > Aquatic > Freshwater >... | reverse complement strand
CACCTACACCCACACCCACCTAAAAATTTGCCGGTTCTGAGGCACGCTAAATAAAAAGCCGCCTGCCTGGAATTGAATGAATCACGGTCACTTTGAACCTGACACCTTTTTTGCCCGGGTAAGAGTATTATTGATCCTGGCCGGTAACAGGTTCGTTTCCAGATTGCTGTGTGTTTATTCATGAAATAATTCGTTTAGGGATGATTTTGCTACTATAATTTCAGATCGGCATAATTTTTTCTTTGCCCCAGTTGTCAGGAGATTTTTCGATGCACACATTTTACCGCAGCCGCTTTACCTGGGTCGCTTACATTTTACTGTCCTTTTTTGGCTACTTCTTAAATATTCTCGGCCCGATTACGCCGTTCCTGAGTGACGAGCTTCACCTGTCATACACGGTGAGCAGTTTTCACTTTACAGCTTTTGCAGTGGGCATGCTGGTGACCGGCCTGACTGGAGATTTCCTCATCCGGCGCGCCGGGCGCGTGCGTGCACTCTGGATTGGCGCAGCCGGGATGAGCCTTGGGGCAGTTTTGCTGGTCTTTGGCGTTAACCCGGTGATGACGATTAGCGCAACCTTTATCATGGGCTGCGTGGGTTCTTTGATCCTGGTGGTCGTGCCTGCGGCGCTTTCAGATGAGCATCAAGAAAAGAGCGCGGTGGCCATCACGGAAGCCAACCTGTTGTCTTCATTGATCAATGCCCTGGCGCCTTTGCTGGTGGGTTGGTTTGCCTACACTCTCTTTGGCTGGCGCCTGGCGCTCATTCTGGGGGCATTGTCCCTGCTGGTCCTGTTTGCTTTCCTGGGTAAATCTGCCGCACCTGTTGCAAAAAAATCAGACCTCATTCCCCAGGAGGGATTCAGCCTGCCTTTCCTTTACTGGGTCTACTGGTTTGGGCTTGTGTTGGCCGTGTCGGTTGAATTTTGCATGGTCTTCTGGAGCGCTGCATATATGGAAACCATACTCGGGATGGATAAAGCCAATGCTGCCCAGGCAGTAAGCCTGTTCATGGCGGGTATGATTGGCGGGCGCCTGGTCAGCAGCCGCCTGGCGCATACGATAGCGCCGCGTAAAATGGTCCTGGGCTCGATCTTGCTGGCGGGGGTTGGATTTTTCTTTTATTGGACGGCCGCCAGCCCGTGGATTGGAATGGCCGGCCTGGCCATCACCGGGCTGGGAGTCGCCTGCCTTTACCCGTTGATCATATCGCTCGCGATTGCCACCGCAGAAGGAAACACAGTTCAGGCCAGCACCCGGGCCACGCTGGCTTCGGGAACCGCCATCCTTGCGCTGCCATTGATGCTGGGCCGGCTGGCCGACCTGGCGGGACTCAAGCAGGCATACCTGCTCGTTGCCGGCCTATTGGCAGTCTTGATGCTGGTTGTTCTGGCCACCAGCTGGATTGCCGGGGATGCCAGCCGGAAAGATTAAATGCCCGGGCATATCAGTCTGCCCAATAAGATCACCCATTAAAAACATGAAGAATAACCTGACCCGCTTATCTGCCGAATAGACTGAAAAGCGCCCTTTTTAGCTGGTCCCGACCAGGAATCCCGCCGGCATTGCGCGTTAAAACCAGGTTTGTTCGGCAGCGGGCTGGCTGGCCTGCCGGCCCAAACACACCCGCATCACCCGATTGGAAATCAACCCCCACAGCTGCTATCACGCCGATTCTCAATGAGCCTCATTTTTAGCAGCCAATTTATCCGGGGAAAGTTGTCAGGATATTAATTTCTCGTTTTTTAGCAGGTCATTCAAAACCCGCTCAAGATTTTTTAAATCCCGGGCAAAACCATCCAGGCAGTGAAAAATCATGGGATTAATCTGCAGCTCTGGGGCATAAACGCGGGTATCATCGCAGTATCCAATAATTTTTTTGCCTTTTGAGAAGGCATAGCCAATTTCCCAGCTTGTACCGCTGTCAATATCCGGGCCATTTAGAACGGCAACAACCAGGTCTGAACGATCCAACTGGGCAGTATCTCCCTTGAAAAAAGAAAGCGAACTACCCACACCGCGCAAAAAGATGCCGCCATCACGGTGAGGAAGATAAGTATCCCTGCCAGCATTTTTCACAACCCGGTCAACCTGTTCGAGTACTTGCCGTTCTCCAGTGGTAAACAGGGGACCGGCGATATAGGTTTTATTAATATTCATAGATACCTCCCCAGGCGCGCAGGCCAATAATTCATTCCCTTTCGGATGTCAGGGTGATACCCGTGGTGCGGTTCATCCATTGCAGCTTTGCTTCAGGGGTACGGGTATGCTCGGACTCCACTTTGATTCCGATACCGCCCCGGATGTTAAACTCGCCGGCGACGCGAATCCAATGGGCTTCCAAAACCTGCTGCAAATCATCGAGAATTTGGTTGACGACATGTTCGTGGAAAGCGCCTTCGTTGCGGTAGGACCAGAGGTAAAGTTTGAAAGATTTAGATTCGACGACTTTTTGATCTGGAACATAATCCACATGGATGGTAGCGAAATCAGGCTGCCCGGTCATGGGGCACAAACAGGTGAACTCGCTTGTATGTAAAGACACAAGGTAATATCTCCCGGGAGCGCGATTGGGGAATGCTTCCAGTTTCTTGCCGGGCAGGGTCGGGCTTCCTAAAATCGTTAACCCCTTCGTTTCTTCTTTTTCTGTGTTCATATGGTTCTCCTTGTATAAATCGATGCAAATCCCAAAGCATCCATTGATTATTATAACAGGACGTTATTTTGGAAATCACAATGGAAAGCAAGGCTCTCTGGAATTTCCCGCGGTAGGGTCTTTTTGTCATGGCATTTACTACCCACCACGGTGATTCCCGGTGCGCCATAATTAATCGGGCACTGATTTCATTCCTTAAGATATCTGGCCTGACTTAAACTATTTCTCAGCAATCCAACCCCATTTCACACCCGATCCGGCCAAATTCTTCTTCCAAAAAACTAAAAGCATTCACTACAACCGGATCAAATTAACTGCCGCGGCCATTGACGATCATCTCCTTGCAATCTCGCCGGGTTAATGATTCCTTGTAGCAGCGTTTGGACCGCAAGGCATCATATACATCTGCCACGGACATAATCCGGGCGGCAAGTGGGATTTTATCGCCAGCAAGTTGATCGGGATAACCATTTCCATCCCAGCGCTCATAGCGGCTGCGCGCAATAGATATTCCCAGATTGATGAAACTATTCCCGGGATAAAGACTTTTCACGTCTTCAAGCGTCTTTGTACCAATGACCGTGTGAGGTTTCATCTCCTCAAACTCTTCAGGTGTGAGCCTGCCGGGTTTGAGAGGAATATTATCCGGTATGGCGACCTTTCCAATATCATGCAGAGGACTGGCATTGCTGATATCACAGATGAAATCCGGGCTGATGAGGACATCTTTCCCCTGTTCAACCTCGGGCAGCGCCTGGTTGTACCTGTGAGCCTGTTCGATAAAATTCTGGTTAATCAAGAGGGGCGCGCAGCTATTAATCACCTCCAGGCGGAAACCAAATGGTGCTTGAGGCAAAAAGACGCTGCGATCTTCGATTTTTTGCTCGAGGGTTGTATTCTGATCCTCCAACAAAGCCTGGGTGCGCAGCAGCTCTGCCAGTGTGTGGACTTCCCTACCGATCAGGCGTTCTTGAAAACGGTAAAAGAGGATCAGGACCACCATGATCACGACCATCAGCATCAGCGTATCACTGCTCTCTGCCAGCCAGTCACCCGCACGCAGCGAACTGCGTTCGCTGATCAATTGGTTTATCAGCCCGGTCTGATTGGCTGACAAGGTGAATCCCAGCATGGTCAGGATGCTGACGGCCGACATGAGCATGCCCGAGCGCTCTCCCAACAGGACCAGTGCCACCACGGGCAGGCCCAACAGGTACAGGCGCCTGCTGCCGCCCAGACCCAGGGTTGCAAGGGTGGCGAACCCCGTGGCGTAAGCCACCAGCAGCACGCCCCACGTACGTATGCGGTAGTCCAACCTGCGGAAAACTGCCAGCCCCACAACTGTTTTTGAAAACGAATCAAGATTTGTTCCTGACACTGTTTTCTTTATTATATTTCGATAATACTGTGATTTATAACAAATTCAAAACCGGGTATAATTCGATCCCTGTGCTCTGGTCACGGGGAAAGCCGAGACGGAAAAATGAACGCCATATTCACAAAAGATTTGACCGCTATTTTTAACGCCATCAACCGTTCGGGCGGCAATCCGCTGCTGGTGGGAGGTGCCGTGCGCGATTTTATCCTGGGTATCCCTCCCAAAGACCTGGATGTTGAAGTCTATAACCTGCCGGCGGACACCCTGGTGAGCATTTTGGAAGGTTTTGGAAAGGTGGACCTGGTCGGAAAATCTTTTGGCGTGATCAAGCTGACTCTGCCATCCGGCGAAGATTTTGATTTTTCCCTACCCCGGCGTGAAAATAAAACAGGGGCGGGGCATAGAGGGTTCATGGTTGCGGCCGACCCCGGCATGACTCCCCGGGAGGCAGCTGCCAGGCGCGATTTCACCTGGAATGCCCTGGCAATGACGCCGCAGGGCGAAATCATGGATTTTTTTGGGGGCGTATCCGACCTGCACATAAAAGTCATCCGGCACACGTCGGAACACTTTGCGGAAGATCCCTTGCGCGTCCTGCGCGGAATGAACTTCGCCGCGCGCTTTGATATGCGCGTGGCTGACGAGACATCTGAGTTGTGCCGGTCCCTGATGAAGGAAGCTGCAAGCCTGCCGCGTGAAAGGGTGGCGGCTGAGTGGAAAAAAGTTGTCCACAAGGGAAAGTATCCCTTTGCAGGGCTGCGTTTCCTGCAGGATACGGGCTGGCTGGATATCTTTCCGACCCTGCGCGCCATTGACGGATTGGTGCAGGACCCTGCCTGGCATCCGGAAGGGGATGTGCTGACCCATACCGGGCTGGCATTGGATGCCCTGGTCGAAAACCCTGCCTGGCAGGCACTGCCTGAAGAAAAAAAGGAAGGCGTATGGTTTGCGGTCTTGATTCATGACCTGGGCAAAGCCGTGACGACCCAGACCAGGGATGGGCGAATCGTCAGCCCCGGGCATGATGCCGCCGGCGTCGAATTGGGTAAAAACCTGTTGTCGTCCATCTGCATCAATAAAGATGTGGTGAAACTGGCTTTGACCCTTGCCCGGCACCATATGTCACACATCGGGACCGCTTTTAAACACAATCCCGGGGGCGCGGCGCTGAAGCTGGCGGATGACCTGGCCAGGGGCAGCCCGATGGGCTCCATCATGTTGTGGGCCATGGTGGTGGAAGCAGACCATGGTGCCCGCCCGCCGCTGCCCAAAGGCAGTCCGGTCGAGGAATGGACCAGGCTGGCTGAAGAGCTGGGTTGCTTTTACGGCCCGGCCAGGCCCTTGCTGTCTGGCGGCGATTTGATCCGGGCCGGTATGAAAGCCAATACACCAGAGATCGGCAAGGCTCTCAAAGCGGTGCGCAGCCAGCAGATTAAAGGCATATTGAAAGACAGGACAGAAGCCCTGCGGTGGGTGCGGAAAGCCTTCCCGTCCCAGATCAATTATTTAACTGGCGAAATGCTTTTGGAACTGGGTATCCGGCCAGGGCGGGAAATGGGCGAAATATTGACAAAGTCCATGGATGCCCAGGATCGTGGAGAGATCAACAGCCGCGCAGATGCATTCGCCTGGTTTCACCAGGCGCTGGGGAAATAATTTCTGGTTGCAGTAAAAGTGAGAGCCTGTCATGGAGATGGGCTCTCACAACCCCCATATACGGCCCTTTAAATGAAATATCCACCGTATTTGGTGGATATTTAGGTGACTCACCTGGGACTTGAACCCAGAACCCACTGATTAAGAGATAGCAAACTTTCTGTCTACACAGTATATATGGTGTATGAATTATACAGACTCCCATATATGGGGGTTAAATGTCCCAAAAATGTCTATTAATTCAATGATTTATACTCGATAAGCACCAACTTAAGCACCATTTAATTTTTTACGCACCCCTCAGCTTTATTCACAGTGCATCATCCCACAGCTTCTCAATTTTGAGAGGCTGTTTTCATTTCCATCCATCAATAATAAAAAGGAGCAAAAAATGTCTACAGTAATCGCTTTTGATCCCGGCTACGGGAACACCAAAATTTGTATCGATCAGCAAACGACCGTGCTTCAATCGGTCGTCGTCCGTCCCCGCTCTGTCGGCCTGGCTGCCACAGGCATGAAGAGTGCCACCCAGGTAACCCAGGTGCAAATCGGCGATCGGCTCTTTGGAGTCGGGAGCGGCGCCTGGCATTGGGGAGATGTCTATTCGAATCTGGATTACACCGCCCTGGCATCGCTGGAACGGCGCGCCCTCTTTTATGCAGGCTATGCCCAATTAATGCAACCGGGTGAATTTAATTTTGACATGCTGGTAATCGGGCTGCCGGTCCCCCTTCTGCAAAATGAGCAGGAAGCCCAGCGGGTGATGAACAACCTTAAGAACTATAAAGGTGTGCATGAATTTGAAGTCAACCAGCAGTTTTATCGGGTGACGATCGATCATGTCAAAGCCATGGCCCAGCCCGCCGGAGCCTACGCCAACTGGCTGCTCGATTCAGAACTGCGCTCGCGCAAGTCTGCCCGCCAGTGTGAAGTTGCTGTTCTGGACATCGGCATGAACACCGCCGATCTTTATGTAGTGCAGGATGGGCGCGTGGAACCGCGTTATATTGGCGGCGGCAAACTGGGCGTCCGGCGCTTATTTAACCTATTGTCCGATGACGGTCACGATATGCAAGAGCTGGATATGGAGCTCCAATCCGGACGCCTGCGCCTGCCTGAAAAAGGATTGGAAAGCTGGATGGAAGAAATCATGGGATTGGTGGAGCGCACCTGGCCCAGCCTGAAACGCTTCAGCGCAGTCATCCCGGCAGGCGGTGGATCCGCCATCCTCGGGGACATGCTGCGCGTGACCCTGGCCAGCAAAGGAGCTGCTCTTTATTGGCCAGAAAATCTGGTTACCGCCAATGTCGTCGGGCTGTGGAAATACACAACCGCACGCATTATCCGCGAGGCCAGCCATGCCAGCAATTCATGAGAAAGCCGATGGGACTCTCGTGCTCATGGTCCACATGACCCTGCTGGCGGAGCGCGATGACAGCCTGATCCGGTTGATAAAATCCGCTCCCCACCGCGGGTTGGCTTCGGTCATTCGGGAGACGATGCGTACCGGCACAATTGAAGATTCCAGCGAATTGTTCAGTGATGACAGCGACATATACGACATTCCTGAGATCGGAATCGATATCTGAATGCATGTTACATAGGTGCCGCTATGTAACATTGGGGACGGGGAAACCATCCCCGTCCCCCAATACCCCCCGGGCAAAAACCCGGGGCAAAAAAAGCAGTTAACAAGAAAAAAGATATTTAGAGTATTTGCCCTGATGAGGAGAAACGGTAATGATTACAAAAAACACTAAAAACCTGGTTGAATATATTGCAGCGGATGAAAGCATGGTATCTATTTTTCGCTGCTGCATGGTGCGGGGTTTGATCACCCAGAAAATGGCCGAGAAAATCACAGGCCTCAGTACCAAGGTTGTCCGCAATGTGATGGATCAACTGGTCAAGCCACCCTATCCCTGTGCGCCAGCACTGGAGTCGGCCGGATCAATGCAATTAGCCGGGCGTGCCGGACGCCCTGAAAACTTTTATATTCTGACCAAAGAAGGGGCTGCCGCCCTTGAAAGCATCGAACACTGCTCCGGGCTGCATGCTCCCGCCCTGAGCAACAGTGACGAACTGCTGCACACCTTTGCCGAGATGCAAGTTTATACCACCGCCGTTCAGGCAGGATATCAGACCACCGTTGAACGCGTGATTCCCTATGGAAATAAAGGTCGCAACATCCGTCCGGATTTGCTGCTCCAGAAAAATTCACCCGGAATGATTTTTGAAATTGAGCAGGAGGCAAACGCAGCCTCCCTTCCCAGGATTATCAGCAAGCTGCAGGGATTGCTGGAGTTTTTCCAGAGTTCCGAGTCCAGAAATGTGTCCAAACAAATTCGCATTCTCTTCCATGTGGCAAATGAGCACGCCGCAACCGTATCGATCTGGCAAAAGGCTTTAAACCAGGTGATCATTAATAACAGTGGGGAAACCTTGCCTTATGAACTGCATGCAAAGGTGTTAAGCGATTTTATCAATGCCCCCGCCTGGCACATTGGAGCCTTTGAACCCATTCAGCCCATGGAGCAGGAAATTCCACGGCCACAACCTTCTGCCCCTTCATTGGCTCCGGCAATGATCATTCCATTCGTCTCAAATTCTGGCGAAATGTTGAAAAAAGTGGAAACCTGGGCAGAAGAAGTTTCCCTGGAAACACAGAATCCCCAACGGATGGAGGAGTTTAGGGTAAACGCGTGTCATTTTTTCACATTGATGAAAATGATTTACGGCGCTTCATTTTACCGGGATAGTCCCACCGAACTCTATGGCATCCGGGCGGAAGAATCTCTGGAACTGCTGAAACGTTATCTATATGATCCCAAAAACCAGGGATTATTAACCATGCTAAAAACGGAGTTGGGGAAGCTGGAAGAATTACAGGGAAGGGTGACTACTTTCCGCGATGGCCTGACAAAAACCTACTGGAAGTTTATGGTCTATCATGGTTTTGACCGCGACGGTGCCATCAAGCTGACCGTTGAGGCCCCGGAATTTGGAGGCTCATCTGAATATCATGTTTGGATTCGAATTCAAAACATCGATACGATCATGGGCCGCAACTATTATTCAAGTCGGGGCATGGGGCAGATGAATAGTGAGGAGAAAGCTTTAGCCTGGGTTCTGGGAACAATTTACCTGCATGCGGAAGAATTTGGCCTGGTGGAACCAAAAAAGAAATAAGGGGAATTTTAATGCCCCGCTATGATTGTAAAAAAATAAGGGGCTATTCCCATTTCTTTCTATAGGAATGGAACGTCTTTCAATATTAGACTATAAAGAAATCACGGTTATGATAGCCGTGATTTCTTTATTTATGGCGCACTATTGCCATAGATCAATATTTATTAAGGTTTTACATCAAATGTAAATACCCATGGTTTAGATTATCTATTAGAGTGTAAGTTGACTTTAATAATTATTGAATATAAATCAAGCAAAGGATATGTACTATTATGGTACTTGTTTATAGCATGAGTTGTAATATAATGGTACTATGTTTGATCGAGATATCGAAAAAAACCTGATTGAGTGGAAAACCAATGCTTACCGCAAGCCTTTAATTTTGCGTGGCGCCAGGCAAGTGGGGAAAACAAGTGTGATCCGTAAATTTGGCCTGGAAAATTTTGAGCAGGTCATTGAAATTAACCTGGAGAAACGGGATCAACGGCAATTATTTGACAGGGCCATCAGTATTGAAGATTTTGTAAATCGAATTAATTTGTTCTTTGACAAAAAAGTGGTTCCTGGCGCTTCATTATTGTTTATTGATGAAATTCAGGAGTCAAAAAACGTTATGGAATTATTGCGCTTTTTTGCCGAAGAAATGCCTGAACTGCATGTGATCACCGCAGGATCACTATTGGAAGCCAAAATTGGCAAGGATTGGTCAATCCCGGTCGGCAGGGTGGATTACCGTTACCTGTATCCGATGACTTTCTTTGAATACTTAAAAGCCAGAAAAAAGACAGCGTTGCTGGATTCCCTGGAAAAAGTCCGATTGGGAGATTCCTTTGCTTTTGGGGATATGGCTGCTGATTTGTTCAAGGAATATGTCATGATCGGTGGAATGCCGGAAGTGGTCAGGAGTTTCGTTGAAACAGGCGATTATTCACAGACAAGGGCCATATTCAACCGTTTGCAAACAGCATATATGGAAGATATTGGTAAATATTCCAAATCAAAGGAAGCGAACAAGTATTTGGAATTTGTACTGGAATATGGGCCAAAATTAGCAGGCACCCTATTTAAATATGAAAATTTTGGCGGGTCCAATTATCGCAGCCGGGAGATGGGAGAAGCCATCCAGACAGTTGAAAAAGTGATGTTGTTAAAACAGGTGTTGGCGGTTAATTCAACCGCACTACCACTTGTACCCAAAAACATCCGCCCCAAGAAGATGGTCTGGATGGATGTGGGACTGGCTAATTTTATAAACAATGCCTACGAGGAAATGCTGGTTGGAGAATATAAGGGAAAGATCATGGAGCAGGTGGTAGGACAGAGCCTTTTGGCAAGAGGAACAGCCAGGCCGGTTGACCTTTATTATTGGTCAAAAGACCGGGATGAAGGCAGCGCCGAAGTGGATTTCTGTTTTCAACACCAATCCGGATTGGTAGGCATGGAGATCAAATCGGGGAATATATCCAAAATGAAATCTTTATTCAGCATGGCAGATCTGGATTCCACCGTGACGCTGCTCAGGGTATCCTGGGATGATTTAAAAATAGAATCATGGAAGTTTACGGGGAAAACATACCCGGTGCTTTCCGTGCCGTTCTATCTAATTGATCGCTGCCAGGATTTTCTGTCCTGATTTTTTGAATAAAAAATTCGACGTCATTATTCAAAGATATGGGAGAGCTACCCGACGCATTCCGGTGAGCACCACGATTCGACGGTCGGTCAGGGCATTTTTAAGTGCTGTAAAGATGGAACGTTGAATGATTTGCATGATATCATTTTACAAAATTATACTTAATCTGTAAAATGGCGATTTCCAAAACGATCATTTTGGCGAAAATCAAGAATCTAAAAGCAATAGCTTTGTGGTTTTCCTCATAAGAACGAATCCTGCGTAATTCCATAACAAACAGTTTACCTAATCATTTTTCACCCACAATCCCAATTTCCATAATCTGTTCTCAAGCTTCTCTATAAACCTTGTGCCTGTGCCAGCTTAATGAATCAGGGTATGGCATGAAAGAAGATTCCGTCGGACCAATAATAGACCTGCTTTCCAATTGCAGCAAATGACCGGCGATATTGGACAATGAACGCAATTCGCCGGACAATAATAAGATGTACTTCGCTGAAACGCCAGCCAATCCTTCATCAAAAGTCCAATGACACAGGAGGCAAAGCGGCATGCCATTGCGCGGATCATGGTGCGGGGCATGCCATAAAGCGACGGTCCTCAGGTAATTCGCTTCCCCCGGCCGGTTGCCTATCTGCCGGTATATAGAATTTGGTAAAGATGGTTATCAAAAGAAAATCATCTTTACCAAACCACATCATCAGGTTTGACACAGCAGTATTGTTTTTGAAAAAAACGGATACGCTTTTGGACCTGACAAATTAAATTCAGTGAATTCAACAGCTTTGATTTTCTCCTTGTTATGCTTTCTTGATAAGGTCTTCCGTCGTATATAAACCAACATTTTCAGAACGGGCCTGTTCTTCCAAGGCGAGCGTAAACCCGGACCTGGAAAACAGTGCATACTGAACTTTTTGTATGTCATTATTTTGTAAAAGCACATTTGTCTTTTGTTTAAGATT
>Ga0073936_10010320_pt1 | contig 11475 bp, 9 predicted proteins | sample AliMusrvi5mmetaG_FD_87041 | JGI IMG/M metagenome (GOLD analysis project Ga0073936, IMG submission 87041) | Freshwater lake bacterial and archeal communities from Alinen Mustajarvi, Finland, to study Microbial Dark Matter (Phase II) - Alinen... | ecosystem: Environmental > Aquatic > Freshwater >... | reverse complement strand
TCTCAACATGTACCGATGTGGTATCGAGGACTGCGAACCGGGACACTCCCGGGGACCGGGCGTGCGCGACCACTACCTGGTGCACGTCGTGCTCGGCGGCTGCGGCGAATTCCGCTGCGGCGGCCGTCTCTACCGGCTCGACCGGGGCGACGCGTTCCTGATCGCCCCCGGCGAGGTGGTCGAGTACCGGGCCGACGTCGCCGACCCCTGGAGCTACGCCTGGGTAGGTTTCCACGGACTGAAGGCGGAGGGTCTCCTGCGCGAGGCGGGCGTCTCGGTGCGCCAGCCCGTCTTTCGTCCGGACGACGACGGTCGCCTCGAGGCGCTCGTGCGCGAGATGCTTTCGGCCGCCGACTGGAAGCGCGGCCGCGACCCGCAGCTGCTCGGTCTGCTGTACCAGTTTCTGGCCGTTCTGGCGCGTCGCCCCGGCGTCGTCCGGGAGGACCCGCAGGGCCGGCGGCAGGAGGAGTACCTGCAGCGCGCGCTCGACGACATCGCGACGAACTTCGCGGGCCCGCTCACGGTCGCCGGCCTCGCCCGGCGGGCGGGACTCGACCGGACGTACCTCTATTCCCTCTTCATGGACCACCTCGGCGTCTCCCCCAAGGACTACCTGGTCCGCTTCCGGGTCGACCAGGCCTGCTCGCTGCTGCGGACGCCGCTTTCCGTCGCGGAGGTCGCGCGGTCCGTCGGGTACGACGACCCGCAGGGATTCGCCCGCGTCTTCCGGCGCATCCGGGGCACGCCGCCCGGCGCCTGGCGGCGGTCTCTGACGGAGGAAGGTCCCGCGAGCGGGGCGGCCACCCCGTCCGGGACACGGAGGATACGGTCTTCGGCCTCCGCATCTGGTATCATGACGGGAACGAGGGAGGAGTCTTGCGACCGATGAGCACCCATCGCACCGCCCGCATCCTGGAATCCCTTCAGCCCGGTCCGTTCCACCCCCTGCGCGTCCGCGCGGCCCGGGCCGCCTTCGTCCCGCTGCTCGCAGGTCTTCTCGCCGCCTCCCTGCTCCTCCCTGCGACCGCCGCGCTCGCCGAGGACGCCGCCTCGCCGTCGCCCGCCCCGACCGAGCCCCCCTATTCGACGACCCTGCCGATCTCCGTCGACGCGAAGTCGGTGCTGGTCGTCGACCTGCTCCGCGGCGTCCGTCTCTTCGAGAAGGACTCGTCCACGCCCGTCGACCTGCCCGTCCTGAACAAGGCGGTGACCGCCTATATCGCCCTCGACGAGTTCCCGTCCGGCACGATGGTCACGATCAGCAAGGTCGCGTCCGACGAGGACGCCGGAAAGCTCGGGCTCAAGACGGGCGAGAAGGTGCCGCTCGAATACCTGGTTCTCGGCCTGCTGCTGCAGAACTCGGACGCGGCCGCGGTCGCCCTCGCCGAACAGGTGTCGGGCGAGGAGAAGAGCTTCCTCGACCGGATGAACCAGCTCGCGGCCGAACTCGGCATGGCGGACACGGCCTTCCTGGATGCGTCCGGCGCACCGGTCGAAGGCCAGAAGACGACCCTGGACGATGCGGCGAAGTTCTTCCGCAAGGCGCTCGGCCAGTCGTCCTTCGCCCGGATCTTCCAGATGCGCGACACGTTCTACATGATGCCGGACAAGACGAGCCGGCATCTCACGAGCCGTCTCGACGCGGCCTGGTCCTTCGTCGACACGCTGACGGGAGGCGTCCGGAGCGACACGGACGGCCGCGCGTCCGTGGCCTGCACGGCTACGGGCAAGGGATTCTCCCTCCTGTGCCTGGTGGCGGATTCGCCGAACGTCCGCGTTGTCGGCGACGTCCAGAAGACCGTCGAAGGCTGCTTTTCGGCCTACGAGTCCGCGACCCTCGTGGTCGCCGGACAGCGGTACGGCGAGTCGGAAACGGTCGACGGCGTCACCTTCCCGATCGTCTTCAACCAGACGGTGACCTATGTGCGACCCATCGGGACCGACGTTCTGGCTGACGTCCACTACGAGTCGCTGGGCCGGACCTCGCTGCCGGTCCTGAAGACCCAGACGGTGGGCAAGGCGGTCTACGCGCTGACCGACGGGACGACGATCGCGGTCGATCTGTTCCCGGAGAACGATGTCTGGAACCCGTCCTCCCCGTTCGACCAGGTCCGGCGGCTGTACGAGACGTATCCCGACCTGTTCTCGATCGTCCTGCTGCTGCTGGGCGCGATGGCGCTGATCGTGCTCGGGCGGGTCGCGGAGCTGGCCGTGAAGTCCGGGCGCCGCAGGTCGGTTCAGCGCGCGAGCGCGGGGCGGATGCGCCGGAGATAGAAAGAGATCATGAGACTCAGCGCGATTTCGTAGACCGCGAACACGACCTGCGCGGCCGCGAGCACGAGCAGGACCACGGGCGCGCCGCTCCAGAGGCGGCCCGACCAGAGGTCGAGATACGCGGTCGTCCCGAATGTGCCCGACAGCGGTCCGAGGACCAGCAGTCCGACCGGAACGAAGACCAGGTCGAAGGCCAGGAACTTGAGCAGCCAGGCCGGCATCGGGCGCATCCCCTTCCGGCCTTCGATCCACGCCTTCGCGAGCGGATACGGCCCGAAGAAGACGACGAAGGCGAGCGAGGTCTGGAAGCCCGGGAAGACGAGCGAGAGGACCGAGGCGGCGAGCCACGCCAGGGCGGCCGTCCGGACGCCCTTCTCGATCACGACGGCGGCGACGGCCAGCGATGTCAGCGAAAGGAAGACGAGGTCCGCCGTAGGCAGCAGCCGCACGGCGGAGAGGAAGAGCAGGCACAAGGCGGCCGCGATGCCGCCGAAGGCTACGGAGGAGGCCTTCCCGGGCACTCTAGCAGCCACATCCCATGCAGTTGCAGAGGGTGTCGGCGCAGCACATGCAACTCATCGCCTGGCAGCAGTCGTCCTGCGTGTTGCCGTTCCGGTAGTAAGGGCCTTGCTGGCCCTGCTGGCCGTAGGGGTTCGCGTTGAAGGGACCGCGGGCGTAGGGGTTCTGTCCCTGTCCATAGGGGTTCTGGGCCTGCTGGCCGTAAGGGTTCTGTGCCTGCGGTCCGCCCTGCGCGTTTGCATTGCCCGAGGTCAGCGCGTCGTAGGCCTCGTTGACCTCCTGCATCTTCTCCTTGGCCAGGCCTTCGAGCGGGTGGTCCTTGTAGTTGTCGGGGTGGTATTGCTTCACGAGGGTGCGGTAGGCCTTCTTGATCTCGGCCTCGGTCGCTCCGGGCTTCACGCCCAGCACCTCGTACGGGTTCTTCGTCACTTCGGGTTCCGTCCTTTCCTAGACCCGTCCCAGCCGTCGTCCGGCCGACACGGATTCGCGCACGCCGGGCAGTCCCTGCCGGACGATGTTGCCGATCATGCCCGCATCCCTCTTGTACGGGAGCAGGGCGGCCGTGCGGTCGGCGTCCTCCTCCTCGGCGCGGAGCAGGCGTTCCGCCGTTTCACGCCGGGTCTCCGCGGGCAATCCCGAAAGAGCATTCCACGCCCTATTATCCTCGTCGCGGGCGAGGTCGTCAAACGCATCCAGCAGGAAGATCCAGCGGCCGGTGGAACGGCCCAGCCGGTCCATCGCGGCGCGCAGGACGCCATGCGGGAGAGCCTCCGGCTCCCCCTCCGCGGGAAGCGGGACGCAGCGGTCCACGGCCATCGCGAACAGCGTCCCGAGCATCCGGCCGAAGATGTCGGCCGCCGCGGGGTCGGGCGCGCGCTTCTCGGCCTCCGAGAGTTCGGCGAGCGAGGCGCGGATGCACTCGGCCTCGGCCGGATACGCGCGGCGGGCACTGCGATACGGGCGCGAGAAGGCGATGCGGGCGGCGAATCCCTTCGGGGAGCGCATGTCTCGCACGTCGTCGTCCGCCTTGTGCCAGGCGAGCATCACGGAGAGGGCCGCGCATAGCGGGAGGGCGCTGCCGCCGCGCATCACGGGCTTCTTCACGACGGGGTTCAGGATGCAGCCCTCGGCGTCCTCCTGCGTCGCTTCCCCGGAAAGGGAGACGAGGAGCAGCGCGAGGAAGGTCAGGTCGTATCCCGTGGCGAGCCGCGGCAACTGGCCGTACGCGCGGGAGATCTCCTTGCAGAGTCCGCAGTAGACGGACCGGTAGCGCGAGAATTCGCGGACGAGTAGGTCGGGCTTTTCGGGGCGGACGTATCCGAACATGCGGGTGCTTCGTGTCTCCTTGCAGGCGGTTCAAGGCTTCCGGGGCTTTCGCCCCCTCTGCCGGGACCGCCGTCGATGTGCTATTATACTATGAATCGCATCGCAGGAGGGACGTCCGCCATGACCACCGAATCCACCGTCCGCACGAGATTCGCGCCCAGTCCGACGGGCTTCATGCACGTCGGAAACCTCCGCACGGCGCTCTACGAATACCTGATCGCCCGCTCGCTGGGCGGCCGCTTCCTGCTCCGCATCGAGGACACCGACCGCGAGCGCCTCGTCGACGGCGCCGTGGAAGCGGTCTACCGCACGCTCGAGCGCGTCGGCTTCCGGCACGACGAAGGTCCGGACGTCGGCGGGGACTATGGCCCATATGTCCAGAGCGAACGCCTGCACCTCTACCGCCCCTTCGCCGAACAGCTCGTGACGACCGGTCACGCCTACCGCTGCTTCTGCACGAAGGAGCGCCTCGAGTCCCTGCGCGCCCCGGCCGCGGCCGAGGATGAGGGCGGGGCGGGCGGCTCCTCCGTCTCGGGCTTCCCGGGCGGGTACGACCGCCATTGCCGCGAACTGTCCGAGGCGGAGGTCCGGCGCCTGCTCGACGCCGGCGCGCCCTTCGTGATCCGCCAGAAGATGCCGCTCGCCGGGTCGACCGTCTTCGAGGACGCCGTCTACGGCAGCATCTCGGTCGCCAACGAGGAGCTCGAGGACCAGGTGCTGCTCAAGTCCGACGGGTTCCCGACCTACAACTTCGCGAACGTCGTCGACGACCACCTCATGGCCGTGACGCACGTGGTGCGGGGTTCCGAGTACCTGTCCTCGACGCCGAAGTACCAGCTGCTGTACGAGGCCTTCGATTGGAAGCCCCCCGTCTACGTGCATCTGCCCGTCGTGAACGGGGCGGACGGCAAGAAGCTGTCCAAGCGCCACGGCGCCGTCAGTTTCGAGGCTCTGGTCGATGAGGGATACCTCCCCGAGGCGATCGTGAACTACATCGCCCTGCTCGGCTGGAGCCCCGGCGGCACGCGCGAGCTCTTCACCCTCGATGAGCTGTGCGAGGTCTTCCGGATCGACGGAATCGGCCGTTCCCCGGCCGTGTTCGACTACGACCGCCTGCGCTGGTTCAATGGCGAGTATCTCCGGAAGATGGCCCCGGAGGCCTTCCTGGCCGTCGCGGCCCCCTGGCTCGCGGACGCCCTGCCGGGCGGCGGAGCGGGTCTCGACCTCGGACGGCTCGCCGGCGCCCTGCAGCCGCGCGTCACGCAGATGACCCAGATCCCCGGGCTCGTCTCGTTCTTCCGGGAGCTCCCGGAGTACGGGATCGGGCTGTATTCGAACGAGAAGATGAAGACGGACCCCGCCCTCGCCGCCGAGATGCTCGGGAAGGCGGAGCAGGAGCTGGCCGGTCTCGGCGAATGGACGCACGACGCGCTCCATGCCGCGTTGACCGGCCTCGCCCAGCGGGAGGGGCGCAAGAACGGACAGGTCATGTGGCCGGTGCGGATCGCCGCGTCGGGCACGGAAGTCACCCCGGGCGGCGCGATCGAGATCCTCTCGGTCCTGGGCCGCGACGAATCGCTCCGCCGCATCGCGGCCGGGCGGAGGAAGCTACAGGAAGCACTCGGACGATAGCCCTTCAGGAGGCGGATCGACATGGAAGAATCCACGAAGAACTTCATCCACGAGGCGATCGAGGGGGACCTCGCGCCGGGCGGCCGGTTCGCCGGACGCGCTGTGCACACGCGATTCCCCCCCGAGCCCAACGGATACCTTCATATCGGACACGCGAAGGCGATCTGCATCAACTTCACGACCGCAGAGAAGTATGGCGGCCTCTGCAATCTGCGCTTCGACGACACGAACCCGACCCGGGAGGACGTCGAGTACGTCGACGCGATCGAGGAGGACATCCGCTGGCTCGGCTTCGACTGGAGCGACCGGCTTTTCTTCGGCTCCGACTACGCGCAGCGGATCTATGACACGGCCGAGGACTTCATCCGCAAGGGTCTCGCCTACGTCGACGACCTGTCGGCCGATGAGATGCGGACGATGCGCGGCACGCTGACCGAACCCGGGACGAACAGCCCGCACCGCGACCGCAGCGTGGAGGAGAATCTCGGCTTGTTCCGCCGCATGAAGGCGGGCGATTTCGAGCCCGGCGAGAAGGTGCTGCGCGCGAGGATCGACATGGCCTCGGGGAACCTGAATCTGCGCGATCCGGCGATGTACCGCATCAAGAAGGACACCCACCACCGCACGGGCGACGACTGGTGCATCTACCCGATGTACGACTTCGCGCACCCGCTGCAGGACGCCGTAGAGGGCATCACGCACTCGCTGTGTTCGCTGGAGTACGAGGACCACCGCCCGCTCTACGACTGGGTCGTGAACCACGCCGACCTCGAGGACCGGCCGCGCCAGATCGAATTCGCGCGTCTCAACCTGACGGGAACGGTGATGAGCAAGCGCAAGCTGCTCGAACTCGTGACGCGCGGCCTCGTGGACGGCTGGGACGACCCGCGCATGCCCACGCTGCGCGGCCTGCGCCGCCGCGGCTACACGCCCGCCTCGATCCGCACCTTCTGCGACCGCATCGGCGTGTCGAAGGTCTACAGCACCGTCGACTCCGCGTTCCTCGAGCACTGCCTGCGCGAGGACCTGAACGCCTCGGCGAACCGCGTGATGGCCGTGCTGCGCCCCGTGAAGCTGGTCGTCGAGAACTACCCGGACGGAGCGGTCGAGACGTTCGAGGCCGAGAACAACCCGGAACGTCCCGAGAACGGAGTCCGCACGGTCCCCTTCTCCCGCGAGCTCTGGATCGAGGCCGAGGACTTCTCGGAGGAGCCGCCGAAGGGCTACTTCCGGATGTTCCCGGGCAACGAGGTTCGCCTCAAGCACGCGTACGTCGTGCGCTGCACCGGCTGCGTCCGGGACGGCGCCGGCCGCGTCGTCGAGGTGCGCTGCACGTACGACCCCGCGACGAAGGGTGGCGACACGCCCGACGGACGCAAGGTCAAGGGCACGATCCACTGGGTCTCCGCGAAGCATGCGGTCGACGCCGAGGTCCGCCTCTACGACAGCCTCTTCTCGGTGCCCGACCCGGACGCCTCGGAGGACCGCGACTACAAGGAGCTGCTGAACCCGGACTCGCTCGAGGTGCTGCCGGACTGCAAGTGCGAGCCGTCGCTCGCCGGCGCCGAGGCGCCCGCCGCCTACCAGTTCCTGCGGCTCGGCTACTTCTGCGTCGACAACCGCGTCTCCCGCCCGGACCGGCTGGTCTTCAACCGCTCGGTCTCCCTGAAGGACGGCTTCAAGGGGGCCAGGTCATAGAGAAGCGAGCCGGATGCCCGACCGCGACGAAGCGAAGGACCGGTCCGCGAGGGCCGGTCCTTCTTCCTGTCCGGGTACGGGGCGGTCCGCGTCCCCGTCAGCTCTCCGCGCCGCCCCAGTCGAAGCCGACCGCGTCGAGGAAAGCCCGGGCGATCGCCGTGTGCCCGAGGATGTTCGGGTGCACGCGGTCCCATGCGATGTAGGTCGAGTGCCGGTCCGCCACGAGGCGGTCCATCGCGGTCTGCACGTCCACGAACCGCAGCCCGTTCCGCTCCGCCAGCTCGCGCACGACCGCGCCGCATTCGTCCATCGCGAACCGCATGGCGTCCTCGCGCAGGGGCTCGAGGTAGAAGGGCGACATCAGGACGAGGCCCTTCACGCGCGGCATCGTGGCGGCGACCAGCGTCTCCAGGTTCCGGCGGTATTCGTCGGGCCGCACGTGCAGTTCGGGCTGGAGCGGCAGGTCGAACCGCCGCCACACGTCGTTCGTGCCGATCATGACGACGACCCAGTCGGGCGAAAGCTGCAGGACGTCCCGGTCCCAGCGGGCGACGAGGTCCCGGCTGGTGTTGCCGGACAGGCCCATGTTCACGACGCGCAGCCCGCGCGACGGGTAGGTCGCCCCGAGAAGTCCCGCGACGACGTTGACCCAGCCGTTGCCGTAGGGGCCGAACAGGCCCTCCCCGACCGGTTGCGTGCGGCCGCAGTCCGTGATCGAGTCGCCGATGAAGAGGATCTTGCTGTCCGGGGCGATCTGCATGGGGGTACCTCCTAGGTCTCGAGCATCGCGCGGAATGCGGCTTCGTCGATCACGGGGACGCCGAGCGTCCGGGCCCGGTCGAGCTTGGATCCGGCCTCCTCGCCCGCCAGCACGAAGGACGTCTTGGCCGACACGCTCGAGGCGACCTTGCCGCCGTTCGCGAGCACGAGCGCGCCGGCCTCGTCGCGCGTCAGCGTCGGCAGCGTGCCGGTCAGCACGAAGGTGCGGCCGGCCAGGCGGTCCGAGATGCGGGACTCGGAGGCGCGGCTGTGGAAGTCGACGCCGGCCGCCTCGAGGTGGTCCAGCATCGCCGCGGTGCGGGGCTGCGCGAAGAACGAGACGAGGCTGTCGACGCTCTTGCCGCCGAAATCGGGCAGCGAGAGGAGTTCCAGGGGCGAGGCGGCCGCGACGGCGCGCAGGTCGGGGAAGCGCTCCGCGAGGACGCGGGCGGCCGCGGCACCGATGTTTCGGATGCCGAAGGCGGTCAGCAGGCGCTCCAGCCCTGCACCGCGCGAACGGTCGATCGAGGCCAGCAGGTTGTCGACGGATTTTTCGCCGAACCGGTCGATCCGCAGCAGGTCGTCCCTGCGACCGACCAACGCGTAGAGGTCGGCGACGCCGGCGACGAGGCCGCGCTCCATCAGCATCTCGATGATCGAGGGGCCGAGCCCGTCGATGTCCATCGCGGCCCTCGAAGCGAAATGCACGACGTTCCGGAACAGCTGGGCCGGGCAGTCGCTGCCCGTGCAGCGCGAAGCGGCCTCCCCGCCCTCGCGGGCGACGGGGGCACCGCACACCGGGCAGGCCGTCGGCATCACGAAACGGCGCGCGTCGGGCGGCCGCCGGTCCACAACGGGTCCGACCACGGCGGGAATCACGTCCCCGGCCTTCTGCACGAGCACGGTGTCGCCGATCAGGATTCCCTTTTCGACGATGAAGTCCTCGTTGTGGAGCGTCGCGCGCGACACGGTACTGCCTGCGATGCGCACCGGCGCGAGAACGGCGAGCGGCGTCAGCTTGCCGGTGCGGCCGACCTGCACGACGATATCGAGCAGCAGGGTCTCCTTCTGCTCGGGCGGGAACTTGTAGGCAGCGGCCCAGCGCGGGACCTTGGACGTCTGTCCCAGCACCTCGCGGTCGGCGAGCGAGTCGACCTTCACGACAGCGCCGTCGATCTCGTACTCGAGTTCGCCGCGGGACTCTCCGATGCGTCCGATCGCCGCCCACGCCTCGTCGGGCGTGCGGCAGAGGACGTGCTCGGGGCTGGCCTCGAAGCCCTGCCCGGCGAGCCAGTCCAGCGACGCGGAGTGCCGGTCGAAGGACAGCCCCTCGGCGCGCTGGACGTTGAAGACGAACACCTTCAGGCCGCGCTCGGCGGTGACGGCGGGGTCCAGCTGGCGGAGCGCCCCGGCGGCGGCGTTGCGCGGATTCGCGAAGGTCTTGCCGCCGATCGCCTCCTGGCGGTCGTTCAAGGCCAGGAACTCGTCGCGGGACAGATAGACCTCGCCGCGCACGACGAGCAGCGACACCGGGTCCCTGAGCTTCATCGGGAGGTTCCGCAGCGTCCTGAGGTTGGCGGTCACGTCCTCGCCGACCGCCCCGTCCCCGCGCGTCGCGCCCTGCACGAACGCGCCGTCGCGGTACTCGAGGGCCACGGACAGCCCGTCGATCTTGCGCTCGACGACGTACTCGGGGGCCGGGCGGCCGACCGACGCGAGCGTTTCGGACACGCGTCCGAGAAAAGCGCGCAGCTCCTCCTCGGAGAAGACGTCCTCGAGGCTCTGAAGCGGGATGGCGTGGACGACCTTCCGGAATTCCCGCTTCACCTCGCCGTGGACCCGCTGGGTCGGGGAATCCGGGCGCACGAACAGAGGGTTCTCCGCCTCGAGCCGCTGGAGCTCCCGCAGGAGCGCGTCGTACTCGAAGTCGGGGATCTCGGGCGCGTCCTCGTCGTAATACAGGTGGTCCGCGCGCTCGATCAGGGCGCGGAACTCCTCGATCCTCCGCAACGGGTCCACGTCCGCCTCCCCCCGTCCGCCCGTCAGCCCTTCTGGCGGCCGGACACGAGGAAGAAGGCCGGCACCAGGAAGACGGACAGGACGATCAGGCCCCACAGGAGCACGTTCAGGCCGAGGAAGCCGTCCAGGCCGTGGATCAGCGACGAGGACGGCCAGTCGAGCCAGTCCTTGACGTGCGGCAGGCCGATCTTCAGCGCAGCGGCGCCCGGAACCACGATCGCGTCGAAGACGACCATCGCGGGGATCGCCATCGTGAACGCGTCGCCGAGCCACATCGCGGGCCGCTGGCTCTTGGGAAGCAGGAACAGCAGTGCGAGCGCGAGGCCGATCGAGGTCGTGAGGGCGATCGTGAAGCCGCCGCCGTTCACCATCGAGAGGATCAGGTTGTAGGCGAGCGCGGCCAGCGCCGCGAACGGCGCCACGAAGTGCTGGACCTTGCCGCGGGACAGCACGAGCATCGCGATCAGGACGACCAGCGCGAAGCCGTACACGAGGATCGTCGAGGTCGGTTCATCGGCGTGCGGCGGGTGGATCACCATCCGAGCCAGGTCGCGGCACATCTCGGCGAACGCGCGGAACGGCGACGCGAGCAGGGACCCCCAGGCGACGAGCAGGATCAGGAACAGGGTCGTGGCGCGGGCGCGGCTGTTCATCTCAGTGCTCCTTTCGGGTCGCGGGGACGTTCCGGATACAAGACCAGAATACCACAACGGTGGGCGCGGCGCGCCTTTCGGGCTACTTCCGCGGCTTCGCCCGGTCCCGGCTCCGCTTCTCGGCCTCGAAGACGAAGTAGCCGCCGGTCTCGTGGACGCGCACGCCGCCGAAGATGGCCACCAGCTTGTTGCGGTACCACTCCCTGCGCTTCGTGACGAGCAGCATCCGTCCGCCGACCGCGAGCCGGTTGAAGCCCTTCTCGATGAATTCCTTCGCGACGGAGAAGTCCTCGTGGTAGGGCGGGTTCGACAGGATGCAGGTGAAGCCGGTCTCGGGCAGCGCGCGCAGCGCGTCGCCGACGTAGGTCGCGATGCCGGGGACGCCGTTGCGTTCCGCGTTGATCCGGGCCATCCGGACGGCCTCCGGGTCCCGGTCGGTCATCACGACGCGGGCCGCCCCGATCTTGCGGGCGTACCAGATGCCGACCAGGCCGTACCCGCAGCCGAGGTCGAGCACGCGGTCGTCCGGACCCGGTGCGGCGTGCGACAGCAGGGCCAGGGTCCCGGGGTCGGCCTTGCCGGGAGAGAAGAGTCC
>Ga0073936_10010316_pt1 | contig 11477 bp, 6 predicted proteins | sample AliMusrvi5mmetaG_FD_87041 | JGI IMG/M metagenome (GOLD analysis project Ga0073936, IMG submission 87041) | Freshwater lake bacterial and archeal communities from Alinen Mustajarvi, Finland, to study Microbial Dark Matter (Phase II) - Alinen... | ecosystem: Environmental > Aquatic > Freshwater >... | reverse complement strand
TGCCAGATAGAACAGAGGTGTCAGACCGTCGTGGTCCACGGTGTTGAGGTCTGCTCCCGCCGCCAGTTCGCGCCGGACCATTTCCCAGTCGCCGCAGCGCACCGCGAGATGCAAGGCACCGGGCGCCGCGCTGCCGACGTCCGCCTTGGTGATGCCGGGCATCACGCCGATGCCGTCATACCAGGTGCGCCCCTCATTGGAGTCCCTGGCCTGGTCATCGATGTAGATTACCAGCGTGCCCTTGGCATCGGTGCGTTCGCAGCCGAGCGGCGCGCGGAACAGGCGCCGGTCACCATCGCGGTCTAGCAGTTCTCCCTTGGCGGGGCGCAGCGGCGCGTCCATCTGGCGGACCGCACCGTCGCCGCTGTTGCGCCGACCGATGGTGCCTGGCAGGCCCGCGTTGTCGCGGTGGCCGTAGCCCATCATTTTCGCTTTGCCGCAGCCGAGGCGGATGTCCCACTGGTTGTCGCCTGTCGGCTCCGCCTCGTCAGTTTCAAAGCCAGCCACCCAGAAGAACCCAAAAACCTGATAGTCGGTCTGCGGTTTCAAGCCGTCCACCACGGTGCGCAACATGGGGGCGTCGTTGTTGCGGGCCCCGGCGGCGGCCAGCACGCCGCGTTTGTCGCCAGCGCCACTGCCGGCACCTTCGCGCCAGTGCCAATGGTTGTTAGGTTCCGCTTCGGCCGTGCCACGGGTGATTTCCTCGGGTGCGGCGGGTACTTTGGCCACCACCTTCAATGCGGTGCCGTCGGCCAAGGTGGTGTTGTCCAGGGACGCCGGGAAGTAGGACAACCCGTCAGCGGCGGCAACTCGCGCGACTGGCAGCAGGACCCACGATAACAGGACACAAAACGCTGTTTTCATGAAATAATGATCTTTGATCGGCATGCCGATGATGAATGATGCGTTTTATGTGACGCGGTTACAATCCAGCGGAAACCCATCGTTCAAGCAAGCTGGAATCTCCGGCGGAACGACGGACCAGCGGATTTTCCGGCGAATTTTCTTGTGTTAAAGGGAACGATTGGCTAATGCGTCGATCCGTAATTTTTGCCTCCATGCACGTCGTATGATTGGGACAGCATCTGTGAAACTGATATCCGCGGTGATTGTCGCATGCTCGTGCGGCATGGTGGCGGTTGCGGGCGGGGATGCGCCGCCGGATGCGCGCATTGATATCACGCGCGGCCGCTTGGCGGATACCCCTGCTAAGGAAGTGCGGGCCTGCGTCAAGGCGCTCGGCGGACAGAATCTCAAGGTGATATGGCAATTTGGCGCGGATGTGATCAAGAGCCAAAAATCAGTGGTGATCCACATCCACCGGGTGACTGCGACGCGCCGGGTTCCGCTGGCGGAGGTGAAACTTCAAGCGCTGGCAGAGGAAGTGAATTGGGCATGGGTTGTTCCGGCGGTGAAGGGACCGGCACGTTATGAAGCGACGCTCGATCTACCGGTGCCGGTGGTGTTGGTGATTGAGGCAACCGACCGTGCGAGCCACGAAGCCGCACTGAAATCGCTTGCGGGTGCCAAAATCACGGTGACTGGCGCCAAGGATGCGGAACTGGCGGCATTGAAGTTGTTAGGGATGAAACCCTTGGCAGCCCGCGCCGCCACCGGGGTTGATGATGTCATCATACACATCGAATCCAACAGTGATGGCGGGGGCGAAGGCTGGCGGCGCGAAGTCCGATTCGCGGTCGATCCAAGCGCCGATGTCGTGTGGATGTCCGGGCCGGGGCCCAACGACTGGCGGGTGCGGGTGCCGCGCGTCTGGATCTCACCCGAGGTGCTTGCCACGTCCGAAGGTCGGTTGCGGCTGGTCGAATGTCTGGCGGATCCGCCACAAGCGCCCTAACCCCTGAAATTCCAATACCACTTCCAACAAATGATGAGACTCTTTGAAAACTGAGGGATCAGGGGCTAGGGGCTAGAAAAGATCAGCAAATTCTTCTCTAGCCCCTGCCCCCTGGCCGCTAGCCCCTCCATTCACCCGGCCAACAGCTTGCTTTAATTTGAAAGATGATATAACCTAACAACCAACCACCACCATGAACCCGCTCCGCATTGCTCTCTGTCTGGCATTGTTAGCACCCTGGTCCGCCGCGCTGGCGGAGGAGGCCGCGCCGCTATCTGCCGCAGTGCTGGATTTCCGCGAAGCGGATTCCGCGTTGGAAGGCGTGGGTGCCTCGGTGGCGCAATTGCTGCAAGTGAAGTTAAGCGCGGTTTCGTCCGCCATTTTGGTGGAGCGTGCCGGACTCAACGAGATTCTAGCGGAGCACGAGTTGGTTCTATCAGAAGCGGTGGCGCCGGGGCAGGCTGCCAAGGTGGGTCAGTTGACCGGTGCGGAAGCGCTCATCACGGGGAGGGTGTTCAACATCCAGGACCGGACGCATTTGGTGGCCAAGGTGATATCCACTTCCAGCGGCAGGGTTTTCGGGGCGACCGTGGATTTTGAAAAAGGCGGCAAACTCGATGGCGCAGTGACGGATCTCGCGACGAAGGTGGCGGAATTGCTGAAAAACAAGGTGGCGGATTTGCGTGGCGCGAAATCGTTGGAAGAGCGCCAACTGGAAGCCCTGAAGGAAAAGATGAAAAACCAGCCCACGCCGAAAACATATATCTCGGTGAAGGAGTCCATCCTTCAGGCGGCGGCACCGGATCCCGCCGCGCAGACCGAACTGCGCCGCACCTTGCAGGCCGCCGGATGGACCGTGGTGGAGAACGAAAACGAAGCGGATATAGTTATCCATGGCGAAGCGTTCGCCGAAACCGGCATCCGTCGCGGCAACCTGTGGTTCACCCGCGCCCGCCTGGAACTCACTCTGAAGAACCACGATGGCAAGGTGCTCTTAAGCGACCGGGTGGTGGCCGGCAATGTGGATCTCGCCCAACTCATATCGAGCAAGGGCGCCCTCCAGAAGACCGGTTTGCTGGCATCAACCGTCGTGGCCGATGCATGGCTCGCCAGTCATAAGAAATGATGTGAACCGGAAATAGATTTCAAGCCCCGAAAGGTACGCACATCAACTGAAGGTCCCAAGATGGGAAACAGTCGGGATGGCAGCTTCCCGTTTGAGTTGATGCGCAAGCACCAACTGCCGACTGTCCAATAACCCGGTGGCTCTGGTCAAGTTTGGTTGGATTCGTCTTGCTCAAACCGGGGGTAATCAACCACCATCGGACGGAGTCATGCGGCCCATTGGAATCGTCATGGGGGTTTCGTCTCCACAAGCCAACCGTCATGAAACTCATCCTTCCCCAATCCTTGGGCGTTCTGTTATGTTGTCCAGCCATTGCCGCAGGGGAATTTCGCTTCGCCAAAGCCACTATTGAAAACACCACCTTGGCCGATGGCACGCCGTTGAAGGTGGTAGCCAGGACGCCCGTCGCGTCCTACGAAATCACCCGCAGCCCGGACCCGGCGCAACCTGACAACCACTGGCACTGGTGGGAGGGCTTGGGCACCGGTGCGGGGCCCCAGCGTGGAGTGTTCACCTCTGCCGGCCGGAAGGGCAACAACGCGCCGCCACTGCGCACCACGGTCACCGAACTCAAACCCAATACCAGCTACCGTGTCCACGGCTTTTTCTGGATCGACGCCGCCGCCGGCAACTTGGCACCCCGCGGCGACCAATGCTGGGACATCCGACTCGGCTTGGCGCTCGCGGACATGCAGGGATATGGCTACACCACCGGCATCGGCTTGCCAGACACCATCGGCTTGGCGAAAGACTCGGATCGCCTGGTGAAACAATCCGACACGCCATTGCGCACAGCCGCCGGTGAGCCTGCACCGGACACCGACGGCAGCCGCTGCCTGTTTCGTGCCAATCTGGGTGCGGTCCGCACCGACAACCAAGGAACGCTCATCGTTTATGCCGACGACCAGGCGCACGACACCTGCGAGGCACGCACCTGTTACGACGGCGTGGGCGTCACCGAAGACCCGGATGCGACGGCCGCTGCGGGAACGGGCTCACCCGTAACACTGAGCCGCGCCGTACGCGCCGGGGACTGGGAAATGATGCGCCGCGAACTGGCTGCGGGAGCCGACCCTAACACCATCGACACGGAAGGCCGCACGCCGTTGTTTTATCTGTGCGCGGTGGGAGACTACGACCGTGCCTCCGCATTGCTCAAAGCCGGTTCCAAACCCGATGTCCCCGGCCAGCGGATGTCACCATTATGGGCCGCGGCCACACTCGGCGACTCGAAACTCACGAAGTTATTGTTAGATGCAGGTGCGGCGGTGACAGAAGACAATGTGGAAAAGCACACCACCGTACCGGCGTTCCGTTCCGACGACTACCTCCGCTACAATCCGATTGCTGCGGCTGTCGGTTCCGGCTCAGTCGAAACATTGCAGCTCATATTGGACAAGAAGCCGGGGTTGGATCTTGAAAAGGCCGCCTTCGGATCGGATTTCAAAAGCGGCGAGGGTTTTCATGAGTTGGTGTCCAACGCCATCTTTTCCGCCTGTCCGGAAATGGCCGCGTTTCTGACCCACAAAGGTTACCGGATCGAAATGAGGGAATCCAGGAATCTGCCGACACCCGGCGGTGGCGGCTATGTCCGGACCGGTTCGACGTCCTTGATGCTCAGGGCGGTCATGAACCAGCCACCCATGACCTCAGTCATCGAAGCGCTCAAGAAGAGGGGCGTTCCGTTGGTGATGATGGACAGGCTGGAATACGATTCGGTGGTGGTACCATGGGACGCCCTGAGCGCGGCCGTCTGGGATGGCAACCCCACGCTGGTCGAGCAATGGCTGCCGCTGGCGAAGGCAGCCCCGGAAGACTACCGCATCCTCCTGACCACGCTTGCCGACGCATGCTGCAACAATGAGGTCGCCACTCTGGTTCGCCGGCAGTTTCCTGAAGTCAAACGCACACCCTATCAGCATCCCTACGACCCGGTGGAAAATGGCAGGGCAAAGGTCGCTGGCAAACCTGGTGTATTCATCCCGCGAACCCTCGCCACGGCTCCGCGTAAACCGGCGGATGGCACCATCACTCTGGCGGTTATCCCCGCACCAGGCGCCGAGGGACAGGGAGACGCTCTCGCCGCGAACGCATCTAACAAAATGGAGTGGGCCATTGTGGAACGCGGCACCATCGACAAGCTGATCGCGGAGAAGTCCCTTGACCGCGCAGCCCCTCTGGGCACGACCGAATTGAGCGCTATCGGCGACGGCCTGTCCGCTGATATCATTGTCACCGTCGCAAAGCTGGGAACCGGTCAGCAGTCCGTGTTGTGCTTTGAAGCGGCGAACGTGAGAACCGGCCTGCCCATCGACCGCGTGTTCATCGCGGCCAACGAGTTCAAACCCGGAGCATTCAGTGCGGATTACCTGGCACGCATCCGATCCAGGTTCGCAAGCCGGCAAGATGCCGGGCGGTTGACCGGCATCACATTGTTAGGGGTGGCTCCGGAAACCGGCCTGCTCCAGGGGACCACGCTGGGGAACCTCATCCATGCGGGGCTGCTGCAGGCCATCGATGACACCCCGGGCCTCATCGCTCTCACCCGCGACCAGATGGAGCCCATCGCCACGGAGAAGACTCTCAAGGACTCCGGTGCCCTGTGGGGTGCTGGATGGACGCTGGAAGGGGGCCTCCGAAAGGGCGAAGGAGACAAGGTGGTGCTGGCATTGCGTCTCAACCAGGTCGGTTCGAACGGAGCCAGGCATGAGGTCACCGCGGATGGCATGCCGGACCAGTTGCAGTCATTGGTTGGAGATGCGTGGAAAAAGATCGCCGGCCTTTTGGAAAAGCAGCCCATTGCCGTCGCCGATCCCGCCGGGCGTGCCACCGCAGAAGCCGCGCGCCTGCTGCGGGAAGCCGAGTGGATCGCCAATGGGCCAAGAAACTGGGAGGCCGCCCCGCTGGCCGATGCCGCGCTCTATCTGGGCGCCGACCCGATGAAGTCTCTGAGGCTCCGGATGCGCTGCCATTGGAACACACGCCATTCGTGGAACCCGCGCATGCAATGGGGGAGCAGCTACGAAGCGAGACAGGCCGGCGGTTACCCGCTGCGGCCGGAATTTCACGACTATGCCCGCCGCTGGGTGGGAGAACACCTCGAGTTGCTGCGCCTAACCTCGGACACTCTGGACCGGGTGCTCGCCATCTACCAAAATCAACCTGCCCAACTGCGGCAGGATCCTCTTGCCGATTTTTGGGAGAACTTGGAAAGCCTAACAAACTACCGCTGCCGCTTGGTGCCTAGACATCTGGATCCGGACCAGCGCTCCATGCTCACAGAGTATGACGCTGTCTTCAAGGAATTGTGGGCAAAGATGCTGCCACTGGTCCCACAGTTCCATGACCTGGGCGAGAAATTCAGACGTTACGAGCAGATCACCCAGCATTTCCGGCCGATGCCGTGGCTCGGGGACATGTTTGCGGCGGAAATCCTTGGCCGGCAGCCCATGCCCGGTGAATATCAGGAGGCGTTGCTGACCAGCGACCAACTGGAACCTCACAGCTTCGATAGCGCGCGACCGGAGACCATGGCCGCCTTCCTGTGCCGCGCGCTGGAAAACTCACAGGTTCCACATCACGATCTGCGGCTGGCAGAAATCAACTTCCTTCGTGCCGCCGGGGATAGCCGGTCCGCCGCCGCTATGGCGGTAGCCAAGGGCTGGATCGCGTCGCTGGCCGATTCTCTAACACCGCCCGCCTACCTCGTGTCAAGGGAGGTTCTGGGTCGCTCGTTGCCGGTGTTTGATTCGTGTAACAGTTACTTGTTAACTCCCGCCGCCGGAGATCTTCCCGCGCTGATCTCCTCGCCTGTCCAGGCGCCTGATATGATATTTCGTTTCAGCGCTTATGACATGGCCCGCCGACGCTTCGGATTGGCCATCGAGCCGAACTCGCCATTGTGGCAGCGTAGTGCCCGATATATCAGTTCTACCCTCGACCGGCAACTCAACGAACTGGTCCGCCTTCAAGCGCAGCCCCGGGCCTTTGACGTCCTGCTCGAACGTGCCGCTGATATCGACGCCACCTATCCATGCAAGATGGTGGCTTACCTTCGGCCGAAAATCGAGACCCTTCGCCCCAAGGGGAATCCGCAATCGTTTGGCTCCAAGGGGCAGTTCCCAATCATCATCAATGACGGTGCGCTGCAAGGCAAACTGCTCACTGATGTGCGCCAGGGCGTGACCGCTCAAGCCGGCCTCATCACTCGCGCGATGATTGACCCCGCCGACCGCAATCTCCTCTGGCTGGCGATCCATCCGCAGACGGTGGCGGATCTGCCGGTTCACCGTCCCAAATCAATGACGCCCCAAACTTACTCAGCGGACTGCAAACCACCGTGGCTGCTGGCCATCGACTGCAGGGACGGCAACTTGGTCCGCAAGGTCAATCTCGCCGAGGCGGGATTCTCGCCTGAATCGGCCGCAAAGGACTCCGCGCCGCAGGAAATCGGCGGTTTTCTCGCGCCACGGGCAGTCTTCAACGAAAAACACCTTATGATGTGCCTCTTCTGGCATGGGGAGGCCCGCCTCGTCGTGCTCAACCGTGAAACCGGGGAGACCACCGCGCTGCCAAAACTCAAGAAGGTCGTTGACTACCAGATGGTGGCGACTAACGGGTCGGCTTTCCCGGCGATGGGTGGAATCGGCAATGCGTTCTATGTGTTAGAGGACACCCGCGAAGGCAAACAGGATGCAAACTTCAACTGCAATCGCGCCCTGTGGCAATTCATTCCCGGCAAGGAGCCCCGGCAATTGGTCCATCCCGGACGCCGTCCACCGGACTCGCCCTTCGATGACGAAGACCGCCGGGCCCAGTTGCTCCGCGTGGACGATGACAAGTTGTTGCTCGCCTCCTCGTGGGAGCATCTCGCGCACTACGATCCGGCTACCGACAAGTGGCTGGAAACGCCGGGGCGCACACCGCGGGAATGGCAAAACCATGTGCTCAGCATCGACACCAAGGACCTCCATGCCACCCTGTTTCCTCATCACCGGTTTGCAAACGACGACGGGCGGGTGGACACCTTTGGCGGACCGGATGAATCGAAACCCGGATGTCTGGTGTTCGCCGCGAACGGCAAGGAGGCAAGGCTCCCCATCAGCCTTGCCGTGCCAGACTCCTATCAGGGAGGGTTTATGCTAAGCGCTAACATCCCGGACACCGCGCCACTTCAAAGGACGCCCCCCGAACGGGTTTCAGCCACCGATCTCGCCCGCTCAAATATGGTTTGTCCCGTCATCCTCAATCAAACCGCCGAGCATTTTGTGATCGGGTTGCGTTTGCGAATCTGGGGTGGCATACTGTCCGCGACCGAACCCACCTATTTACCCTTCCTCTGGATCATCGACAAGAAAACCATGCGTGCCGGCATGAACGCGCAGTTTCACTGAGCAAGATCCGGACGAGTCCGGTTGGCCCAGTCACTCGACGCGCCCGCATTGTTCGCATTGGAATCCGGCGATCAGGGTGGCTGCCTGGTGAACGCGGGACCTGATGATGCCTGGCAGCCGGGACCGCAAACGTCACTCCACTTTTTTGACCTGAACAAAACCGGGAAACTAACAGTCCGTTGGGGGCGTCCGGATGCGCCATGCTATCAGCCGGTCGTTTCATGGTGGTGGGTGGACATTTATGGCAATTCTTCCAGTTACGATACATCCAGCTACCACACGATGATTCTTCCGACCGCCACTCCCCAGCGGTTTTACCGGATCGGTATCGCGGAGTGACGATGTTTTGTGAGAAACTCCGTCATGGCATCCTCAATGTGGGAGGTTTCAGTTTTGGTGAAGGCCATGGTCAATCGTTGGTGAGGTCGAATTCCTCGCGCAGGTCGTCCACGGTGGAGCGCACGTCGTCGCAGGAGCCCCAGCCGATGCCATCGGCGTCATCGACCAGCTTGTCGAGATGGTCGGAGATGGCCTCACAAGCAGTCCGGCCCTGTTCCTTGACCAGTTTGCAAAGATCCTCCAACGCCCTGCCAAGGCAGTAATAGAACCGCTCGTTGATGTCGCCGAACTCGTTTGTGAACTCCGTCCCGGTCTCGCAAAAGACCAGCGGCAACTCGATGATGACGGGGATGTTGCCGGTGTCCTTGCGGTATTCGCGGATCGCCTTGCGAGCCGCTTGATGCGCTAATCACTTCCGCCAACCAACCCTCCAATCGCGGCCCTATCCGGAAATCACCGAAGGGGAATGACTTCATCTTCGACGACTTCTTCAGACAAAAATCGGAATGGACCGGGCAATGGGTCCCGGGGGCGGCGCTTGCGCTTCCGCCGCCCGCTTGACCCGGCTTGAGCCTGGTGCCTCTGCGCATCAACCCAATCAAAAAACACCCAATAACATGAACCACACCATCAGGAAAACCAGCCAACACGACGCCCGCGTGGCCTGCGAACTCAGTCATCCCTTCGCCGCCTCGGATCCCAGCGAGGTTTGGAGGATCCGCCTCCAGCAGGAATCTTTCGTTTCAATGCCGGAAGGCATCATCCTGGAAAGCAACCACCAAAAGTGCCGTGCCGTGGTCGTCAACGCCCGCTCCGGCGACATCGTCGTCATCAGCAATAAGGCCGGACATGAAAACATGGCGCCCTATCACAGCACCTCAAGGGTGGATTTGCGGCGGGAAATTTTCGATTCCTTGCTCCATTACCCGGAGGAGTGGCTCAAAAGCAATCCAAAGGGGATTGAATCCATTTTCAAACGACTGGAAAACCTGCTGGGCATCTGTTTTGGAAGTGCTGAACTAACCATTCTGCTGGAACAAATGACCCCGAAAGGCCGCATGGCCCTGTCTCAATACATCTCCTCACACATCTGACGTCGCACTTGAGGGCGGTACCCTGATCGCCACAGACGGTCGGCTCCTGGCCGGCGCGCCCGCGCGCTTTGCCGGTCGGGAGTTCATCCTGCCGAACGCCGCGCACGTGCTGGGGTCCCCGTCCTTCATCGCCTACGATGCCGCCATCCTTCAACCGGACGATACGGATACCTAGGCCAACTCGCCCTCTACCACTAGAATCCTTGAATCGACGAAGTCTTTTCAGGGATTCTAGGCGGTCAGTAAGCTTGCGGTCACCGGTGAAAGATGCACCAGGCTCATTGGGCCGCCTCATTTTCGGCGGGGAAAAGTTACCAAAACGGGGGTGTTGGCTGGGGAGTCCCCCAAAAGACCTGCCTAACATTAACGGCCCGGCCTGTTCGCTTGCGCGACCGGGCTGCGGGCTTGTTGGAGGACAAACGTATGGAAGCTGTTCAATTTTTTGGACGACCTCCAAATTCCCCAAAAAGGGAAATGACCCTGCAGCCCCCTACAGGATCTTGTTTCTCCCAGATCCCAAATTTGGACGTTAGAAAATGCCCGCGACCCATTCTGTCGCATTCTTGCGGTAATCTCGCCTCCCGACAATCTTAAAGATCCCGATGGCAGATCGCTCTGTGCTTGGTGGAAGGCCGAATGTAGGCGCAATGTCTGGAAATGCAATACCCGGCGGCATCTGTTGCAGGTGTACGGGCGCACCTATTGGTCCGTGACAGGTACGTACTTGGTGCAGACGATCAGGCGGGACCCAACTATAGCGGACAGCCCGCGGTGAATTCGCATTACGCTAAGGCCAACGTCATCTTCCTGGGGCTTGTGGGTCTCGGTAAATCCCATCTCGCCACTGCGCTCGGTTACGCAGCCTGTCAGCAAGGCATTCATGGCCGCATCCTACACCCCGCCAGTCACCGCGCAAACATTTTCTCATATTATTCCTCTGTGGCTAGGTCCTGTTATTCCTCTGTGGCTAGGTCCTGGGCTAGGTCCTGGTGGCTAGGTCCTTTGGCTAGGTCCTTTGGCTAGGTCCTTTGGCTAGGTCCTTAGGTCCTTAGGTCCTTAGGTCCTTAGGTCCTTAGGTCCTTAGGTCCTTGGCCCTGCCGGGCCCCGATGCCGTGCCGGGTTTTTCGGTGAGCAAGCCTCCAAGATTGAGTTAGCGCACCTGAACGGATTCACGTGCGGCGTTGCGCGTGGTCGAGGGCGGCGGCGACGAAGGCGGCGAAGAGCGGGTGGGGGAAGTTCGGTTTGGATTGGAACTCCGGGTGGAACTGACAGCCGATGAAGAACGGATGCTCGGGCAGTTCGATGATTTCGACGAGACCATCCTTGGCCGAGACGGCAGAGATGACCAGACCGGCCTGCTGGAGGCGTTCCTGATAGTCGGAGTTGAGTTCGTAGCGGTGGCGGTGGCGTTCGTGGATGCGCTCCTTGTGATCATACAACTCCGCGGCCCGGGTGCCGGCTAACAGAATCGACTCGCACGAGCCGAGGCGCATAGTGGCGCCCCTGTCCTCGACGCCGAGTTGTTCCTCCTGGAGGCAGATGACCGGGTGTTTGGTGGTTTTGTTGAACTCGGTGGAATTGGCGCCCTTGAGGCCGCAGACGTTGCGGGCGAACTCGATGGTGGCGATCTGCATGCCGAGGCAGATGCCGAAATACGGGATCTTGTTTTC
>Ga0073936_10010314_pt1 | contig 11482 bp, 7 predicted proteins | sample AliMusrvi5mmetaG_FD_87041 | JGI IMG/M metagenome (GOLD analysis project Ga0073936, IMG submission 87041) | Freshwater lake bacterial and archeal communities from Alinen Mustajarvi, Finland, to study Microbial Dark Matter (Phase II) - Alinen... | ecosystem: Environmental > Aquatic > Freshwater >... | reverse complement strand
GACGAGATAGTACAATGCCCTGAAATCAGGAAATACTGTTTACGGATTGAGTGCTAATTTACATGAAACTGAGCGGATAATTCTTGAAGACCAGGATATTAAGTCCATCATTGCCGCTCCCATTTTCGTAGAGGACCGATTGTGGGGAATGGTAGGATTTGACAACTGTACCACTGGAATTGAATGGTCAACCAACGAATTGTCCATCATCACAGCATTGGCCGGAAGCCTGGGCGGCAGTATATCAAAAAGAATTATTGAGAAGGAACTCACCAGTGCCAGGCATATAGCCGAATATGCTACCAAGACGAAATCTGAATTTTTGGCGACCATGAGCCATGAAATAAGGACGCCAATGAATGGTGTCATCGGAATGACCAGCCTGCTCATGCAAACCCAACTGACACCCGATCAACGCGATTATGCAGAGACAATCAGGGTAAGCGGCGAGTTGTTGCTCGATGTAATCAATGACATTCTGGATTTTTCAAAGATTGAATCCGGGAAGATGGTACTCGAGGAACATCATTTGAACCTGAGACTTGCCATTGAAGATGTATTGGATCTTATGGCTACTTCCACCTTTGAGAAGAGACTGGGACTCTATTTCCAGGTAGACCCTGCTATTCCGCAAAGAATTACCGGTGACCTGACACGACTTCGTCAGATACTTGTTAATCTTGCAGGAAATGCCGTAAAATTCACCTCAAGCGGTGAAGTCCTCATCAGTGTCAGACAAGTCGAAAAACATGGAGATGATGCAGTTTTGGAATTTTGTGTCAAAGATACAGGGGTAGGCATTCCCAACGAAAAAATAGGATTGCTGTTTAAGCCTTTCAGTCAGGTGGATGCTTCTACAACAAGAAAATTTGGAGGTACCGGTTTAGGACTTGCCATCTGTGCCAAACTTATCGGATTGATGCATGGTAAAATCTGGGTGAAAAGCCAAGTCGGAAAAGGCACCGAATTCTTCTTTACCATACGGACCTCCTACCAGTATGAAGAGGAAATAAAAACAGGTTCTTCAGACCAGGAGATCATGAAAGGTAAAAAAATACTGATCATCGATGGCAATCCCACCAGTGGAAACCTCCTGAGTTCACTGTTATCTGATTTCGGAATGAGCCCTGTTTGGGAAAAGAGTGTTGCCGGAGCACTTAGCAAATTTAATTCTGCAACGGACTTTAATATGGTTTTGGTAGACAATGATTTTACGGAAAAGGAAAGCTCCATGTTGGTTTCAGAGTTTAGAGAAAAGACGGAAAACAGCAATCTGCCCCTGATTTTGATAGCCCACCCCGTCATTTCAGAAAACGTTTCAACCACTGACCTGAGTTATCAGGCAAAGATCAACAAGCCACTCAAACATTCGCAGCTGATTTCCATTATAAAAAATCTGCTTTCAAAAAGTACCCAACCCAAATCTCAGAATATGAACCAGCCAAAACCGGTACAGAAAATCAATGATCTCTATCCGCTGAATATATTGGTCGCTGAGGACAATGCCATTAACCAAAAATTAATATCCAGGCTTTTCGAAATGCTGGGATACTCTATCCACATTGCAGCCAATGGTTTTGAAGTGCTTGACGCCTTGAAACGAATGAAAATTGATATCATCTTTATGGATATCCAAATGCCTGAGATGGACGGAATAGAAGCTACACGCCAGATCATCGAACAATGGAAAGAGAAGAGACCGATGATTGTTGCGATGACTGCCAATGCACTTTACACCGATAAGGAAAGATGTCTGGCGGCTGGAATGGATGATTATATAAGTAAACCGTTGACTATTAATCAAGTGAGGGCCGGTATCGAAAGATGGGCCACCCTTTGCCTTGCTGATTCAAAAAAATAGCCCAATACCAGAAAACTAAAATAAATGATCTCTTGTTCTCTGCATTGATATCCAAAGGATTAGTAAAAGAAAACATTTAATTAAATGTAAGTTTGAAAAAGTCAATTAGAAAAATTGTCAAAGAGGATAACTTTCTATCCCTGGTTGGGAACCTGACCATTGCGTTTTTTGGTTTTGCTGGTTTCGCTATCCTTGCCCGCAGTTTTCCTTTGGATGTTTTTGGACAATGGGTGTTGTTTATTTCATCCGGTTCATTTGTGGAAATGTTCAGGTTTGGGATAACCAATACTGCCATTATCCGTTATTTATCGGGTGTGGAAGGCAAGGAACGGCTCAAATATATCGGATCAAGCGGATTGATAGGATTGATTGCCACTTTGTTCATCAGTTTAATTCTTGTTGTTTGCCATTTTGCCTTCAAAGATGCCATTCAGCATGCCGGTTATGAACTATTCTTTACCTGGTATCCTTTGCTTGCCTTTATCAATCTGCCATTCAACACAGCACTTGTTATCATGCAGGCCGATCAGAAATTCGGCAAAATGCTGCTCATCAAAACCATCAACAGCGGAGGTTTTTTTGCGGTGCTACTGATCAATTTTCTTTTTCTGAAAATGACGCTTCTTCAACTCGTTTGGGCAAATCTGGCCGTCACACTGCTGGCTTCAACCATTTGTTTCTTTGCCGGATGGGATGGTTTGACACACTTGCGCAGGGCAACCAGACAGACGAACAGGGTAATTCTTGATTTTGGAAAATATACCACTTTTACCCTTATTGGCACAAATCTGCTCCGAAGCGCAGATACACTCATCATTAGCCTGAGTCCACTGGGAACTGCGGCCGTCGCACTTTACAGTATCCCAATGAAACTGACCGAATTGCAGCAGATTCCATTGCGAAGTTTCGTTGCTACTGCCTTTCCAAAAATGTCCAGAGCCTCTATTCAAGGTCACATTGAAGAAGTGAAAAGGTTATTTTACATCTATTCCGGAGCCATGAGTTACCTTTTTGTATTCATCAGTCTTTTCACCTTCCTCTTCGCAGATTTCTTTGTCTTAATTCTTGGTGGAAAGCAGTACCTTGGAGTTGATCCCATCACAGGATTCAATACGGTAAACATTGTTCGTATCTTCTCCGTCTACGGATTGATCCTTCCGATAGACAGAATGACCGGCATTGGCCTCGACGCCATCAATAAACCAAATATTAATTTCATCAAAGTTCTTTACATGGTTATTGCCAACGTCATAGGTGATCTCATTGCCATCTTCCTGTTTAAATCACTGGCATTGGTGGCTGTGGGTTCCATCCTGTTTACCATCATCGGAATTTGGGTGGGGTTTTACTACCTTAGCAAAGAACTGACGCTGAATTATTCACATATTTTTACCAGTGGAATTGAATTTTACAGAATAATCTACTACAAAATCAAGCATCAACTCAACACGTAATTTACTACAATATTATCATCGTTTTTGAGATAATAAACTCTTATGCAGCAGATATTTAATCCATTTGATCAGTATACCGGTTCCGATCGTCTCGGCACACCGCGATTTTTACTTCTCCTTGTGGGTCTAATTTTGCTATCTGGCTGGATTACCAGTCTAATAGGAATTGTGGCAGGATTTGGTTTTTTGGTTTTGCCTTTCGTTTTTGTCTATTTGTATTTATTATTTAAACATCCAATTTTAGGTCTGTATACGGCTATTGTTTTTGGATTTGTACTGCTTGGAATAGGACGCTATTTGAGAGGAGTTCAAGTCGGACTTGCCATGGACGGGATATTGTATCTCACCTTCATCGCCCTGATTTTTAATAAATTCCACGAAAAAGTAGACTGGTCAGCAGCAAAAAAAGACATTACCCTGCTTTCAGCCATTTGGTTTGCCTATTCCCTGTTTGAGATAGTCAACCCAGAGGCACGCAGCTTTGAAGCCTGGTTTTCTGGTCGTGGGGTCGGATTATACATGATGATGATGGTACCGCTTACCCTTCTTTTTATTGATACAAACAAAAAACTTGATACCTTCTTTTTGATTTGGGCCATTATGTCACTTTTGGTAACCCTGAAAGGACTCATGCAATTAACCTATGGCGTAGACCCGTTTGAGAAGATGTGGTTGGACGACGGAAATGCTAAAACACACATTTTATTCGGAAAACTTAGAATCTTCTCTTTCCTGAGCGATGCAGGCCAATTTGGTGCCAACCAGGCTTATAGTGCCGTAGTAGCCACTATCGTAGCGCTTGCACAGAAGAACAGGAAAACCAAACTCTTTTATGCCATAGTAGCCGTATTGGCTTTTTATGGAATGATCATATCAGGTACCCGCGGAGCAATAAGTATTCCAATGGCAGGCTTCATGGCTTATTTCGTTTTAAGAAAGAATGTAAAGATCATGATTGCTGGTTTCCTCCTCCTCATTGCGATATTCGTCTTTTTTAAATATACGACAATCGGACAGGACAATCCACAGATCAGGAGGATGAGGACAGCATTTGATCCAAATGATGCCTCACTTCAGGTTCGTATCAACAACCAGATTATACTGAAAAATTACCTTTCAACAAGACCTTTCGGTGGTGGAATAGGTCACGGTGGAGTGAAAGCCCAGAGATATCTTCCCAATGCCTTTTTATCACAAATAGCTACGGATAGTTGGTATGTTCTCATTTGGGTAGAGCAAGGTATTGTCGGACTTTTACTCCATCTATTTATTCTATTTTATGTAGTCATTAAATCGTCCTACATGATCGTTTTCAGGATCCGTGATCCAGACTTAAAATTGAAAATGTCGGCCCTTACCGCCGGAATGTTCGGGGTAATGGTGGCCTCCTACGGCAATGCCGTTTTGGGTCAGATGCCAACGAGTATGCTAATTTATTCATCAATGGCCCTGATGCTTAATACAGAACAGTTTGATGTGCCATTGCCGAAAAAATTAACAGATACGCCTGCAATTGACATTGAACCCATCCGGTGATTTGAGATGTAGATGAAATGAAAAGCACAAAACAAATGCACAAAAGATCCGTTGAAAGGAAAAATAAAATATGCTGGCATTAAAAACGACATGTTGTTAAATAGTATAATTATTTTTTATTTTTAAAGACCGAACAAAAACAACGAATAAGTTGTTGTATTCTCTAAATGATCACAAACAAATGGGCTCAAATTAAAGAGAGATTGTGAGTTCCATACGAATATTCTAATAATCATAATTTTAACCCATTTCCGTATGAAAGGCAGAGATTTCATTATAACAGGATTGCAATCGTGGGACATTCCGATCGGTTCAAATGCCATCGACATTGCAAAAGAAATAGCTGTAAACAACAGGGTGCTTTATGTAAACAGTCCGCTGGACCAGACAACCATTTTGCGAAGTAAGCAAAAGCCTGAGTTTAAACACAGGCTGGACGTCTATAAGAAAAAGACCAATCCGCTCCGGAAGATTTCTGATTCGCTATGGGTATTGGACTTCCCTTTCTCCATCTGGTCTGTCAACAAATTGCCGGATGGGTTTCTTTTTGATTTCTTCAACAAATGGAACAACAAAAAGATGTTCAAATATGTCCGTCAGGTGGCCGGTGAACTCAATTTTAACGATCCCATCCACTTTATAGACAATGACATATACCGGAGTTTCTACGCAAAAGAGATCCTAAAGCCCAAATTGTCTGTCTATTACCGCAGGGATAACCTCCAGCCTTTTGCTTTCTGGAAGAAGCACGTAGCCCGGTTGGAGCCTTTGATAATCGGAAAAAGTGATTTGGTAGTTTGCAATTCCCCGCAACTCGCCAATTTTGCAAGGGCTTTTAATCCAAAGAGTTATGACATCGGTCAGGGTGTGGACCTATCAGCGTACGATCCTGGTATTCAATTTGAAGCGCCTAAAGAGATGGAAGCTATTCCCCTTCCCAGGATTGGATATATTGGCGATATTAACAGTTTAAGGCTGGATGCTGATCTCATTTATGAAGTAGCCAAAAGCAAACCGGACTATTCATTTGTCATGATAGGCAGCGAAGATAAACTCTTTGCCTCCCATGCACTCCATCAACTCAAAAATGTCTATTTTCTGGGAAGCATACCCAAAAAAATGGTTCCTACCTATATGTCAGCCCTGGATGTTTGCCTGAATCCTCAGTTGCTTAACGAAATAACCATTGGCAATTATCCAAGGAAAGTAGATGAATACCTGGCAATGGGGAAACCTGTAATTGCCACAAAAACAGATACGATGGAGCTTTTCAGGGAGCATACCTACCTCTGCACCTCAGTGGATGAATATAAGTTAGCCGTCGAAAAAGCCTTGCTGGATACCGGCACTGAACAGGTGAAAGCACGCATCCTGTTCGCAAGGTCCCACAGCTGGGAGAACAATGTAAACAGCATTTACACACAAATAGAAAAAGTTCAATCCTAACAAGAAAGCCATGTATTACAGGAACATACCCGATTTGAATAAGATTATTTTGCAACGGTTGAATATTATTCCAAGGGATTTTGATTTGATTGTTGGAATTCCAAGAAGTGGTATGCTGCCAGCCAATCTACTTGCACTCTACCTGAACAGACCTTACACGGATATCCACTCCTTCCTGAATGGACATATTTACAAAGCGGGTGCTCGTGGTCAATTTTTTGACATCAAGGAATTCAAGAAGATTCTTGTTGTAGATGACAGCATTGCTTCAGGTTCTGCAATGGACAAGTGCAGGGAAAGCCTTAAAGATTTGTCTTCCGATTTTCAAATTGAATACTGTGCTATCTATGTCATTCCCGGAAAAGAGAAACTGGTGGATTACTACTTTGAGATTGTGCCATTGCCCCGCTACTTCCAATGGAACATTTTCAACCATACAAGTTTGGAAAAGGCATGCTTCGACATTGATGGCGTATTGTGCGTCGATCCAACGGAAGAACAAAATGACGACGGCCCTATTTACAAGGATTTCATACTTAATGCTCCCCCACTCTTATTCCCGGAAGTAAAATTGGGACCATCGTCACTTCCCGCCTGGAAAAATACAGGAAAGAGACTGAGACCTGGCTTGCTGCCAACAAAATAAGGTACAATGAACTGGTTCTCCTTGATCTGCCCGACAAGGAGGCTCGTATGAGGGCAAACAGCCATGCCGAACACAAGGCAAAAACCTACAAATCCAGTGAATACGTGCTTTTCATTGAAAGTTCGCTGTCGCAGGCAATTGAAATCAACCGAATAACCAAGAAACCGGTTCTTTGTACCGAAAATTTCGAAATGATATTCGATTCAGAATCGGTCATGTACAACATTAAGAGCGGTAAGCATTTTCCATTTCTTAGGAATTTTGCATTGAAAATCAGAAGTATGCTGCGAAAGTGGAAAAAGTCATTTAACTAAACTGCTTTGAAGCGTCATTCTTTTTTTGAAAATACATTTTTTCTTGAATACAACGATACACTGAACTTTCAAAACACTTAGGTATGGACGTCGATTATTTGTGGTTTGTCAATGCTGTACAAGTTTTTTTCTTGGTCGCACTTGGGCTGTCTACACTCTACATCTTCCTGTTTTCGTTCGCAGGCTTGTTTTACAGGCAGTCCTCCTACCCAATTGGCGTCAAACCAAAGAAAATTGCGGTTTTGATTCCCGGATACAAAGAAGATGAAGTCATTGTAGAAGTGGCCCATGATGCACTTGCACAGGATTATGACTCCAGATACTTTGATGTAGTGATCATTGCAGATTCGTTTCTGCCTGAGACGATTGTAAAACTAAGGGAATTACCAATCAAAGTCATTGAGGTTAGTTTTGAAAAAAGTACCAAATCCAAGGCTCTGAACAAGGCGATGGAACAACTGGATAATTCCTATGAAATTGCCGTTGTTTTGGATGCAGATAATCTGATGGCCAAAGATTTCCTGACCAAAATCAATGCCTCTTTCGAAAAAGACTTTATGGCTGTTCAAGGGCACCGAATGGCAAAAAACATGAATACCTCCTTAGCCATTTTGGATGCCATCAGCGAAGAGATCAATAACCATATTTTCAGAAAAGGACATCGGGTATTTGGTCTCTCTTCGGCCATCATCGGCTCTGGCATGGCCTTCAAATATCAGTTTTTCAAAGATATGATGCAGACAGTGACTGCAGTGGGCGGATTTGACAAAGAAATTGAATTGAAGATGCTAAAGTCGGGTTACAAAATTAACTACCTGGATGATGCCTGTGTATACGATGAAAAGGTGCAGAAATCAGAAGTCTTCAGCAACCAGCGACGCAGATGGTTGTCGGCCCAACTCCATTATTTCCGCAGAGACTTTTTCAGTTCGCTGAAGGATCTCCTTTTAAAGGGAAATGTCGACTATTTTGACAAGGCCATTCAGTTTATTCAGCCTCCGCGTATCCTGTTACTCGGCGCACTGCTTCTTTTTGGTGCTTCTTTCACATTTTTCAACTTTTGGATAAGTAACCTAACTGTTTATACCATTTTATGGGGTGCGATTGGCGGTGTATGTATCTTGTCATTCCTCTTCTCCATTCCCCGCTCCTTTTACAACCTTAAAACAGCCCGAGCCCTCGCCAGCCTACCCAAAGGCATGTTTCTGATGCTGGGCTCACTGCTTAAAATAAAGGGGGCCAATAAAAAATTCATTCATACACAACACTCATCAACCAACTTAAACAAATAAAAATGGCAAGCGAAAGTATTTGTATTACGAAATTCAGTGCCCTGATCACAAAGGATTACACAGGGTTGTCACAGTTTAAACTATTTAGTGCTGATCAAACTGTACTGCTGCTGCAAGGTCGCATTTACAACCAGGACCCGGAAAATCTATTGGCAGATTTCCTGAAACATGGCCACAATGCATTCAAAAAAATTGACGGTGATTTTTTATTGATCGTCGTTCAGGAGAATAAAATTTCCATATTCAGGGACAGACACGGATCGGGAAAGCAATTGTTTTACACAAATGACTATTTCACTACTCGGTTAAGCGATTTTTTAACTCTGAAGGAGTTCCAGCCAAAACCAAATTTGGAAGCACTGTTTACTTTTCTGAGTATCGGGTACATCCCTTCTCCCCTCACCTCCCTGGAAGGAATACAGAAACTACCAGGCGGATGTGTGTTAACTTATGAGAAAAACAGTATCAAAATAGTTGATTTATTCGATTACCAGGATTTCATCAACAGCAATGGAACAACTAGATTGACCATAGAAGAGGCCACAAAGGAATACGAGAGACTTCACAAAAAATCGATCTCCGACAGGATTGCAAATGCCGATAAAGTTGGATTGCTTTTAAGTGGAGGCTATGACTCAGGAGGAAATATTTCGGCACTTCGAGATATTTACAATGGAGATGTAGTTTCTTATTCGATTGGTTTCAAGGACAATCCATGGACAGAATTGCCTCTGGCCAAAATCCTTTCAGAAAAATACCAGAGCAAACATTTTGAATATGAAATAGATGGTTCAGAGATCATGGATCTTCCCCAAATTGTATCGGAATTAGGCGATCCTTTCCAGGAAGGTGGACTCATGCTGAACTTCTCTGCCATGCGGTTGGTTCAAGGGAGCGGGGAACAGCCCTATGTCATACTGGGCGGTGACGGGAATGACCAGCATTTCGGCACCTCAGGAAAGGAGCTTGCCCTGCATTGGAAGTTCAAGAAAAACGGTATCCAGCTTTTTGAGAAATTCTTTGATTCAATTGGAAACGGCAGTTTATTTGAAAAAGACAATCTTTACTTCAGGGCCCAGTTTCACAACAGGAAGATCTTACATATCCAGCAAAGCGATACATTCGGTTTCACCAAATACCAATTGAACAGGCTGAACAAAATAAACTACAAAGTTCCTGCCTACCGGTATCTGCAAAACAGTCCAAAAACATACGAAAACTTTGACCATTTCTTCAACTGTAGAAATTATTGTGTTGATATTAAACAGGTAATCAATGAAGTGATTTTGTTTAAGGCCTCTAAAATGGCTGACTTGTTCTCCAACAATATCTCCTTCCCATACATGAGTACCGAACTGTACCAGTTTCTGAAACAAATGCCTGTGGGATACAAGATTTACGGATCACTTGATGAGCTTTCCAAAGGGCAGGGTAAATCCAAGTTTCTTCACAAGCGCTACTTGAAACCAAAACTGCCAACAGAAATAACCGACAGGAAAAAGCAGGGAGGGTTTGCTCCTCTCCCCATTTTCCTGAAAGATGCAGCCCAGAGAAAAATAATTTTTGAAGTCATACAGAAGTCGGCTGCTGTAGATGCACTTTTCGACCAAAAGAAAATTGCGAAATTTCTTAACCAATATGACCAGATCGCAGAATCACAAGGCTATTGGTTCTGGTTCAAACAGGTCCAGGCCAACCAGATCATCAATCTGCTTACACTCGTCATATGGTGGCAGCAGTTCATCGTTGGACGAAAGAATGTAAAAACCATCTACGACCTGGTATAATTATCAGTTCATTAACCTTTAAGAATAATAAATAGAATGAGGATAGGCATCGAAGCTCAGCGAATATTCAGAAAGAAGAAGCACGGAATGGATATGGTCGCGCTTGAACTGATCCGTAATCTTCAGTTGATTGATACTGAAAATGAATATGTGATCTTTGTAAAGCCCGATACGGATGACAATGTCATTGTGGAAACTCCAAACTTCAAAATCATCCCTTTAAAAGGAGGCTTTTATCCGATCTGGGAACAGTTTGCTCTGCCCAGGGCGGCAAAGAAAGCCGGATGTCAGGTACTTCATTGTACCAGCAACACTGCACCGGTCTGCACTCCTATCCCTCTGGTGGTAACGTTGCACGATATCATTTACATGGAGAGCAGTTATCTGAAAATAATGAGGGGTACCGGAAGTTGGTACCAAAAATTCGGTAATGCCTATCGAAGGTATTTTGTACCCAAAATCGTAAAGAAGAGCACTAAGATCATCACTGTATCCCATTTCGAGAAGAGGAGAATCGGTCAATTTTTTGGGATGGAAGGTGATCCAAGATTGACCGCTGTGTACAACGGCGTCAGTGAACATTTCGTTCCAGTGACCGATTCTGCTGTATTAAAGCGGGTGAAGGAGAAGTATCACCTACCAGACCGGTTTTTCTTTTTTCTTGGAAATACTGATCCAAAAAAGAACACGAAAGGTACACTGAAGGCCTATTCCGATTTCCTGAAACAAACCGGTCTGCCAATCAAACTGGTTATGCTGGATTATGACCGATCTGAACTGGAAAAATTACTGGACGAAATCGGAGACAACCAGTTGATTTCTACTATCGTTCTCACAGGATATGTCGTCAATACCGACTTACCTGCCATTTACAGTCTGTGTGAGCTATTTCTGTATCCTTCTCTTCGTGAAAGCTTTGGCATTCCCATGCTGGAGGCCATGGCCTGCGGTGCGCCTGTCATTACCTCCAATACCTCCTCCATGCCGGAAGTTGCAGGCGATGGTGCGTTAATCATTGACCCGTTCAAGCCAGAAGAGATGACGGCAGCAATGATTCAATTAATCACGGATAAGAAACTTCGTCAGGACCTGAAAGAAAAAGGATATACCCAGGCAGCAAAATTTTCCTGGGAAGCAATGGCAAAT
>Ga0073936_10010313_pt1 | contig 11483 bp, 2 predicted proteins | sample AliMusrvi5mmetaG_FD_87041 | JGI IMG/M metagenome (GOLD analysis project Ga0073936, IMG submission 87041) | Freshwater lake bacterial and archeal communities from Alinen Mustajarvi, Finland, to study Microbial Dark Matter (Phase II) - Alinen... | ecosystem: Environmental > Aquatic > Freshwater >... | reverse complement strand
CGCCTTGGGCCGGCCTTCCCTCGATGCCCTCCTTCTCGCATTTGTGGACAAATTCCCCCCCGTATCGGTCTACGAAGGCCGCGAGAGCCCGGCCGCCTGGCTGTCTGGCACAGCCGCGGGCGTAAGCAACCGTGAACTCGCCATCGAAGAACTGATCCTTCTCCGCCTCGCCAACGAAAACCCCGCCTTCACGCCATTCCGATTCCTCTTCGACGAGGCCGTGCTGGCCGTGCCCGGAACCCCGGAGGCCCAGTCCTACCAGAAGGCGATAGGTGTCCTCGGCTCGAGCTTTTCCGCGATGCCCACATTCGGTCCCGACCACCAGGACCTCCTCACCATGCTCCGCAGTCCCGCGACCGCGGAGCCCTATTCCCTGCCCGGCCAGCTGGACTACATCCGTAGCCGCTGGGGTCTGGTACTGGGCGAACGGCTCCTACGCCTCCTGGGATCCCTCGACCTCATCCGCGAGGAGGAAAAACCCCACTTCCCGGGGCCGGGTCCGACGCGGGCCTATGTTTATTCGGGCATGGAGCGGGAGTACGAGCGGTTCAGCCCCGACAAGGACTGGATGCCCAATGTGGTGATGATGGCCAAATCGACCCTAGTCTGGCTCCATCAGCTCTCAAAAACCTACGGCAGGGACATCAGGACCCTGGACGCGATACCCGACGAGGAGATGGATGCCCTGGCCTCGCGGGGCTTCAATGCGCTCTGGCTCATCGGCATCTGGGAGCGAAGCCCCGCGAGCGCCGAGATAAAGCGCCGCTGCGGCAACCCTGAGGCGGCCGCGAGCGCCTACTCGCTCTTCGACTACGAGATCGCCGGGGAGTTGGGTGGCTGGTCCGCCCTCGAGCGCCTGCGCGACGGCTGCGGCTGGCGTGGCATCGACCTCGCCGCCGACATGGTGCCCAACCACACCGGCGTCGACTCATCCTGGGTCCGCGACAAGCCCGAGCTCTTCATCCAGTCCAGCCACTGCCCCTACCCCGGCTACACCTTCAACGGCGGCGACCTCTCCGGCGATGGGCGCGTGGGCATCTGGATCGAGGACCACTACTACGACCGCAGCGACGCGGCGGTCGTGTTCAAGCGCCTCGACCGCGCCTCGGGTCAGGTTTCCTACATCTACCACGGCAACGACGGCACAGGCCTTCCGTGGAGCGACACGGCGCAGATAGATTTCCTCAGGGCCGACTCCCGCGCCGCGGTGATGGAGCGCATCCTCCATGTCGCGCGCAACTTCCCCATCATCCGCTTCGACGCCGCCATGATAATGGCCCGCAAGCATTTCCGGCGACTGTGGTACCCCGAGCCGGGCCAGGGAGGCGACATCCCCTCCCGCTCCGAACGCGCCCTCCTGCCCGAGGACTTCGACAAGGCGATGCCCGAGGAATTCTGGCGCGAGGTGGTGGACCTCTGCGCGCGGGAGGCCCCGGACACGCTCCTGCTCGCGGAGGCATTCTGGATGATGGAGGGCTACTTCGTCCGTACCCTCGGCATGCACCGCGTCTACAACTCTGCCTTCATGAACATGCTCAAGCGCGAGGAGAACGCCAAGTACCGCGAGACCATCCGCAACACGCAGGAGTTCGACAAGGACATCCTCAAGCGCTTCGTCAACTTCATGAACAACCCCGACGAGGAGACGGCCGTCGCGCAGTTTGGCAGGGGCGACAAGTACTTCGGCGTCTGCACGATGATGGCGACGATGCCCGGCCTGCCCATGTTCGGCCACGGCCAACTCGAGGGCCTCGAGGAGAAGTACGGGATGGAGTATCGCCGCGCCTACCGCGACGAGGTCCCCGACCGCACCCTCGTCGAGCGCCACGAACGTGAGATTTTCCCCCTGCTCAAACGGCGCCGCCTCTTCTCCGGGGTGGAGCGCTTCCTCCTCTTCGACCTTGTCCGCCCGGACGGCGGGGTCGAGGAGAACGTCTTCGCCTGGTCCAATGGCGACGGCGCGGAGCGGGCCCTCGTCGCCTACAACAATTCATTCGCGCGCGCCGAAGGGGCCCTGCGCGAGTCCTGCCAGTTCGCCGAGAAGCTGCCCGACGGCCAGAAGCGCATGGCGCGCTCCAGCCTCGCGTCCGCGCTGGGCTTGCGCGACGGCGGTGCCTCGGACGGCCGTGGTTCCGCGCGGTACTGCGTGATGCGTGAGCAGCGTTCGGAGCTCTGGTTCATACGGCGCTCGCGCGAGGTCGCGGAGAGCGGCCTCAGGCTCATCCTGAATGGTTACCAGAGCCAGGTATTCCTCGATTTCTTCGAGGTTGAGGATGACGAGCGCGCCCTGTACTCGGCGGTCCACGACGCATTGGGCGGCGCCGGGACAGCGGACTTCTCCGCCGCCGTCCAGGATGTCGCCCTCAAGGACCTCTACGCCACGCTCGCCGCCCTTTTCACGCCCGAGCTCCTCGCCTGGGCCAAGGGCCTGCCGACGCAGGCCACGGCTCCGACAAGCGCCGCCGTCATCAAGGCAGCGCGCGCCCCCGCCCTGGTCTTCTTCACCGCCGCGCGCGCGCTGATGCGTGAGGAGGCCGCCGAAGAGGGGCTGCCGGGCGATGCGCCGGCCGCCGACAAGACTGCCACACCAGCCACCGCCGCGAAGGCCCAGGCTGCGCTCGCAAGGAAGGACAGCGCGGCTGCCAAGGAAGCGGCGAGCCTTTTCCTCGCTTCACTCACCGCCCTGGCATCGATCGCAAAGGACGCAGCTCGCGCCCTTGCGCATCCGGCTAAACCCGCCTCGAAACCGGCGACGAAAAAACCGACGGTGAATCAGGAGGCCGCACTCCTCCTCGCCCAGGAGATCGCCCGGCCCGGCAGGGCTGAACTGGCTCTTTGCTTCGCCCTGTTCGACGGTCTCAAGCCGCTTTGCGGACATGGCGGGAGCGGCGCGTCGGCGGGTTCCCTCGCGGCCGGGGCGAGTCCCTCGGAGGCCGCCCGCCGCCTCATCGACCGCTACTGCCTGGACCGCAAGCTGCGGGAGGCCCTCCGAGGCGCGGGCATCCACGGCGACGAGGCCTACAAAGGCATCGCAATCGCCAAGGCACTCTTACCCAAGCTGGCGGATGCGAGCCTGGCCAGCAGCAAACCCGACCCCGCGAAGGTCGTCGCGGGCTTCGAGATGGAAGAGGAACTGCGCGCCCTCCTCGGCTTCAACATCTTCGATGGCGTGACCTGGTTCAACAAGGAAAGGATGGAGGAGGTGCTCGGCCTGGGCGCCCTCTTCGGCACGATGGTCCTCGGAGTCAGCGGGAGCGCGAAGGCGGCGGTCGTCGCGGAAGGCGCGCTGGATCCTGTCCTCGGCTCGGCCCGCTGCGCCTTGACCATAATCAAGGCCTGCGCGGAAGCCGGCTACAGGATGGATGGCCTGAAGACGGCGCTGGCGAAAATAGCGACAAAGCGGGGATAGGTCGCGTGGGACTCGGCATCGAGGAAATCCTCAAACCCGCCCTCCGCGACCGTTCGGTGCGGTTTGTCTTCCCGAGCGAGATCTGCGCCGAGGCCTGGCTCGCCGGATCCCTGCGCATGGGCGTGGGAGCCATCGAGACCGATCGCTTCCTCGGTTGGGACAGGCTCAAGGAAGAGGCCGCCCGCGTCGACGGCAGGCCAGCCTCCGACGATCACCTGCGTTCGATATTCGCGGCCAACCTGCTCGCGGAAAACGCCGCAGAGTCTTTCCTCTCTGTCCTGATTCCGCCTGCCTTCGCGCAGAACTGGCCAGCCTTCGCGGGCCACATTGCCTCGCGGCTCCCCGCGCTCGCACGCCTGCCGGACGCGATGCGCGACACCCGACGGGCCGCGATGATGCGCGGCGATCCCGCCGCCGCCGACTGGCTCGCCATCCGCGAACGCTATGTGGCCTTCCTGGACAGGACGGGCTGTTTCGAGAGCGCCTACGAACCACGGACCCTACGCAGCCTGGCCGGCAGCACGGTGATCTTCTTCCCCGAACTCATCGAGGACTTCGAGGAATACCGGGATGTACTCGAGGGCACACCCGGCGTCACGCTGGTGGGCTTGCCCGCAGGACAGCCCCCCTTGGAGGACAACCCACAGGGTACGGTACATCTGAACCGGCCCGAAACCGCCCTCGCTGAACTCCGGCAGGTGCTCGCCGAGGTTGGAGAGCTCCTGGATTCCGGCGTCGAAGCTGAGAACATCGCGATCACCGTGGCTGGCCTGGACCGCTACCGCCCCTACCTCGAGCGCGAGGCTACCCTAGTCTCCCTGCCCCTTGCCCTCCGCTCGGGGAAAAACCTCGCCGCGACAGGTGGCGGCCGCCTCCTCACCGCCCTGCGCGAACTCTATTCCTCCGGCTTCTCGTACGACGCCCTGCGCGACCTGACGATGTCCCCCGCCTGGCCCTGGAAGGAGACAGAGGTTTTTCGCGATATCATGGCCGAGGGCCTGCGGCTCCACGCGGTGGCCTCCTGGCCGGTCGGCGGAAGGATGGTCGACGCCTGGGAGAGCAGCCTCGGGGGAAGCCTCCTTTCCACCTACCGGCGCCTCAAGTCGAGGACCAGCGCCATCGCCACGGCGAAAGACTTCAGCTCGCTCCTGAAAGCGTACAACGCGTTCAAGGCCGAGTTCCTCTCCCCCGACCGGGAGCTCTGGAATCGGGACACTGACCTCAGCCTCGCGCGCTGCGTCGTCGAACTCCAGGGCCTGGTCCGCGCCCAATCCATGGCGGGACTCGAGGTCAGCGGTGCCTTCGGCCTCTTCATGCGCAGCCTCGACGCCACGCCCTACGTAAGCACTGGCTCGGGCGGCGTGCCCGTCTATGCATGGCGGGTGGCCGCCGGCATCTGTCCCGAACGCCACTTCATCCTCAACGCCTCCCAGGACGCCCTCGCCCTGCCCTCCAGCGGCTTCGACTACCTGGGCCCCGCCCTGCGAAAGGAACTCGGTGGCCCCCACGGCAACGCCGATGCGGCCCCTGCCTTCATCCGCGCCTACGCGCTCTCCGGCGACTCTGTCTCGTTCTCATGCCCAAGGACCGGTTTTGGCGGCGATGTGGCCGCCCATGGCTTCCTTGTGTCCCTGTCGGATGGCGAACACGCCCAAGGGACGCGCGTCCAAGGGACGCGCGATCCCGCCTATCGGGAGGAGGCCGCTTGGCTGTCGGGCAGGGGGCCGGCGCCGACGCGCCTGCACAGGACACAGGCCCTTGGCCTGGCAGCCGCCGCTCTGGCGCCCCCCTCGGCCGCGAGGGGCGACGGCGCCCTCCTCACGGCCGCGACAGCCGCCCTTTCCCGGGCCCGGCTTTTCCGTGAAGGGGACTCCCGCGCCGGAATGGACGCCACAACCATCGACGCATACCACTCCTGCCCCTACGCCTACCTCTATCTCAGACTGCTTGACGCCGGTCCCGAAGCCTCGGGCATAGCCTTCGCCGACGCGTTATTCATGGGTGAGGTATACCACGAGGTCCTCGCCCGTCTCTTCGAACGCATCCGCGAGCTGGACGGCCGTTTCAAGGCCGAGCGCGCCGACGACTACCGTGGCCTTGTCGGCGTCTGCCTGGACGAGGCCTTCACCGGGCTCGCGCGGAAGCGTGGCGCCTTTGTCGGCGTCGTCCTCGAGACCTACCGGGGCAGACTCGAACGGCATGTCCAGAACCTCGTGACGCTCGAGGCCGAACGCTTCCCCTCACTCGGGATCATCTTCATCGAAAAGGAGTTTGAGCTGGACTATCCCGAGCTGGCCGGAGGGGTGGTCCTGCGCGGCCGCGTGGACCGTGTTTCCCGCTCCGAAAAAGGTGCCCTCATCATCGACTACAAGAAGGGAGGCCTGCCCACAAAGGCACTGGTGGCCCCCGACGCGGACGGCAACATAGCCAAGGCTCAGATACCCTGTTACCTCCGCCTGGTCGGCGCCACCGGCGAGGAGATCGATTCGGCCTGGTACATCTCCATCGAAGGTGACTCGAACAAGGATCCAGGCAGGGCGGTCTGCGCGTTCGGCGCCTCGGGAGAGGCCAGCGTCCATGGCAACAAGACCGCCTACGTTCCGGATGAAGGCCGAGAAGCGTTCCTGGGCGCCTTCGACACGGCCCTCCGCACGACCGTCGATGGCATATTCGCCGGCGCCTTTCCCCTGGCGCCCAAGGAAACGCAGGCTGAGGTCTGCCAGGACTGCGGCGCCCGGGGCATCTGCCGGGAGCGCTATGCGCTGCGCTTCGGAGTCGTTGGTTGAACGGGAAACAGGCCTACCGGCGCGCCCAGGACCTCGAAGGCGCACAACGCGCGGCCGCCATGGCCGATGGCAATGTCGTCGTCGCCGCCGGCGCCGGCTCGGGCAAGACCACCGTACTCGCGGCGCGCTACCTGCGGCTCCTCGAGACCGGCAGGATGCCCTCCTCCGAGCGCGTCCACGCGCGCAACATCCTCGTGCTCACCTTCACCCGCAAGGCCGCCGCCGAGATGTACGGCCGCATCCACGAAGCCCTCACGGCCGCCGCCAGGGAAGCCGCCGTCAATGAGGCGGACGATCCCGACCTCGCCGCCCACCTTGCCGCCTGCCTCTCCGACTTCAGCCAGGCCCAGATCTCCACCTTCGATTCCTTCGCGGCCCAGGTGGCACGCGCTGGCTCCTCCCGCTTCGGTGTCGCTCCCGATTTCTCCGTCGACGAGGACAGGGCCAGCGCCTTGGCAAGCGACCTCGCCCTCTCCTTCATCCTCGACCACCGGGTGGATGACGCGATGCGCGACCTCGTATCCGCCGCCGGCCTCGAAGGCGCCCGCGACGAGGTCCTGGCCAGCCTCGCCGTCCGCAAGATGAGCCTTTCCTCGCCTCCTGATTTCACGGCCTTCCACGCGGCGCAGGACGAGCGCCTCGAAGCGATGGCCGCCGATGCCCGAGAAGGCATACTTGCCATGCGCGACGCCATCCTGGATTACCGGGATACCAAGACCACTCCCACATCCAAGGCCTGGCTCGATGCCATGAACGCGTTTGAGGATTCGCAAACCGAGGACGGATTCCTTTCCTTCATCGCCAGTTTCGAGGACCTGCGCAAACCCGGCACCAACTCGAAGGACGAGGCTTCCGTCTTCCTCTCCGACTGCGTCCCCGGCCTCAAGACGACTGCGGAGTCCTACCGGACCATCGCCGCCACCCGACAGGCCCACCCGGAACGGCTCGAACTCTTCCAGCTCCTGGACGAGTTCCGAGCGCTGTGGGACGATGTCCGGCGAACCGAGAAGACACTCACCTTCCGGGACGTCGCAAAGCTCGCCCTCGATGTCCTCAGGGCCGACCCCTCCCTGCTGGCCCACTATCAGGAGCTTTTCCGCTACGTGATGATCGACGAGTTCCAGGACGACGACGAACTCCAGAAGGACGTCCTCTTCCTCCTCGCAGGCGGAGCCAGGGACAAGCTCTTCTTCGTCGGTGACGAGAAGCAATCCATCTACCTTTTCCGTGGCGCCGACGTCTCCGTCTTCCGACGGCTTGCGGGTGAACTCGGCGCCGCGCTCGGGGCGGAGGCGGCCTCGCCCCGTGAGGCACTCAACCTGTCGCGCAATTACCGCAGCGAACCCGGCGTGATCGACATGATCAACAGGATATTCCCCACGGTTATGGCCCCGCGCGAAGGCCTGGACCACCTGGAGGATTTTGAGGCGCGCTTCGAGGCCCTCGAGTCGAGGGATGCGACCCCCGGCGTCGAGCCGCGCTTCCTGTACCTGGAGTTGCCGCGCAAGGCCGCCGACGGATCGAAACTGCCGTCCGAGGGCATGCGCGACGCCGCGGAGGCGGAAGCCTGGGAGGTGGCGCGCTTCGTGCGCGACGCCGTGGAAAACGGCAGCCTCATCGTGGCCGACAGGAAGGAGGGAATCGCGAGAAAGGCGCGCTACGAGGACTTCGCCCTCCTCCTGCGATCCACCGGCCACCAGGTGCATTTCGAGAAGTACTTCCGCCTCTTCGACGTGCCCTATGCCTCGGAGAACGCCTGCGGCCTTTTCTCAGAAGCCGCCGCCTGCGACCTGTATTACGCCCTCAGGCTGGCCCTCTATCCCGACGACCGGAACGCCCTCGCGGCCTACCTTCGCTCACCCTTCGCCGGCCTCTCCGACGAGGCGGTCGTCATCCTCCTCGCCTCATCGCCTGATCCATTTAGTCCCGAGGCATCGAGTCTGCTGAGCGAAGGCGACCGCCCCGCCTGGGAACGCGGCGCCACCACCATGGCCGCACTCGCCGCCATGGCCGACAAGGCGGCGATAGCCACCTGCCTTTCCTTCCTCTGGTACGAGGCAGGCTACCGCAGCGCACTCCTTCTCGACCCGGTGGCCAGTGCCTTTGAGGAGCACTTCGAGCTCGTGCACACACTGGCTGTCAAGGCCGACGCGCGGGGCGAAGGCCTCGCCGCATTTGTGGCTGTCCTCGAGGGCCTCGTCGGCACCAGCGACAAGCTCGAGGTGGAACTTCCCAGGGACAGCTCGCGCGGCGTCAGGATCATGACCATCCACAAAAGCAAGGGCCTCGAGTTTCCCGTGGTCATCATTCCCCAGGCCAACAACGTCGGCCAGGACAGGGACGCGCGCAACCACTGGCACTGGGAGGACGACATCGGCCCCAGCTTCCGGCCACCAGCCACTGTTGGTTCGAGGTCGCGCAACGCGTTCTTCGACATGGGCAAGGAAAGGCGGGCCGCGATGGAGGGGGCCGAGCTCAAGCGCCTGCTCTACGTCGCGCTCACCCGGGCCGAATCACACATCGTGGTCACCGCCGTCCAGCCCCACGCCGACGACGGCAAGGGAAAGAGCTTCCGGTCCCTGCTCTCCGGCCCCTTGGGCCTTTTCGCCACACCCCCGGGCATCCCCGTCGGCGTCATCCCCGAGCGCAGCGACCAGGACTACTTCGCCCTCGTCGCGGGCGCCAGGCGCCGAGGCGAAACCGCCGTCGATTTCTCGGCCATTCCGCTCATCGAGCGCTGTGCCCGGCCCCTCTCCACATCGGTCACTTCCATCGCCGCGAGGTCCGCGGCGATGTCCGCCGGGGAACTCCCCCAGCCAGCCGATAGCCTCGAAGTCCCTACCGACCTCGCCCCCCCCCGGGGCCTGTCACCCGAAACCTGGGGGAGCCTCGTCCACGCCGTCCTCGAGTCACGCCTCGATCCACGCCAGCGGGAACTCAAGCTCGTCCCCGCCCTCGAGGATGCCCTGGAATCTTCCCTCGGCGGAGCCGCGTCGATCCAGGCCGCGATGGCAGTGGCCGAGCGCCTGACCGACGTCTTCCTGCGCTCCGAACTGGGCCGCCGCGCCCTCGCATCAGGCGAGCGCCATGTCGAACTGAAGGTGGCCATCGGCATGGACGGCGGGGCGAGGCGGGCGAGGGGCAGCATCGACCTTGCCTTCGTCGAGGCTGAAAAGGTCGTCGTCGTCGATTACAAGACCGACGCCGCCGTTTCCACAGGCGCGCACGACCTCCAGGTCGCCGCCTACAAGCGCGCCGCCTCGGAGATATTCGGCCTTCCCGCCGAAGCCTGGGTCTTTTACCTGTACGGCGGCGGCCGGGCCATCGACGTGGACGAGGACGGTCTGGCCCCACGCCTCGAGGATGCCCCTCTTCCGATCCCCGTCCGCGCCTCAGATTTTATCCATTCCTGAAAAAACCCCAAAAAAACCTCCGAATTGAGTTCTATCCCTAATCATTCCGGTATAAATACTTAGGCGGGGATTTGCACCCTGCGCGTGGTTTTTCAATGCCATAAAACCCGGCGCCACCGCTTGCGAAAATCGCCTTCCTGCTTATACTTCAATGGAACGACACCATGAACAACGAAAACATACTGATCGTCGAAGACGAAAAGATCATCGCCCTCGACCTGCAGCGCCGACTCGAGCGCTTCGGCTATTCGGTCGTCGGCATGGCCAGCGACGGCGCGGAGGCGATCGCCCTCGCCAAGGAGCGCTCCCCCGACATCATCCTCATGGACATCATGCTCGCGGGTGGCATGGACGGCATCGAGGCCGCCAAGCACATCCGCGCCCAACTCGGCATTCCCGTCATATTCCTCACCGCCTACACCGACGAAAAGACCCTCGAGCGGGCCAAGGAAGTCGAGCCCTTCGGCTACATACTCAAGCCCTTCAAGGAACGCGAACTCTACACGACCATAGACATAGCCCTGTACAAGCACAGCATCGACAAGAAGCTCCACAAGCAGGAACGGCTCTTCTCGGCCATCCTGCATTCCATCAACGACGGGATCATCGCGACCGACATCGACATGGCGGTCGGATTCATGAACAAGGTGGCCGAGAGCATCACCGGATGGAGCGAGGCCGCGGCCAAGGGCAGGCACGCGGCGGCCATACTGTCGATACAAGACCAGCGCACCAACCGCGAGCTCCTCGGTGGTGTGCCGCTCAACGTGGACGGCAAGCCTTTCTTTTTCAAGGAGGCCGTGATCAAGAACGCCATCGGCCAGACCCTCCTCGTCGACGGCTCCATCACACGCATCCACGAGAAGGAGAACGAGACCGACGGCTACCTCATCACCCTGCGGGACATCACCGAGATCAAGCGGATGTCCGAGACCATCGACTACCAGGCCAGCCACGACAACCTCACCGGGTTGCACAACCGCGAGGAGTTCTCCTTCGCCCTCAACGAGCTCCTCACGAGCGTGCGGACCTCTGACGCCCTCCACGCCCTCCTGGTCATCGACATCGACCGCTTCAAGGTCATCAACGACACCTGCGGCCCCAGCGCCGGCGACGAACTGCTGCGGCAGATCGCGTCCCACGTCCAGGCCAACATCTCCCGCAAGGACATCTCCGCGCGCATCGGCGGCGACGAGTTCGCCATCATCCTGCGGGACTGCGAGCCCGAGGACTCCATCAACGTCGCCAAGCGGCTCAAGGCCGCCGTCGAGGAGCGGAAGTTTGCCTGGGAGTCGTCAGTCTTCCCTGTCACCCTCTCCATCGGTGTGGTCTCGCTCTCGCAGGAGAGCGACGACACCCACACCATGCTCGCAGCCGCGGACGACGCCTGCCACCTCTCCAAGGAGGAGGGCGGCAACAAGGTCAACGTCTTCCAGGCCAAGGACAGCAAGTACCAGAAGCGCCGCGGCGACATGGAATGGATCTCCAGGATCAACAAGGCCGTCGACGAGGACCGATTCGTGCTCTACCAGCAGGCGATCGTCCCCCTCAACGATTCGATCGACCTCAAGGCCAAGGCCGAGGTCCTCCTGCGCCTCATCAACGAGGACGGAAGCATCGCCCGCCCCGGCGACTTCATCCCCGCCGCCGAGCGCTACAACCTCATGCCCCTCATCGACCATTGGGTCATCAAGAACTCCATAGCCGCCTACAAGACCCTCACCGACAGGGGGGCCGAGCTCTCGAACCGCATCGTCTCCATCAACCTCTCGGGTCCTTCCCTCCTCGACGAATCGCTCGTCGACTTGATCCTCCTCGAAGTCCACCGCAACGGCCTTGAGCCCGCCAGCTTCTGCTTCGAGATAACCGAGACGG
>Ga0073936_10010310_pt1 | contig 11485 bp, 9 predicted proteins | sample AliMusrvi5mmetaG_FD_87041 | JGI IMG/M metagenome (GOLD analysis project Ga0073936, IMG submission 87041) | Freshwater lake bacterial and archeal communities from Alinen Mustajarvi, Finland, to study Microbial Dark Matter (Phase II) - Alinen... | ecosystem: Environmental > Aquatic > Freshwater >... | reverse complement strand
GTCGAGCACGAAGAGGTCATCCAGATCGCGCACAACGCCGACCGCCTCAAGGGCGTCAAGAAGGCGACCTTCAAGTACGCCCTCGGCGACGAGTTCATGCAGGCCATGGACGTCTTCCGCTCGGTGAACATCGACAAGGCCGAAAAGATCAAGGTCGGCGACGTCATGGTCGCGCCGCGCGACGTCATCGCCGCCGCCGCCCCGGACCCCAACGAGATCGGCAAGAAGTACGTCGGCCAGACGGCCGCCGGCACCTACGTGACCGGCAAGAGGGACGGCAAGGAGCGTAAGGTCTACCTCTACCAGGTCGCCGACAACAAGGAGTGCGTCGAGAAGTACGGCACCCAGGTCGTCGTCGCCCAGACCGCGTTCACGCCGGTCGTCACCATCGAGCTCCTCGCCAAGGGCAGCCTCGGCAGCAAGCCGGGCGACCCCAAGAGTGGCGTGCACAACCCCGAGGCCTTCAACGCCGACGACTACGTAGCCCTCATGCCGGCCTACGAGTTCCCCGGCGGCTTCCTCGAGATGGAGTCGGAGTACAAGCTCGCCCAGGACGCGCAGACGCTGCTGGACCTGGCGAAGTAGGGATCAGCGCTGGCGCGTTGCGGCTTTCGGGGCCGCGCGCCGACGGATCGGGTCTTAAGACGGCTGGCCGCCCCACGAAGGCGGCCGGCCGTTTCTTCCATGGGGGCCGGCCGCTACGCCCGCCGGGCTCCGCTCAGGGTGCTGCGGGTGACCGCGTTCGCCGGCCGTGACAAGATGCCTCTTGCGCGGAGCGGCTCCCGGTCCGGTGACCGGCGCGGTCTTCAAAACCGTCTGCGGGGCAGTGATCCTGTCCTGGGTGGGTTCGACTCCCATGTCGCTCCGCCACCGCTACTCGAACGTATTCCTTTGGAGCTTGCTGTCGTCGGCGTGGCGTCTGGTGTCGCCAACGTGTTGCAGAGGATCCCGATCGCTGCTGCCTTGGGCTCCGGGGTTTGCGCCCACGCACGCCCCCTGGTCGGCCACCCACATCACGGTCCAGGTGCCGGCCAACGCGACGTTCGGATCGCCCAGGGCGGCGGTGAAGACCAGCGCCGGGACGAGCAACGCGCAGAGTCCCGGCCTGAAGCGGTAGGCAAGACCGCCTCCTGCGGCAGGCGGCCGCGTTCAAGTCCTGGGTCCTCGGAGTCGAATGAGTTAGGAACGACGTGTTTCGCATGGGCGGTGCATGGAGCCTGCTGCGTGCGGGCGTCGGGAGAGGCAGTCATGGACTCACGCGGGGTATCGGACTCCGATCGACGTCTCAGCAGGCGACCTGCGGCCCGCGGGCGTGGCCCGCTGCTCGTTCTTGTTCTGCTGGCGGCGCTTCTGTTCATCAGCGGCTTTGCCGCGGCCTTGCCTGCCTTCGCGAGCAGCATCACCGTCAAGGCGACTTCCGCCGGCACGTCGCCCCTCCGCTCTCGCCCCCTTCCGGCCAAGATCACGGCGCTGGAGACGCCCGCAGCATCCTCCGTCCGCACTCACGGGCTCGGGCTCAAAGTGCCGAAGAGCGCCGCGCGCCACCCGGCGAGGCTCGCCGGCGCGCTCGCGACGCTGCCGGCGAGCTACAGCCTGCAGCAGTACGCCCCGGCCCCCGGCGACCAGGGTCAGCTGGGTTCCTGCGCCGCGTGGGCCACCGCCTACACTGCGATGGGCGTGCTCGAGAACCTGGATCAGGCCCACGGCGTCTGGGACAACCCGCTCGACCGCCTGCCAGGCGGCGGCGGCTCGGCGATGTACGTCTACTCGCAGACCTGCGGCGGCGAGGACAACGGCAGCTACATCCTCGACAACGTGGCGGTCGAGGCCTCCCAGGGCGTCGACGAACAGTCCGACTACGCCCAAGGAGAGGCGGACTGGCAGGATCCGCCGACCGCGCAGGAGACGGCCAACGCACGGAACTGGGTCCTGGCCGCCGGCCACAACATCGGCACCGACCAGTACAGCATCGAGCAGGCGATCTCCAGCAACGAGCCGGTCGTGCTCGGGATCGAGGTGACGCGGGCGTTTGGGAGCAACACGAGCGGCAGCTACCCGGACCCGAGCAACCTCGACAATGACTACTCGCACCTCGACGGCCACGCTCTCACCGCGGTCGGCTATGACTCGGGCGGGCTGATCGTCGAGAACAGCTGGGGGGCGTACTGGGGCAACGGCGGCTTCGTGCACATCAGCTGGGCCTGGCTTGAGGGCACCTACCAGGACTCGGGCTGGCCCGATCTCACCCAGGCGACCGCGATGGTGGGCATGCGCCACTGCGCCTCGGTGCTGACGCTTGCGAGCCTCAACCCGACCTCTGGCCCCGCGGGCATGGTGGTGACCATCGGAGGTACCGGCTTCACAGGAACGTCCCTGGTGAGCTTCAACGGCGCCGCAGCGACGACGTTCAGCGTGGTCAGCGACACCCAGATCACCGCTACAGTGCCGAGTGGCGCCACAAGTGGCGCCGTCTCCGTCACGGCGCCCGGGGGCACGACGACCAGCGCCACGATCTTCACCGTCGCCGCCACGCCTGCGGCAGACACTGTCGGCCCGGTGTGCGCCGCCGCGAACGCGAGGGTCAGGCACGGCCGGACCTGCAAGCTGCACTTCGAGGTCTACGACGCGCTCAGTGCCCAGGTGACGACCGAACTGTTCATCACCACAAGGTCGGGCGTCGTCAAGAAGCACTGGTCGTGGGGCTACGGCGAGAACTACGCGGGCTGGTGGTCGACCAGGTTCGCCTGCCGGCTGGGGCGGGGCACCTATCGGATCGCGGTCACGGGTTCCGACCTCGCGGGCAACGGAGCCAGCGTCGTCGGCCGAGCCCGGCTCGTCGTGAGGTAGCCGAGAGGACGGAACCGCTGCGCGACGGGGCCGGCGAATGCCGGCCCCGTCGCGAGCTCCGTTTGTTCAGGCGAGCGCCGTCCTGCTGCTACTTGACCTTCAGCGTGTTGAGGGCCACGTTGCCGGCGGCGTTGCCGAGCGAGTCCTTGGCGGACACGTAGAACTTGTACTTGCCCTTCTTGAGTGTGCACTTGAAGGACGTGCTCTGCAGGGCGTTCACGGGCTTGGCGCCGGCCTTGATGGTCTTGACGACCTTGCCGGCGGCGTTCTTGACCTGGACGGTGACCGTCGCGGTCGTCGCGCCCGAGTTGGTGTCGTTGACCTGGAACTTGAGCGTCGCCGTCTTGCCCTTCTTGACGCTGGCGGCGCTCGGCGCGACGGTCGCCGGCGCGACGACGGTCGTGCCGCCGCCGCCTCCGCCGCTGCTGCTCTGGACCGTGATCTGATAGGTGCCGCTGCCGGTCTGCCCGGCGCCCGGCGTACCTCTCACGCCCCAGGCGGTGTAGTTGTAGGTACCGGGGGTGGTGGGAGCCGTCATGTGTACCACGACGGTGCTTGCGGATCCGGGACCGGCGTTGGCACTTGCGGAAGGCGTGCCGGCGCCGTTGGTCACCCAGGCGCCGTACTGACCGCTGGACGGGAAGGTGATCGCCACGCTGACCGTATACGCGTCACCGGGGGCGAGCGGGCTGAGCGTGCTCGGCGTGGCCTTCACCGCGCCGGCGGTTGCCGAACCGTGGCAGTTCGAGCAGGCCTGCGCCTTGCTCGGAAACGCCTCCGCGGGCTTGGTGGCAACGGCGCCGAAGACGGCGGCGGCCGCGACGGTGACTGCGATGACTCCTGTGATGACTGCGATGCGTTTCTTCAAACCGGTCCTCTCCTGACTGGGGGCTGGGGCTTAGTCGTTTGTGCGCCAAAACACACAGTAGTGGCACGGTAGAGGCCGTCGCCGAGAGGGTCAACCGATTTGGGACAAGGCGCGGCAAACGATTGTGAAGTCCGGCGCCCTCGTGTTGAGATGCGTGAGAACGCAGGCAGAACGCAGTAACATCATGGATATGGGCGCCCGCGCGACAGGAGCGCGGCGCGGCCGCCGCCGGTTATGGCTCGGCGCCTCCCTCGTTCTCCTGCTGGCAATCGCCGGAGTGACCGCCCATCCGGCGCCGGCGTTCGCGGAGGTCAACCCCGATCTCGTGACCACGGCGCTGACCGGCGTCACCGTGCACAGCGGGGCGCGGGCTGTCTTCAGCTTTCGGGTCGACGATCCGGCCGGCGGCACGCTGCTGGCGGACCTTGTTATGGAGCGCCCCGGCGGCCGGGTCGTGCGCACGCTGGCCGCCGGCCTCAGTGTGACGGCCGGGCAGACCGCGACCTGGCGCGGCCGCATCAGCGTTCGACGCGGTCGCTACGTCTATGTGGTCCGCGCGACCGACGCCGCCGGCCGGACCGAGGCGCAGGCCACGCCTGCCGCTCTGCACGTGCTCGCGGCGCTGCCGCCGCTGGTGCCCACGCCGCGCGCCCTCAGGCGCGCCCTCACGTGGGCACGCGCTCGCGCGGGGGACGTCGCGGTGGCCGTCGTCGACAGCCGGGGCGTGCTGCACGGCTGCCGCCAGAACCGCCGCTTCTACAGCGCCAGCATGGTCAAAGCGATGCTGCTCGTCGCCTACCTGCGCGGGCATCGCCACGTCCCCGTCGCGATGCGCGGCGTGCTGGCGCGGATGATCGAGCACTCTGACAACGCCGCCGCCGACATCGTCTACGGCATCGTCGGTCGCGACAGGCTCGTCGCCCTCGCGCGCCTCTCCGCGATGCGCCGTTTCCGGCCCAACGGGGGCTGGATCACGACGCTGGTCACCGCTGCGGACCTGGCGCGCTTCTTCCGCGACATGCACGACTACATCCCCAAGCGCCACATCGCCTTTGCCGACGAGCTCTTGTCCGGGATCATCCCTGCCCAGAGCTGGGGAGTGCCGGCGGCCGCGCGCCCGTTGCACTACCGCGTCTACTTCAAGGGTGGCTGGCTGGGCGCGTGGGTGCTGGCCAGCCAATCCGCGCGCCTCGAGCGCCGGACGGTGCGGCTCGGCCTGGCGGTCTTCACCGACGGCAACCCGGGTGCGGACTACGGCAAGGAGACGATCCGCGGCGTCACCGCGCGCTTGCTGCGGCCGTAGCTCGCGACGGGCGTCACGACGCCGAGCGAAACGGGCGCCCGGCGGTGAGCCGAAGCCGGCGTGCGGCTGCGCCGCGGATGCGGCCCGGCGCTACGCGTCCGGGTAGTCGATCGCCTCGATCGTGAGCTGGCGGTCGCCGGCCGGCCGCCGCCAGCGGACGGTGGCGCCCACGCGCGCGTCGAGCAGCGTCGCCGCCAGCGGCGAGACGTAGCTGAGCAAGCCGTTGTTGGGGTCGGCCTCGTCCTCGCCCACGATGCGAAAGGCGCGGGTGGCGCCGCCGCCCTCTTTGACGGTCACGGCGGCGCCGAACTTGACCATGCGCCGCGGCTGGTGGCCCACGTCGACCGGCATCGCCGACTCCAGGCGCAGAGTGAAGTAGCGCAGGTCGCGGTCGACGAAGTCGAGCTGCTCCTGCGCCAGCCCGTCGTCCTTGGCCGCCTCGCGCAGTTCCAGCCGGCGCTGCTCCAGCTCGCCGACCTTGCCCTCCAGCTGCCGCAGACCCGAGGGCGTGACGTAGTTGGGGTGATCGCTGACCTGGCGCTCCGGCAGGCCCTCCTCGGGCACGCCTCCGTCGGGCTCCTTCACAAATGCTCTGTTCATCTCGTCACGTCCGCGTAGGGTGCTGTGGGATGCGCGGCGCGCCGGGTAGTGCCGGCACGCCGTCGGTGTCCCCTCCCTCTTTCCATGGTACCCGGTTTAGTCCCCCCACAGGCGGTGGGTAGGCTGGGGGCGACAGCGAGACCGAGAGAGGGTGGGACGATGCTGGACAGCAGGATGCAGGACGCGCTCAACGCCCAGATCAACTGGGAGTTCTATTCGGGGTACCTCTACCTCTCGATGGCGGCGCAGTTCTCCGCCTCGGGCATGCCCGGCGGCCAGAACTGGATGACGGTGCAGTATCAGGAGGAGCTTGCGCACGCCCAGAAGATGTTCGACTACGTCTCGCAGCGCGGCGGGCGCGTGAAGCTTGAGGCGATCGCGCAGCCGGCCGTCGAGTGGCCCGACGGCCTCTCGATGTTCAAGGAGGCGCTCGCGCACGAGGAGGGCGTCACTCAGCGCATCTTCGAGCTCGCTTCGCTGGCGCTCGACCTCAAGGACCACGCCACCTACAACTTCCTGCAGTGGTTCATCGCGGAGCAGGTAGAGGAAGAGGAGACCGCAAGCGACATGGTCCAGAAGTTCGCCATGGCGGGCGAGCATCCGGCGGGGCTGTATCAGCTCGACAAAGAGCTCGCGGCGCGCGTGTTCACGCCGCCGGCGCCCGCTCCCTGAGCCGGCGGCCGCCGGGCCGGCCGCGTCGTGCGCGGCGGCCGCCCTGCCGCCGCTCCGCCTCTACGTGACGTCGCGGCTCATCGACACGACGACGGCCGCCACGCTGACCACGGCGATGTAGGCGACGCTCACGAGAAACGCCTCAGGCCGGGCCAGGCCGCTGTGCGCGGCCACGTTGCCGGCGTCTGTGGCGAGCGTCGAACTGGTGACCTGGCCGAAGACGTTGAACGGCAACCAGGTCCCCACGCCCGGCTTGAAGGCGACGATCAGGGGCTCCACGAGCAGCGCCCAGATGAGCACGCCCGCCACGGTGACGACCTGGGCGCGCAGGAAGGCGCCGAGCGCGACGCCGAAGCAGGTGACGAGCCCGGCCACGCCGATCTGCCGGGCGTAGTCGGCGAGCGCGCCGCCGCCCGGCACGTGGTAGCTCACGCCGCGCATCGGCAGGCCGATCACGCCGACGAGCTGGGCCACGAGCAATGCTGCCAGCATGGCCAGTGCTCCGGTCGATCCGTACACGATGAGCTTGGCGACCATCACCCGCGCGCGCCGCGGCGTGGCGAGGTAGGTGTAGGTGATCGTCCCGTGGCGGTACTCGTTGGTCATGCCGAGGATCCCGAAGACGAGGACGATGTACGTCACCAGCGTAGCGCCGGCGCCCAGTTCTCCGCCATTGAGCAGGTGCGTCGGGATGAAGGCGATCAGCAGGACCGTCGGCACGAGGCTCACCAGCAGGACGGCGATGCCGAGCCCCAGCGAGGTGCGCGTGCTGCGCAGCTTGAGGAACTCGGCCCGCAGGAGGGAGATCACAGCTCTCTCCGCGTGCCGGCGATCTCGAGGAAGAGGTCCTCGAGGCTCGGCACCTCCGTGAACAGCTCGTGCAGCACGACGCCGTTGGCCTGCGCCACCTCTCCGACCTCGGCGCTCGCGGGGCCGCGGATGGCGAGCGCCGTGTCGAGCCGGTTCACGGCCGCGCCGCGCGCCGTGAGCAAGGCTTCCAGCTTCTCGGCCTGCGGGCTGCGCGCGCGGACCACCGGCTGCGCCGTCCGCGTGAGCTCGCCGATGGCCCCTTGGGCGAGCAGCTTGCCCTTGCTGATGATGAGCACGTCGTCGACCGTCTGTTCCACCTCGGCGAGCACGTGGCTCGAGATGAGGATCGTGCGTCCCTCGGCGGCGCGGGCGCGCAGGAACGTGCGCAGCCAGCGGATCCCCTCCGGGTCGAGGCCGTTGGCGGGCTCGTCGAGCAGCAGCACCTCGGGGTCGCCGAGCAGCGCGCAGGCGAGTGCGAGGCGCTGCTTCATGCCGGTCGAGTACCCCTTGACCGCTCGTCGCGCTGCGCCCTCGAGCTCCACCATGGTCAGCGCTTCCTCGACGCGCGTGTCGGGGAGACCGGCGCCGGCGGCGACCACGCGCAGGGCGTTGCGCCCCGAACGGCCGGGGTGGAAGCCGGAAGAGTCCAGGAGCGCTCCGACGCGCGTCGCTGGCCGGGGGATATCGCGGTAGCGCTGCCCGAGGATCCGCACGCTGCCGGCCGAGGGCTTCACGAGGTCGAGGATCATGCGCAGCGTCGTCGTCTTGCCGGCGCCGTTGGGGCCGAGGAACCCGGTGACGGCGCCGGCGCGGATCGAGAAGGTCACGTCGTCGACGGCGAGGACCTTCTTGCCGAAACGCTTGCTGAGATGCTCGGCCTCGATGACGGCCATGGGTCCTCCGGGTGGCGTGCCGAAGGCGAGTCTACAGGACAGGAGGGGCGTGCGGGATGCGTCAGAGCGTCTTGCCGAAGAGCTCCCAGCGGCCGCTGCGGCGGTCGGCCCAGAACACCGTGCGGCCGGCGATCACCGGGTCGGCCTGGGCGGCGCCGTTGCAGCATACGGTGAAGGCGCGGCCGCGGGTGAAGTCGTAGAAGCCCACGTCGCCGCGGTTGGCACTCTGGCGCCACGCTACGGCGTCGGCCCCGAGCGCGAGCGAGTCCGCGGCGCCGACGACGACGCAGAGTCGGCGGCTCACGCGCGTCGCCGGGTCCCACAGCATGATGGCCGTGCCGCCGGAGCCGGTCCTTGCGGCCCAGACGATGCGCCGCCCTTCGGCGGCGACGCTGACCGAAGCGCCTCCGAGTCTGACTCGCGACCGGCCGGGCCACCGCGCGGCCCACACTGTGCCGCCGCCCGCCGGACCCGCCGCCCAGACGATCCAGCGGCCGGAGGCCGCGAGGTCCAGCACACGCCCTCCGGCCGGGAACGACCAGGGCGTGTCGGTGACGGTGTCGAGGACGTTGATCGTGTCCCTGCCACGCGTGCGCGATCCCGCCCGGGTGACCCACGCGACGGCTTCTCCTGTGGAGCGTGCGAGCACGCCCCTGCCGGCGGTGAACGACCTGCCGGTGGCATTGTCGAATGCGCGCACGAGCGTCGACCCGCTGGCCGAGCCGCCGTTGCGCGCCGCCCAGGTCACGGTCGAGCCGGCGATGTCGGGCGCGCCGACGCCGGCTCCCACACGCTTCGCCGTCAGGATCCGGCTGGGGAGCCGCGTGGTGGTGGCGTAGGCCCAGAGGTCGTCGGCGTCACCGTCGGCCCCCAAGGCCGGCTGCTCCCAGACGACGAGGTCGCCCGAGGCCGCGAGCCCTTCTGCCCTGCGCGGCCAGCCGAGCGCGGCGGCACGAAACTCCGTGCCGCCGCCGGGCCCGCCGCCGGACGCGCCGGGACTCGAGAGCACGCCTGTGCTGTGGGCGAGGAGCGCTGAGACCGCGGCCGCGGCCACGAACACGGCGATCACGAGGAGTCGAGCCCTCACTGTCCCCCCAAGGTCCGGCCGCTGCCCCAGCGTCCGGTGGCTCACATCCGTGGACCCACTGTTCCCGCGCAAGCCGGCACCCGAACGTCGCCGCCGTGCGGCGAACTGACGACGCGGCTGGGTTCACGACCAAGGCCTTTGTGCACGCCGCGGCATCGGCAGAGCCGCCGCCCGACTGAACGAAAGGCGGCGGCGGAGCTGCGGCGTGCAGCTCCGCCGCCGCCCGTTGAGCGCGGCGGCTTGCGCGGCGTCCGGCCGCTAGACGGTCTCGCTCCTGCCGCGGCTGCGGCGAAGCAGCAGTACCGCGGCGAGGACCACCACGACCGCGGCGACGATCACCACGATGAGGAGCGTCGAACTGCTGGAACTTGTCGCCGTCGCGGCCGTCTTCGCGCTGACGAAGCGGTACGTGTCGATGTTGTTGTAGCTGTAGAGGACGGCACCCTTCTGCGCGGTGCTGGAGTCGCCGGGCACGTGGACCCAGCCCTGCCACTTGCCGCTGTTGTAGGCCTCGAGCTGGTACGGATAGGTGAGGATCGCGTAGCCCGCCCCCTCGTAGAAGAGCTGCTGCATCTGCTGCGCGATCGGGATGCGCGTGGCGTCGTCGATCGTCTGCGATTGCTGTGCGTTGAGCTTGGTGTACGCGGGGCTGGTCCACAGGCAGTCGTTCCAGCCGTAGCCGGTGCTCTGGGCCGGCGTGTAGATGCTCAGCATGAACTGCGGGTCCACGTCCTGGGTCCAGTACCAGATGAACATGTCCCAGTCGGGGGCGTAGTTGTTGCCGACGAAGTTGTACTGGGCGTCGGTGAGCGCGCCGGCGTCGATGACCGAGTAGGTGACCTTGATGCCGATGTTCTTGAGCCAGCTGACGATGAGCTTGCCGGCCGTCTGGTTGTCCGGCGCGTCGGTGGTCGCGTAGAAGCGCAGGTCGAGCTTCTTGCCCTGCAGCGTCTCGCGGTAGCCGTCGCCGTTGACGTCCTTGTAGCCGGCGGCGTCGAGCATCGCGTTGGCCTTGCTCGGGTCATAGGCGTAGGCCTGGTCGGCCGGGGGCTCCCAGTGGTACTTGGAGTACGGGACGATGAGCGACGAGCCCACGGTGGCGTAGTTCTGCTCGGCGATCGAGACGACCTTGGCGCGGTCGACCGCCCAGTTGACGGCTTGGCGGAGGCGCACGTCGCGCAGCACCGGGTTGCCCTTGGAGTACTTGCTGGTCGAGCAGTTCATGGCGAGCTCGGTGAAGCGCCACGAGGTGCCTTCGTTGGTCGTGATCCCGGGCGTCGTGCCGAGCTGCTTGAACTGCGCCATCGGCACGTCGATGGCGCCGTCGAGGGTGCCCAGCTTGAGATCGCTCGACATGGTGTCGGGGTTCGTGTAGAGCTGGAACACGACCTGGTCGACCTTGGGCGCGCCGCCCCAGTAGTCCTTGTTGGCGACCAAGCGGACGAACTTGCCCTTCTGCCACTCGACGACCTGGAACGGGCCGTCGCCGATGATCGGCGGCGAGTTCTGGTAGGTCGTGGTCGCGGCCTTGCCGCTCACCTTGCTCCAGATGTGCTCGGGCAGGATCGGCACGACCATCTTGAGCATGTTGGCCTTGGGCGCGCTGGTCGTGATCAGCACGGTGGTGTCGCTGACGGCCTTGGCGCTGACGATGCCGTCGGTGTAGGCGGAGAGGTTGAGCAGCTGGTTCTTGTTGATGTAGTTGAACGTGAAGGCGACGTCCTTGGCCGTCACCGGCTGGCCGTCCTGCCACTTCTCGCCGCTGCGGATAGTGAACGTCCAGGTCTTGCCGTCCGGTGACACCTCCCACTTGGTGGCGAGCTCCGGCCGCGGCTCCAGCGTCTTGGCGTCGAATCCGACGAGGAAGTCGTAGTTCATGTGCCATAGCATGTAGTCGGTGCCCTGGATGCCGATGAACGGGTTGAGGTTGTCCGGCTCCTGGAGCCAGCCGATGTGCAAGGTCGAGGTGGCTGGGGGTGACGGGCTGGTGGACGCGAGCGCGGCGCCGCACACCGTGAGCGCGAACGCGGCGGCGAGCGCCGCGGTGAGGAGCGCCCTCCTGCCCAGCACTCCTCCTTGCCGACTGCGATGACTCATCCTGGCTCCTTTCGAGGCTGAAGATCGGGCGTCGTGGTCGTCGAGTGATGGCGCCTGCGTCGTCATCGGGCCACCGCCTGGGAGGCGAGGGCGTCGAGCTCCGCGCCGGCGGCGGCGTCCAGCGTGAACGCCGGCTCCGCCGCCAGCAGCTCCGCGAGGCGGGCGCGCACCCGTTCGAGCAGGGTGCGGCCGTCGTGCGCGAGCCAGCGGTCGTAAGTGTTCTGATCGATGAGCGACGGCTGCCAGAAGCGCCGGTGGTGGGTGCGCGTCATCTTGGTGCCGAGATGGTTGCCGCCGGGCCCGGCGGC
>Ga0073936_10010308_pt1 | contig 11486 bp, 7 predicted proteins | sample AliMusrvi5mmetaG_FD_87041 | JGI IMG/M metagenome (GOLD analysis project Ga0073936, IMG submission 87041) | Freshwater lake bacterial and archeal communities from Alinen Mustajarvi, Finland, to study Microbial Dark Matter (Phase II) - Alinen... | ecosystem: Environmental > Aquatic > Freshwater >... | reverse complement strand
TGGTCTGGTTATCGGCCGAAGCGCTGAGGAACAGGTCCTGATCTTTCTCGGTGGCGTTGTCGGCAACGTGGTAGAAGTCCCAGGCGTTAGGAATCCCGGTCGCATCCACGCCATAGTGGGCGGTGGCGCGAATCTGGGTGCTTCCGGAGGGCTGCCAGCCTACGTTTGCAGCGGAGGTGGCCACGTGATACTCGTCCATGGGCAGGGCATTGCTGGTTTGGAGCCAACTGAAGGCGCCGAGATAGTCCAGCCTGTTGCGGGCACCGGCAACTTCGAGGCGCTCGCGCGAAGTGTGGAAGTTGCCAGCATCGCCCTGGAAGAGGACCGAAGGAAAGCTGGTGGTGCCGTGCGGAGTAGTCAAGCTGATCACGCCACTGTCCGCATCGGCTCCGTAGAGGTTCGAATTCGGGCCACGGTAGACTTCAACGCTATCGACGGCAGTGGTGGAGAGGGGTCCAAAATCGAAGCGTCCGCCCAGATCGCCAGCACTCACGCCATCCACGAGAATCTTGTTGGCATCGGAATTGCCGCCGCGGACGAAGAGTGAAGTTTGCGCGCCCAGCTGACCCTCCTGTACGGAGACCGCGCCAGGCACCAGGCGCAAGGCGCTGACCAGGTCAGTGCGCAGAGCCAAATCGAGCGGAGCAAGTACGCTGGTTGCAGAACTGGTCTGTGCTTGCGGCGTGGGGATTCCGTTTGCTGTCACAACGATAGACTCGCGCACCCACTCGGGCTCAAGTACGACAGTGCGCTCAATGCTGTCGAGGCGGCCGGCGTAGAAATCAGGCGTCTCCAATTGACGGAAACTCTTGGCTGAAACAACCAGGAAGAAGCGTCCCTCATCGCCGGTCAGAATTTGAAAGCTGCCGTCAGCCGTGGAAACGGCAGTGGCAATCACCTTTCCATTGCTGAGGAGAACTACGGTAGCGCCGGTGACCTTGGCGCCGGAGGTGTCGGTGACTGTTCCGCGAATGGACGCGGCGTGGGTATGGGTGGCAGCAAACAGGATCAGGATGGCGGGAAGAACGCGCGTCAGGGTGCGCAGATATGCGGAAATGAACATGATGGCTCCTTCGTCCCCCTCGGAACGCAAAGCGGTTGAAGACGCCGAAGACCGGTCTCCTGACTTGCGCCTTTTTCAGCTACCTTCCCAGAGACGAACTAGCAGTTCGTTACCAGTGGTTGATTGTGGCCTTCCGGGATGGGCGGAAGAGCCCTGCTGAATTGCTGCCCTCATCCGAACATTTTGATACGACGGGTGAGGAGACATCGGCGCTCACAGTTGCGGGGCAGTTGCGGAATTTCACCGCATTCCCGAGCATCCTTGGCGATAGTTTTTGTGAACTCAACTACACCGATGTGGAGCAGTCGTGATGACATGGAACGTATTTCCATGTCATCAACTTTTATAGCTGTAGTAGGGCATGAAGTCAAAGGCCCGCTTTGACGCCTTTGGCTGAGATAGGATTGCATACCAAAAGACAAAAGGCAGGAGAAGTGTGGTGACCCCGGGCTGATTCGAACAGCCGACCTACGGTTTAGGAAACCGACGCTCTATCCAGCTGAGCTACGGGGCCACGTTGAATACATTGTACTTATGTAAGTGTCTAAATGGATCCTACGCTATCGCTCTCTCCTGACGGATTCACCAAGTTTCTCGGCGCCTGAGAACGAATGTGGCACTGCTTATCGTGAGCGAACGGATAGCAGCATCAACAGGTTACCATCCGCAAAGTGATTCGTGCGAGTGGCTTCGCCTGATGTCTGCTATTGAAAAGAAGAGGATGGCTTAAATTGGAAGATGTAAAGCATTTATTTTGAGTTAGATGATAGCTAGACAATAAGGCTGCTCATAGGGCGGTTCCTGCACAATTTACCTCGCGGACCGATCGTTCGAATAGCCCGAGGAAACCACCAAACTCGACGCTATCAAGGTACACATCGGCGCACGATTCTGAATTGCGAATGCAATCTGGAATTCCTGATGAATGAATGGCGAGGGGGCTTCCTCTGCGCCAAACAAATCTGGTATACGTAGGCTAAGCATGGAGTTATTCCTCAATTTCGCATGGATCGTAGTGGCTGTTGCCATTGTGTGCTTGTGGATGCGGATTGAGAATCGTCCGGGTGCGGAGCGCCGTCTTCCGGTCGTTGCCCTCTTGACGCTCATCGTCATCCTGTTCCCCGTGATTTCGGTGAGCGATGACTTGTGGTCGATTCAAAACCCAGCCGAGACCGACACGTGGCAACGTCGTAACCATCTGGCATGCGGCCCGCACACCATTTTTCCGGCAATAGCGGCTCTCTCCGAGCCTGGCTTTGCTTTGCCGAGATTTGGCAACGGGCATTTCAATGCGCCCCATGTTCCCCATGTGCGCGCTGTAGAAAACCCGGCTCTCCACGCCGTACAAAATCGCCCCCCTCCCGAAGCCTGATCTCGCCCCTCGTACAACAATCCAGGTTGTGCTCCAGTTTTCCCTCCTGAAATCGCCGTCTAGAACGCGGCGGAAGGGATGCGTATGAAGCAGATATTCCGTTCTGGGGCGTTGTCCCCGGTAACTTCGCTGGTCTTGCTTTCGGCAACATTTTGCCCGGCGCAGCAGAGCCTCACTTGGGAGCAGGTGAAGGCACGTTTTGAGGCTGCCAACGCTGCGCTCAAAGCTGACGCCCTCAACGTAGACGAGATGCATGCCGCAGAGACAACGGCCTACCTTCGGCCCAACCCACAGGTAGGTTTGGCCAGCGATGGACTCCAGATCGCTCCGCACACGACTCCTGGTTTGGGATCCCACTGGCTGCCATTGGCCGGGACGCAACTTGTGCCCAGCATCAACTACCTGCACGAACGCGAGGCCAAGCGCGAGTTGCGATTGCAAAGTGCCAAAGAGGGCACGGAGATTGCCGGCTCTCTGCACGAAGATTTGAAACGAAATCTTCTTTTCGATTTGCGTTCGTTGTTTGTCCAGACTCTGCAAGCCAAGGCAGTTCTAGAACTGGCGAAGGCCGACCTGGCTTACTACGACAAGATTATCGAAATCAGTCGCAGCCGCTTCAAAGCCGGCGACATTGCCCAAATCGATCTCGACCGCATTGAACTGCTGCGGGTGCAATACGAGGTAGAAATCCAAACCGCGACTGTCGACCTGCGTACCGCGAAGATTCAGCTAGAGCAACTGCTCAATGACCGCACCCCAATTGAGCAGTTTGATGTGACCGGTCCGTTCGATTTTTCCGAAGAGCTGAGGCCGCTTGAAGAGTTTCGTCAGGTTGCCCTCGATCTACGTCCTGACCTGCGTGCAGCGATTGAATCCGCGCAACAGGCGGAGACCAACCACAAGCTGGCCATCGCCAATGGTTCCGCCGATCCAACCTTGAGCACCTGGTACTCCTATAACCCAGCGTTCAACAATGCCTTTGGCCGCTACACGGTGGGAGCCAGCGTGAGCGTGCCGCTGCGCATCTTCGATCGCAACCAGGGCGAAAAGCAGCGAACGCTCATCGATATCGACCGCAATCGAAAGCTCACCGAAGCCGCGCGCTCGCAGGTCTTCAGCGACGTGGACTCGGCCTATGCGCAGGTAGAGAGCAGTATCGCGTTGCTGAAGCCTTATAAGGCGAAGTACAAAGATCAGGCCCAGCGCGTGCGCGACACTGTTACTTACTCGTATGAGCACGGTAGCGCTTCGCTGATGGATTTTCTGAACGCGCAGTCCGACTACCGCACCGTGCAACTGGCCTATTTGCAGCTATTGGGGTCATATCTGACGGCGGCTGGGCAACTGAATCTTGCAGCTGGACGCGAGGTAATCCAATGATGTCGAATTCTTTGCGAAGTTCATCTCCCATTGCGTTTCTGGCGCTCTCACTGACTGCCTTTGTAGGTCTGGTGCTTTCCGGTTGCAGGGCAAGCCAACAGGGCGATGGCGCACCACCGCAGGCCAGGGTCATCCAGGTTGCAGATATGAACCTGATTACAGTTGATCCACAGGACGCAGGCAAATTTTCTCTCGTGTCCGCTGAGAAAATTGAGTCGGCTGAAAAGGTGAATGCCACTGGCGCGGTCTTCCCAGACATCTCTCGCGAAGTTCCAGTGATATCGCTCGCGAATGGCCGCGTGGTTGACATCAAAGCCCGCTTGGACGACAGCGTGAAGAAGGGGCAGCTCTTGATGAAGGTTCAAAGCCCTGACATCACAAACGCATTTGATACGTATCTCAAGGCCGCGAATGATGAACAACTCGCAGGCAAGGCCTACAAGAGAGCGCAGGATCTTTTTGAGCACGGTGCTGTATCGCAAGCCATGGTTGAGCAGGCCGAAGACAGCGAGATGAACGCGAAAGCAGACGCCATGGCCGCCGAAGAGCAGCTGAAGATACTCGGAGTAGATAAGAGCCATCCCAGCAGCATCGTCAATGTATATGCGCCCATTTCTGGCGTCATCGTTGCGCAGAATGTAACCAATGCGGCTGCCGCGGGCATTGGGCTTTCCGGGTCGGCCACAGCCTTTACCATCGCCGATCTATCACGTGTCTGGATCGTCTGCGACGTTTACGAGAACGACATTCCCAAGTTGCAACTCGGCCAGGAAGCGAAGATCACGATCAATGCCATGCCCGATCGCCCGCTGAAAGGACGGATTAGTGATATAGGCCCGATTCTAGATCCCTCGCTGCGAACGGCCAAGGTGCGCATCGAGGTTGCGAATCCAGGTTTCTTGAAGCTGGGAATGTTCGGAACGGCAACGTTTGAAAGCCGCACCAAGACTACGCACGCAGTGGTTCCAGCCGATGCGGTTCTTCATTTGCATGATCGCGACTGGGTCTTCCTGCCGGCTGGCGGCAACCAGTTCAAGCGCACCGAAGTACATGCCGGCCAAATGCTCAACGGCAGCCGGCAGGAGATTCACTTCGGCTTAACGCCGGGCCAGCTAGTGGTCGCTAACGCACTGCTTCTTGAGACTGCGGGGAACCAATAGATGCTGCGCGCGCTCGTCAATTTCGCACTTGGAAATCGCTGGCTGGTACTTGGCGCCGTCTTGGTGCTCACTGGTTGGGGCGTCGTCTCGTTTCGCAGCCTGCCCATCGAGGCCTATCCCGATGTCGCCAACAACTACGTGCAGATCATCACGCAGTGGCCAGGCCGCAGCGCAGAAGAGATCGAACGCCAAGTTACGGTGCCGGTTGAGATTCAGATGGCGGGCATTCCGCACCTTACTCATTTGCGCTCTACTACGCTCGCTGGTCTATCCAGTCTCATGCTCATCTTCGACGACGACTCCACAAGCGATATCAATCGCGAACACGTGCTGGAGCGGCTCGCTCAGGTGAATCTACCCGCGGGACTGGTTCCGCAGATGGGTACTGATTGGAGCCCCGTCGGCCAGATTTACTGGTACACACTTGAAAGCACCAATCCAACCTACGATGTGATGGAAAAGAAATCGCTCGAAGACTGGACACTGGAGAAGTCTTTCAAGGGGATTCCTGGTGTAGTGGATGTATCAAGCTTCGGCGGGCCGATCAAGGAATATCAGATCAAGCTGGATCCCGGTAAGTTAGTTTCTTATGGCCTTTCGATTGGCCAGGTGGAGCAGCAGCTTGCCAACAACAACACCAACGGCGGCGGCAGTTTCATTGAGCAGGGTGCACAGCAGATCAATGTGCAGTCTCTTGGACTCTACACGAGCGTGCAGGACATCGAGAACACTGCGGTCAAGACCGCGAATGGCGCGGCGATTCGCATCAAAGATATCGCTACCGTCGCGCAGGGCCCCAAGATTCGCCTGTGCCAGATAGGCCGCGCGACTCATCGTCTCGATGGCGTTATCGTCGATAATCCCGACACTGTTGAAGGCATTGCTCTATTGCAGAAGGGCAGCGATTCCGATCCTGTTCTTCAAAGCATTCACGAAGAGGTCGGGAAACTTAACAAGGGTATTCTGCCCAGGGGAGTCAAGATCGTTCCGTTTTTGGATCGTTCCGACCTGGTTAAATATACGGTTGAAACGGTCGAGCGCAACTTGACTGAAGGCGTGCTGCTTGTCTCGATCGTTCTCTTCCTGTTTCTTGGCAATGTGCGCGGCGCTATTGTCGTCGCGCTTACGATTCCATTCGCGCTACTGTTCGCCGCCATTTGCCTTGACCTGAACCATATTCCCGCCAACCTGCTTTCACTGGGCGCGCTGGATTTCGGCATGGTCGTCGACGGTTCGGTGGTGATGATCGAGAACATGGTCCGCCATCTCTCGCTAAAGGATGATCCGCGCACCGTGGCGCAGAAGATTCGCGATGCGTCACATGAAGTACAGCGGCCGGTCTTCTTTGCACGCGGCATCATCATCGCGTCCTATCTGCCCATTTTTACGCTTCAGGCAGTCGAGGGCCGACTCTTCAAGCCAATGGCCTGGACTGTTACCTTCGCACTGATTGGTGCACTGGTTTTTGCAATTCTTGTGGCGCCGGTCCTGGGAGGCATCGTCTTTAGAAATGGTGCCAAAGAGTGGCAAAACCCGATGATGTACTGGCTCACAGGCCACTACCGCACCGCAGTTCGTTCGGCTATTCTCCATCGCAAACTTACGTTGGGTATCTCTTTTGCATTATTTGCGATAGCCATCTACCTGACTTTCGGCGGGCCGATAGGCTCGGAATTTCTGCCTCATCTCGACGAAGGTTCCATCTGGGTGCGCGGCACATTGCCACCCAGCGAAGGACCTACGGCCAGTATTGAATTCACAAACAAGGCACGCCTGGTGATGGCTTCTTTTCCAGAGGTCACGCAGGTCATCAGCCAAACTGGGCGTCCCGACGGCGGCACGGATACAGCGGGCTTCTTCAATACTGAGTACTTTGTCGATTTGAAAAGAAAGGAACAGTGGCGTCCCGTCTTTCACCAGGACAAAGAGGCGTTGATTGCCGCTATCGACAAGCAACTGGAACAGTTTCCAGGCGTCATCTGGAACTACTCCCAGCCTATCTCCGACAACATGGAAGAGGCCGTCTCAGGCGTCAAAGGCGAACTTGCCGTGAAGCTCTATGGCGACAATCTCCGTACTCTGGAGCACACGGCGGAGATAATTCAGGCGCAAATGGCATCCATCCCCGGCATCGAAGATTTGGGTATCTTCCGAATCGTTGGGCAGCCAAACCTGAATTTCACGGTGGACCGCGAGGCTGCGGCGCGATGGGGCATCAATGTCGCGGATATTCAGGATGCGATTCAGACAGCAATCGGCTTAAACACAATAACCCAGGTGCAGCAGGGTGAGGCGCGCTACGACGTGACGCTTCGCTATCAGCAGCAGCATCGCGACACGCGGGAGGCGATCGAGGCCGTGCGCCTGGTGGCGCCTTCTGGCGAGCGTGTATCTCTTGCGCAATTGACAAAGGTTTCCACCGACGACGGCGCAGAGCAGATCAATCGCGAGGGAGGCCAGCGATACATTGCGATCAAGTACTCAGTCCGCGGCCGCGACCTGGGCTCAACTGTGGAGGAGGCGATCAGCAAAGTTGAGCACAGTGTCAGCTTGCCTGCGGGTTACCATCTTGAGTGGGCCGGAGAATACGCCAGCCAGAAGCGGGCAGATAAGCGAATGGCACTGGTTATTCCTATCACGGTTCTCGCCATCTTCCTGATTCTCTACACCATGTTTCGTTCCTACAAATGGTCCGCGCTGGTGCTGGCGTCGGTGATCATGGCCTCCGTCGGCGGTCCGCTGGCGCTGTTCCTCACTCGTACGAACTTCTCAGTCTCGTCTGCGGTGGGATTCCTGGCGCTCTTTGGGGTCTCGGTAGAGACCGGAGTAATCCTCATCGAGTTCATTAACCAGTTGCGCTCTCGGCGTAGGGGATCGGAGAGCTTCAGCAAGGAGCAGGTGATTGATGCCGCAGTCGAGGGTTCAGTCCAGCGTCTTCGTCCCATCATGATGACGATGCTTGTCGCGACGTTGGGTCTATTGCCTGCAGCGCTTTCACACGCCATCGGCTCTGACTCGCAGCGTCCGTTCGCCATCGTCATCGTGGGCGGCTTGATCGCCAACCTGATTATCGGTGTTTTTCTGATGCCAACTCTTTATGTCTGGATGGCGCGCGAGGACGACATTCTCCCGGCAGTCGAGGTCAACGGGGAGGCCTGACAACAAGTTGTCCTTTGCCAGTAGGGATTTTAAACGGCTGATTGGTGGTACCGAATAAATAGAAGAGGCTATCTTGCATAGCAGCAAAACTGCCATGCAAGATAGCCTCTTCGCTTTCAGATGTATCTAACCGGAAATCTTTACGAGTTCCTGCGCTTCATGGCGGGCTCCGAGAATCGAAATTCGCGGAATCCGTCCACGCACCATTGCTACTTCATCGCAGCGGTGCAGGCGCGGGCAATTCTGGCAGTCTTTGAAGACCTTGTCAGGCAACTCGGACTTGTCTTCTACCGTGCGGAATCCGTATTTGAAGAAGAAATCCGGAATGCGGGTGAAGAGGCAAACGGACTGAATGCCGTGCTCTTCGGCCTCTTCGATAAGCCCGGCCAGGATTCTTCCACCAGCTCTCTGACCCTTTGCCTCAGGCTTTACCACGATTGAGCGCACCTCAGCCAGATGCGGCCCATAGAGATGCAGCGCGCCGCAGCCGAGGAAGACACCGCCATCGGATTCGGCAAGGGTAAAGTCGCGAATGTTCTCGCAGATCTCAGAAAATGCGCGCTTCAGCAACGTGCCGTCGCCTGAGAGCGAATTCACCAAGTCGTAAACGTTGGAGGCATCCTGGAGTCGAGCTTTACGAACCAGCATGTGCAGCCTCCCAGGCGCGGAATGCCGTCAGCGATGCAATGCGGTCGGTTGCGATGTCGAGCGCATTGCGTACCCTTCGACGCGCCGTTCCTCCCGTCACGTCGTGGCAGTCCAGCGTCGCTGTCAGAGTCACGGCAGAGAAGAAGTCCTCTGCAAACTCAGGCCCGAACGCGCGCAATTCTTCCAGGCTCAGATCGCCCAGTTCCACGCCCTTTTCCAGCGCGAACCGAACGGCATTGCCGATCTTTTCATGTGCGGTGCGGAAGGGAACTCCCTTATGTACCAGGTACGTGGCCGCGGCCATCGCATTCAGATAGCCTGACTGCGCCGCCTCGTTCATCCGTTCGCGATTGAAGGTAAGCGCAGCCGTGAACCGCGCCACCAGCGTAAGCATCTGCGGCACAAAGCCCACTGCAAAAGCCGGCTCCTGAGTCTCCTGCATGTCCTTATTGTAGGACAAAGGCAAACCCTTCAGTTGCAGCGTGACGGCCTGCGCGGCTCCGTGAATGCGGCCCACCTTGGCCCGAATCAACTCCGTCAAGTCAGGATTCTTCTTCTGCGGCATTGCGCTTGAGCCTGTAGAAAAAGCCTCGGGCAGTATCACAAACCCATACTCCGCCGTGGCAAATAAGGTGATCTCTTCGGCAAACCGGCTCAAATGCAAACCCACAAACGTCAACGTCTGCAAGTACTCAAGAACGAAGTCGCGATCGCTGGTAGCGTCCATCGAATTCGCGGTAGGCGCCGTGAACCCCAACTCCTGCGCGGCGATGGTCCGGTCCAGCGCCAGGGTTGCGCCTGCCACTGCACCAGAGCCCAGCGGGCAGTAGTTCAGACGTGCCGCGCAATCGCGCAACCGCGCCGCGTCGCGCAGCACCATCTCAACATAAGCCAGCAGCCAATGGGCCACAAGTACAGGCTCTGCACGCTGCAAGTGTGTGTAGCTAGGCATCACGGCATCATGAGCTGCGTGCGCCTGCTCTACAAGAGCGGCCGCCCATGCGGCCAGCCCTTCCACGACCAATTCGATCTGAGTCCGCACATAGAGGCGCAGGTCGGTGGCGATCTGTTCGTTGCGGCTGCGCCCGGTGTGCAGCTTCAGTCCCAGCAATCCGATTCGTTCCACGAGTTTCATCTCAACAAAGTGATGAATGTCCTCAGCCGATGGATGATCGCGCACTTCGGCTTTGCCCGCGTCGGAGGCGTGCGCAGCGGCAATTGCATCCAAGGCTGCGCGCAGTTGCGCCAACTCCACCGCATTCACTATGCCAGCAGCCGCGAGCGCCGATGCATGAGCTTTGCTGGCTGCAATCTCCTGATTCAGGAGCTGCCAGTCAAAGACAATCGACCGCTGCCACGCTTCGAACTCGGCGTCCAACGGCTCGCGAAAGCGACCGGACCACATCTTCACGGGTTGTTGCTGGTTCGACACGCTACTCCTTGTCTCTATTTCTTTTCTGGTGCGCTGCTCAACAAGGGCATCTCGTTGCCGGTGCTGAGGGTGAGGAGGCCGGTTGCGGCGTAAGTAAGCAGCTTGTCGCGGGTGTCGGCTATGTCGAGATTGCGCATGGTAAGTTGGCCGATGCGGTCGCGCGGGGAGAAGGTCGATTCGGTCTTCTCCATGCTGAGGCGCTCGGGATGAAAGGTGAGGTTGGGCGACTCGGTGTTGAGGATGGAGTAGTCGTTGCCGCGGCGCAGCTCAAGGGTGACTTCGCCGGTGATGGGTTTGGCGACCCAGCGCTGGGCGGATTCCCGGAGCATGATGGATTGCGAGTCGAACCAGCGACCCTGATAGAGCAGGCGGCCTAGTTTGCGGCCATTGTCGCGGTACTGCTCGATGGTGTCCTCGTTGTGAATACCTGTGATGAGGCGCTCGTAGGCGATGAAGAGCAAGGCGAGGCCCGGCGCCTCATAAATGCCGCGGGACTTGGCTTCAATAATACGATTTTCAATTTGATCGGACATGCCCAAGCCATGACGACCACCGATGCGATTGGCCTCGAGAAGAAGCTCGACGGGGTCGCTGAATTGGTGGCCGTTGAGGGCGACGGGAAAGCCCTCTTCAAAGCGGACGGCGACCTGTTCGCGCTGGATCTCAACATCGTCGCGCCACGAGGCTGCACCCATGATGGGGACAACTATTTTGATGGAAGTGGAAAGATGCTCCAGGTCCTTTGCTTCGTGAGTTGCGCCCAGCAGGTTGGAGTCAGTGGAGTAGGCCTTCTCGGCGGACATCTTATATGCAAAACCTGACCGCTGCATGAAGGCGGACATCTCGGCCCTGCCGCCGAGTTCGTCAATGAAGGCGGCGTCGAGCCAGGGCTTGTAAATCTTGAGGCTGGGATTGACGAGCAGGCCGTAGCGGTAGAAGCGCTCGATATCATTGCCCTTGAAAGTGGAGCCGTCGCCCCAGATGTAGACGTCGTCCTCCTTCATTGCGGCGACGAGCATGGTGCCGGTGACGGCGCGGCCTATCGGAGTGGTGTTGAAGTAGGGAACGCCTGCAGTGCTGATGTGGAAGGCGCCGGCCTGAAGCGCTGCTATGCCTTCGCGAACAAGCTGGCTGCGGCAGTCGATGAGTCGGGCCTTTTCAGCGCCGTATTCGAGGGCCGCGCGCGGGATGGCGTCGTAGTCGGTTTCGTCGGGCTGGCCAAGGTTCGCCGTGTAGGCGTAGGGAATGGCGCCCTTCTGCTTCATCCAGTGC
>Ga0073936_10010307_pt1 | contig 11486 bp, 4 predicted proteins | sample AliMusrvi5mmetaG_FD_87041 | JGI IMG/M metagenome (GOLD analysis project Ga0073936, IMG submission 87041) | Freshwater lake bacterial and archeal communities from Alinen Mustajarvi, Finland, to study Microbial Dark Matter (Phase II) - Alinen... | ecosystem: Environmental > Aquatic > Freshwater >... | reverse complement strand
GTTTAAAAAAGAATGAGCGGGTTGTTACCAAAGGTTTCGAAACACTCAGAAATAATTCAAAAGTAAAGATTATCAATCAATAATTCTGGTAATTAGGCGATTCGACTGGAGTGTTTCTAGTACAGAAAAATTGTGGAGGTTGTCTTTTTCAGATAATTAGATAAAGATAAAAACCTTCAGCCTAAAGTCAATAAACCTTGATTGAATGCGAAATTGCATTTAGATTGTGTTGCGATGATCAATAAATTAAATATATAATTGCGGATGAAAAAACTGACTTCCTTTGCAGTCAATTACCCTGTAACAGTGTTAATGGCCATCATGGGAATTATCCTGCTGGGGATCATTTCTTATCAGAAATTGGGGATCGACCTCTTCCCTGACCTTAATTCTCCAAGGGTTTTTGTTGAGATAAAATCGGGGGAAAGACCACCCGAAGAGATGGAGAAGTTATTCGTTGAAAAGATTGAGGCTGTCGCTGTCCGGCAAAGCGGTGTTGTGGAAATATCTTCCATTACACGTACAGGTATTGCCGAGATTACTGTCGAATATGCGTGGAATAAAGATATGGACGAAGCTTTTCTGGACCTTCAAAAGTCTTTAACTGCTTATTCTCAGAACTCGCAAATTGATGCCCTCACGATAACCCAACATGACCCGAACACTCAACCAGTGGTCATCGTAGGACTTTCGCACGAGTCTATCACTGATATGAATGAATTGCGAAAGGTTGCAGAGAACTACATCAGGAATGAACTGGTTAGGCTCGAGGGTGTTGCCGATGTGGAGCTTTCGGGAGTTGAACAAAATGAGGTGAGAATCGATACCGATCCCTATAAATTGGAATCGTTCAATATTACCATTGCCCAGCTTTCAACAATTATTCAGAATTTCAACCGGAGTATTTCAGGTGGGACTATTGCTGAAACCGGTTTACAATATGTTGTAAAAGGTGTCAGCCTGCTTCAGCAGAAAGAGGATTTTGAAAAACTCATTATCGGCTACAAAGCAAGTGTTGCCGGCACTACAACTGGCGATAAATCTGCAGTCTATCTTAGGGACGTTGCCAAGGTAAGTTATGCCAATAAGGAGCCAACCAATATTGTCCGCATAAATGGAGAACGGTGTCTGGCTTTATCTATTTACAAGGAGACCCGTTACAATACTGTGAAAGCAGTTGAGGATATTCAAAAAGCACTCATCAGCATTGGAAAGGCATTGCCCCATTACAAATTTACAATTGTAACAAACCAGGGTAATTTTATCCGCACTGCAATTGACGAAGTTCAGAATACATTGCTCGTAGGCATTTTGCTTGCTGTATTTGTTCTGTTCCTGTTCCTTCGACGCATTGGGACTACCCTGATCGTAAGTCTGGCAATCCCGGTTTCAATTATTGCCACATTTAATCTGATGTATTTCAATAATTTAACATTGAACATCATGACCCTTGGGGGTCTTGCGCTGGGTGCTGGTATGCTGGTAGACAATGCGATTGTGGTAATGGAGAACATTTTTCGGAATCATGAGCTCGGGATGTCGGCCAAGGAGGCTGCAATTGTTGGAACTGCAGAAGTCGGAAGTGCAATTACTTCATCAACCATTACTTCAATTGTTGTATTCCTTCCAATTGTTTACATACATGGTGTAGCAAGTGAACTTTTTAAAGACCAGGCCTGGACGGTTGCATTTTCACATTTCTCATCCCTCTTTGTGGCGATTTTCCTCATTCCGATGTTATACCATCAATTTTTCAAGAAGAAAGGGATGCAGGCACCTAAGGGGGCAAAGTTCGCAGGTTATGGAAAATTCGTGACCCGGTTACTGAAACACCGCTGGATCATAACAATTGCTTCATTTATACTCATGGGGTTATCATTCTTGCTGATTCCTTCAATCGGAAGTGAATTTATGCCCAAGACAGACAGTAAATCATTTACAATCAATGTAAAAATGGTTGAAGGAACTGCACTGTTGAGGACCTCCTCAGCCGTTGCCTCGATGGAAAAAATGCTAAAAGAACTTTTGGGTGATGATCTCCAGTCAATCTATTCTCTGATAGGTCCCTCAACCGATGCCTCTACTTCGGCCGCAACAGTTTATGAAGGAGAGAACACCGCAAGTGTTAAAGTAGCTCTTAAACCGGAAGGTAAAATCTCCTCCTCACAGGTAGTCGCGGCTGTTGCAAAATGGTATGCTGAAAATCCACAATTCGAGGTCACATTCCTTCAGGATGAGACAGCTTTGCAAAGTATACTTGGAACACAGGATGCTCCTGTTGTTGTTGAGGTCCGTGGTTTGGATCTTGACGTAATCAAGAAGATTACGAAACAAGTAGAATCGGCGGTAAAGGATATCCCCGGACTATACAATATTCAAAACAATGTAGATGGCGGCTATCCGGAGATCAATATTAAGGTCGACCGATTTAAGTCAGGCTCTTATAACCTCGCTGTTTCTGATATTGTAAGCCAGGTTACTGCCAAGTTAAAAGGACAAAACGCCGGGCAGATGGATAAAGATGGCGAGCTGAATGATATTACAATCTATGTACCAAAGATTGGTGTTGCTGCACTTGGTGATATGATTATCAAGAATGGTACATCTGTCCTCCGGCTGTATGAAGTTGCTAAGATTGAGCAGACCAAAGCTCCGGTTGAAATCTACCGCCGTAACCAGAGCAGGGTTGGCAAGGTAATGGCAGAAATCGATAAAAACAAACCTCTTGATAAGATGGTTCAGGACATTCAGACAAAGATTGCCCCGATTGATCTGCCTGCTGAATACTATATTAAAGTAACAGGTGAGGAGCAGAAACGGCAGGAGTCAATGTTGAATCTTCGATTTGCACTTATTTTATCTATTGTACTGGTATACATGGTTATGGCCAGTCAGTTTGAATCACTTATCGATCCGTTAATCGTTTTGGTAACCATTCCTTTTGCAATTGTAGGAACAATACTCCTGTTTTTCATTCTGGGACAGACCTTCAATATTATGGCTCTAATAGGGATCATCATGCTGGGTGGAATTGCGGTTAACGACTCTATAATTTTAATAGACAGGATTAATCAGCTCAGAAGATCAGGGATGGAAAAAAAGATGGCTATTTCGCTGGGAAGCCAGCAAAGGTTAAGGCCTATATTGATGATGAGTATCATTACGGTCATTGCTTTATTGCCGTTGACTTTTGGATTTGGAGCGAGTACTTCTCTTCGTTCACCAATGGCTTATGCAGTTATTGGAGGTATGGTGACAAGTACTTTACTGACACTTTTTGTTATTCCTTGTGTGTATGATCTGATCTCTGGCAATAAACCAGTGAAACAGGATGATCAGGATGAAAAAGCTTAAGTGCCTGGATCTGTAAAATATTTTCAGAAACATTCCGGTTAGTCGGAATTCCATTTGACCTTAAAATACAAATTATTCGCAAATGAATTTTATCATCAACAGAAAGGTCCTCATCAGCATGCTTTTCATCGGATTAAGCATGATGGGATATTTTTCGTGGAAAAACCTTTCCATGGAGCTTTTCCCCAATGCTGAATTACCGATGCTCTATGTTCAGATCTCGAGCCAACAGGAAGTGGACCCCAAGTTTATGGAGAGTCAGGCAATTGTTCCGCTTGAAGGAGCTGTTGGTTCACTACAGGGCATTCAGAACATGGAATCCACCGCTGAATCAAAGCGCGGTTCGATCATGGTTGAGTTCAATAAAAATGTCAATTTCAAATATATCTATCTGAAGGTTCAGGAAAAGGTTGATGAGATAAAAGCAACGCTGCCCGAACAATTTAAAGTGACGGTTGTGAAAGTTGACCTTAACCAGATGAAAAACCAGTTCATGCAACTTCAGGTGCTGGGTGGAGGAGGAATTGACAGAGTACGGGATATCACCGATCTGAAAATCTCTACGGAACTACAGAATATCGACGGAATCGCTGGTGTCAATGTTTTTGGAGGACATGCAAAATCAATTGAGGTTCAACTTAATATGGATGTTTGTGATGCCTACCATATCACCGCTGCAACCATCAGAAATAAGATATCTCAGAATTATAAAGCCAGGGCATTTACAGGTAATGTTTATGAGGGGCAAAAGGAGTTTGGTGTACAGGTAACTTCAGAGTTTGATGATCTCAAAGATATCGGAGATTTGGTCATTGCAAATGGTCCGATCCTGCTTAAAGATATTGCCAAAGTCTATTTTGGAACTAAAGAACAAACATCCTACTCGCGGGTCAATGGAAAAGATGCAATTTCAATTACCCTCGTGAATGATGCCCAGTCGAATCTTATTGACTTATCGCACAAAACTTTGGATGTTATCAGTCAATTAAATAAAAACCTTGCCTCAAAGGATATTCAGATAAAGGTACAGAATAATGCAGCCGATACGATGGAGAAAAACCTCAATCAGATTGGTGAGCTGGCGCTTATTGGAGGCCTTATGGCTATCATGGTGCTTTGGATCTTCCTGAAGAATTTCCGTTTGGTTTCGATCATTGCACTGGCGATACCCATTTCGGTACTAACTGCATTTAACTTCTTCTACGGCGCCAATATTTCAATTAATAGTCTGACCCTGGTAGGGATGGCGTTGGCGGTTGGGATGCTTCTCGACAACAGTGTCGTGGTGCTCGAAAATATCTACCGGCTCAGGGGACTTGGAAAGTCTCCGCGAGAGGCGGTTACACAGGGGACTACTGAGGTCTGGCGTTCTGTTTCTGCCTCAACGCTGACCACAGTAACTGTATTCCTGCCATTTCTCTTTTCAGACAATTTTCTGATCACCCTGATAGGCAAGAATGTAGGTGTGTCAATTATATCCACACTTTCAATCTCACTGTTTGTAGCAACACTACTTGTGCCAATGATGGCTTTTTCATTTCTTCAACGAAAGGGAAGTGAAAATCTCAGCTTTAACATCGTTTCAACAAGGAACAAGCTGGTTCAGGCCTATGTGATGCTGATGAAATATTCTTTGCGGAAACCGGCGCAGACCATCATCGGGGTATTAATTTTCTTCTTTATATCTGTTTTTCTCTGCCTTGCTGTGAGTATGAATAATCTTCAGCAGGTTGAGACCAAAGCGTTCAGAATTAACGTAACCATGTCTGTGGGATCAACTATTGAGGCCACAGATAAAATTGTTGCTCAGATTGAAAGCCGCATCGATACCATTGCCGAAAAAGAAGACATCTCCAGCAACATTCAGGCAGAAAGTGCCACGGTAAATGTTTTGCTAAAGGAGGATTTTAAAAAATTCAGTAAGCGCACGATAGCCCAGATCCGCGACGATGTTCAGAAGCGGGTGGAAGGAATTCCGGGTGCACAAATCGATATTAGTGATGCGTCTGAGACAACCAGTTCAGGTGGTGGTGCTGGTTCCGGAGGCGGCGGAGGGCGCATTACAAGTGGTGGAACCGGCAGTATGATGAAGATGCTTGGTGTGGGGACGAATCAGGAAAGGATTCTGATTAAAGGGCAGGATTTTGATGTAATGAAAAATGTGGCTGGCGACCTGCAGTATTTTCTCGAATCGCTCGAATCGATGAACAGAGTTCGGGTAAGCTATTCAGACAACCGCCCGGAAGTACATCTCCGTTTTTATCCGTTGATCATGAACGACTATAACGTATCTCTGGCAAATGTACTCGGAGAGCTCAACTCGTTCAATAAGGAAATTAACACCAATATTCAGTTTAAACAGGGAACAGATCAATATGATATCCTGATTAAGGAGATGCCTAAACCCGGTATGACTCTTGAGCAACAAAAGAAGCCAAGGACAATGCATGATTTGCGTACACTTCCGATTCCTGATGCCACAGGCACGGTTCACGAACTTCAGAACGTGAGTGAGATCGTCTATTCTTCAGGAGCAGCGGTTATTAACAGGGTGAACAGGGAGAAGCAAATCGAAGTCTCCTATTCATTCGTAACAGCAGCTCAGGATTCAAAGGATTTGCTGACCTCCTATCGTCAGGAGGTGGACAGGGTGGTTGAAAGCTATAAATTACCGGCTGGTGTCGCCATTCAGGTGATTCATGAAGAGGATACGCTAAAGGATTTCTATTATCTGATTATGGCCGCTTTTATCCTTATTTTTATGATACTGGCATCGGTCTTCGAATCTCTTTCAACCCCGTTTGTTCTGATGTTTTCCATTCCTTTAGCTGCAATTGGCTCTTTTGTCGCCCTGATACTGACGGGCAACTCACTCTTTAGTGCAAATACACTGATCGGATTTATCATCCTGATCGGGATAGTGGTTAATAATGGAATTATCCTGATCGACTATACCAATATACTACGGAAACGGGGTTATCGAATAGAAAGGGCATTAATCGTTGCAGGAATGTCGCGTATTCGCCCAATATTAATCACAGCAATAGTAACAGTTGTGGCTATGCTTCCTCTGGCAATGGGAGATAACGAATATGTTGGGGCAATAGGCGCACCTTTTGCAATTACAGTAATCGGAGGTCTGAGCATGAGTACCTTGCTAACGCTGATATTTATCCCAACATTCTATTATGGGCTGGAAAATGCCATAAATTGGTTGAAGGAACTCTCCTTCAGAACCAAGGTTACACAAATTGTAATTACGATTATTGGCATGTACCTGATATATACAAGCGTAGATTCATTCTTGTGGCAGATGCTCGACCTAATTGCTGTCGTCATCGTGGTTCCTGGATCTACCTGGTTTATTATGAATAGCTTACGAAAGGCAAAAGAGTCGGTTATTGATTCTGCTGAACCAATTCATATTACTGTACAAAACCTGGTAAAGATATACGATTGGGGAAGTCGCTTCCAAAGAGAGTGGATCGGTAACCGAAATATCCGCGAGAGGGCTGGTCAGATAAAATACTATCGTCATTTAAGTGATTTCGACGACTTTGTCTGGGAGTTACCTATCCTCGGATTCATGTTCTACTTTACCTTCGGACACCTGAAGAATGGACTTTATATGTTCATCATGGCTCATTTCATATTCTTCCTCTTCATTTATATGTGGGGGCCGATACGTGAATATCTTGAAAATAAAGGGGAGCGTGACGGAACTAAATGGCCTGCACGGTTAGCTGATTGGGGCTATTCGACTATTTACTGGGGCTTACCACTGATTTTCCTAGTACTTTTTTATCTGGCCTGGAATTCAATTGGATCAGTAGTCATGATTGGTATATTGTGGTATTTCGCACTTTCAGTTCAGGTTACAGCAGATATGCTTTATAAGAAGAATGTTAATATTGAACGGTTGCAGGGACGGTTTGCCGGTTCGCGACGCATCTTCTTTAAGCTGGTTGAACAGATGCCATTAATTGGACGCAAAAGGGATGCTTTCAAAGCGCTAAAAGGAGTCTCACTTGAAATAGAAACTGGAATGATCGGACTTCTCGGACCAAATGGTGCAGGAAAGTCAACGATGATGCGCGTAATTTGCGGAATTTACGAACAAAGCTATGGCAAGGTTTGGATCAATGGCATCGACACCCAGCAAAAAAGAGAAGAACTACAGGGGCTTATCGGTTATTTACCGCAGGAATTCGGATCCTACGAAAACATGTCAGCTTACGAGTTTTTGGATTATCAGGCAATATTAAAGGGGCTGACCAATCCTGCAGAGCGTGCCACACGTATTGAGTACGTTTTATCATCGGTACATCTTTGGGACCGAAAGGATGATAAGATTGGCGGATATTCAGGTGGTATGAAGCAGCGGATCGGAATAGCCCAGATATTACTTCACCTGCCACGGATACTTATTGTAGATGAACCTACAGCCGGACTTGATCCGCGTGAAAGGATCAGGTTTAGAAACCTGTTGGTTGAACTTAGCCGTGAAAGAGTCGTCATATTCTCGACCCATATCATTGAGGATATATCAAGTTCATGTAACCAGGTAGCCGTAGTCAACCGTGGACAGTTGCACTTTGCAGGGAATCCTGCAAATATGGTGAAACTAGCTGATGGACTCGTTTGGCAATACACAATTCCTGCGCGTGATTTTGATTCATTCCCGGCAAAAGACAGGGTTGTACATCACATGCGGGAGGGCGACAATATTAAACTGAGATTCCTTTCAGCAGAAAAACCTTCTGATGACGCTATTCAGGTAAAACCGGTACTCGAGGAGGCTTATCTCTGCCTTTTAAAAGGGATAAAGGCTAAAAATCAATAGCTGCCGTTACAAACGGCGATAATTTAACATCTATTAATTGAATAACTGTACAATGGAACCATCACCCAAAATATTTTCCAGGGAAAGCCAACTATACTTTTGGTTTGATCTGATTTACAAAATGGCACGGTATAATCTCAAAATCATTTTTGCCGGAAGGTTTATATGGTTTGTTATCGCTGCCCTTGTATTTTTTATCCTTCTCTCCATCAATCTGGTGTTTAATAAACCTGGGTACGATTCGTCCTCAGTTTACAGCATACTTTTTTTTCCGGGGATATTACTGGTCTTTTATCCCACTGTCTTTGGAATTCAGAGCGATGCCGATACGCGTATTCTGGAGATTCTGTTCGGGATTCCCAATTACCGCTATAAAGTATGGATGGTCAGGCTGGTTATGATTTTTCTGCTTACCTGGGTATTTCTCTACATGTTTTGCTGGGTTGGCTATTATGGGTTGACCCCCTATCCGGTGTTTGAGATGTCATGGCAGTTGATGTTCCCGGTTTGTTTTTTAGGAAGTCTTGCTTTTTTAGTATCAACCATGGTAAAAAATGGGAATGGAACTGCCGTTGTAATGATTATTATTGGTGTTCTATTGATGATGATGAGCGATGCACTCGACCGCACGCAATGGAATGTTTTTCATAATCCCTATTCAATTCCGAGCAAGATGAACGAAATGATCTGGGCACAAATTTCCCAGAAAAACCGTTTGTTCCTTGCCGTCTCTACTGTCATTTTTTTTCTTGGCGGATTGACAAATCTTCAGCGACGTGAAAAGTTTTTGAAATAGTTTTATAATGAATCAATGCTATGGCCTGGCTGTTTATTTTACTAACAGTCAGGCCATTTGATTCAGAATCCTTATTCTGCTATAATCTCATCGAAAAAAATCCAGGCATCCTTTCCTTCACTTGAATGTCCCTTGGGGCATTTCCCCTGATTGACTGCTACAACTTTTATAAAACCGGCGGACAGCGGTTTAAATTCAGCGGAAAAAGTCTTTAATTGTTTTTCACCAGAAAGCGGATCAATATCATTTACTGATTCTGCCACTTTCTGAAATTTCAAACCATCTGAAGAGATATAGAATTCAACCCTTTTCGGCAAGAAGATTGAAGAACCCGCATTTTGTAGTGACCCGACTTTAATCGTATGAATTTCTGTCACCTGTTGAAGGTCGATCACAATCTCCATATTATTACCGGACCATCCCTGCCACTCACCGTCATGGTGATTAGTGCTTCCTCCGATTCCATTGACAAGCGTGTAATCGCCGGCACCTTTGTAGTACTGGTTGTAAGGAATCAGGTATTTCACGGGTCTGGCGGTCGCCTTGTTTATACTAAATGACTGAATCATTGATTTCTCTGCGGGAATACCATTTTTTATGGTAACTGCTTTCAAAACAGATGTTTTATCGAGTAATACCGGATCGGAATAGTGTGGAGATTTTGAATCAGGTTCGCTGCCATCGATGGTATAATGGATTTCAACACCTGCTAGTTCACTACTCAGTTTCACCGAGAGCTGTTTTTTCACCGGATCGGACTGCGATTGGGCAGTCACTTTGAAGGCACTTTTCGAATAATTAATTCCCATCAGATCGTAACGGGTCATCATTGACTGGATGCGACGGGAAAAACCTTCCCAGCTCCGTACCTCTTTCTGTGACCAAAGGGCTTCAGCCATTGCGGCAATCCGTGGGAAAGTCATGTATTCTGCATGTTTGAAATTCGGAACATATTCTGTCCATAGGTTAGCCTGACCACCCAAAATATGTTTGGCCGCCTCAGTATCGAGTACTTCGGGAACAGGATTGAACGCATAAACCTTACTCAGGGGATTATATCCTCCGATAGCCAATGGCTCCTGATCTATTGGTCCCTGATAAAAGTCAAAATAACAGGGTGTTCCCGGAGTCATCACCACATCATGACCTTGTTTGGAGGCATCAATTCCCCCCTGAGTTCCACGCCAGCTCATCACTGTAGCCTTTGGAGGTAAACCACCCTCAAGAATTTCGTCCCAGCCTAATAATACTTTGTTTTTTGAATTGACGAATTTCTCAATGCGTTTGATAAAATAGCTTTGAAGTTCGCCCACATCTTTTAATCCTTCAGTCTTAATACGCTTTTTGCAATCGGGACATTTCTCCCATTCGGTCTTCTTTGCTTCGTCACCCCCGATATGAATGTATTTTGATGGGAAAAGATCCATCACTTCACTTAGGATATCCTCCACAAAAAGAAATGTTGAATCTTTTCCTGCGCAATAGATATCGGTGATAGGCCATACGCCACCCGGAAGAACGGTGAATGGTCCTCCTGTACAGGAATATTGAGGATAAGCTGCCAAAGCCGCGTTGACATGAGCTGGCATTTCAATTTCGGGAATAATCGTAATAAACCGTTTTTGTGCATAAGCTACCATCTCCCTGATATCTTCCTGAGTATAAAAACCACCATATGTAGCCTTCTCGCCGGCCTCCTGTTTTGGTCGTGAATTCCAGGGTTTGTCTTCACGATCAACCCGCCAGGCGCCAACCTGTGTCAGCTTTGGATACTTTTTTATCTCGATCCGCCACCCCTGGTCATCGGTCAAATGAAGGTGAAAAGTATTAATTTTATGTAGTGCCAGATGATCGATCATTCGGAGCACCTCCACTTTTGGAAAAAAGTGCCGCGAAACATCCAGCATATATCCGCGCCATTTGAAAACCGGATTATCCGAAATCGTGACTACCGGAACCCGCCATACCACATCTGCAACTTTCTGACTGCTTTCAATTTGAACCGGAAGCAATTGACGTAATGTTTGCATAGCATAAAAAAATCCGGCCGGTTTGGCTGCCTTTACTTCAATCCTGTTTTTGAATACCCTGAGCGAATAGGCTTCGGGTTCCATCGTTGTTTCAGTTTTGAAATAGACCTGATTGGAGCTTACATTGCCTCCAACAGTAACCTGAGGCTTCCAGCCAGCAGACTTTTCGAACAGTCCGGAAAACAAAATTGCAACACTCTCCTGATCTTTATTCTCTACAATCAGTTGGGTACTATTACTAAATTGAAATGAAGACTCCCCCAAAACCATTTTCTGAACCTGGGGAATAAGGGAAATTTCACTTTCTTTGAAGGTTTTTGGTTGTTGGCAGCTCCATAAGAAGCAACTGCACAACAAAATGACAATTCCGAAGAGTTTTTGTTTCATATAAATTTGTATTAGAAGGTACTAAGATATGAAGAATTTTTCAATAATAATGTTTCGTAATAACTTAGGATAAGTT
>Ga0073936_10010300_pt1 | contig 11493 bp, 13 predicted proteins | sample AliMusrvi5mmetaG_FD_87041 | JGI IMG/M metagenome (GOLD analysis project Ga0073936, IMG submission 87041) | Freshwater lake bacterial and archeal communities from Alinen Mustajarvi, Finland, to study Microbial Dark Matter (Phase II) - Alinen... | ecosystem: Environmental > Aquatic > Freshwater >... | reverse complement strand
GGGCGTTGGCGGATTCCCGAATCGGCCTGGCTCTGACTCCTGGAGCGGCAACCGGATCGGAGGTTGCTGTGGCTGCATTCGCGCCGTTGCTGGAAGTGCTGGCGGAGATTCCTGACCCACGTGTACGCGCCGGAGACAAAATCCCTCACTGAAGCGGCCGGGTAGTCTGGCTGTGCCGGAGTAAAAATCCGGCGGCAGGAAGCTCTTTGCGGTGACCGCAGAGGGCCAGGGGATGAAGGGCGTGGAGCTGTATGCGAAGGTCCGTTACGCGGTTCGGATTGAGGGGATCAGTGCGCGAGAGGCGGCGCGGCGGTTTGGCATCGACCCCCGGACGGTGGCGAAGATGCTGTCATTTTCGCTGCCGCCGGGATACCGGCGTAGCCGTCCGCCGGTGCGTCCGAAGCTGGATCCGTTTGTGGGGATCATCGAGCGGATCCTGGAAGAGGATAAGGGCCGTCCGGCGAAGCAGCGGCACACGTCGAAGCGGATTTTTGAGCGTCTGCGCGACGAGCACGGCTATGTTGGTGGTCTGACGATCGTCAAGGATTACGTGCTGGCACATCGTCAGCGGCAGCGGGAGATGTTTGTGCCGCTGCGGCATGATCCTGGGCATGCGCAGGCTGACTTTGGCGAGGCGCTGGCAGTGATCGGCGGGGTGGAACGGAAGATCCACTACTTCGCGATGGACTTGCCGCACAGTGACACCGGCTTTGTGCAAGCCTATCCGGCGGAGACGACGGAGGCGTTCTGCGCCGGGCATGTCGCGGCATTCTCGTTCTTCGGCAAGGTGCCAGCGTCGATCCTCTACGACAACACGGCGCTGGCGGTGGCCCGGATCCTAGGAGATGGAACGCGACAACGGACGCGCGTGTTCAGCGAGCTGCAATCGCACTACCTGTTTGCCGATCGGTTCGGTCGGCCAGGCAAGGGCAACGACAAAGGCAAGGTGGAGGGTCTGGTCGGGTTGGTTCGGCGGAACTACCTGGTGCCGATGCCGCATGCGGTGAGTTTTGCCGCGCTGAACGAGCAATTGCTGGCGGATTGCCGGCGCCGTTTCGGCGATCGGCTGCGCGGCCACGACGAGACGATCGGTGAGCGGCTGGCGCGGGACCTGGCGTGCTTCCATGACCTACCAGCGTCGCCTTACGACGCGTGTGACAAGAAGCCGGGCCGGGTGAGTTCGCTGTCGCTGGTGCGCTATCACGGCACTGACTATTCGGTGCCGACCGCCTACGGCCATCGTGAGGTTCTGATCCGTGGCTACGTCGACACCGTGGTGATCTCCTGCGGCGCTGACGTCATTGCCCGGCACGTCCGGTCCTACGAGCGGGAAGACTTCGTCTTTGATCCGCTGCACTACCTGGCGCTGCTGGAGCGCAAGACCGGCGCGCTTGACCAGGCGGCGCCGCTGGCGGGATGGGAATTGCCCGAGGAGTTTGCGACGCTGCGCCGTCTGCTTGAGGCGCGCATGGGCAAGCGAGGCAAGCGCGAGTTCGTGCAGGTGCTGCGGCTGATGGAAGTGTTCCAGGTCGAGGATGTCGGCGCCGGGGTGCGTGATGCGATCGATCGTGGGGTGATCGGCTTCGACGCGGTGAAGCATCTGGTGCTGTGTCGGATTGAACGGCGACCACCGCGGCTCGACATGGCGGTCTATCCCTATCTGCCGAGCGCCAACGTGGCGATCACCTCGGCCAGGTCATACCTGGATCTGCTCAGCGGGGCGGCATCATGACCGATACACCTCAGGTCCTGCTCGCCCATCTCCTGAAGGCGCTGAAGCTACCGACCTTCCTGCGCGAGTATGACAAGCTGGCCCGGCAGTGTGCGACGGATGCTGTCGATCATGTTCGTTATCTGCTGCGGCTGGCCGAACTGGAGCTGATCGAGCGGGAACGGCGGATGGTCGAGCGGCGCATCAAGGAGGCGAAGTTCCCGGCGGTCAAAAGCCTCGACAGCTTTGACTTCCTGGCCTTGCCGTCATTGAACAAGGCCCTGGTGTTGGAACTGGCCCGCAGCGAATATGTCGCCCGCCGTGAGAATATCATCGCGGTCGGCAACAGCGGCACCGGGAAGAGCCATGTGGCGCTCGGCCTGGGCCTGGCGGCCTGCCAGAAGGGCTTGTCAGTCGGCTTCACCACGGCGGCTGGCGTGGTCCACGAACTGATCGAGGCGCGCGACGAGAAGCGACTGCTGCGGCTGCAACGCCAGCTTGCCGGCTATAAGCTGCTGGTGATCGACGAACTCGGCTACGTGCCGCTGTCGCAGACCGGTGCCGAACTGCTGTTCGAAGTGTTCAGCCAACGCTACGAGCGCGGCTCGACCATCGTCACCAGCAACCTGCCATTTGATGAGTGGACCAGCGTGTTCGCCTCCGAGCGGCTCACCGGCGCATTGCTCGACCGGCTGACCCACCACGTCCACATCCTGGAGATGAACGGGGACAGCTACCGGCTGAAACAAAGCAAGCGGCGTCAGCGCGGCACCCGATCCGCCGACACCCCGGACAACCCATCCGAGGGATGATGTCGCAGGGCGCTGTGCGCTTTGGGTTTCGTGACGTCACGCTTCGGAGTGGAACCATGCCACGCAGATCGATCGGTGAGAGGCCCATGACCGACGCGGAACGCCAGGCCCGCCATCGCGCCGCGCGCGCGGCTGGCGCGCCGGTCATTCGCATGCGCCGACCGGCCGATCATCGTGGCCGGGGCCGCCGCTGGCGTGATGCCGTCGCCGAACTGGCGGAATTGCAGGCCCAGTACGCCGCCTGGCTGGAAGCGTTGCCGGACGGCCTGCAAGCCGGCGCCACTGCCGATGCACTGCGGGCAATCTGCGACCTCGACCTGACCGATCTTCAGGCAACCGAGCCACCGCGAGGTTTTGGCCGGGACTAACGGTCTCGGCCCCCAGGGTCACCACACCTCGTGCCGATCGGGTCCAACGAGACCCTGGGGGTCGACCGAAATGCCAGAAGGCCCCCGCGGGGGCCTTCTGGCATTCGTCCCTGATGCATTTTTACTCCGGCGCGCCGATGCATTTTTTCTCCGGCGTTGACACAACAGCCGATACGGCGACGGCTGCGTTACGAGCGCAGGAGCACCGGCAAGCGGGTGGAGCCCACGGAGCGGGATCTGATCTGGTTCCATGCAATTCATCAGCACGGCCCGCTCCCGTCCAGCTTTTTGGTGGAATTCACCAGGGATATCCGGCGCAACGACACCCGTTCCCTGGAGCGGTTGGGAGACCTCTATCACGAAGCGAGCACGCCACACGGTGGCCCCTATCTGGACCGTCCACAGGCACAATGGACCGCCATCTCCAAGTTTGAGCGGACCGTTTACGACCTCACCCCGGCCGCCGAGCAGGCGCTCATCGACCACGGCCTTATTCAGCCATCAAAACCAGCACCACGGGTGCTGTTCCACCACCGTCTTATGGTCGCCTGCATCACCGCGTCGATTGAGCTAGCCGCCAAACGGAGTCCGCCTCTGCGTTTCATCCCGCAGCAGGAAATCCTGGAGCGCTCGCCGAACAAGACACCGGTCATTCCCTGCCGGGCGTCCTACACCAGCCCGCGTACCGGCAAGTCTCACACCCTCGACGGTTCCCTGGTGCCCGACGCCCTATTCGGCATCGAATACACGACCATGAACGGAATGCGGTACCGTTTCTTCATGGTCGAGGCTGACCGAGCTCATGAACTGGTCCGGCGCGCCGACCTTCAGGAGACCAGCTACCTGCGCAAGGTGCTGCAATACCGCGAGGTCATAGGCAACGATGCCTACCGGAAGCACTTCGGCATGAAGTCTACGATGCTGGCTCTCACGGTCACCACCAATACCCGCCACCTGCACAACATCATGACGATGATGAAGGAAACCACCGGTACCACCAGCTGCCCCTATATGCTGTTCACAGCGGCACCCGAGTTTGGCGACCGGCTGCGCGTGCCCGATCCGTGCCACCGGCTCCTTACCCAACCATGGCAGCGCGCTGGTATTCCCGACCTGCGCATTGACCAGCCCAGTGAGGAGAACTGGCGCCCGCGCTGAGTAGCTGGCTATGGCGCTCGGCGCCAACAGAGGCGGGCAGCGGCGCAAGGATGCGGATTGTTGCCCACCTGGCACGCTAACGTCTCTCCCTGGGCTCCAACCTCTGCCTCATGCTGATCATGGAGTTCGTCCGCGCTGTCCGCCGCGCCGATCATGGCGCGCCGGTTGCGCGGAGGAACAGATGCAGCTGTCACCGGAGGTTCGTCAGGAGAAGCTTCGGTCCCTGGTCGAAGCCGAAGGATACGAAAGCCTGGAGAAGCTGCTCGAAGCGGTGGTCACGGACAGCGTCTGTCCGGCGATCTGCACCACGGCGGGCTGCTCGTACACCTGCGAGATGGAGCCCGACCAAGACCGTGGGTGGTGCGAGGTGTGCGGGCAGAACACCATGCAAAGCGCGCTCGTCTTGGCGGAGCTTATATGATGACCGCAACCACGCAGCGCATCAGGGAGCTCAACGACGCTCTGCGGTCCACCCTGCAAGGCGGACGCGTGTTCATGACCAGCGGCGTCCAGGCTCTCGGGGAGGTGGTCGTCGCCACCGCGCTCACCCGCATGCGCACGTTCAGCGAGTTCGATGCTGATAACGACCCGCATGGCGAGCACGACTTCGGCAGCTTCGAGGTCGGCGGCACGACGTTCTTTTTCAAGATCGACTACTACGACCCGGGGATGGAGGGTGGCTCGGAAGACCCGAGCGATCCCGCCAAAACCACCAGGGTGCTCACACTGATGCTGGCGTCGGAGTATTGACGTCGCGCGCCCCCTCCTCGGAGGGGGCTTTCTCTTGTGGGGCGGCCGGCGGCTGTCCCCGATCGTCGGACATCTTCAGACCGTATCGGGCGTGGAGATCGGCCAGAGCCTTGGCCCGCTCATGGCGCTCTCGCTCGACGATTTCGTTGTATTGCTTCAACAAGGTCTCCTCGTCCGGCAGATCGAGGCGCCGCGTCCGGTTGGCCTCGATCAGGTCACCGATGCGCCGCAGTAGGCCCCGGCGCCGCCTGCCACCATCCACGGGTCCCAGATAGATTGTCTCGGTTCGCACCTTGCCGCCTTGGCGGTAGGACCGTTGTTGATACCGGTATTGCCGGCCCTTGATGGTCTTGATGACGATGTAGGCCATGCGTCACTGTAGAGCCTTGAAGCCAAACGATGTAGGCTAGGCTCAGAAGATTGACCGTTGCACATGGTGCTCCATGCGTGCCGTACCGTCACATCCGCGACCCTTGACAAAGATGCATCGCTCGCCCTCCCGGCAGCGCTGTCCGGCATTCTCATGCGCGCCCACCCGGCACCTCGCGGGAAAGGATGGTGGTGGCGCTGAATGGTTTGCTCGGCGCGCCGTCGATCATGAGCCGCAGATAGATGTGATGGTTCGGCAGGTTCATCAGATCGAGCGGCGTAAAGCGTTCGCCGAACGTCTTCGCCAGCAAGGATGCGTCATGCGGCCCGACCCGGAAGGCAATCAACGTGCCGACATTGCCGAGCACGGCGTCTCGAACGTCATCGGTGAGCTGCCCCATATGCTGGTTCGCCAGGATCAGGCCGACTTTGTATTTCCGCAGTTCCGAGATCATGGTGGCCACCGAGGCGGTGGTGAAGTTCTGAAACTCGTCGAGATACAGGAAGAAGGGTGCTCGCTGGCTTTCTGGGGTATCGGACCGGCTGAAGGCCGCCAGGCCGATTGTGGTCACCAACAGGCTTCCGAGCAGGGCGGCGGTATCCTCACCGACCTGGCCGCGCGCCAGATTGACCAGCAGGATCTGGTTTTGGTCCATTAGCCGGCGGAAGCGAAGGGGGCGCAGCGATTCGACAAACAGACGCCTGAGCCGCGGGTCGGCGAGCAGCGCGCCGACTTTGTTCTGGATCGGCGCAATGGCGTCCGCGCGGTAGCGGAAAGAGTACTGGTCAAACTCCAGCCGCCAGAAGTCCCGGACCTGCTGGTTGCCCAGGCGCGCGGTGACCTGCCGCCGATAGCCCTTGTCGCGCAGGAGCCGCAGAACGTCCGGGAGGGTCGCTTCGTCTTGCTCCAGAAGGGCGTAGACCGCGTTGCGCAGGACGTGCTCCATGCGGACGCCCCACGCATCCTCCCAGTGCTTCTTGAGCGCCTCCATGATGCCGGAGGCCGCGAGGGGGATGGACGACGGACGTACCTTGTGCAGCGGGTTGTATCCGAACGGCTGGGCGGCATCCGGCACGTTGAGGTAATGGAGGTCGGCCGATCGACTCGGCGGGATCGAGGCGGCGAGGCGCTCAACCAGGTCACCGTGGGGGTCAATAAGGCAGAGGCCGTGACCGGCGGCGATATCCTGCCGGATTAGAGTCTCCAGAAGTGTGGTTTTCCCCGTACCGGTCTCGCCGATGGCATAGGTGTGGAAGAGCCGATCGGCAAAGCGAAGACCAAACACGGTTCGATAGGATCGGTAGTTCGTAATGCCGACGTATGAAACAGCGTCGATGGTCGGTTGCATTGTCCCAGCATGAACGCTAACGGGTGAGCGCGGAAGGAGGTGAGATGTGCAGCCCGGGACCCCTCCCTGCCGGGCCGAGGTGCCGTCACCTTCGCTGCCAGGATAAGAAGTCGTCGGGGACCCGATTCTGCAGACCTGTGCGTCCTTGATCCTGGCAAATCCGCGGGCCGCCGCTGTGCCTGTCGAGGCCGAAGCCACCGAAGGCGGTGGCCGATAGGCCAGACTTTACAGCCACAGCGACCGGCCGCCACGATCGGCCACCAAGCACACGCAGCAAACCGGATCACCGCGATCCCCAGCGGCCGCTCCACCGCACCAAGCAGCGTGAGCAATCTTGCCCGCCGCCTGGAACACGACGCACCAGGCGTCAGGGACAGCATTCTGGAGGGCCTCGACGAAATTCTCACCGTCAATCGCATCGGCCTGCCCGCCGAACTGCGCCGTTCGCTGGCCTGCACCAACATCATCGAGAACATGAACGGCACGGTCCGGCGTGTCTGCCGCAACGTGAAGCACTGGCGCGATGCCGCGATGGCCCTGCGCTGGACGGGAGCCGCCATGCTGGAGGCCGCCAACGGCTTCCGCCGTCTCAAGGCCCATCGCCAATTGTCCTTCTTGAAAAGCGCCTTGGCCGCTCATAGCGCCAGGCACCGCGTCAAACCCGCTCTTGAACAGCAAAGCGCCGCAGCGTAGCGTCCCTATCGGGTGCCGCCGCCTTGGCCAATTTCAACAGAGAGCGGGACATCCCCTAGTCACAAGCGTACTGGCTGCGACGAGATGGGTGTTGACATGACAAGGTGGACTATCCGAACACGAGTTTTCTACAGTTTCGCAGCGATTCTAATGTTAATGCTCATCATGGGCATGGTTTCTTATTGGTCGATGTCACGCATTCAGACCGAGGCGACGCACCTGCAGTCGAATTCACTGCCTGCCGTGACGCAAAGTTTCGAGGTAATGAATGCCTGGGTCGTGAATTATGCGTTGATCCACCAGCGCGCCGCCGAGACCGACAAGGCGGCGCTGGATCGGCTGGACTTGCGCCTGCAGAGCAACCAGACGGCACTCGACGAGCGGATCGGCAACTATCAATCGATCATCGACGCCCCGGCCGAGCAGGCGGCTTACGAGGCACTCAAGGTGTCGCGCGCCGCGTATTTGCGCATCGAGAAGGAGCTCTTGGCGCTCAGCGCCGCCGGCAAGGCGCAGGACGCAGAAGCGATGCTGCGCGATCAGCTCAATCCGGCACTGCAGAAGGCGGAAGCGGCAGCGCGTGCATTGGTGGACTACAACAAGGGCATCGCGGCCGAATCAACCCAGCAGATCTTCGGCGCTATAAAGATGGCCGAGACCGCCATCCTGGCAGGCCTGGCTCTCGCCCTCGCGCTGGCCTTTCTGCTCGGCTGGTTGCTGCTGCGCGCGGTCACGCGGCCGCTTGGGCAGCTCAGCCTGGATCTCGGCAAATCCGGCTTCCAAGTAACCACCTCGGTCAGCGAAATCGCCGCGACGTCCAAGGAACAGCAAGCGACCGCCAGCGAGATCGCCGCGACCACCATGGAAATCGGCGCGATCTCCAAGGAGATTTCCGCGACGTCCAAGGAACTAGTCAAGACGATGAACGAGGTCACCACCTTGGCCGACCAGTCGGCGGCGCTGGCAGGCAGTGGCCAGGCCGGGCTGACGCACATGGAAGAAACCATGCGCGATGTCATGGACGCTGCCGGCTCGATCAACGCCAAGCTCGTCGTGCTCAACGAGAAGGCCGGAAACATCAACCAGATCGTGACCACGATCACCAAGGTCGCCGACCAGACCAATCTGCTTTTGCTCAATGCCGCGATCGAGGCGGAGAAGGCCGGAGAGCATGGCCGGGGCTTCTCCGTGGTCGTCACGGAGATCCGCCGCCTGTCGGACCAGACCGGCGTAGCAACCTACGACATTGAGCAGACCATCAAGGAGATCCAGTCGGCCGTCTCCGCCAGCGTGATGGGCATGGACAAGTTCTCCGAGGAGGTCCGGCGCGGCATGCAGGACGTGCAACAGGTTGGCGACCAGCTTTCCCAGATCATCCGGCAGGTGCAGGCGTTGGCGCCGCGGATCGAATCGGTCAACAATGGCATGCAGGCACAGGCGACCGGCGCTGAGCAGATTACCCAGGCTCTCGGGCAGCTAAGTGAGGCGGCACAGCAGACCGTGGACTCGCTGCGCCAGTCCAGCATGGCGATCGACGGGCTGAACCAAGTGGTCAGCGGGCTTTCGGACGGGGTGACGCGCCTCAAGGTGCTGATCTAGCACGTGGCGGTCCGTCACCGGGCGGGCGTGATTTTCAGGGCAAAACATGCTGTTTCTGTTGTTTCAACTCGGCAAGGACCGCTACGCGCTCGATGCGGCTGGCATCGCTGAGGTGCTTCCGCTGGTGGAGATAACGCCGATCCCGCAAGCGCCGATGGGCATCGGCGGGCTGTTCAACTATCACGGCGTGCCGGTGCCGGCAATCGATCTCAGTGCGTTGGCGCTGGGACAGCCTGCAGGGTGCCGGTTGGGCACGCGGATCGTTTTGGTGCATTACCCGGATGGCAGGGGCAACCGCCGCAAACTCGGCCTAATCGCTGAGAAGGCGACCGAGACTATGCGCGCCGATCCCGGAGATTTCGCCGCTTCCGGCATCGACAACGCGGCGACGCCCTACCTGGGCCCGGTGATGGCCGACGCGCGCGGCGTGGTGCAGTGGGTCGATCCGCAAGTCCTGCTGCCGCCCGCGCTGCGCGACATGTTGTTTCGGGAACCGGTGGAAAGTTGATGGTCCAACCGGAATTCGGAACCCTGCTGCGCCAGACGATCGGACTGGATGTGGCCTCGATCGGCGCCTGGATCATCGAGCGGGCGGTAGATGACCGGCAGCTGGCCTGCCGGCTGCCAGACGCGCAGGCTTATTGGGATTATCTGCAGAGCTCCGCGGCCGAGCTACAGGCGCTGATCGAAGCAGTGGTCGTGCCGGAGACGTGGTTCTTCCGTGACCGTGAGGCGTTCACCTCCCTGGCGCGGCTGGCGCTCGACGAATGGGCCCCCACCCATTCCGGCAGCGTGCTGCGGGTGCTGAGCCTGCCCTGTTCGACCGGCGAAGAGCCATATTCCGCGGCGATCGCGCTGCTCGCAGCCGGGATGCCGCCCGAGCGTTTCCACATCGACGCGATCGATATCAGCGCGCGCGTGCTGGCCGTGGCCGAACGGGCAGTCTACAGTAGGAACTCGTTCCGTGGCAGCGACCTTGGCTTCCGGGACGAGCACTTCACCGCCACGCCGGAGGGGATGCGCCTGAACGACAACGTGCGGAACCAGGTGCGATTCCAGCAGGGCAATCTCTTCGCGCCCAGGTTCCGCACGGCGGCGGAAAGCTATAATGCGATCTTCTGCCGTAACCTGCTGATCTATCTGGATCGCGCCACGCAGGACCGTGCCGTGGGATTGCTGGAGTACCTGCTGAGCGAAGACGGCACGCTGTTCGTCGGACCCGCCGAGACCGGGCTGCTACTGAGCCATGATTTCACTTCCGCCAGGCAACCCATGGCCTTCGCCTTCCGCAAGACCAGCGTAGTGTCGGCGGCGGTCGAGTCGGCGTGTCGGGTCCAGGTACCCACCACCCCGCCGCGCCCGCCGCGACCGGTCGTCCTGCAGCGCCCGCCCCGACCGGTCGTCCCGCCTGCCCCGCGTCCGGTGGCGGCCCGGCCTGTATGCGATATCGCCGAGGCAGCACGGCTGGCCGATCAGGGGCGGCTGACGGAGGCCGCGCGACTTTGCGAGGAGCACATCCGGGTGCATGGCGCTACGGCGCAGGCCTTGTATCTCATGGGCCTGATCCGCGACGCCGCCGGTGATCCACGAGAGGCCGCGCAGTACTATCGCAAGGTGCTGTATCTAGACCGCAACCACGACGATGCCCTCTTCCATCTTGCATTGCTGGTGGAAAAACAGGGCGACCTGGTGGCCGCGCGCCGGCTGCGCGACCGCACCCGGCGCCATGCGACCGATAAGATCAAGGCCACATGAGCGACTCGCCCATCCCCGCCGCGCCGGTTGGGACCAGGATCGTCGATTGCTGGAACCGCATCGGCGCTCGCGGAGATGCCTCCTGTCCTGACCTAGTGCAGCATATCCACTGTCGCAACTGTCCGGTCTATTCGGCTGCCGCTGCGGAGCAGCTCGATATCGACCTGTCTGCCGAGCACCTCGCGCAATCGACGCGCCATGTGGCGCGGCAAAAGACCGTGGCAGCACAGCACACCCGATCGGTCGTTGTCTTCCGTATCGGCGCCGAATGGCTGGCCTTGCCCACTGCCATCATCCGCGAAATCGTCGGTCCTCGGCCGATCCATGCCCTGCCGCACCGGCGCGACGGCGCGGTGCTCGGCCTGGCCAATATTCGCGGCCAGTTGCTTGCCTGTGCGGCACTGCGCCAAATCTTGCAACTGGACGACGCCACCCCGCAGGAGCGCAAGAAGTATCCAGCTGATGCGCGCATGCTGGTAACGCTGCAGGACGGCGCCTGCACCGTCTATCCTGTCGATGAGGTCTATGGCGTGCAGCGCTTCCCGCCGCAGGACCTGGTGGCCGTGTCCAATGCCGCGACCGCGCATGTCAAGGCCGTGCTGACCTGGCAGGTAAAATTGGTCAGCCTGCTCGACGAAGACCTGCTGTTGTCCACTGTGAATCGGAGCCTCGCATCAGCGACCGCGATCTGAGCCAAATGTCGATGCAGGAACTCTTCCGCATGGAGGCGGAAGGGCAGGCCCAGCTGTTGACCGCGGGGCTGCTGGCCCTGGAGCGCGACCCCACGGCGCCAGACCATCTGGAAGCCTGCATGCGCGCAGCGCATTCGCTGAAGGGCGCGGCCCGCCTCGTCGGGCTGTCCGCCGGTGTCGGCGTCGCTCATGCCATGGAGGATTGCTTCGTGGCCGCGCAACGCGGCGATACCCGGC
>Ga0073936_10010298_pt1 | contig 11496 bp, 7 predicted proteins | sample AliMusrvi5mmetaG_FD_87041 | JGI IMG/M metagenome (GOLD analysis project Ga0073936, IMG submission 87041) | Freshwater lake bacterial and archeal communities from Alinen Mustajarvi, Finland, to study Microbial Dark Matter (Phase II) - Alinen... | ecosystem: Environmental > Aquatic > Freshwater >... | reverse complement strand
TGATGCAATTGTTTTGCGTAGTTTTAGCATGCATGAAATGGAGATACCCCAATCTGTCAAGGCAATTGCACGGGCAGGTGCTGGCGTGAACAATATTCCGATTCCCAAATGTACTGAAAAAGGGATTGTCGTTTTTAACACCCCCGGAGCAAATGCAAATGGAGTAAAGGAATTAGTAATTGCAGCTCTTTTATTAGCTTCACGTGATTTGATTGGCGGAGTTCAATGGGCTAAAACCCTTGTTGATGAAGGGGATAAAGTTCCGGCTTTGATTGAGAAAGGGAAAGCCAATTTCGGTGGAAGCGAAATTAAAGGGAAAACTCTTGCCGTTGTTGGTCTGGGTGCAATTGGCGTACTGGTCGCTAATGCCGCTCAATCCCTTGGGATGAACGTAGTTGGCTATGATCCTTATATTTCAGTCGAACACGCCTGGAATCTGCACCATGATATTGTTCGTGCCTTCGGCATTGAATCGATGTTGGCGAAGGCAGATTTTATTACACTGCATATTCCTTTAATAGCCGATACAAAGGGATTTATAAATGCAGAGAAACTCCTTTTGATGAAAAATGGTGTTAAAATCCTGAACTTTGCCCGTGGCGAACTGGTGGTTGATTCTGATATCGTTGCTGCTATTAATACGAAGAAGGTTGGGGCATATTTTACCGATTTCCCGAATGCAGAATTGCTGAATTCCGGTAAGGTTATTGCTATTCCGCATCTTGGAGCCTCTACTAACGAATCAGAGGTAAATTGCGCAATCATGGCCGCTGAACAAATTCGAAATTTCTTCGAAAACGGAAATATCCGGAATTCAGTTAATTTTCCTGCGGCTGAACTCGAACGCAATAATGGGGCCCGTTTGTTAGTCACCAATAAAAACATCCCGAATATAATCAGCCAAATCACAACAATACTTGCCCAGGAGGGAATTAATATTGATAGTATGCTCAAAAAAAACAGGGGAGATGTGGCTTATAATATTATTGATACCAATAATGAGGGTCTGTCAGAGGAAATTATTGGCAAGATAAAATCTATTGAAGGGGTATTTATGGTGAGGTCGCTTTGTGCAAAATAGCCTTTAGAAAGTTTTGAAGTGAATCCATTTGATAGTTTAACTAAAACTATCAAAGGATTTATATTTGCCTATATTGCAGGAATATAATGTTTTATAAATATATTTTTCACAATTATTTTCAAATAGTACAAGAATGAGTAATTCCGTCACAAACAGAGCAGCAGACAATATCCGTATTCTATCTGCAGCCATGGTCGAAAAAGCGAACTCTGGGCATCCCGGAGGTGCAATGGGTGGAGCCGATTTCGCAAATATCCTGTTTACTGAGTTTTTAAATTACGATCCAAGTGAGATGACATGGCCATTCCGCGACCGGTTCTTCCTCGATCCGGGGCATATGTCTCCAATGCTCTATTCAGTATTGGCGCTTGCAGGAAATTATTCTCTCGAGGATCTGAAAAACTTCCGCCAGTGGGGCTCTGTAACTCCGGGTCATCCCGAAGTTGATCCTGAACGGGGAGTTGAAAATACTTCTGGTCCACTGGGCCAGGGGCATACCATGGCTGTCGGGGCAGCAATTGCTGAACGCTTTCTAGTTGCCCGCTTCGGCGAATGGATGGCTCACAAGACGTATACCTTTATATCTGACGGAGGAATCCAGGAGGAGATTTCTCAGGGTGCGGGTCGTCTTGCCGGCTATTTGGGATTGAATAACCTGATTATGTTCTACGATTCAAACGATATTCAACTCTCTACAGGAACTGATTCCGTTACCTCGGAAGATACCGCAATGAAATATACAGCCTGGGGATGGAATGTTTTAACAATCGTAGGTAATGATTCTGACGCAATCCGGGGAGCCCTTAAGGCTGCATTAACTGAAAAATCAAGGCCAACCATTATTATTGGCAAGACCATCATGGGAAAAGGGGCAATCAAAGAAGACGGCTCCAATTTTGAACGCCAGTGTTCAACCCATGGTCAACCTTTAACCCATGCCGGGGCCTCTTTCAAAAAAACCATTGCCAATCTGGGGGGTAATCCTGAAAATCCGTTTGAAATCTTTCCGGATGTTGCAGAACTCTATGCCAAACGCCGTGAAACATTAAAAGCATGGGCAAATACAAAAAATGACGAGGAAGATGCCTGGGCCGATGCAAATCCTGCTCTAGCGGCCAAACTCGATAAATTTCTTTCGGGAGAAGTTCCTGAATTCGACTATTCCAAAATTGTCCAGAAGTCCGGAGCAGCAACACGTAATGCGTCAGCAACTGTACTCGCTGCTTTTGCCAAAGGGATTGAAAATATGATTGTGTCATCCGCCGACCTCTCCAATTCTGATAAGACCGATGGATTCCTGAATAATACAAAAGCGTTTAAAAACGGTGATTTTTCAGGAGCTTTTCTCCAGGCAGGGGTTTGCGAACTGACCATGGCTTCTGTTATGAATGGAATCGTACTGCATGGCGGAATTATTGCTGCCTGCGGAACCTTCTTTGTTTTCTCGGATTATATGAAACCGGCATTACGCATGGCTGCGCTGATGGAACTTCCGGTAAAATATATCTGGACACACGATGCCTTCAGGGTAGGAGAGGACGGACCAACTCACCAGCCGGTTGAGCATGAGGCTCAGCTCCGTTTAATGGAACATCTTAAAAATCATAGTGGTGAAAATTCCACCCTGGTATTACGTCCGGCAGATGCACAGGAGACAACAGTAGCCTGGCAGCTGGCAATGGAAAATACCAGTACTCCTACTGCGTTAATCCTTTCAAGACAAAATATCAAAGACCTTCCATCAAAAGGTAGTCGTTTTGAAGAGGCCAAACAGGCTGCAAAAGGGGCCTATACTGTTGAAGAGTGTGAGAATCCTGATGTTATCCTTGTAGCATCCGGATCTGAAGTTGCTTCATTGGTTGAAGGAGCTCTCTTGTTACGCGAACGCGACGGATTAGGTGTACGCATTGTCTCTGCCCCTTCTGAAGGGCTGTTCCGTGAACAGGATAAGGCCTACCAGGAGAGTGTTCTTCCGGTAAGCATCCCTAAATTTGGTTTGACAGCCGGTCTTCCGGTTACCCTGCGCGGTCTCGTTGGAGACTCAGGTGCAATCTGGGGATTGAGCTCTTTTGGCTTTTCTGCTCCTTATGATGTTCTTGATCAGCAACTTGGATTTACCGCTGAAAACATTTACAATCAGGTAAAGGCCCTTTTGGCGTAATTTTTCTGATTAAATAACAATAAACGGGCACCAATCGGTGCCCGTTTATTGTTATACCTAATTTAAAAACAATTCATCCACAAAAATCCAGGCTGGTTTTCCCTTGCCATCCTTTTTCCAGACCGGCAATTTTTTGCAATTCGAAACAATAAACTTATAGAATTTGAAGGAGGTTCCTTTTGGAAAATTGCAGGTAAATGTTTTCGCGCCAGAAGGGTCTGATTTGGTAGCTGCCGGAAATTTTGTTTCTACAATCCGTTTAAATAATTTGCCATCATTACTCCCCTGCACTTCGATTGAAACGATTGGGAAAATGGAAGCTCCGATTTCAATGTAGGCATTCAAAAAGGCTGAATTCAAAGGTTTTGGCTGATTAAACCAGATCACAAATTCCAGATTCGAATCTTTATAGCCCAGCCATTTATCGGTGTACCGGTTATTCTCACCCAAATCATAGTCTGTCAGAGTTTTAGCCCCATTTCCGCGATGTTTTGGATCGGGATTTGTAAGCAAAGCAATCGAATCGGGGTGAATCTCCGATTTATAGTAGGTCCGCTGAACCACATCACTGCTTTTCCATCCGGCGCGGTAAGCCTTTACTTTTAACACTGTATTTTGCGATAGCCTGAAAATCTCTTTATATTCGTTACTTTTCAGACTGTCCGGGTCGCTTCCGTCGGTAGTATACCGGATAACCACCCCTTTTAACAGATGTTTTAGTTTGACATCCAGATGATTGGGGATGATTAATGAGTCCTGTTCAATGGACGGGTTGCTTATTTTCATCACCTGGTCCTCCAGATTATCCCCAACTAAAATCCTGATGTTCGGATACTTTGCAATCAGTTTTTCGAGCTGCCGGTGAGTTCCGTTTTTTGTCCAGACATTAAGCTCAGTCAGCCCCGATTTCTCCAAAAACTTATACAGCGCTGTTTCGTCAAATTCAATGCCGCAAATGGACAGGGATTTAAGCTTTGGAAGGGATTTTAAAATTCCGAGAGAAGTGATCTCCAGTTTCGTATTGTTTAAGTTTAGTTTTTGCAAATTTGTGAATTGCACAATCAGATCAAGATCTTCATTTTTCAAAGGCATTCCCTGCATATTGAGGATGACAACCTGATCTTTAACTTTTTCCAGTTTCTTCAGGTTTTCATGATCGTAAAAAGAACCCTGGAAAAAATTCACCTCTACATCATCGGCCCCGCTGAAAAGGTAATTCACCGTGCAATAATTTGAGTTAAGCTCTTTTAAATCGGGAAGATTGCTCTTTGATTCGAATTTTGGGTCGGAAATCGGAGTTGCTTTTTTAGTTAAAAGAAGCAAACTGTCATTTTGCGCCAACTGGCTTAATTTGATTTTGAAACTGGCTCCGCTTTTTATCCATTTACCGATCAACGCTGACTCATCGGCGGTGAGTTGCAGTTTGCCATCGGGGGGCATATGTTTTTCGTCAGATTGAGGTAAACGGAGTCGTTCCAACAGAAGTGCCGCTTTATTTGAATCGCCTTTCAGAATGTCTCCGTGTTTCCCCCCTTTCATAATATTTTCTACAGTGTTCAGCTGCAAATCACCTTTGATCTTATCTATACCATGACAGCTGATACATTTTTGTGAGAGAACCGGTGCTATGCCAGCATCGTATAAGGTTGCTGTACTGTCTGATGGCTGTTTGTTTTCCGATTTGGACAGCGGTGATTCGGGAAAACTCAATGCATTTACGCCGTGGGTCAGCTGCGCCCCTTTATGGGTCGATCCGATAAGGATTGTCAGGTATACCAAAGCAAGGTATTTTTTGGAACTTATTTTTAAATCAAGAAGATAGATCCAGATCCAGCTTAACAACGCGAAAGTAAGACCACCCCATTTATGCAGAAGGATAAGATCCCCGTCATAGGCACTTTGTTTGGAAAGCAGCAGTCCGCATATCACTACTCCGCTTGAGATTACTGCGTTAATAGCGAGGAGCAGTTTTTCCGTATCCATGGGGATCCTCCGGTTCTGAAAAAACAGGAAATAGATGGCAATTAACATTCCAAGTACCACAGGGAAGTGCAAAACTAACGGGTGAAACTTACCGATCCACTGGAAAAAAAGTCCTGGCTGAATTTTTTGACTGAAAATTGCCAGAATGATCATCACGGGATTTAAAACCCACAAACACCATTCGAGCCATTGAAAGATTTTTTTCTCTCTCATTATTAGCTAATTATGTCATGGACAACAGTTCCTGCAACATCCGTTAACCGATATCTTCTTCCCTGGTGCTTGAATGTGAATCTTTCATGGTCGATACCCATCAGGTGCATTACTGTGGCTTGAAAATCATGGACATGCATCGGCATTTTGGTTATGTTATATCCAAAGTCATCGGTTTCGCCAAATACTCCGGGTTTGGTGCCTCCCCCGGCCATGAAAATTGTAAAACATCGCGGATGGTGATCCCTGCCATAATTATCTTTGGTTAATGCACCCTGGCAATAGTTGGTTCTTCCAAATTCACCTCCCCAGATTACCAAAGTTTCATCCAGCAATCCCCTTTGTTTTAAATCTTTAATCAAAGCCGCCGAGGATTGGTCCACATCCTTGCATTGCCCTTCAATCTCTCTGGGCAGATTTCCGTGGGTATCCCATCCCTGGTGATAGAGCTGCACAAACCGGACGCCATTTTCAGACAATTTGCGCGCCAGTAAACAGTTTGCAGCATAGGTCCCGGGAATCAGACAGTCGGGTCCGTACATTTTTATAATCGATTCAGGTTCATTTTGCAGGGAAGTCAGTTCCGGAACGGCCATCTGCATGCGGTAAGCCAGTTCGTACTGCTGGATCTTTGTCACAATTTCAGGATCCCCTATCTTTTTATAGGAGGCTTCGTTGAGTGCCGAGATCTCATCGAGCATAACCCGTTTATCTGCACGGTTAATGAATTCAGGATCGGTTAAATATTTCACCGGTTCCTCCCCGCTGCTGAATTGTACCCCCTGGTGGATTGAATCCAGGAATCCGTTCGACCACAATTTGGAATAGACTCCCTGGCCATTTCCTTTTCCTTTGCTTAGCAGGACGCAGAAAGCAGGCAGATTTTTGTTTTCACTTCCGAGTCCATAACTGATCCAGGAGCCCATGCTGGGTCGGTTCCCAACCTGCGCCCCGGTCTGGAAGAAAGTCAAAGCAGGATCATGGTTTATTGCTTCGGTATAGAGGGAACGGACAAAACATAAATCATCGCTTATCCCGGCCAGATGGGGGAGGGTTTCACTAAACCAGGCGCCACTTTTACCGTGTTGTGAGAAATTGAATTTTGTTCCGGCCAGCGGAAATTTGGCCTGACTTGCCGTCATTCCAGTCAGCCTTTGACCCATCCTGATGCTGGCGGGCAGATCTTCACCCTGCATTTTTTGCAGCATAGGCTTATAATCAAACAGATCCAACTGTGAAGGAGCCCCGTTCTGGAAAAGATAGATCACCCGCTTTGCCTTGGGGGCGAAATGGGGAAGGACATTTGAGAAAAGGTCATCTTCATTTTTCCCGTCAAACAATCCGGGCACCATAAGCGAACCCAACGCCAACCCGCCAATGCCCAGGCTGAGTTTGGATAAAAACTTACGCCGGTTCTGGTTCAATCCATGTTCCAGGAATTCTCTCATAATAAATAGTTATGATTTTGTTATGGCTTCTTCTATGTTGTATATGATCAGTATTGTTTTCATCAAGGCACCGGCTTCCAAAGCATTATAAGCTTCTTTTGGGTGTTTGAATTCGCCGGCTTTCAATGTTAGTTTTAAGAGGTCCGGATGCTCTTTGAAATATTCTTCCTGCTTTTTGCAATAGTCCAGCAGTTTATTCCGCTCGAAACGGGAGGGTTTTCGAACCAGGATTGAGACAAAGGCCTGATCTATTTTTTCATCCAGGGGCTTGCTCCCAACCGATATATTTTCAGCCATCACACGGCATGCTTCGAGAACTGTTGGATCATTAAGCATAGTCAGGGCCTGAAGCGGTGTGTTGGTACTGGAGCGCCTGGCTTCGCACTGATCTCTGCTGCTGGCATCGAAGATCATTAAACTTGGAGGAGGGGCAGTCAGTTTAAAAATCGTGTAAAGCCCTCTCCTGTAAATCAAAGGACCATGATCCTGTTTGTAACTCGCCAGAACTCCTCTGCCGGATGTCGTGCTTTCCCAGACCCCCTTGGGTTGGTAAGGTTTTACGCTCGGTCCCCCAATCTGCGGGTTGAGCAATCCACTGCTGCTTAAAACCCAGTCCCGGATAATCTCAGCTTTGAATCTCAAACGAGGTGATCTGGAAAAGTATATGTTTTCAGGATCCTGCTCGAGTTGTTTTTTGCTCACTTCAGCAGACTGGCTATAGGTGCTGCTGGAGAGGATTTTTGTGATAAGATATTTGATATCCCAGTTATGATCCATAAAATCAACGGCCAGCCAGTCGAGCAGTTCGGGATGGGTGGGCAACTCTCCCTGCAAACCATAATCACTGGATGTCTTGACAATCCCTCTTCCAAAGATCTCCTGCCAGATAAAATTCACAAAAACCCTTGCGGTCAATGGGTTTTTCTTATTGATGGTCCATTGGGCTAACCCTAACCTGTCACGCGAATAAGTGAGTGTATCATAAGGCATAATCGACTCCAGCCCGGTCGGCCTGACCCGAACATCTGTAGGGGCATCATAGCTGCCTCTCCTTAAAATATAGGTGGGCTTTTTCAAAGAGCTGTCTCCCATAACCGAAACCTGTAAAACATTGGTATCAACCGCATTAATGTAGGGCATGAATTTCTTTCGCTCCTGATCGGTGATATAAAGCTTGGGAGCCTTGGCGGGGGTCGATGTGCTCACATCCCCTTCAAACCCTTTCTCCTTGCTTTCATTAAAGAAGGCATACAACTGGTAATAATCCTTGTTTGAAAACGGATCGTATTTGTGGTCGTGACACTGCGCGCATTCAATAGTTACTCCCAGAACGGCTTTACCATAGGTTCGCGTTTTGTCAATATTATACGAAACGCGGTATTCCTCCTCAATGATCCCGCCCTCCTCGGTATATTTGTGATTGCGGAAAAAAGCGGTGGCCAGAATGTTTTCTTTTGTCGCATTGGGCAATAAATCCCCTGCAATCTGATCTGTCAGGAATTTGTCATACGGAATATTTTGGTTAAAAGCATGAATTACCCAGTCTCGCCAGGGCCATTGCGATCGGATATTATCGTCCTGGAAACCATAAGAGTCAGCGTAACGGGCCAGATCACACCAAAGAATGGCCATCTTTTCTCCATAGGATGGCTTTTGAAAGAGCGTATCCAACAGCTGATTATACCAGTCCTTATCGGATGCTTCCGCCCATCTGGTGATTTCGCGGTAGGATGGCGGAAGTCCTGTAATATCAGCGAATGCCCTCTTGATGAGAGTTTCCCGAGTTGCTTCGCTGTTGGGGTTAAACCCTTTTTGCTCCAGTTTTGCAAGGATAAAATGATCTATTTCATTCTTTACCCAATCATTATCATTTACTTCGGGCAATGGAGCTTTGACGGGTGCCACAAATGCCCAGTGCTTCTCATAGTGTGCACCCTCTTTAATCCACTTCCGGAACAGATTTACTTCTTCGTGGGTTAGTTTGGTCAGGTGACTTTCGGGCAAAGGCATCAGCACTGAAGGATCAGTCGATTCAATGCGCCGGATTAATTCGCTTTTCTCCGGAGAACCGGGAACGATTGCAAAGTGGCCCTTGTTTTTTTGCAATTCGCCAAAGGCTCCCGAAGGAAGGTCCAGCCTTAATCCGACTCTTCGTTTATTCCCGTCCGGACCGTGACACATAAAACACTTGTCCGAAAGGAGCGGACGGATATCCCGGTTATAGGACACCGCGCTCTGCCGGTTACTCTTTTTATATCGTGAAAAAGTCCGGATTCCAAACAAAAATCCGACAACAATTAGCGATACAACAGATATGAGAATATATTTTTTATACATCTGAATTCTAGTTATTCCCCTCATTGGGAAAGTTGGTCAGCAGTCAAATAAAGCAGGCTTTTGGCCCGCAGATATCGCAGATTTGCGCAGATTCTTACCCTTTATCTGCGTTAATCCTTGTGATCAGCGGGAAACCATTTTGTGAGTCCTTCTGATTTATGCCTTTGTAAACTTATACGGATATACCTTTCCCGATGCCCACTGGGCCACATATAGACTCCCTTCGTCATCCACACAGACATCATGGGGGTGAATAAAGATTTTATCGGTCTGGGAAAGCGGTTTGAGCTTATTGTTTTCATAAACCGGCTCGGAACCTCCCAGATTTGATACCACTTTATTCTCCTTGTTCAGGATGGTGACAAAACCCGATTTTGCATTGTCGAGGCTCGGTGAACGCAACACTGCGGCATATAAATAATCCCCTTTAATGACCGGTCTGCAGACACATGCTCCCGGTAAATGAATCACTTCAAGCAATTTTCCATTGAGCGAGAACCTTTTGAACGCATTCCGGGTCCGGTCTGTTATGATTAAGGTAGGTGTTGCATTTCGGTAATCGATGCAGATTCCATGGGCGTTATCAAAATGCTCATCGCCGGTTCCCCGACCTCCGAATGAGTTTTTTAAATGGCCATTTTCGTCGTAATGCATGATGTGTTGCGCACCGTACCCGTCAGCAATATAGAATTCGCCGTTTTCAAGAACCGCTGTTTCAGTCGGAACGAAGGCCTCTTTTTTCCGATAGGCCGGAAGATCAGCAGGTGCGTCGATGGTCAGCAGGATCTTCCCGTCGATAGTGGTTTTGTAGACCTGGTGCTTAACGGTATCAGTAATAAAAAGAAAATCTTCCTTTCCGTTGTGCTGAATCGTAAGACCGTGGGCCCCGGGAAAAACCTTGCCCCAGGTGTCGATCAGGCGGCCACTTTTATTGTAGATAATGATGTTATTCTTCGTTTCGTTGGTCAGCAGAAGAATTCTCCCTTTTACATCCTGGATCATCTCGTGACAATCATTAACCGGCGTTTTATTGGGATTGAGTGCTCCCCATTCGGTATGTAACCGGTAAGTCATCTCGTTGTGACCGTACACTTTACCTTTGGGTTTACTAAACAGGTCTTTGGATATCAATAAGCCGGCTGTTGAAAGTGCCGAATTTTTTAAAAAAGATCTTCTTTCCATAAAATAAGGTTTACAAATTAGTGCAATAAACGGGATTTGGAATAGTTAATTAAGAGATTAACAACAATCGCACTAAAAAGGTTTAAAACAGGTTATGCCCCCTATATTTTATGGGAGGAAGGAAAGTAAATGGTTTATTTTAATTTTGAAGAAGGATTGGGATGGGTGGTTGCGCCGGTTGGACAGAATATTTTCGAAAAGAGAATTTTCATTTAGTGAGCGGGTGAGTATTCACGATTTGAACACTCACCCGCTCACTAAAGCCTATTCGGATTTGAACACTCACCCGCTAACGCTCACTCCCGTTTATTGCTCCTTATTAGTCATCGCCGGTGCAGGCTGGGGTACAGGTGCGGGTACGGCGCCGTCGCTAAGCAGAAAGAGGTTATAACGGCTAACATCGTTCTGAAAGAGCAGCTTGGCACACTGGCATACAAGCGACATCTTTGACCAAACCAGATTCAAAGCGGTGATCCGTCTGTTTGCTTCGAGGGTGCGCGCTTTCATCGCATTTTGCTGAACGATATCCTGATTTATAATACTTTCGGCCTGGGTTAACAACGATTCGATCTCCGATTCCTTCATCCCCTGAGCCATTAACGCCTGTTTATTTTGGGGAATTGAGGCCTGGGTATAGGCCGTTTTAAGCAGGACCGGCAATTTTAGCTGATTTGTCCGGGCAGAATCGTATTGCGGCTTGCCCATCAACCGAAGTATAGCTGCATCATCGGGGAATGCAAGCTGCGTAAAAAGGATAAGGGTCTGGAAGAGATTTCTCCCCCTGTCCATCAGTTTTACCAGCGCCTCAGTTTGCCCCGATTGACTGGAAACATTCACATAGTCGGGTGGTATGCTCCGGGCTGTGGCCGTAACTGTTGCCCACTCTGCCGCAAAGGGGTCGGCAAACTGGGGAAAACGTTCAATAAATACATTTTTGTTCTCAAGGAAAGAAGCCATTTTAAGGTCTGACTGCTGCAACACCTCCTCATCCGTTCTGCTGAAGATGCGCAATACCTCATCGGGATGTCTCATGTTAATTAAATTTAAGTAAGTAAAAAACCTTGAATATTATTCAGTTAGTATCTCGCATA
>Ga0073936_10010293_pt1 | contig 11498 bp, 11 predicted proteins | sample AliMusrvi5mmetaG_FD_87041 | JGI IMG/M metagenome (GOLD analysis project Ga0073936, IMG submission 87041) | Freshwater lake bacterial and archeal communities from Alinen Mustajarvi, Finland, to study Microbial Dark Matter (Phase II) - Alinen... | ecosystem: Environmental > Aquatic > Freshwater >... | reverse complement strand
TCTTCAAGCACTACCGGGAACTGACCACCGAGGAGCAGGCGGACAGGCGGGCAAGGTGGCGGAGGTGCTGTTGCGAAAAGCCGAACGGCTCAGGGCGAATCCTGACCAACCGCTCAAGTTACTGGTGTCCGGTGCTCCCGGCATCGGCAAGACGAGCCTGGTCAACATGATAGCCCGCACGCTTGCCACCCACTCAGCAGCCATCGAAGATGAGGTCGCGGCGCTGCCTGCCGTCGCCGTTGATAATCAATGGCTGTCCGGCGGCAAGGCGGCGGCGGAAGGTTTCCAGGGCAAGGTCGGGACGCTGGCTGGGTCACCGCGTCCTTGAGGATCGAAGCGGCGGCAAACACGACCACCCCGACAGCGGGATCGACAAACGGGACCACGTTGAGGGCGGAAACAAGACCGGCGACCTTGCCGACGAAACTGAGGTATTTGAGTGCTTTCATGGTGACCGGGGCGCGGTGTCAACGGTGCGTCTGGCGTCTTGACGCCGCCAACCCGGCAGGCTGGATTCATGCACCGCTCAACCTGAATCCTCAACCTGAATCCTTGACACTCAGAGCAAAAAATGCTCAATGCCGTTTGGAATCTCCAACTCCAAACCTGTCGAACTCCCATCGGCCACCCAAAAGCCCTGATGGACGGGAGGTGGGGAGAAGTGCCATTCCGGGTTGCATTTACCCCCTGTTCGCCCAGACAATATGAATTCTGCAATAGCCATGATGGTAGCCCCCAAGACAACGTTTACAGATTGCCTTATCCTGCTTGGCATTTCGTTAATCGCAGGAGTGCTGCATTACCGATCGGTCCGACGTTCTTACAACCGATCCCTGTCTCCAGGTCAGAGTGCTTCATATTTTCAGTCACCTACTGCTTTTCTTGTTTCGTGGTTCCCGTGGTTGCTATTCTGCCTAGGCAGCATCGGTGTATCACTGCTCAGAGATTATGAATACAGAATTTTTCCGTGGCCCATTGCTGCGAACAGCCTACTGCTTCCAGTATGGCTGTATATAGAGCGACGCATTCGGATCAGGCATACGTCACATATTTCAGTCGAGTCATGAGACACCACCATTAAGAAGAAACGGCGAACAAGACGTCGCTGCCGACCAGCAATAGCCCCATAGTTACATCCTCAACCGCTGCCGCCTGACCTGGCGGCAGGACTTAGACGTTCTGCAATAAATGAATACTGCCGCAAAAATCGCGATTCTGCTTTGCAGCACATTTGTATGCAGCTGTGAACGCCGTGCGCATGGTAGCAAAATATACAGAAATTTTGATCCCGTTGCTGTAGTTGGTGATATTGGCAGCATGAAGAATTTTAACTTTCGCTTAATTGCCGAGAAGGAGGAGAAGTGGGACGTTGATTATTACGCAATTAGTTGGCGATTTCACACCTACTCAGATGTCGAGAACCTCATGAAGATCGTCCGTGATGTTTGCGATCTGTTCGAGAAGAATATGCGGGACATGGGGGCAGTTACGCTGGTTAGTGACGGGGTTAGCGGTTCTTTTATCTCTCAAAGAATTTTGAATTATTCAATAGATAAGAGGATCGGTGGCATCATCATTGAAGCAACAAAGTCGTGGAATGGAACAGACTTTTATATACAACTTAGAGAGGCAGAACAAGCCGTGGCATCCGACGGGCAACCGCTTCCTTGTTCCGTTACAACCGCTGATTCAACCGCGCCCGCGGATGCACATTAACGTTGTGCAGAAATGAAATCACTCACAGCCATTGCACTGCTCGTGTTCACTCTAGTGGGCGGATACTTCGTATGGAGCTTGTATGGCCTCCATCGAATGAAGACAGGTTATGAATTGAATCCCAATGAATGCTCTACATATTTACAGTCAAAGCTGTCCGAGGATTTCGGCTACAACGGATTTGATCGGAGGTGGCTCAAGAAGGCTTGGGTGAATGGCTTTCAAGATCACACCTACCTTTTTGTAGTCGAGGCTGATTCAGGAAGCCTCAAGGAAGCCATCAAGTCGAAGACTCGAATTGAACCAATCCAAGAATCCTTTTTCCGAGGGGGTGGATACCTGGGGCCATCCTCTGCCCCCGGTTGGTGGGACACGGTGAAGACAAATGCAGACGATGCGCGTTACTTTGAGAAGAACTCAAAGTTCTGGCGTTTCACATGGATCCATGACCGTCTTTATATCGTCTACTGTAACTGAGCAACACACCAATGTGATCGAATGATATATGCAGTTCGGTCGGAAGGAATCTAATTGCACAACAAGTCAGCGCACCGAATGGCCGATAATCCCCACAACCGCCAATCCAACCACAGCTCAACCGCCGGCTTTGAGCGTTCGCCAATAAATACCACTAACCAGCAGTGATGAAAATACATTCACTATCCAATCTAAAGAATTACAAGATGCCCGTCTTTGCGCTTTGGCTTCTCATTGTACTGCTCGCTCCATTTACGCGAGCAGGAGATGACGGAGTAGACGATAAAGGCTATTTCTTGATGGTAGGCAAAGGTCCAACGGGAAATGTTGTTACGCCAAAGGTTGTCGCCAGCTTCCTGTCACGTGGGAAGCCAGGAAGTCAATTCATCGTTGGAACTGACACTGGTGGGGTATGGATACTCATGCAGGGAGCGCCTACACGAATGCCTCTGGAGATGCGCGAACTAGCCAAGATCCCCGGGTTTAACGTCAAATGGATACTTCTCGAACGAGTTGAGGGAGTCGCAAGTAGTTCATCCATGCCGACGGCGGTCGAAGTAATCACTTTGCCAAAAGCGGTCATTGTTGAAAAGAATTTAGATGCTGTTGTTGTAAAATCTCACAGTTCACTCGTCGCACTTTTGCCTGCCGAAACAATCAGACCATTAAGAAGAGCAGGTATCATTTCAGACCGAATCGAAGAAGGCGAACAAGCGGGCGCTGACCAACCGACTACCAAACCCGCAGACGAGCCTCCAGTGAAGGATCAACCCTCAACCCCTACGTCGAAGGATGGCCCCCGGTAGCCGTTGGCAGGCCCTTGACGTTCGCCAGAAACAATGCCATGATGAGACGATTCCTTCCACTGGTAGGCCTGATGGCGTTATGTGCCTTTGCACTGACAGCAATAGGGGGTTTTGTGTTTACGCTAGTAGTCATGTACGGTGGCCTTGACATTGAACGAACATATAGCACCAGGGCAGATGCATTAAAGGATCAAGCTTTCGAGCGAGGTATGCTCCCTGATTTCATTCCTCAAAGCGCAACAAATATCTCCATTAAATACATATCGGATGTATGCGTAACGAATGGAATATTTCGGTTCCGACCCGACGACTATCAAGAATTTGTCAAGGCAATCCATTCTTCCGATGATGGAGATCGGAGACATGGAATAGCAGTACTACGCGAAGGGGATCTGTTGCGCGAAGGATATAAGAATTACTATTACAATCACGGTAGCACCTGCTGCAGGTTTCTGATACATCCCGAGCAAGGACGATGTGAGTTTTCGGCGGGTGGCCTTTTCAGAGCAAACTGAATGGGCGAACAAGTCAGCGCACCGAATGACCGATAAGCCCCACAATCGCAAGACCGACCACTGTTCAATGGCCGTCATCGGTGGATATGCTGGTTCTACGCAATATACCTCGGCCCGGAGGTCCGGGAATTGGGGATTGGATAGGTCTTGAAAATTTACTGGAAAACGCCTGTCAGCGTTCGTTCTCAGAAGTGAATGCCGGATTCCATTTTCCCGGGGATTTTTTTGCCGTGGGAAAGTTGATCCCGCAGGTCTTCCGGGATCAACTTGGGATCGCCATTTTCTTTCAGCCACTCGTATGCTGCGGTTGGGTCTGTTTGCGCCCAGTTTTGAGCAAGATTGGCGGCAAGATCATCCCGGTATTTGCCGACGGGCTCATTTTCAACCATCGCCTTGATTTGTGGAAGACGCTCTTCATCCAGATCAGTGCCGGTAATTACGGAAAGGGCGCAAAAGCGGCTATACCCTGAGAGATTCGCGTTCAAGAGGTGATAGGCCGCTTCTGGACTCTGCCAGGCGATGTTCTGGATGATGCTTCCCATAATCCGGCCTTTGATCGTCGGAGATTGGATGGATTCGATTTTGCGGACGGCGGATGCGGGATCGGTTTTCATCATCTTCGTTAGAACGCTTGTTGTTGCATGGATCCCAGCCTCGCCTTCTTGGGTCAGCGCCCAATCCCATGCTTTGTCGGATCGTTCGCTGGCATAGATCGCGGCGATGCCTGCGATGGCACTCGCCCGCGATGACGCGTCGGTGATCTCCCCAGCCCGCTGGATGGCGGATTCCACTCCGTTCTTTGCCAGACTCATGAAGACTTGATAGTAGTCCGGTGGGCTGGGCCGCCTAAGCATCTTGAGCAATTCCAATGCTTTGGCCGGATCCGTGGACATGGTTAGTCGAAATAGCGTTCGCTCGAGGAAATCCTTCCGTTCTCCGGGGGGGACGTCAGCGACAGCCGCTTCGGCGGATCGCGAATCCTGAAGCATCCATTCGTGCAGCACTACATCAAAAAATTCTCCATGGAGCGATGGGCCACCCTGCTCCATCAGATGCCTGAATGCCGCTTCGGGATTCTCCCGTGCGACTTCAGACATGGCCAGGGTCGCGAGGTCCGAATAAGCATATTCGCCAATCCCGAGCGTGGAAATTTCCCGCAACAAGGGAGCCAGGCGCGTGCGTATCCTGGCCTGCTGGTCAGGGGATAGGCCAGCTAGATTGTAATGAAGGAACACCTGAAGCTCGGCATTCCGCGTCACGCCCATCGATCCCGACCGTTGGTGACGGCTCCTTCTCGACACCTCGGAAGGATGTTTGTTCAAAGCATCACCGTCCTGTTTCGGGAATGCCAGGCAGATGGCACCAAAAAGAATGCCAGAAACAAATCCACCGATCCCGAGCCACAACATACCGCTCTTATTCATGGCTGGCATCCTGTTGGGTTTCCGCCGCTTCAAGCATGCGTTTCCATTGTTGCGCCGAGACAGGATCCTTCGGCTCAATCGTTTCGATCAGCTTCCGGATCGCCGCGTCGCGAGCGGCTCCGGCTGGCAGTTTTGAAATCCATTCAGAAGCCTGGACGCTGTCTTGATCCAACCACATGGAGGAGATGCTGATCACCGCGACCTTGAACAATTCCGGGTTCTGAATCTGCTGCGCCCATTCAGCGGCATCCGCCGGGGATGTATAAGCCAGGCTGTGGGCGATACAACCCGCCAGCTCGCGATTTGCCGGCGTATCGCCGCGTTCCAGCAGAGCCTTCGCATATTGCTGTGGATGGCTGAATGCATCGTCCTCTTCCAAGGAACTCTTAATATCGGCGCACCATGCGGGGTCCTTTACATGATCTTCCACCCACGCAGCCGCAGACGCCGGGTCGGTGGCAGACCAGGTGCGAATGAGCGATTGTAGATCACTCAGCCCTCGTTCGAGGTAGATGGACGCGACGTGTCTCGGATCGACGGCCATCAGTTTACTCATCACATATCTTTCAGAATCCCACCCCAGCAAACGCGAGGAGAGTGCTTCGAAGCCTTTGGTATCGTCCACCATGGCGGAGGCATACGCGAGCGAGTGACTGATTCTGATGAGGTGATGATCATCTGATGTATTACCCGCCTCATAAATTTTTGCCAGAGTCACAGGATCCGCCAGGAAGCCATTGATAATTTCAGTAGCGTCTGCAGGCCTTGAACGGGCCAAACCTTCGAAGAAGGATTCCAACGTTGAATGGAATGCTTCGTCCGATGCAGGCCTCGACATGAGCAAATCAAGAGCGCGCCGGGGATCCAACGCGATAAGCGACCATTGGTTCTGATTGAAAATCGCAATCCCATCCGTGTTCGTTTTCGCCATCATCAGGGACCGGAGTTCGTCCATCGCCGCATGGCCGTCGCTCCGCAGGCCTTCCTGGAAGATGATGTTGCGGGCTTCGGTGCGGCATTTCTCATCAAGCGAACTTCCTTCCAGCCACGCCAATGCGTCATGAAAACCCAGACGCGCGTGCGCTCGTGCCAATCCTCCCAAGGCTTGCTCTCGTCGATCCGGATCCTGGATTTCGGCAATTCCGGCTTCGGCCTCGCGTGGATTCCGGATGCCCCAGTTCAGGAACGCCTCGAAATACAGCGACACTGTATTAAAATTGTCTCCCGAGAGGAGGGGGTTCTTTTTCAGAATCTCCAACGCGCGCTCCGGCGCTTGCTCCGCCAGTGCATTGAGAAGGCGGTACTCGAGTTCCGTGCGATCCGCGCTCTTCTTGAGACTCAGAATTTTGTCGATGGCACCCTGTGAATCCGCCGCCACCCAGACGTTAAGCAATGTCGGCAGGCAGCTTCGGCGCAGGCTATTGGATGCCGGTTCCAGCAGGAATTCCAGAACCCGCAAAGGGTCCCGACTCGCCGCCCCGGCGATCAGCACGTTGGCCAAAGCCAAGTCCAACCTGCCCCCGCGATCGCGCAGGGCACGGATTCTATCAACCGCCTCCGACACGTTCTTCCCCTCTGCGGGCAGGCAGCTTGCAGGTAAATTGCTGCCATCACTTCCTCCCGGAGATGGCTTGGTTGTCCTCCCCGTTTCACCCTTTGGCATCCTGTGCTCCAAACCGCTTGGGAAAGAATCCCAAGCGCCACGTATCACCCAAATGAGGCCCGCTCCGGCAAGGAAAGGCAGGGAGAATATCAGTATGGCGGGTCGCTTCATCATAGCCGTTTTGTGCAATTCCCGGAATCCCACTCATTTCATGTGCAGGAGATGCGCAAGGGGTGATGGGACGTCTTCAGTTTCAAATCGTCTGCTTACCGCTCCGTATGAGAGCATGGTTTCGTATCGCTGGGTTCCAGGAACTCCTGATACCTTCACCGTGATATGAACGTCCGCTTCTCCAAAATTCAAAAAAGTATCATTCAACACAGCTCCGGAAATCTTGGTGAATAGAAAATAGCGATTTTCGCCCAGCGTTTCCAAGATCGTGCTATGGAGTATTTCTCTGGCGGTTTCACCTTCATTTGGAAATTGTTTGATGATAAACCTGTTAGTCGAGTCGTCAACCTGGATCGTTTCGATGTGGGAGAGTTGCAGGCGCTTGAACTCTTCCAGAGTGGATTGGATGGCGGCATTGATGGCAGTTTTCTCGGCTCTTGAAATCGCCAAATATTCGCAGAGTTCATGAGACAGACCAGTATCGGAAGCGTTCGACTCAAAAGTTTTGATCCGGTCGATCTTTTCAATAATGCCGCCCATATCGGCGTTTTCCCAGTGTTCGGCGTGCTTGAGCCGGGCGCGTTCGGGGGTGCTGGCGCCTGGCGGGCGGACTGAACCGGAACGGACATTGGGAGCGCTCTTCTTAACCTCATTTGGCGCTGAATTCCTAAGATCGCTCTTGCCAACGTTTCGTGTCAGGGTGCACCACGCGACGAGGTAACCCAATCCGAAGAATAGGATCGCCAATAGGTATCTGGATTTGGATGTCCTACTCATCGTCAAACAGGAGACCACCATCGAACCAACCGGTTTCGTGTCTTGGGAAGTCCCGACAATCCAGGCGAGTGCCGTTGGAATCATAGGCGTTTAATAAAGCGCCTGGAGCAATCGACAGCTTGAACTCCAACCCGGATTGATTTCGGATGTTATGGGGTAGGCGTTCAATCATTGCAGACAGTTTGACTCGTGGGGATATTCTGTCGGTGGGTGCGGAGAGTTCCATTTTTGGCGGATCACTGAAGATCGCGACTACCTCACCATTGACGATTCGGCGTCTGGAGAACACCGGCATACGGATCCTCGATGGAATCAATACCGGTCTGTACCAGCCAGCGTCCTCCGCACCATTTCCGATGCCATCGACCGCGGTGAGAATCTCACCGGCACTGTTTCGGATTTTGATCTGCACTCCATCCGGGACTTCATCCGGGCAATCAGTTTCACTGGTAAAGAGCTTCTCGCCGGCCGGGACGAAAATGTCGTTCGTGTTCTCAGGGAGATAAAGTTGGAAAGTGTGATCGGCGTAAATCTTGAGAAGAATTTCTTTACCCGTGGTCGAAATCACCCGCTCACTCGCAGGCAGTAACGTGTGATTCTGCGGATCGGTTTTCCCCGAATCAATACACTGCCCCACCAGGCTCCGTTTGGGCGGGGAGGGTTTGAGGGAAGAAGCAACCGGCAAAACAGCATCATCACCCCGCGATTCCCGTAGAATGGCGACAACGGTCAGGGTAACGCACAAGATTAGAATTGAGATAAGGATTCGTTTCATCTATTGCTTCCGGGATAGGGCCGCCCGGCCGAAGACCAGGCGCCCCCCCTGATCCGGGCGAGCACAGTGAACACATCCGGTCTCTCAGGGTTGAGGTTTCATTGCAAACTGGAGTGAACAATGCAAGCTGGAAATATCCGCCACTGGTTCTGGATCCGGTCCTGGGTCTGTGTACGGTGACCGCAGCGAAGCGACTGTCAGACTGGTTCCCGCCAGTTCAAGAAATCGGTTACTGCATTTCGATGTCAGTCGGTCCGGTCATCCCTTTTTCCGGAGGGCGGACAACAGGCGGCTTGGGAGATTCGGTTTTGATCTTTGGGCGGAGGTGGAAATCCAACCAGTGGCGGAAGCCATCGGGTAACGGGAGCTTGCCGATTGTGTCGCCGAAAACTTCGTGGAGCCAAGCCGCAAGATTCCTGCCGGCTGTGGTCAGATTCTCGGCGATAACAAGCTTATCCTTATAGGCTTTGACGATGCGGGCGATGGCCTTTGATGTTGTTTCATCTGGGCGTTGACTCACGACAAAAATACTGGATTGGCGATGTTCGGGTGTTGCACTGATGGCGAGAGCATCGAGAGCCGACGCGCAAATCACGGCATTCTTTGTTACCGATTTGATGGACATGAACAGCCCGCTATCGCCGGTTTCCTTGATCGGCGCTTCGGGATTCTTGGGATCAATGATGATTCTTCCTGTTGGAATCAGATCTTTATCATCATCCCAGCAGGATTTCTGGAATAGCAGATGACCGAATTGATTCGCGTCGATCAGGTTGAGTTCGTGCAGATCTTTGATCTGATCGAGGCGGAAATTGAAGGTGTTGGTCAGGATTTCCATGGCGGCGGGCCATTGCGATTCGACGGGGGTTTCCAGTTCCATGGTGATCTTGGCGGCGTGGTCTTTTCGTATGGCCCGTTCGTGATCTTCCTTGGTGTCCTCGATTTCCTCTTCGATCTTTTCAGCTGCTGCTTTCTTGGCTTCACCGGTGCCGAAGTTGTCGGCGATCCATTCGATGGCTTGTGGGGGCGTCCAACCGGTGATAAATACCACTGCATCGACGGCGCCTTTGCCCCGAAATCGCTTGCCATTTGAGCCGAGGAATGGGATTTCGGGAGTGAGATTTTCAAATTTGTTACCCGCCGAAATGCCGATCCTCTGGCCGTTTGGCAGCAGGAATTCTGTGAGGATTACGCGCTTCTTTTTCACTTCCCCGGTTCCATCCGGGTGGGGGTCTGGCAGCGGATCAATGCCGGTCAGCACGGAAATTACTTCTCCAACCGGCAATGACCGCTGGTATTCCGATGCGACGACATGGTAATGATCACGCTCGATTTTGAGCTGCGCGGCATCTGCAGCAAGATTCGCGACTTGCTCCGCATATTTCCTGACCTCCGCGTCAGACATGCTGGCGATTTGTTCCGAAATCGCCGCGGATTTTCCATGCATTTTTGCAATCGTTTGATAGGGCAGCGGTTTTTGCAGGCCAATCGTGCGGACTCCGCGCACGACCTTAAGCCCGTGCGCCTGTAAAGTGGCCGCGTATTCGTCCTGCATTTGACTACAGGTCCCTTTGCCAGTGCGGACCTTCATCGTTTTGCCATTCGGACTGAGGACCTTTTTGTAGGGGTCGGGGCCGAACATATCATTGCAAGTCAGCACCACTTTTTTGACAGGGGGCTTGCGCTTGTCCTTGGCGTTTTTCCTTCGCGGACCGCGGGGAGTGACATCTTTCTCTACCAGTGGCACCAAATAGATATGCATATGAGGATTCAATTCGTCGTCATGAATAATGGCGGCAAGCAAGCCGAGACCGTATTTCTTGAGCGCGAAGGCGAGCGTTCCATTGGCCCATTTGTTCAACCGATTACGGTCAATCTTGCCATCAGGAGTTCCAGCGCGGAGGTATTCCGGCGAGACAAACGCAACCAGCATGGACGCCTTCACCTGGTCGGGGCGCGGCGTGATGCCATGCTCTTTCAGCTTGGCTTGCGCTTTCCGGGTGATGAATTCGGGATTCATGCATCCGGTACGCTCCTTCGTTTTGTCGCTCAACTCCTCAAACTTCCAGCCGGTTTCCGCGCAGACAATCATGTTTTTCGACATCCGTTTCGAATCGGCGTTAGGCGTCTCGAGTACGCGAATATCATGCGACCATGCACCGGTCGTGCCGTTTTTCTTCTCGGATTTTTTTCCGGACGAACTACGCCCGTAGCCCCAATCGTGGATTTTCTGGTGGCGGACGCAGGCGAAGTTCTTGCAGGTTTTCGTGGACATACCAATTTTTTGGTACTTTTGCCACGAGAACGCAAATATATCTGAGGGCGGGCTTCGTGCCGCATCTCAGCATCGGGGTCGATGGGGCAGAGCTCCCTCGCGAACTGACCAATAACGCTGGCAGCATGCCAGTTTGCGGAGCAAACCCGTAAGGGCGTAATTGGTCATAGTGAGTTATGGTGAATTATTAGAGCTAATGCTCTGGGAATTCCCCGTCAGCAGCGGTCTGGTTGACCGGGTGATGACTGGCGGGCGGACACTTGGGGACGCCGCAACTTGGCGAGGCCTGAAACGGAACAACGGCGAGGTGGTCGTCCACCCCGCCGTTGGTCTGTTTTCGCGAGCCGATGGTGCGGATCATGCTCATGGATCGCAGTTGCCGAGGTTCTTGGTGACTGCGGCACGGACAAGCTTCGTGAGCCTGTCCCGGGAGGCCACCTTGGTGAGGGCCGACTCGATCTCACGGCAAACTTCGGCGGCCACGACTTTGGCGATTGGTCCGCCGATGCCGAGTGCCTTGACGGCCTCATCCGCCCATGCCGGATTGAGCATGGGCGTCTTGAGGTCGAGAGAGTTAGGCTTGGCCTGCTTCCGCTTGGATTTGATGGATTCAGGTTTGATCGATTCGGGTTTCATGGATTCGGGTTTGGTTGCTTGTTGTTCTGTTGGGTTCATGTCAGTGCTTTCTCGTTGTTGTTGATTCCTGGGGAGGCCACGGATGTGGCATTCCCAGATTCGGTTTCCTTCGGACGTCTTGGATTGGACAAGCGCGACTTTGGGAAAGTGTGGTTGGTAGGGAAAAATGAAGTCTCTCGTTTCCGGGAGAAGGCAGTTGGCCGGCGGGCATTCTTAGCCCTCACCATTTCGAGGGTGGCCTGGTATCGGTTTCATTGATGATCCTGACCAAGAGGCAATCGGCATCTTCTCCCATGTAAGCGCGGGCGGCGATCATGGCCATG